>Ga0105249_10000063_pt1 | contig 152626 bp, 193 predicted proteins | sample KBSS44metaG_FD_81522 | JGI IMG/M metagenome (GOLD analysis project Ga0105249, IMG submission 81522) | Switchgrass rhizosphere microbial communities from Kellogg Biological Station, Michigan, USA - KBS S4-4 metaG | ecosystem: Host-associated > Plants > Roots > Rhizosphere > Soil | place... | reverse complement strand
TGGGCCTGTGGGACCTGTTACGCCCTGAACCCCAGCTGGGCCTGTGGGACCTGTTACGCCCTGAACCCCAGCTGGTCCAGTAGGCCCTGTTACACCAGCATTGCCTTGAGGTCCTGTAGATCCTGTTACACCTGGATTACCCTGAGGACCAGTAACCCCAGTTTGCCCTGCTGGTCCTGTTGGTCCAGTTGGTCCCTGAACACCAGTCGCACCTGCTGGACCTGTTGGTCCTTGTTGACCAGTAGCGCCTTGAGGTCCTGTTGGTCCAGTAGCACCTGTAACCCCTTGAGTTCCAGTAGCACCCGTAGACCCTCTTGGCCCTGTTGGACCAGTCACTCCAGCAGGACCCGTAGTTCCTGTTACGCCCTGAACCCCCGTAGCTCCTTGAGGTCCTGTTGCTCCAGCTGGTCCAGTCGCCCCTGGGCTACCTGTAGCTCCTTGAGGTCCCGTAGATCCAGTTCCAACTCCCATTGGACCCTGAACGCCTGTAGCACCTCGAAGTCCAGTTGCTCCCTGGGGACCTTGTACGCCTGTAATCCCCGGTTGTCCAGCAGGTCCAGTTGCCCCTGTAACACCAGCTGCTCCAGTTGGGCCAGTAGCTCCCGTTACGCCTTGTGGACCCGTTACACCAGCTCCCGTAACACCTTGTATACCTGTGCTACCAATATTTCCAGGTGGTCCTTGAATACCCTGAGCTCCAGTTGCTCCAGCTGGACCCGTTGGTCCAGTAGCACCCGTTACACCCTGTGGGCCTTGAAGTCCAGTAGCTCCTCTTGGTCCAGTAGCACCCTGTGGGCCTACTGTAGCAGTCGCAATTCCTAAAATATTTCCATCAGGGTCAACAAGATAATCACCATGCGACCATGGACCATGTTCTGGCAATGGATTGAGAGGTTGACCTATTAGTACAATTCTTGCCGTTGCCATTAACTACCCCAGCGAGATCTAGCTATCCTACCAACAAAATTAGCTGCTCCACCAATTTCCTTGGCCTTGCCCATCTCTTTTCCGTTATAACCTCGAACAGTCTTACCAATACTCTCTTGAATTAAACGATGAGCTCCAACTAAGCAAGCAGCTAAGTCATCGCTGTCCTGTCCACGAACTTTACCCTTCAGTGGGTTAAAAACTTTTCTTAAGTCTTTGTCCCGCTCCAGTTTCAAGAGTTCATACAAAGTAACACCTTCAGCAGTCATTGAAGGAACAGCAGATCCAAGCTGTATTCTTCCCATATCGTCAATGCTTAGATGATCCTTTTCTGCAGGTGGTAGTAACTTCAACCTGCCAACCATAGCATCTTGAACAGCCTTGACATAATCAGTCATCTGTAGGTTGATCAACTGAGTAGCAATGCCCATGTTGCTAAGAGTCTGAATAGTAGACTCACTGTTCCATCGATCGAATGCAACCTGGGCAATGACTCGATATTTACTTAGCTTCCGCAAGATATCGAGTACAGATTCAAACCAAACAGGTCTATTCATTTCAGGAACAATTCTCATTGACCATTCATGAATTGTTACCAAAGTCATCTCCCCTTCTTGATTAGCATCAAAAGGTTTGATGTATGTCCCACCTGCTAAATGCTCATTTCCTTCAGGATGTGTTCCACCTAAGTGCCTTGCTTCTTGAGAACGTTTTCTCAGCTCATAAGTAGTCTCAGAGAAGGCAGGCATCCACATACATGAGCAAGCCACCAAAGCAAATTGGTCGAAAGTACTGCCAGCATCTCCAAATATGTACAGAGGTCTGCCACGATCAAAAGTAGCCTCATCTAGCTCAACACCAACATACTCCCTACCGGACTTATCGACAGGGTAAGAAGTCCTAAACTTAGCTGTAGGCACTGCAGTCTTATCAACTGAGCTCCAAAACCTTACTGGATCTAGAATTAGTGGGTTTGTAGCATTTGGTGGATTAGCGCCGAAATCCCGTTCTGCTAGTAGAGGGTCTCTATCATACTCAACATCAAAGTCTTCTCTAGTTAGAGTCGGATTGAAAGTCCATGTTGAGTATTTGAAACCCATCATCCCTTTCATTCTTTCAGACTGCTTATAGAGGATCATAGTCTTATCGCTAATACTCATTGGAGAGCTAATTGCGATAGCACTACCCAACCAAGGTTCTTTGATATCAAGCCTCTTACGAGCACCTTTGACAGTCTTGAGACTGTGCTCAAACACTGCCCAGACCTCATCTGCTCCCATCTTACTATCACCAAGACCAAATCTTGATAACTCGTCGATGAAGAAAGCAACTCTCGTACGACCAGCCATACCAGCTGAGTTGCTGTTAAGACTGACGCAGTTGAGCATCAAATAACCATCTTCTATCTGGTCTTCAAGCTCTTTATACTCCCAAGGCCTCATTCCTTCGGGACAAACCTGCTTAGCCTCCTTTTGCTTCACCCACTTAACATATGCCTTCAGCCAAGGAGACCCCTTGCATTGCTCGTAAAAATTAACCCAAATCGTCTGCATGGCTTGTGTTGCTGTCGTAGCAACGAAAGCCATTTCCAGATTCTGCGTTGGAAGTAATTCCAACAGGTTGTGCAGTCGACCTCGTTTTTGAATGCCCATTGTAATGAGCACATGACGCATGAAGGTTCCAATAAGTCCAGCCATGACTGACTTACCAGAACGCATTCCTGCTACACCAATCAGAGTATCGAACTCTACAATAGCATCTTCTGCAAAGAGTTCGGTACGTGACATACCACAGCTTGGACAAATCTCCTGTCCAGCTGCGTTGTTCCACTCAAGCAATATTTCGGCTTTGAGCTCTTCTTCTGTTTTACCCCAGCAGTCCGATTTACCGTAATTACAACACGGGCATCGCAGCTGGAAGTAGTCTCTGATTATCTGGTATTGACGAACATGCTTGAAAATGCTAGGGACATTCAAGAACTCTGGTCTTGAAACCCACTGAATAGCATTTGGAGCACGTTGTCGAAGATCTATGCCTTCGCTTAGGTATTCGTCACTAACATAACCTTGACTAGCAATACCTTCAATTGACTTCTGAAGCTTTGCAAAGATTTCGTCAATTTGAGTCAAGATTTCCCTTGACTCAAATGATAAGTTAGATTACGACGATTCTAACAGCTTACTTGCAGCAGAGGTCCCAGTATTTGTCAAGAAACTTTTCTTGACTTTGAGTTTGAATAGCACCAGGCCTAGCACCTCTAACAGCATCAACAGAAAAATCTGGATCGTAGCCCATCTCTATCAATATTGCTCCAACAACAGTTCCAGCTCGACCTAACCCTCCTCTGCAATGAACTACGACCTTCTTCCCACTACGAATCTGTTGTACCAATTGCTGGATAACAGGTCGAATATTCTTCGGGTGAGGAGCATGCATGTCAATGATTGGGTACCAAACCGGATTAATCCCTACTTTTCTGATTTGGTTAAAGAATTCGACAGCTCTAGTCTTCACTGCCCATTTTATTTCTTCACCCTCAACAAGGCTTACGAGAGTATTGACTCCGTCTTGCTTCAGCTGACGAATGTCTTGGATCAGATCCCTCTTATACCTAAACAGTCCCATCCCGCTGTCTTTCCGACCCGGTAGGATGGTAATCCCCAACCCACCAACGTAATCAATCGTAGCCTCATCGATCCAGTCAACTCTTAGTGGATCGTCTTCTGAAGTCGATATTTGTTGGAAATAAGCTACTTTCTTAGACCTAGACTTGTTCTTTTTTGACAAGTTATAGTGCTCAGGAAACATCTCCTCAAAATCTTTCAACCAATCATCCACGAAGCATCACCTCAAACGCTTTGAGAATAATCATCCGGTGATCGAAAGCTAGGTTCATTTCCAGAAGATCATAAGCTAATTGATCCAATGAAAAAGAACAGCGGGGCAGTTCATACCACTTAGCAGAAGCAGCATCGTCGCATCCCTCTACTGCAAATTCTTCTTCGACTTCAGCTAGATAAGCTACACTAACAACCCACCCTCTTGGATCTCGACCTGGTTTACTAAACACGCCAACTTCTTTGAACTGCTCTAGCTTAAAGTCTAGCGTGGTTTCTTCTCGAAGCTCTCGACATACTGCTTCCTCAGTCGATTCACCGCTGTTGACAAACCCGCCAGGCAACGCTTTGCATCCCTTAAATGGGTCATGCAGACGTTCGATCAACAAAATCTTGTAACCACCAGATTGTTTTTGGTGTACAACTATGGCATCGACAGTTAAAGCAGGTCTAGGATATTCGTAGGTATGTGACATAAAGAACCTTCAAGGAGAGTAGGGTTTTAGCTCAACACCAAAAATGTGTGCAATGTTTTCGATCATTTCGATTTTTGCATAAGCTACAGCTTTTTCATAATCAGAACCACGATCAAACCTTAGGTTGATCCAACTCCTCATCGCAGAATCTCGTATCTCTGTCAACCGCTTTACTTGTTCTTCGTCCATACAAACATCATAATAATGATTAGAACCTAAATCAAGTACTAATCTTCAACAAATTGACTAATAACCAGTTGTTAAACCTGTCATTAGTAAGGTTTCAGATTGTTCTTGATACATTATAGCTTGGCTATTTCAGCTCTCAACCCAGAAGAACTGATCTTTGAAGGAGTATGTGGAACCTGTCTAAAATTACTCTTCGCATAAGGCCAGATTCGATACTGATCTAGAACATCACGAAGCATCAAAACAGAATCATCTTCTAAAATACGATCAAACACGATAAGCTGCGTTCTAGAATTCTTCAGCCTGTTAATTACTTCCCACGTTGGTAGACCCCATTTTGAATCGAGCAACCTGTCAAGAGTATCAGCACCTACAATAAATTGCTGATCTGAAAAAAACCTAGCTTTGTCAACAAACAAAGGCAGACCTGTATGAAATTTAACATGAAGCTGTCCAGCTGGACCAATATACGAAGAGTTCCACTTACGGACGGTGTTGACAATTCGAAGAAAGTTTGTTACTGGTTGCTGTGATTTGTGTGGTGGGTCAGTGCTAACCAAGAGTACTACAGGTTTTCGCAACTCTTCAGACACCGATTTAGCCATCTGCAAATGGGTGTCGTGAACCGGGTTGAACGAACCTGGAAAGATAACTGCATCAGGTGGTCCATTCCGCTCTGAATTACCCCTAAACCCATTTGAACCAAAATAGCCCATCTCTAAAAACAGCCTCAAGGCTTTTTCAGAGCAATTAGTGACTACAGGATAAGAGGTGGTTTCTTTAGACACCGTAGACTGAAGCAGACCTTCAAGAACGAGATCTATGGTATCGTTGTGCTGCCTTCGGGCATTCTCTCCAACACCTGGTTGGAGGGTAAATTCGCATGTACACATTAGCTTGTCAGAGATAATGGTAGCATGACCTCTTAGCTTACCCTTATGCTCTCGATTACTAGCAATAGCAGTTGTCAAACCAATACCTATTGGCATAGTGGAGTGATTGACGGCCGCTTGTGTATATGCTTCCATCGCTAGGTAGATTGAGGTATTTTCTGACACTGCTTGAGTTACTTCAAAACCCAAGAAGTTTGTCATATCCTCTTTGCCATAAATCAACCTAGCACCATGAAGAACTTGAGATACTCCGGGAATTTCCTGTATCTTCAATAGTGTTCCTATCCCCGACCCTGCTAAGGCTAGGTATAGTTTGGCCTTGGGCTGATCAACCAACAGCCTTTTAATCGAACTCTTAACTCCCCAGTCCATCATTCTCGCTCAATCTTAATAGTGAAATCTGCTAAACCATCATCAGTAGAGCATTTAATACCACTGATAACAAATCGAGTATCTTCGTTTACAAATCTGGCAGTAACCTCTTTTGGAATTTTCATTACAGCGCCATCCTCTGCCGACAAGCGTCCATAGTAGTGTGGTACATAACATCACCCATCTCAAAGACAGTATTCATAACCGATTGGGGATGTTTATCAACACCAAGATCTAGCACAACATTTTTGTAAACGCCATCAATCAGCGCTAGATCTAAACGACCGCCCAAGCTAGCCTTACCACTGTCTGTGATAGGATTCTTTCTAACAGCAACTGATTTGCCATTAATGATAGCATGGTTGTTCTTAAAAGCGATCATCTGAGTATCTCGGTTTACCTTTTGAAGCAAACCCCCACCCGAACCAAAGGCAATATTTGAGATCGACCACTTCAGGTCAGTCAGAGTTTTACAAATAGCTCTGGTTGATTGCATATCAATGCCATCACCCTGAATCATCCTGAAGTAAGATGGCAACAGCTTATAACCCTTACTATTGATAGTAATTGGCAGCCTTGATTGAAGAATCTCAAACAAAGTTGGAAGAACCGTTAGCGGGTTACCTGAATCTGGTCTAGCAACTAGAGTCCCACCTGATTGTTTGATCAGATCGAGTAAGAAGGGATGAGTCCAAGCTTTAAACATCTCAAACACGTTATAAGTATCGCTAACGCAAGCTGCAAACTTTGGAGATCCTGCTGGAACCTGGCGTTCAATCAACATCTTACGAATGAAATTCTCGCAACAGCTAATCTCATGATTAGCACCCCACATAGCCATTACAGAATGTTCTGTTGCAGGAATTGAAAAACCTGCCATTTCACAATCGTAATAGTGATTAGCATGTCGAATACCTTCTACGGTATCTGAACCGAAGAAGCTAAAAAGATGCGCTGCTCCACCGATTCTAGCCTGCTCTAGAGTGGCAACACCCCTAGCACCAAAGTCATGAAGCTTAAACCCAATTTCAGCCTCTGGATCATCAGAAGAAAGATCGAGATACTCTTTGATGATCTTCTTTGATTCCCTGCTGGTAGTTGCAATTGTGCTAGGGTACCACAAGCGCTCGAGGATATCTTCGATCCAGGATACGATCCAGAAACACCGAGCATCTTCAACCATCGACTCTACCGTAGCTAGTACTGACTTTACTGGTACTACCAACCCTTCAGGAATAGCGCGAATCCTGACTGGAAGGTAGCCATACTTTTTCATAACATAGAGCCAGTCTTCCTTGTTGAAAGGCTCACCATGCTTTCCAGCAAAGCTTTCAGCCTCTTCAATCATATCTAGCGTGATTGGCTTTGCTAGATACTTATGAAGAATGTACTGAAGCCCTGCTAATGTACAGGTATCAAACTCACCACCACGTGCGATAAGATGACTTTGCATACTGGTCGTACCGTCGGGATACAAACCAGGGTGGCTGAACTTGTAACTATCAGTGTCAGTCAGCAGGTTGTAGGGCAGATCTTCTTTCAACTGAACAGTACGTGAATTCCAACTTCTCATTTCAACTCCTGGGTTAATTCTACCAAACCTTCAACAACTTCAAAATCAGGTACAATTTGCAATCTCATACCAACGTAAAACTTAGCAGCATGTTCTAAAACTCTACAAGCTTCGCAGAATGTAAAACCCTCCTCACTAGAACAGACTTTGACTGGAACACCATCTGGAAAGGTTGCGATCACTTTGAATCGATCGCTAGCAAATCTTTCAGATAGGTTAATCACTCAACCTCTGTTGATGCTGTTTCAGTCAGAGTAACTACTCGCATACGTCTCCTATCAGGCTTTAGTGCTTTTGCAATGCTGATAGTAGACTCCAAATCTAATCGAGCAACTGATCCTGGAGCGTAATCTCCCCACTCACCATCATCATTTGTGATTTGAATGATGTGTCGGACGATTTTCTTTTCCATACAAACATCATAATAATGATCTTCAACTAATCAAGTACTGAAAACAAGATTCTTACTTGACCTTTCCATCCCCATCGTAAGTTTCGTAATCATCTGGCTCTAGCTTCAAATTTAACTGGCTCCAAGCATCGTTAGTGATGCTATCCAAACGATTCTTCCAGAGGTCTTCTTCAGTATGCAGTGGTGGGGTATCAGTATGTGGTACAACAACGGGCATTTTAGCTACTGTTCGAGCTAGTGGTAACACATTGTGTGCTACATTTTGATCTATTAACTGGGGTTTGAACACTCCGCCCTCGCCATTAAAAACGTATGGCCCAACTCTTCTTTGCCAAATCGCTGGAGTAACTCCACCAGGAGATGCTGGGTTAGATGAGTTAACCCAATAAGGCACCCACAAAGGTCTGACTAAAATAAAAGAAGGCTTTAACAGTATGTTATAAGCATACTGAGTAAGATAAGGCATTGCCTCTCCGTAAGTAGAAAGCAAGCAAGCCATAAACTCCCTCAGTTGGGGAACCCAACTCGGACTAACAGTAGCAACTCTTGGGTCATCTTCAATATCTAAAGAAGGGGCAATATCACCTGGCAGGTACCCACAATCTGCAGCTTGAGCATTAAAAACAGTAAGTTGATCAGCTACTGATTGGGTTGAACGAAAGAAATGGTACCCACCAACCTGGATTCCAACCGCTCTAAAGTTTTTGAAGTGTTGAACCGCAGCTGGATCTTTGTAGGTGCCATAAGAGAGTCTTACCATGGCGAACTTACATGTCCTGGCTAATTCGTCATATGACTTTCCGCCTGGACCTGTTGTCGACTGATAGTTAGAAACATCTACACCGTATAGTTCCCACATTAGTCAATCTCTTTTCTGTATTGCATACTAAGCTAAACTTAACTAACAACCTATGTTATTGCTTGGTTCCAACAGCTGATGAATAGCTGAAAGTGATCTCATTAAACAGGAATCTACTAACACCCAACCCCCTAATTGAAGCATCTGCTATTCTAAGATCTTGATCACCAACCTTGAAGCATTGCCTTTTAAGCCACTCAGCATAGATACCCACTCCACCTGGCTTTGAATCTAGCTCTCCTAGTCTTGGTTCCATCTCTTCTAGTTCTGGTCTCCAAAAACTAGCCCCGTAAGTCTTAGCGTAGCGCAACTGATAAGAACGGCCATCGCCTAAATCGATTGGTTCATAAATCTCTAGCATGGGATGGAAATCTGCTAACCACCCAACTTGAACAAACTCTTCTTTCCACGACAGTAAGATTCTCTGGACGTTCATTTTGCAATGCACTTGGTATGTTCCATACCAAACACAGTCAAGGCTTTCTCTTTTACAGAATTAATATTACCACAAAATCTCTTGTAATTCCAGGTGACTAAGCAACGACTACAAGAAAGATTCAATGTTAAATGTCGACCATCAATGGTCATGGTACCAGTAACCCAGACAACAGTACTGTGTCTGATCGCTACTACCTTACTCACAAATTACTCGAAAAAGTTGCTCTGTATTGGACAGGGGCTCCAACAACAGGAATCTGAACACCAGAACCATTATCAATTGTTGATTCGATGGCGACAATCATCTTATAAGTCAACAGCTTATTAACAGCTTCTGAAACCTGTGCTGAAGTATATTTTAGCTGGGCTGCCAACGAATCAACCGTATATGAACTAGGGTAAGTCTTACGCAACAACCTAGTGATGTTATCGGGGACTTCACTCATATAGACCTAAACATTGGTTTAGCTGCATCTACTAGTTTAAGATGCAGCTAACCGTATCGAAAAGTATGAATCAGCGACGATGGTTGTAACTAGTATCAGAAGCTACTTGATACTCTTTTCCAGAAACCGTAAGACCTACAACATCTTTGGCAGGAATAAGGACCTTGCTAGAAACCCCACCAGGTTGTGTAGCATCAATGGAGAAATAGTGCTTCGACTTTCCATCTGCTGTAAGAGCTTCGAAATACTCATTCAAAGCCCCCTTCGAAGGCTTTCGAACGATATTGATCGACTTAATTGAGATACCCCGTTGAGTTGATCGACCAACCATCCAATCAAAAGAGGAAGTCTTCAACCTAACGATATTCTCGCTGGGTGGGACCTTCTTCCGAGAAGGTCTCGGAGCTCTGACTGATTTAGCTGTCTTTCGTTTCGGTGCAGACTTCAGAGCGGCTACAACCTTACCCCTAGATGCAACTTTCTTCTTCTTTTTCGTAGACATAATTTGAACCTTTCAGAACCTATAATACCAGCTACTACGTCAGATTTACAGCTGACTTAGAATCCTGTTGTAAGTCACTACGCGTTTACTCTCACCTGGGAATGGCATCGTACAGGAACGACCTGCGAAAGCCCTAATCGTCCCTAGTGGATGGGGAACTCCACTATTCTTACATCGATAGTAAGCGCCTCGAAGCATTCTGGAAGCTGCTCTAGCTTGAATTTGAAGCTCAGTAGAACCCCATTCCTGATCGTTCGTAAGATTTTGATGAAGTTGCCACAACCCCCACGCTTTGTGTCTTAGAACTCCATCCTTATCTCTATAAGCGTCACCCTCACATCTGTCAGCTGGTCCATTACAATCGTGATACAAGCCTAACCGAATTCTTTCGGAGAGCGCTGACTCATGGATACCTACTGCAGATAGCAAAGCTGCCCACTCTCTACTAACTCCTTTGATCTGCATCAATGCCTTTGCAAATTCAACCCCACTAACCACAGGTTCTTTTTTGGAACCGTACTTTTCTGGAATTGTTCGCAACGATTCTTCTAATGTTTGACGATTAGAAAAGGCATTGGCTGGAAGCAAAAGAATAGCTAGAAGTAAAAAGAATCGACGCATTACACTTTCCCTGCTAATGGGTCAGGAGCGATTATTGATTGGTCAAAAGACACTGTAGTAATACGACCAAAAAGCGATAGCTGTACCATCAATCTACCATCAGCAATACGCTTAATCTGACCTTTGAAATTCTCAAATGGGCCACCTTTAATTACAACCCATTGATCAACTACCAAATCAGTTCTCTGTTTCTTCTTCATCTGGCCAGTCACTGACTGATACATCAATGATATGGCACAGTCGACCTCTCTTTGTGAAACTAGTTGAGGTTTCATTCCAGTTCGATCTGTGACAAATCCAACTACACCTGGAATCGCGCAGATCAAATTCTTCAGATCTGGAGTTAGTTTAAGCTTACACAGAAGATATCCAGCAAACAGACGTTCTGACTTCCACCGTTCAGATCCATCTGAATTCCGAACTAACTCCAACTGGTTTGGAATTAGGTAGTGATCAACCAAATCTCCCATGCCGAGCATTTCAGCGTAGGTTTTTAGCTTTAGGCCTACTCGGCATTCAGCTGCAGAACTACAGATAATGCCATACCACCCAAAGAAAGTCCCATCAGGCTTTGCCTTTGCATCAGCTTTAGCGTAAATCTCTTTTAAAGCCTGTCGACGTACTTTTCTTGCAGCGTTAGCAATTTTCTCAGCTTCTGTTAACATCACGCTATAATACCTGAACGCTTTGCCCTAGCTTGAGTAATCCTGTTTACAACATCTCGAAGTATGTTTTCGTACTCCCGAACATCTTCTTTAGAAAGAGAATTAAGAAAGGTTAATGTCGTTGGACGAATGCAGATTCTTGCAGTATCAAGACACAAACCAAGTGCCATGATCTGAATAAACTTCCCCAACGTCCCGTTTTGTTGTGGGTGAAGTCCCTTGTAAAGCTCGAAGACTGGGGACAGCTGGATCATCTTATTGTTATCAAAGCCCAGAATGGCGTCGTCGACTCCAAAAGCTAGTTTCCCTATGTAAGCAACCCCACCAGCTTCTGCAATTACCCAGTCATCAGAATCGATGACTTTCTTTGTGTCAATGATCATCGATTCCATCAATACCTCCGATAGTCAGCTTCGTTCGAGAACCGTGGTCTACTTTTGCACCTTTGAAGTTCTTAATCACTTCGTCAGTAGCCCTAAGCTGGTTGGTTTTCTGCCACTGATTGAAAGCTGCTTCACTGCCTTTGAAAAGGACTTGCTCTCTAGGTTCAGATTTTTCTACAATCTGACCATTTTGTAGATCTTGCCAACGATGTGTATATTTTCTAACGACCTTGATTTTCACTAGACAGCAACCCTTTCACTCTTCTCAAATTCACGATAACGAATTGCAAATCCCTTTTCAAAAGGGAATCTCTGAGTTAGCATAAGCCGATTCCATTCAGTTCGCTTTCCTGGCTGAACGTAATCTGTCTCCCAGCTAGCTCCCTTAATCCAAGTAGGAAAGTTAGTGGTAACCCCACCATTCTTAAAAAACGCTAACTCAGTTGCTCTGGTAGCAAACCTTAGAGCTGGAAGTTGCTTGTGCTTGATCTTGTGTGCTAACTTATCCAGGCGAACTAGATTTTCTTGAGAATTCTCAATCTTAGATGGGTGAACATAAGATCCAGTCCAAGGGATGTCAACCTCTACCTCGCAAGTCTTAACTGAAATTGACTTACTCTCACCCTTGGTTGATGCTGGCCATTCCTTTTTAGAACCATCACCGCTGGTAGGAAATTTGATTCCATTTTTCAGCAATTGCTGGATACAGAGATTTGTGTAAGTCAAATCCTGTTCAAGACGGTTAATCAATGCTTTTGTTACGAAAAAGTATTGCCCAAAGAATGATGTCCAACGCATTGGATGGACAAAGTTCTCAAAATAGATTGAATTGCCTGTCCAAAGCTGCTTATCATTTAGGAAATCATTCTCCTTAGCAGTAGGGACAAATTCGATTGTTTTCCAACCTGAGTAGAACTCTCCATCCAAGTCCACAATCATAAAGTTTCGTGGAGCTCCAATCTCTTCTGAACCCAGACCATCAGAAGACATAACGTTCATATCTTCAATCCGGATTGAGAAGGAAAGAACTGCCTTATTAGCATTCAAACCAATAACCTTCCCATGACGGTTCTTATTAGAGATAACAGTCTCGCCTTCTCTAATCGTCTTTGCTCTCTTGCTGGTGTAAGAAGGAAGATTGATAACCGCATTTCGATCAGCTAAAGCTGACAAGAAGCACACCAGATCCAGATCGGTAGGTTTGATAACCCCATCTTCTAGATAAGCTGGACCAGGCTTCCTACTGTAGAGGTCAAAAGTCCAATGATCTTGAATGACTTCTGCTAGTCCTTCAACTGGAACTGACAAGTTACGAATAGCTTCCATAGCATCACTATGGATCAACTTTTGAAACGCTTTTGTTTGTGCCATATTACTCTTTCTTCAGACTGACTTCATAATCAGAATAAGTCCTTACATGTTTAGCAACTGCTCTCCACCTGTCCTTGACCTCTTCAGGAAGTTTAGAGTCCTCCCACTCTAAAGCTCTACTACCTTTCAAAGTTCTCCACCCGCTAAATTCCCAAAACTTATTGTAGAGACTTTTCGCAACGCTTTCGACAACATCAGATTTAGCCATATTTCTTTACCTTGTCAGTGATAATCATTGGAGCTACATACTTCTGCACTTTTACATCAGTAGCAGTTGACGAACGAACTACCAACTTAGTTGTGCAGTTCGTGCAACTAAGCATATCACCAACTCTAATCGATTTGAATGGGGTTGAGAACTCTTGATCAAAATCACAGTTTGGACAACAGAAAATCACGACTTCTTAACCTTTGGAATCAATTCCAGTCTATCTTTCTCTACAATAGAAGGTTTCAACTCACCATCCCATTGCACTATAACTAAATCTGGAGACTGACCTGGTTGCCTAACATAACCCATCCTCTTATTGAAACGATCCCGAACTCGGTTTCCGGTATCCATCAGATCATCACTTCAAAGACATGGACTGTGTTGAAACCTGAAGCATTGCTAGCCGAGTTGATGTATTGAAGATCATCATCAACTTCGTCGTTAGTATGCAGCACCTTAAAATACCTATGAACAGTTTCTGAACCAGGTGTGACAACTGCCCAGAGACAAAGCGAACCATCAGTTGCAAATTTCGCTTGTAGTATTTTTGCACCTGCTGGAAGTTCTAGCTCTAAGTCTTTGCTTGTTAACTTATACTTGTAAATCTTTTTCATCCAACTACCAACAGTACAATGATACCAACAATAACAGTTCCAAAGAACATCCCAACCAAAAAGCCCTCTTTCCAGATTTTGGTTGCAACTTCATCAGGCTTTGAAAGCTTCACGTTAATTGACATTGATTCTTCCCTTTTCAGTTTTTGATTTGCGTCTCAGGTAGGACTCGAACCTACGACTTCAGGGTTAGAAACCCCGTACTCTATCCAACTGAGTTACTGAGACAAAAGAATTGAGGCTAAAACTAATCAGACAGTTTGTAAACCTGTCATTACCTAAGTTCTAGTCTCTGTAGTGATACTATTAGCTTGTTCTAGATTAGGATGGATTGGCATGGGTTTACCAGACCTTCCAGCTTGGTAATTCTCTTCTGCCCTGTTCAAGTGTTGCATCAACCCAACTAACCTACCCTCACCATCAACGACTCCTAGCAAATATATGTGCTCGAGAGCTTTCAATGGGTCTTTAGTCTTGCTGAGAGCTTTTGCATATTCAGCTTGTAGATTTCTCAGCTTAGCAATTGGGTCTTCGTATCGGGTTATCATTAGCTGCAACCTGATCGAATTGCTTCCAGATACTCAAAAACATCTACTTCGGAACACTCTTCAGGGATTCCCATCCCGTCTCTAAACTTAATAGTCAGGGCTTCTATCATTTCCTGCATATCTAAATCAGGATCTTTTTGGACGATGAACTTCTCTACCGTATCAAAATTCTTAGCATCACTAGCGTGATTACCAACCCACTTGATGTTTCGAATATCTTGAATGGTTGATTGTTTCATACAAACATCATAATAATGATTATGAGTTAATCAAGGGCTAGAATGAAAATCACCTATAAGTATACCATTAGCCAGTTTTGATCTCTTGAATGGTTACGTGATACTGTTCACCTGGCATCCTTCGATGTTCATGATCAATATGCAACCAAAACCTCTGAAACCCTAGGTCTCCCATAGCTTTCCGCATACCATCGGTTACTACAAACCCCTCCGGCATGCCATGAATTTCAGCACTTCTGTCATAGAAATCAGTATTGTGCTTCTCTGGTTCCCAACCAAAGATCTCTGCGAATCTCCAGTACAAATGTGTCTCAACCAAACCTGTCATGAGTTGAACACTAGAAGCTACATCCTCAACCGTTTGCCAATTCTCAGATTTAGGGTAATACTTGTGCATATGCGCTAGAAACTCTGCATCACTCCTAAATTCAGGCATTACAGAATCTCCGACAAAAACGTAGGGGTTGGTACTTCATCCCATTTTGGTTCAATTTGGTATGGTGTAAACTCTTCTTCAGGTTCGCCAAGTTGCTTGCCTAGTTCAAAGATTTGTTCATTGGCTTCTCGAAGAAGATCTTTTAATCGTTCAAGATACCTAGTCTGCTTTGCATACTCTTGACGGAGGTGATCATTGACTGCTACTAGATTACTGTTTCTAAATTCCAGGTTGCTGATTCGAATTTCCAGATCTTCAAACGTCTTTGGAAGTTCCTCAACTGAACTCTCTGCTGAAAGATCTTTTTTCGTATATGAGTTGACCTTACGATAGATGGTTCGACGATCAATTCCTAGAGCTTTTGCAGCTTGGGACATATTCCCACCCAACTGCAGCATCACTTTCTTTATGTGACGAGTCTCAACTTCTTCAATAGTTTCGATTTTGTTCATGTTACTTTCCATCCCAAGCTGCTGACAACTCATCTTCACATTCTTTGCTACAAACAATAGTGCTTCCACCTGGGTCTCCAGTCAGCGACTGAACTGCCCTCCAAATATCATCACCACAATTCATACAACGTCCAACCCGAACTTCATCTCCAGGGTTCCACGGTTTATACTCCCCCAGACCTGGAAACTGAATTACGGTTGGATCGACAATGGTACCATCAGGTGCTGTTAACCAACAGTGATCTCGATCTCCCCAAGCACAAAAGTAATGACCTTTTACTACTGTAAGTTCAGGAAAAACTTCCTTCATGGCTGAAGTTACCTTATGACACTGGCCATAAGCATCTTTGTACTCTTTTACGTTTTCTGAGATCCACTGTTGGTATTTTGCTTCCATATTCCCTCTTTCAGAAGTCTCTCAATCTTTTCAATTCGAAGACAGATGTTTATGTAGATTCGTTTCTGTTGTAACTCATAAGCATACTTACTTGTAGCCAATCCAGCATTTAGACGATGTCCAAATTGCATACGACTCTTTTGTGAAAGCAACCTGTTCAGCGTTCGTTTCAGCTCCACTTCTGTTCGGTTTTCATATCGCTTGTAGGTATACTCAGGATTGCTTCTAGCAAACTTCTTAATCAGCTCTGGTTGGTTAACGGTTGGTTTTCTTTTACGAACTCGTTTCCCTTTTGGTGGTAAAAACAGCTCTAGCTGAGCTGGGTTATCTGGATACTTCTTACGTTTCACGAGTAGCTTCCAGAATGATCTGCACGGAGATTAATCGACGAGTATGGCCTGTTTGAGACTTGGCATATTTTGTTGGTAGAATGCTAATCAACTTCCAGTCACCAGTGTCTGTATACATCTCAGTAGTTGAGATAGCCCTTGCCATCAAAGCATCTGTGTCTGTATCAGTTAAAGAAACCCAGTTTAACTTTTTCATGACTCCTCAACACGGGGTTCTCCGTCGGTTTCCCATTCCAGTTCCCAACCAGCTTCTGGATCTTCGTCGTAAAGTCGAATTGCTTCTTCAGCTGCTAGACGTTCGTTTGAAGCATCTAGGATTCTGCTGAGAGTTCCAACCACTTTGAAAGAGACTGTGAATTGTTTCTTGTCCATACAAACATCATAATAATGATCTGTGGAGTTTCAAGTCAAGTACTTTATTTTGAGCAAGTTGAGCATTCGACTTCGCCATGATCGCATCGCATGCAAGACATACGACCGTTGTCCCAATCTCCTCTACATAAAGCGCAAGTTACTTTTCGGGTATCGTTGCAAGTTTTGCAGACCTGACTCTTTATACCTAAAGCCTGTTTGATAACAGCAACTGCAGCATCCCACTTTTTAGAATTCCCTCTTGCAATTGCATTTCCTGCACTACCACAAACCCAATTTACCGCCTCTTCTAGCTCAATGGGTAATTCCTGTTTAGCTTCTGGTGGTTTCCAGCCAGCTGACAGCGCTTCATGATACCATTCTGGTCTTTCGGAATCAAGCTTGATGATTGCTTCAATCTCTTCTTGGTTGAGAGCCTTCGAATCTTTCTCGCAAAGAAGCATTTCACCCTTGATGGTGTAACCTCTTAACCTATGCGATAGACGAATACATCCACAGTTGATGCAAAGTGCATTAGGGTTTGTGGGGTTACTGTTGGCGGGTGATGCTTTGAATTCCATTCAGTTTGCTCCTCTTATGAGTCCGTAAAGTAACCATACGACTGTAGTGATTCCAAGTACTATGACTAACGTTGTTAACATTAATCCTCAAACTTGTAGTAGATAGTCACTACTTCTTTCGTAGTAGTCTCAACCCACTTGCCACTGAGTTTCTCAAACTCGTACTCAGTCTCTTCTTCATCATCCTCAAAAGTAAGGATGCAGCTCTTCAGATCGTTTGTATCAAATGAACTTGGTTCAGTAATCTTCTGGCCAAGTTCGTCAAAACGTTTGATAACTTCGGCAACTCTGGCTGTTGGAAAAGAACTAAGAGTTAGTCTGCCGTCTGCAGTTTTACTTGTAGATTGTGTAAAAATTACTCGAACTTTCATTTTTGTTTGAAGTACTCTTCCAGCGCTTCTTTAAGGGATGTTTTCGAAGCCTGGTTCAAAATGTCATCGACTCTTGGGCAGGCGTTATAGCCAGCTGGTTTGGAACCAGAGTTCGTAAGTTTCGCAAACACACCACGATGATTGTAGAAAGTTTTCGTAATGATAGATTCGTGTCGTTTGATTTCATTCTTGCTAGAGCGTTTGTTCATTTTCAAATGCTCGTAAGTTGCCATCTCGCATTCCAGCAAATACTGAAATCCTGCTATTGTGTAATTAACTTCATTGTCTTCCATACAAACATCATAATAATGATTTGCTACATTTCAAGTATCAGGCTTTGGAATCTTTTGAACGTTTGGTTCTTTTCCTACCCAATGGCCTTCAGCTAGAGGTTGAAATTTTGTCACATCATCTCCATGCTCAAGCCTTGCAATTGTTAGTGTTGCTTCTGCCAACATCCTTTGCAAAGTATCAACCCGATCAAGCAGATCGAGAATAGTTTCCCTATCACAGGCTGCTACAAAATCTCGATCTGCTGGTGTAACCCAGACTACACCTGGAAAATCCTCACGACCAAGTCCTGGTATGGTTGACGGTGATCTAACTAAAGGTAAGTGGTTAACCCAGATAATGTTACCAATTATGGTTCTAGATCCTGGTGTAGCATCAGTAGCTGCTTGACGTAGCTTCACTAGCTTGTCGCTGTTCATAGTTTCCAGATCATCCTAACAGTTTTATCATCATATCGAGTAGCTGAAGCAACTCTGCCTCGTAACGCATTCATGATTTTCTTCATGGTGGAATCGCTACAAGAAATAATCAAAGCTTTCCCGTTGGGAATAGATTCGAAAAGTGTTTCATACGCTGATAGCCTTTGTCGGTGAGCAGTTAATGGAATATCTGTAGACCCAATAATGTCGCATTCAACTCCAGGTGTGAATTTCAGAGTTCTAACGATCTTTTTTGACATCGTAATTCCTAAACGCTTGGCGTTGTAGTAAACAGTATCCATTGTTAGTCTTTGTTGAGCTCTTCAAGGATCGTTGCTACAGTGCCATCATCAACCCCGTATGGTTGAGAGTTTCTCCAGTCTTTGTCAACCATTTCCAGTGAAGTTACGGGAACCGCCTCTACCAGGTCAAAAGCACTGTGAGGTTCGCATTCGATTAAATGCTCGGCCAGGTTTTTTGTGTTGGGTTCCGATTCATCCAACACTGTGTAGATGACAATTTGGTACGTTTGTTTTACCAGTTTAGCTGAGGTCTGCTTAGATTTAATATCGTCAAAATCAATGTTCCGGTGAATGGTTGGTAACTTGCTTTGAATCCTACCGGTTTCAATTCCAAGGAGTTTGTATTTCTCAGACATCGATTTCACTCTTTTCTGCTAGTTCTATAGCTTTGTCAAACCACTCTAAGCGCTTCTGCTCTGGTAGTGTATCACTAGTGTTTGCTATTGATGGTGGTTTTTACTAACAATCCGCTTCGGAATCGAATCTCGTAATGCATCTAGTGCTAGCTCATAGGGTCCTGGCTTGGCCTCGTTTCTATAAAACTTTCCAGATACTCTAGCTACTGCTCCAATGGTGCAAAAGCATACTGCGTCAGAGTTCATAATTCCTACAGGTTGGCCACTTGAATCTCTGGCGTAAGTTCCTTTGGTGAATGGTAACTCTCTTGCTTTGCGAAGAATTTCTGATGCTTTCATAATTCCTCTAGTTGGTGTCCATAGCATCTAACAGAGCTAATGCTTTGCGTGCTTCAGCTTCTGTCTCTTTATAGCCAAGATTCAAAGCAAGTTCTAAGGTTGAAAGAAATCCTGTCCTTGCTAAGCTCATTAGCAATGTTTGCTGTCTGTCCTTGCAAAGCTGCAATGGCATTATCATACCACTCTGCGCAAAGCAACTATTGTTTATGTCAGCTACGAACGATTCCCAGTTGTCTGCTTTTCGCTTTTGACACTTCGGACAGATCTTCAACACTAAGGTCATGATTCTTTGTGCCACTTCCTAAATAGGTCGAGTTTCTTAATAAGACGATCAGATACAGAAAGCTTATTAACCTCTGTTACAAATAAGTTAGCAGCCATCAAATCTGCTAACTCTTCTTCAAGCCTGGTTCGTAGATTGGTTCCATCCCAGTGCTGCTCGGCTCCGTAGGTCCCCATCAACTTACCTATGACTTGAAGAACCTCTCCCGCTTCTTCAACCAACTTTCCCAAGCCAGGATACACCTTACTTCCGATAGCGAAATTGCTTCCTACCGTAAGTTTACTTTCTGCTAGAGCGAATAGTGACTTACCATAATCTTGAACCCTATCTAACGCCTTCTCCGATTCGTCCCACTTGCTTGTTGTAGTACTACCAATATTCTTTTCGAGAATTGCTAGATCTTTCACTAGGTTGTTATACAGCTCTTGTGGAGTCATTTTTCACTTTCAGCGATAAAGCAATTTTCTAGCATACCAACCAATTACAAACCCAAAGATTATAAGACCAAAAAGAAACATCCCAAGCTGTCCACCCGACATGTATGGTTTATCTGCATACGAAACGCTAGGAAACATTGTTAACGTCCTTCATCTGATTATACCTTATGTTTCTAGCCCAACTTGGTTATTTTAGCTGTATGGTTGAGAATATGCTGGTAAGGATGTTGACAGTGGGTTGGACTGTTCTTGAAATGCAGGTTCTTTTGTTAGAGTTTTTCGCGTACGTTCGGGGTTGGTTTTAATAGGGCTGTTAAAACGGAGGGGTTTATAGCTTTGGTTGTGAATCTAGGTCGTGAACCTGATTACTAAGATGCTTGTATACAGGTTGAAAGCCTTCGTTTGTCAGATTTCTAGCAAGACTTCTAACCTAACGTTGCTATACTAAGATGTTTGTATGCGGGTTGAAAGTTTTTAGGTGTTTGGTTGCGTTTTGTAGACCTGACTCTCAACCCACTGTCAATTTTGGCTCAGCGTCATTTCAAGCATCACCGGAGCTTGAAACCCCATTCTGAGTCAGACGACGACCTGACTCTCAACCCACTCTACGCCAACGAACTATACCATCGGAATGTAAGGGAGCATGAATGACCACCTTTCCTTTGTAACTCAGATAGCGGATAGCTAAACGTAGCTTCGCAATCTCTTTTGTGGGTGCTATTTCAAGAGTGTGCATAACGCTATTGAAGATATGTGTTTCAGTCTGCCATTCATCGGTAGACAACTGATTCAGAATAGCTTTACGAATCTGATCTGGTTGTAGATCTTCTAGCTTGATCATTTTGCCCCAGCTTCAAGCTACGCTAAGAACCTACTCAGAGTTCTCATCGTCGTGGTCATCATGATCATCACCTTGGCTGAATACGAGGGTTTGATTCTGAACCTCCCCATCTAGCTCTTCACTAGTAACCCACTCCTCCGTCTCGTGTCCTCGCTCAACAAGACCTGACGTGTTGCCACGATCCTTAATCAGCTTCCTAGCTTCGGCTTCATCCTTAGCATAAACTACGGTACGAACAGTGATCGTAACACAACCTGTAAACTCGTAGCGTTTCTTCTTAGCCATCTTTATCCCAATAGACAACGCATGACCTTGAGCTTCTAGCTCTGAGACTGGAACCATTTCCAAATGGCTCCAAGCTGGTTCCAGAACAGTTTCTAAAAACTCTTTGCGGGTTCTAATCATTACCCGCTTGAGGTCGGATACCACCCAGCAGCCAGGCTCTCCAACGTAGTGCCTTTGCTTTTCTCCTGGGTACGGTTTGTAACGCAATACAACTAGCTCGTCAGGGTTGTCCATGATGTTTAGCTGTTTCGATGAATATCGACCAAAGTCTTGAACATTGCTTGTAGCCCATGTTCAGTACGGTCATAGTCTTCGATATCTCGTCCATACTCTTCTGTGAACACCTCTGCTACGAACTCCTTCTCAACGGATTTGAGGCAGACTAGAACTTCTCCTCGGCCTATGAATGAGACTAGCAGAGCGCTCGTCGGGACGTCAAAAATCGATTTGGTCTTCTTTGCCATTGACTTCTCCGCTCAGAGTTTTGGTCGATCGTAGGTAATAGACAGAAATACGCGAACTCGACCCTGAGTGTCCAATCCGTATGAAAATGCTCTGTAATACCTACTTACCTTCAAATCTGCCATACAAACATCATAATAATGATCTTCTAACGAATCAAGAGTTGACTCCAAAATCTTTTTGTAGCAGTCAAAATTAACATAGGTGTAAAAACGGACTAAGAACGGACTCAAACGTTTTCCAGCTATTAAAAGCTGTTTCAGTCTTTAACAGTTGTTAAACAACATAGCATAACTATATTAAGAGCCATGTCATAAACCTACTAATGACTGGTTTATAGTTATGCTCCACAAGCTAACGATGCTTATATTTCCGTTTAGCGTCTCTGTGGAGTTCTACAAGGACTGTTTCATAGCTTTACCCACTCACGAATAAAGCTTGCGACAGTACTGACAACAAATGAGATTGCTAGAATCTTTACTGCTAGCAATAGCGTCATTGCTGGCCTTTCTTCAACGTTTCTAGCTCGTCACAGAGCAGTTCACCTAAGGCTGAAGTCTCTGCTACCAACGACGTTAAACGCTGAACCTCAGCTAGTAGCCTTTGGTTCTCTTCCTCTAGCCATTTGACTTGAGCTACTAACGAATCACGCTCTCCAGCAGAAAGTTCAGCCATTCTGAACTAGCCCTGGACGTCGTACTGTTGGAGGCTCTTCCTCCTCGACCATCAAGCCTCCGTCGTTAACTAACGTCAGCGGATACGAAAGCTTTGGTTTGTTCAAAGCCATACGTAGTTGGCGTTGACACCTCTTAACTTCGATGTCCGCTCGAAGCCATTCGTTAGAGTGTTGTCCATACGTGTCTAGAGCCTTGCTACGGTCGTCGCATGCTTTGCTGTACTTGGCGAATAGTTGCTGTTCTTCCGCGGTTGCCATTGTCCTGTCTCCATGTTGTAGGTTGCTGAATCTTAGCTTCTAACAAGCGCTATAAGCTAAATTTAATGATGTATACAAGCATTTCAATAGACATGACGGAAATAGTTACAACGTTAGCAGTGTTATATGTAGGTTAAATTTTGTAGATAGTTGGAAGCAAACTGGAATTAGTCACAGTTTGTATGAAAATTTGTGACGTGAATTTTGCTTGGTTGAGAAATTCTCCAACCCTGGTTTTAACGGAGTTTAGTAGGTATTTCGGTATGGAGCAATGGTTGGAAATGCATTGGACGCTGAGTTGTCGTGTAGTTTTCTTAAGCTGCCGGTGGGTTATCGTCTCCCCAACCCCTACTAACCATTTCTTTACCAATTTTTACAACCTATAACCATTATCGAAAGTCTCTAATCAAGCTTTCAAACACCCTTTAACCTTGCTAGCAGCTCCAATTTCTAACAACGTCCAACCCCACGAAACAGTCTAGCTCCTACAAGGAACCATTAATCAACACGGTTACTAAACCAAAAGACGATTTTACTACGTCGAATCTACCTAACAGGGCTCTTTAATTACGAAGGAAGTTGGTTAGTGATGTTGGACAATAACTCCTAACCAACTAACAACCTACGATAGCTACTACTTATCACTTAGTACTATTACTATAGCTTAAGACATAGATGAAGACGTTGTGAAGCTCTCGTCCATCTTCTCTTTCTCAGGTGTGGATTTGTTGTGATGGAATGCATAATTGCATCTACGTAGAAATCCTCTTTGTCTCTCCTCTAACCATTGACGCAGTTCCGTGGATCGTTCCTAACAAATTGGAAGTCAGCTACAGACTGGCTACAGGAGCATCTCTGTTAACCACTTTGTTAACTCCTTAGTCAAACTTCGTATAACGCTTGGCTTGAGTCTACAGGGAACTACAGGGACTTTTTGGACCAAGTTCGACGTTACGTTTCTAACCAGCTTGTCAATAACAGACAGAAGGCAAAAAGATCTAAAAGACAGTGCCCTACCAAACCTTCTAGCATCAATCTTTTAAAGACTATCAACGCCCATAAGAAATACGCAATAAATGATCCCCATTCAATTAGCATAGCTATCTTTTTATTTGCTCTTAGCAAAATCGATTGGCATATCTCACTTAAACCCATACTGCTGTAACCTCAAAGTAGAACCAAGGTTGATCGTTTGGATGATCTAGGGGATTAAATGTAGCACTCTTTGCAAAGCACCAATGGTTCCAGACGATTATCTTTGGCAAGTTCTCATCTTCTACATCAGGTATTTCTACTACAGCTACTGGGTTGCCTACAGCAGTGCGGAGATCAATTAGCCTCATTGGAACCTTCTTATGCATCATCACCCAGTCATTGTCGCTCATTGGTACCTCATTGCCAGGTAAGCTTCTTCACGCTTTTTAGCACGAGTCTTTGTCGCCTCATCAACTTCAAGATACGGGGTTGTATCACTGCAAGTTTTGCAACGTTGCAAATTTCCCTGGTAGACATAACCATTAACCATTGGCTTTAGGCATTGGTCACAGATAGGAAACGCTTGCTTTGCATCCTTTATCAGCGCTTTTAGCTGCTCTTCAGATAGCTTTCGATACTTACGCCTAACACGATCTAGCCAGACAGCTTGGCTGCAGCAACTATGAAACGTCTTCTTCTCTATTGTCCGGTTTCTATAAAAGATATGCCCATACCACTCATCGTTAGAGCCATATCCCTTAGCAAATCTACAATCAATTCTTACCTTGTTCTTCAGTCTGGTTATCATCTTTTTGCCAATCCTGCCCAGCATTGAATTGTCAGTGTTGTCCAAGCAAAACAGATTAGTGAGCAGACTACGCATCCCTTATGCATCTCACTAACAAATCCACTTATGCTCCAGACTAAGCTGATAGCGTATATCAACCAGTCATCGTTCATCTTACAGCTCTTAGTGGTCGTAGGGCACAACTGCCAGCTGGCAAGGCAGCTCCATCCTGATGTTGGACCACTACATAGCTGACGGGATTTGTCCCTGACACTTCAAGTAAGTCTCCCTCACTCCAGAATCCAGGGTCTGCTCCGTCAGAGGTTGCAATGCATTCTAAGTCATAATCGATTAGCTTCTCTCCACACCATGAGCAGACTTGTCTCATGACGCCTTGAACCCGCAAGGGTCTACCGACAATATGGATCACTTTTACCTCTCCTCTAGCGCATTCTTTTGAGCAGTACCATTCAACTAGTCCAGTAGGTTGCTCTACATGATGACCAACATGACGTTCACCATAACTGTTTTTGCATACGCAACAAGTCTTCACGTTCTGTTTAAAATCCATGCTAGCAACGTCTCTTCCCAGCTTCTGATGATTCGCAGTTGGAAGCAATAAAGATGGAAGCCATCTAACCATTCCTGGTCAGTAGTTGTCTTAGCTTTAACTACATCAAATATACCTGGAGCATATCCTGATGGTGGATCAGGGCCTTCGTATTTGCTCATCTTTAACCTAAGAAGCAAGATTCACATAGGCCAGCTCTTGTCACTGCCTTCGAACCACATAAACAATATTCCTGCTTTTGTTCACCGTCTGTATTTGCAACTTCTAATGGGTATTCAAGCAATTCTACTGCTGACGCATAACCACCAGCAGATTCTCCATCGATAATCAGATAGTGACCACCAAAGTTAACAATACCAATAATTCCAACCTCACCTCTGTACTTGGAATCAATAACACTCAAAACAGGTCTTAGCGTTACTGGTAAGCCATCGTTGGTAATAACCCTAACCTTAGCTCCAAGCGGAAGTGGTTCAGGTGCTCTGTATATCTTAAACGCTGTTCTCAGCTTTGGTCCTCCATCACTCGTGGTCTCTGATGGGCCATTAGCACCCTTAGCTTCATCAACCCAATTAGACCCTGTTGGTCCATATGTAGGTTGGCTGTTATACTGTGGTGATCGCACAGGTCCTTCATCCCGATCTTTTGAAAACTCTGCTAGCAAATATTCATAAGGGCAGGATTTTGGATCGTGTGACCATGCTCTCCATATCCGCTGCAGATTCATTTCAATTACTTCTCTACTGAAACTACATTCAATTGGCCTCCAGTCACCAATAGGCTCTTTTAATGGTTCTGCAGGTGATCCGATACGACGAAAATAAATTGCATAAGTCTTCAACATCTTTTACCTCTCTAAACACTGCTATAACAAGTAGAGAAACCTGTCATAAGAACTATTAGCTTGGCTGTAGCTACAACTTACTAATGACAGGTTTAACTTAGCGCAACTAACTAGCTTCAAGCTCTTTTATACTTCACAATCTTATGATCTTTAGTTGAGATTCTTCTTTCAGCTAACTTCTCCAGCCATACTCTGGCTGCTTTTATCGTTGAGAATATGAATGGTCCTGCCCACTGATTTGTAGCTTTGCTACGAAAAAATACGAGCCAGTAATATGCTCTCATTTATAGGTTTACCACCAGCAACTGAGTACCTCGAACCAGTTTACGATTTACACTAGTACTCTGTACGAAGATATCCCAATCTCCATGATTGCCAGGAACGACTTTGACATCTCCAGGCGGAAAGTTGAGCAGAGATTTTGCTTGAACTCCACCATAGATTGCCTTATCTCTCTTTCGCATTAGCAGGATGTTCTTGTAGCTCTGAACCTTCTCTGGCTTAGTCAGTTGATAGTAAGCAGAGCCTTTTTCATAATTGCCTAGGCAATGCTCGACAAAGCTTCTAATCTCTACTTCCCGCTTGACTTGCAAGACCTTTACCTTTGACCGTATATCAGTCAGGGCCTGCTTTACTTCTGTTTTACTAAGATCTCCAGCTTCAACGAAAAACTTCTTTGTTGAGGACTCACCAGCCGATCTACCCTTAAAGTAAGATGACACACCTACTACAGTTTGAACAGTAACGTTAGCAACGCCTTCAGTTGTCTGTTCCCATTCAGTTATGTTTCCCGAAGGGATCTTCAATTCCCTAGCAACTGCTTCTTTCTGCCCAACCGGGACTTGAAACGCAAATGTCCAACGATCAGTAACTTGGCAGTTATGCATCATCTCATGAATACTTCTTACATAACGATAAGAGTTATTCTCGTGACCATCAGTAATGGTGATAACTAGATACGAGACGTTTGGAGAATCCCCAATCGTTTTCAGCTGGGTGATTGCTTCTCCAATCCCATCATAAAGCGGAGTCATTCCTTCAGTCGGGTAGTAAAGAACTACACCGACCTCGTCACTAGGAACTCTAAAGAATTCTGGTCTGATCCCTCCTGCCCCTACACCAAACCATAGAAGACTGATAGTTGTCTTCTGCTTTGTCTTCTTGGCGTTTTCTTTTATCGAATAGATGGTAGTATTGAGAGCTTTCAAAGCTGCATTTCTCAACCCTGACATTGATCCAGAACCATCAACCACTAAGAAAGCATGGGTCATCTGCTCTAGTGGTTTCCTCTTGAAAGCTCTCTTTTTCTTAGGTTGTCTTTGTGAGGTCTTTGCCTTCAAAACCTTCCTGACTTGGTACTCCGTAATTCCTAGGAAGTTGGCGATTGACTTTCGACCATTACCTCTAGCTGCTAACGATTTGATTTTTTGTTCTAAGTCTTGCATTGTCTTTTACCTTTGTTGAGTCCTAAGTTCCCAATCTCTTCGTTCTGTCTCTGCTTTGAGTTGTTTCTCTATCTTCTCTTTCTGCTTATACAGGTATTTCTCTCTGAGGGTTAAAAACCGTTTTTCAACTGATATGACATCAACTACAGCATCTCCGATTACCAAACCACTACCTACCAATCGAAGTCTTGCATTGATGAGGTAAAGCTCAGCTTCCACCAACTCTAAAGTGTCTTTCAAGTCCTGTAGTTCGTCGTTGTTCATTTCCAAACTTTCTTCGTAATTTACGCTTTTGGAAAGTCGTCTAGCGCTTTGCGAGCTAACCGAACCCGTTCCTCAGCGATATTCGCTCTTCTAATCTCTTGATCTAACTGTCCTCTAACAACACTATCAGCAGCGATTACTGTATACTGAGTTGATTTCATTTTTCCAACCCATGCTACCAAGAACCCAATCAAGAATCCACCCACAAATCCGGTGTAAAATACCCAGGCCATCACCCTACCTCACCCTTCCATCGCACTGTTCAAACTTCCCCACTGTAGTGCTAAACTTGGCGCGGAATTTCTTGATCACGTCACACAGGATCGCATACTTAGCCTCGATGCTTTGAGCATGGAACCCATCCAGTTCAGCTTCAAATTCTGCCCAAAGTGCTAACCTACCAGCTCTGGTCGCAGCTGAAGCTACGGTGTAGTCTCTAGCTTCGATGGCATAGACGACCCCTAGCCCTATTCTCTTTTGATCCTTCACGAGTCGATTGAAGAACTTCAGAGCGTCCTCTACAGCTCCAGCTGGTATGACAGGAAGTATATATCGTGTAACAGGAAAGCTTGGCCCTGCTCCATCGACCCCCTCTTTCTCTGAAGCATATGCATAGAGTGGCGCTCCATTACTGTCGAAATTAACCCATATTTCCGCAGGTTTCGTCATTTACCAATCCTTCATTGCTAGCACAACATGATTTCGTTTAAACAAACGTAAGTTAGCAACCTTCTCGTAGCGAGGTTCTCCAGTCGTCCATTGAACCTTAACGGTGACATTTCCAAATGTTTGAATAATCTCACCATGCTGAGTATGAAGCACTTTCCTTAATGCTCCTCCATGTGGAGACATGGCTACCACATGTCGATACTTGTACTTTACTACGTCGCCAACTTCTAGCAAGACTGGAACATGATCGTTGGTCATGTATCTAAAAGAACTGACAGAGAGTTTAGAGCTCGTTCCTTCAACTGCCTAACGCGTTCTCTACTAATCCCCATCACGGCAGCTAGGTCCTCGTTGGTTTTGATACTATCATCGTAATAAAGCTTCTCAATTACAAAACGCTCTCTTGCAGGCAATTTTGGAATAGCATCTTTAATCGAAGCCAAAGATTCCAGATCCTCATAAGAGGGTTGAGACTTGGCTTCAAACTGGAAGTCTTCATGATCAAAATCTAAGAAGAAATGGTTATTAACATGTTTACCATTCAAGCCTTGAAACTTGAAGTCTCGAATAACTACGATAATCTTGGCTTTTGCCCAGAGAGAAGCGTAGGTTACAAACCTAACATCTCTGCTTCGATCAAACTTATCACAAGCAACGATATAACCCTCAGTGGCAGCTCCAACAAGAGCGTCCATTGATAGACGACTCTTAGAAACGTACTTACCACAGATCTGCAAAATCTGTGGTAAGTGAGCTGTGATCAAATCGTTCCTAGCCTTGATATCCTTCTTTATCTGCCATTTTGCTAACAACACTTGCTCTTCGTCTTTTGAAAGACGTTCAATCGTCTTAGCTATTTTATTGAGTGGGGTCTTAGCACGTTGACGATAATCAAGCATTGTTAGGTTTAAGAATACCAGACGATTGAATGCTAAGTCAGATCTTCTGCTGGAACTGCAGCAAGGATCTTCTCTTCAAAGAATGAGGCATCTTTACCAGTACTCAAGTCTAGGCTAAAATCAGGCTTTGTCCGGGGCTGGAACTTCTTCAAAAACTCCCCTACTTCTCGATTAGATAATCCAGGCATAACCGAAACTAGATCTTTGTTTGTTGACATTTGTACTAGTTGTTGGGCGTTAGGAAATTGATCAGGGACTGATACAACAAGCATCTGTCGAAGCATCTCCATTTCAGTGTAGCTCATACGCTCGCCACAAAACTCATACTCCAGCCAGGCTTCGAAGGTATCAGGAGCAATCCTTTGAACGATTCCTGCTAGAACATTCGAAAAAGCTCTAATCTCATACTGGGCATGACTATCTAACCGTAAGCCTAGAAAGTGAAGCAGGTTGTGCAAATCCATCTTCCAATACCAGTAAGTGTAGGTTGAAAGTGGAAGATCAATTCTCGCCAACTCACGAGAAACATCATAACTTAGTTGGTTTGAATAGTAGCTCTTAGCATTTTCTTCGTTCGATTTCCACTGAGATTCACATCGATGAAATGTCCCATCATCAACTACACCAGCCCTTCCTTGCTTGTTAGTCTTTGACTGAAGCTGAAGATGCTCTTGATCAGGACGATAGAACAGCATAGGCATTTTGCTGTAGCGACCTGAGTATTCGTTAAGCGATGCTGTTCGATGCCTAACCAGCTGCCTAGCAACGAAAATTGGCAGCCCCATGTGAACAACAATCTCAGTCATTTCTGATGGAGTCGTATGGCGATGTCGTTGCAAATATCTAGCAAGAGCTCGATCTTCTGTAGATCGTTTTGTCCCTGCTCCATAGCTGGTTCTAGCTGCTCTGATTACAGAAGCATCGCCACCCATGTAGTCAACCAAGGCTACGAAACCATGGTCAAGAACAGGGAAGTACAGGTTAAGGATTTCGTCAGCAGCTTCTACATTTGGTCGTTGAGGCATTATCAATCTTTCTTTTTACACAAACCCACGAATACGAGCATGTCTATTAGCAATTCGAACACATTTGGCACGAATTTTCTCTCCACCATGAAGAGTCAATACAATCGTTGCACGCTTAGTAGAGGGTGTCAGAATCCACCAAACTAAGGTAGCCAAGTCATACCACTTGAAGGAGATAACCAACCAAACCGAATCATCTACTGAACTGATGAGTGCTAGCTCCTCAGCAGCCTCAACGTTTAGAGAGATCGACTTAAGTCCTGCCATCATTCAATCTTTCTTTGAGATGACATCTTCAGGGAAATAACCAATCACAAACTCTTCCCCACCTTCTAGGGTAATCGTCTTATCGTCAGCGATGAAGTGTAGATCTTTAGGCCTACCATTTTCATCTCTGTTCTTGATCAAGCATACGCAAGCTTTGTAGATCCCTTTAGCTGTTGTGATGGTTATTGGCAGCTTTCCTGACTTAAGCTGACTCTGATTTGACGACTTTATTACTGACTTTCGCAGCTTTCTTTTTTGCGACATCTAATTTCCTTTTTGCAACAGTAACACCTTTTGAGTACTTCTTAATCTCGTATCGTGCTTCATCGAATTTACTAACTTGATAGTTCAGTAGCGCTTGAGCAGCTTCAACTTCTGTTTGAAACAACTGAGAAGCTACCTTAAACCCCCTACTGTCTACAAATCTCCGAGTGGATGGTCTATACTTGACAAGTATGGGCTCCATACTATTGGAGTGGTAGCTAACCTTCCAACGTTCTTCCAGAGATTTTCCTGCAGTTGAGGCTTTAAGCCGCTGTTCAGCTGCAACTTTTGTAGACAAAATTTCAGCAAAATTTACTCTAACGAAATCCTCCCCAATCTTAGCATACAAAAGCTTTCTTTCAGTGTAAATTCCAGCACTGACAACTTGCTTCTTAACGATTAAAAACGAATCTTTCTCATATTTCATGGCAGTTCCTTTATTTCAAAATCAGATGTAGTATCAACTATAGTTGGAGATTCTCTGAGAAGCTTCATAAGACCATCCCAGTATTTCGGTGTTAAACCTTTTGGCTCACAAACATGCTTTTTAGAATCTCTGCATTCTTGACACAACCACTCACCACATTCATAGCATTGGTTTCCATCCCTAGCTTCAAGCATCGTTGAACAAACAACGCAGGGATAAACGGCTACATGTCTAACTTGATTGTGAGCCATCAGTTAGACTGATTCCTTCCAAAGGTACGATCCCAGCCAGACTTAAAACTAGGGCTATTAACCATAGCTGGTCCATCTCTTGCTGGGTCGTAAATAGTCTCTACATCATAAAGATCAGGGTCACCTTCCCTTTCTTTGATGCTAACAAACTCTTTTGTTAGTGGCTCTCCGTCAACTACTGCCTGAACAATCTGTAACGACTCAACCCCATCTTGATTTCTCATGATGACTGGATCACCAGATTCTCCATCATAGCCAAAAAGTCTTGCAGTTGATTTTCTTGCTTCAGACATTTAGATACCCAACTTCGTAGTCATGGTAAAACCGACTTTAAAAAGAGTTGAAAGTCTGCTTGATACTTAGCTTTAGAAGGTCAACGAAACGTCTCTAGACAAACCATAAACAATGCTCCCAATACCAGTCCAATTAGCACTGGGTTGATTGGGTCATTAACGATGATAGTGACTAGTCGCTTAATGTTAACCACTTATCAGATTCTACCAATCAAACAAAACAATAGCGTCTAAGGTTTCTAAAAAAAGCAACCTTAGACGCTATAAATCGTCTCTAACCAATGTCTTGAGATGTCGACTATCTCGAAGCTTTTTTAGTATCTTTGTTTTTAGCTGGCAGATTCTTGGTTCTGATAATTTCAATCTCTTTGAGATTGTTTTTAGTGTATCACCTTGTAAAATACCACCAATGATAAGCTGTTCTCTTTTTGGCAACTCTTTGACAGCTTCTCTAAATAGAAACCTAACCTCTTCACTAAAGTCATCAGCGTCAGGCTCAAATTCTAAACGATACAGTTGAAGATTCGAATTTATTTCAAAGTCTTCAAACGCTGCTGGGTCGTATATACCAACCTGGGTTAGAGATCTTATCCCCTTCCCCTTCAAGTAAGAAGTTCGCTGTCTTCTTTTTAGCCAATCTTGCCGTCTAAGTTCATCGATAATTGAACCCCTAATTCTGACAGCTATTAGGTTTTCTAGGTAATCAACGCCACCTTTTCGATTGATAGCGTCCCAAAGCCCCATCATAGCAGCTGATTCAAGATCTTCTATCTGTATTGAACTTGGAAGTCGCTTCATCCAAGATTTGGCTAATCTCTTAGCCATTGGAGCATACTCTTTAAACAAGAGTAGCTTCTGTTCACGTGTCATTTACGCCATCTTAAACTGAAGCTTCACAGAATCAAGTGCAACTTTTGCATTACCCGTCATAGCATTAGCTAGTATGGTTTTGAATCGATGCTCAATAATTGCAGGCATACCAGGATTGCCAGCTCCACCCTTAGCAATAGCGCTCTTGATGTCTAGCATAATCTCGTCGAATCCCTTGAGTATGTCTTGCAATGCTCCCATTGTATAGACATCAAGACAAGAGCTGATTGCAGTTGCCATCAAACGCTCTTGATTTCGCATCTTAATTGATGCCTCATAAAGCTTGGCAGCTGATTCTGCAATGCCTTTAAACTCTTGAACCTCTTTTCCTTCAAGAGGCTTATCAACACCAAATTGCTTGTCTAGCTGATTAAATCTAGCTAGCAGACGTTCAGCAATTCCATGGAATGCTTGAAAGTCATCAACGTTAGCATTTAATGCATACTGAAGAGTGGTAACCAACATGTTACCAGAATCAGCACCGTTTTGGTTACCAGTTCCTAACACTTTTTGAATAGCGCTAGCAGCCTCAACTGAGGCTGGAACGTGATTCTTGAAATGTCCAGTGAACGAGGTATCGGACATCTTGTCGCGTTTAATAGCATTTGATGGATCGCTATTGTACTTATCAATGCGTTCCCAAACGTACAAACGTAAAGCCTCAAAGCTCTTCTTCTCAAGAATCCGCATCTCGTGGATTTTGACAAACATTGGCCAATCCCAATGCGCCAGCTGACATACCTTACAACGATAGTCAGACTTGATCATCTTGAGATCGTTGAGTCCGACTCCCAATGGGTTAGCTGGTGGCTGCCCTTGGCCAGAACCTTTTCCAGGACCTTTCTTATTCATTATCAGCCTCGATAATGTCTAGGTAGTACTGTTTGCCAATCTGAAAATGATCTTTGAGACTTGGGTTTGTCAGGTACATGCGCAATTCACCATTTGGCGTTGCATCCCAAAATCTCTTGTTCTCTGACTCTGGATCTGTACTGTATACAGGATGAAGGATAACTGTCTTATGTCCTGCAGGACCAGGATCTTCAGACTTAGTACAGATAAACTTTGCTCTAACAGTTTTCATTGTTTTTTCTTTCTGCGTGGCATCGAAACCTCAGCCTTATTGACGCCTCATCGGTATCAAGACCAAGTTGATTTTAACTAAACTTCATCAGGCCAGATGAAGCAGTTTCCAAGGTTTGCTGGAGTTTGTTTTGAACCATGACCTACAGAGGTTTTTCGTTCGATTTGTCTTCCATAAGGATCAGTCTTGTCTTCTGATCCAGTTGTAAAGACTAAATTGATACATGGAATTGCGTCAGCGGCAGTCCATTTCTCACGATAACCTCCGATAGTGTCCCCATCTTTTGAACCATGCCAAATCGTAACTAAAGCGTTATGAAATTGCCTGTGTTCATCGATAAAGATGACCAGATCTCCAACCTTGAGAACTCTTTCGTTAATCTCCATTTGATGCTCTTTCTGTGGCTACGTTGCCACGCAGAAAGAAGAACCTTTATTGTAAAACTCCCTGAGCTTTCGCGATCTTCAAAGCCTGCTCACCTAGTTTGCCATACTGGTGTTTAGCGCGTATAACAACATCAATTACGGGATAGCCAGCTTCTCTCAAGTTCTTCAGTTCGTTGATGATTTGAGGGATACTGGCAGCCTGTTTTAATTCTGGCTCTTCTGGAGCTGGCATTACAGGCAGATTGTACTCGTCAGCTTCGTCAGCCTCATTACTGGCAGTTTTTTTACTTTGTTTAGGATTACCACCGTTTTGTGGGGGACGATGCAGAGTAAATTCGCCCATTTCGTTTACCATATCTTCAGGTGTTTCATGACTATTTAAATCATGCGTTTCTGGCTCACCACTACCATTCCAATCAATGATTGGACCCCTATGCTTTGTATCTGTAACAACACCTGTGCCATAATCTGGATGGCTAATTTGTGTCCCGACAGGAAAATGCTTAGAAAAGAAATTATAGGATGCATCTCCCTCATCGTCACTATGAGCTCTAGAGGCCTCGCCCATGTCCACACCTTGGTTGGCAGGTGTTGGAACAAAATCAGGATCAGGTGGGTGGACAGTATTAGAAGGTTCATCAGACTTTTCAGGACCACTTGGTTCAACTCCCCACCAAGGTTGGTTACCACTCACTGCTTTATAATAACCATCATCGTCTACTTCAATGAGACCTTTAGCTGCAAGTTCTTTTATTCTTGGTGAGTTAGAATCAGCTGGAACCCTAAAATTAACGTTCTTAATACATTGTAACATATATGCAGAATCTGGACTCAAAGATGCTTTATCCGAAACACCAGGTGATGACTGGGGTGGATCACTCTGAGGTACTTTATCTTTCTGAACAGGGCCTTGAACAGGTGAATTTTTCTTCTTACGGCCACTACCAGGTCCACCAGCAGTCTTCAGGTGTTGCTTAGGAATAATGAAGGTACCAGCTTCAAACTCAACTTCTAGAGAGACACCATCTCCGTAGACATCTCCAACAACCTTACCTTTTTCACCCTTTTCTAGCTGTGATTGACCACCACCTCTAGTTCTCAACAACTGCCCTTTTTCCAGCTTTACTTCATCACCAACTTTGAAATCGTCTGAAATATCTCTCTCGGCTGGGTCGATCATATCATCATTGCTAGGGGCAATTGCAGCTTGCTTAGCACCTTCATGATGTGGACCGTCATCAGCTTTGAACGTTGGACAAGCACAACCAGGAACATTGCAATGGTCAGTGCCATTTTCATGTTCAGACTTAGCATCGCCACAATCGCAAGTTGAACTTTCAGCAACCTTTTTGTTAGCGTCCTTAACAATCAAGCTTTGTTCGTCAATGATTGTTTCGCCATGGTTGAGAATCCAGCTACCACCGTAGGGTTCAATCGATGTAACATGAAGTGGAGTCCAATACCCACCCAGCCCCATCTCATCAATGAGGATGTCCATCCCAGGCTTTATCTCTTGTGGAGTGATTGGCTGAGCCTTAGCTTGCTTTGAACCTTCAACCCTAGCACTCGAATCTTGTGGCGAAGCAACTTCAGATGATTTGAAGCTGACAGTAGCCTTGCCCTTTGTAACATCAAGCTCTTCAAAGATGCTGTTACCAGAAATCGTTCCTAGATCCCGATGTTCTTTGTTGTTAGCAAGCCTCAAAACATAGCTTCGAATCTGCTGTTTGATATTGCCAACAGACATATCTTCAGTCTGTTCTGGATCCCAAGAAATTTCAAGCCAGATTCGATCACCTTTAGTAGTTGGTGGGCTACTCTTTAGCTTGAGTGATGCTGAAGCTGGCTGGTTAGCTTGCTTACAGAATGACTCCATGTTACCAACCTTACCACAGGTAGCACATTCGAACTGATCATCGTCATAGTCAGCAAAAACTGTTAACGAATCACAATCTGGACATTTAGGTGGAGTCTCAGTATCTGGCAGAGCTCTAACACCGTCTTCAATATCTCTAAAATCGCTGGGCTGTTCATCAGCTTGTTTTGCAAGCTCAAGAGCTCCCTCACCCTTTACTGCAGCTCTTAGTAAGCTAGCGTTTTTAGAGGCAGAAAATAAACCTGGGTTGATTCTAGGCTGAATGTTCATCTTTTTCTCTACCTGATGGTAACGCTGTAGCTCATCATGAGTCATTGGGGCTGAAAAAGTATGTCGAGGACTTGTAAACTGCTTGAAGGTTCCAGCCTTCACTATGTCCAAAATTGATGAGGGGCTAATCACTTTTAGACTGCCATCATGAATCATCACACCAGGATCTACAACCTGGCCATTACGAATCTCAACGGGGATATCTATACTGTTTCTAACGCCACTGAGAGTTGTGAAGTTAGCTACAAGCATTACGCAACCATCTTCTACTACCTGTTGCCCGCCTTTGTTAGCAACTTTGGTACTCTTGATATTTGCATAGCGTATATCTGGAGGAATTGGAATCTCAAACGTTGCTAACAACTTCCTAGTCTTGTCAATAGCAGTTGCAACTACAGCTCTCAACGTCTTTGGTTGAGAAGACTCTAGTTGATTTTTAGAGAAATCCCATGCACTGTTAGCTGATCTGCTAATAGCTTGTCTAGCAGCTTCATTAGCTTTGGTTGACATTAATGACCCCACCCATGCCATCCACCAGACGACTTGCCTTTTTCTTTATCGTCCGAAAGGATGTCATCTTTACTCTTTTCAACACTAAGAACTTTATCAGAAATCCATCGAGTTTCTCCACCGTCTAAACGAACGAGGATAACCCCTTCTTGGACTTCTTCTGCGACTCCAGCATCATCATCCTGTAACCCATCAACAGCTTGGGTAACTTTTACTCGGTCGCCTGGATGAATCCCGCCACCAGCCTGCTTTGAACCAGGCCGGTATCCAGGCCCATCCTCATTTAAGAACTGTGGATTAGACTGATCGTAACCAGTTGATTGATCCCAGTTAGAAAAGTCAGCAGCATCTCCAACACCTGGAATATCTGCGGGAATCTGGTTGCTACTGTACTTAGTCTCTGGAGAGATATGGTTTACTGCCCCAGGGTTTCTACGATCTGTAAGAGTAACTTTTCCATGCTCTTGAGCAATCTTTAGCAAACCAATAGCTCTCTTAAACCCGCTATCATGCAAAGATCTAACAAGAGCATCACGCTCCCAAAAATCTAAGCTTCCCTGAGCTTCTTTCCAAGCAGAAGCAAGCTTGGAATCATCCACATTGGCTTCAAGCAGCTTGCTAATTCGTTCAAAAGCAGACTGAACATTTGGACTCATGCTCTGAAAGGGATCCATCCCTAACTGAAGCTGTTGCATGAGTTCAGGTGTCAACATCAAGACAATCTGTTGGGCTGCCTTTTGGCTTCTACCATGTAAGTCACAGTTAGGATGCTTGCAGCAAGGACATTCATATCCAGTCTGGATTGGCAGAATTACATCATCTAGCTTGATCTGACTGTGCTTGCTAGCTTCTCGAATCATACGAGAGATTATCACCCTATAGAAACCTGGGTTCTCATCATACTTAGAGAGTAAGCTTTTAGCCGAATCAAGACTATGAACAGCTACAACCTTCTTATCAATATCTGATAAGTTTGCAAAGCGATCTAAAGCAGGAATCTGACCAAGTCTGATAGCTCTATTGATCTCTGCTTTAACTGATGCTTCAGTGATGGTTCTTAATACATCGGAGGTAGCAGCTCCCTCTTTATCTTCATCTTCAAAAGGGTTAAGCTCTACCATTAAACCTTCAGTTACTGAGTGGTTAGCAGCCCAACCACCCTTAGCTTCAACTACAAAGGCAGTGTTATTACAGCCCCAATGCCCTTTTGTTCCAGGTTGGATGTTAGCAACAATCTTTGCAACTTTACGATCAGCACCAATAAACACAATATCAATGGGAAATGCAACCTTTCCCATATGAAACTCTGTGTACCTTGGTGGTGTAAAGGGAAAAAGCATGCCTTGCCCATCCTTAAGCAAGGCATGCTTTTGCAGCCCGATGGTCGATTCCACTGGGCTGTTAGCTACTTCACAGTAAAGCTTGCCACTTCCAATCCTCACTGAAACTCTAGTCTTAAATGCTAGAATCTTCAGTGAACGGTTTGAGAAGTGATCTTCAATCATCGATCACAGCACCAAACACGACCAATTATTTGGTTAGGTCGATCGATCGGTCCAGTGCAGTACTGAGTGTCGGGTCGTTCGATCTCGCTAGTACAACGGACGACGCTTTGTTCTATCGAGCAGTCATCGTCCAAAACGGAAGTGGTACACGTGATGTTTTCAATGGGAGTAGAATGGTTGCTAGATTCAAATGGGCTGCCAGCGTAGGATCTGGTTTCGTCGATTGAACCAGAGCAGCCAACTAGCAACAGTAGTGTTGGTATGAGTTTCATAATTGAAAGAGTAATCTGAACTCAATACCACCAAGTGACGGAGACGAAATCGACGTACGCGCGGTTTTCCTGATATTCGCCTGGCTTGTCCAATTCGACTCGAGCGATCATATTCTGAGTGCAGTTTTGTATCGCTGGTGTCCCAACGAAGTGCCACTGACCGGCTGGGGTTGGTGGTATATCGAAACTCTCTACATACTGATAGAAGTAGTTCGAGTCCAACATCTGGATGCTTCCCTTCACATGGGAGTCAGCATGGACGTAAGCTGCCATCGCGCAGTATTTAGGTTTACCAACTGGCTTGATGAAATCGAATGGACATCCAACCTGGTGGGAAGCTTGTTGTGGGGCACCAAAATGAGCATCGTACGGGTGGTCGATCACGATGAACGCTTCTGGTGGATCAAACTGAGAGATGTAAAAAGACGCCGACGTTCCTCCAGCCGGGTAACTCATCCGAGTGCTTTCCGCTACGCTACCAAATGAGTTGTTCCAAACCGACCATTGGTTCAGCGTATGGAACTCGAAATACTCGCTGGACATGTATCGGAAACACCACGTTTGGGCGGAGGCAGTTCGTGGTGTGCAGAACAGAGCAAGTAGCAGCAGGATTGGAAGAAGAGTTTTTATCGTCGTTTTCATGGTAGATTTTTTCCTTTGCAGGTTTTGAGAGTCAGTCTCTCAATATAGTTTACCGCCTCAACTATTACGTTGTAAATCCATCAACCTTCAGAAGGAGGGAACAAAGAGATTAAAGAAGTCTCTGTAACTGTCCCATCAGCAATAGCAGCCTTAAGAGCTGAGACAGTGTCGATATTGTACTTCTTCTGAATCTTAGCTTTCATTGCTTTTCCGATTCCTTTTATGGAAAGCAACTCTTCTGGATCTGCTTCTGGAGATGGGTCATTTGATTCATCTTCAGGTTCATTAGAGATCTCTTCTGAAGATTTCTCAACGGGATCAGAGCTAATCGACTCAGTCTGGCTAGATCCTACCTGATCTGCATCCTCATCAGAATCTTCTTCAGTAGTCTCTGTAGACCCGTCATTAACAATAGGTTCAACCTCACTGTTAATAGTATTGCTTGGCTCTTCTGAAGAAGGTTTAGACCGATTCTGAATAAAGGTTTCGTAATTTTCAGCCTTGTATCCAGCAGCTACAAACTCCTCAAGTGTTGGAAGATACTCTTGATTCTCTTCACCTGATTCAGTCTCAACCTCGTCTGGTTCGTGCTTCAGCCATCCACGATTCATGTATGACTGAACGTTAGGTTGGTTGACAGCATTTTCCCATTCAAGATTCCAAGGAGGAGCCATCAGATCAACGACAGCCCCAACTCCCATCTTGAAATGGATGCCTGATCTGGCTAAGCGTTTAACTCTCCACTGTGGAGTACCTTCAGGAACTGGCTCCATTGGCATAAGTTCGAAGGTAAGGATCCCTCCTGACAGATTTCGAATTTTGAAACTAGTTTCGCTCATCACATTCCTCCAACAGAAGCAGCAAGGTCTTGATCTAGGTACTGTCCACCAGTTTGGCTTTGAGCTGTCTGAACTTCAGGTTCTGGTTCCAGCTTGGGAGGAACAGGTTCTGGGGCTTTCATCGGATTACCAACAGCTCCAGGCTGAACTTGTGATTCAGTTTCCATTGGAGCCGGTGGTGGAGTCATACCTGGAGCTGTTGGAGTCATTTGGCGATGGCTCCAATCAGGGACTTCTCCATTCATGTAACGATGGAGTTGATGAACATCTTGAGCATCATCTGCTTCTAAATGACGGCCATAGTTCCCACCATCTCCCCATTCTTCAGACAGAGTAGCTGCTGTCTTTGAAGCGTAGGTTTGATTGTTGGGAGGAGTTGTTTGCATACGCTGCTCTAACTCATCTTCTTCGTATGGCTGCAACTCATTTGATAATGGGTTATCCTGTTGTGGACCTGCATTATCATTCTCTTGACTCTCACGATTCAGGATGGCCCCATTATAGTCAGCACCCATTCCCTGTGGGTTGTTGCCAACGTCTAACTGAGGAAGTTGCTCTGGAGCATCATGCATCATTCCACAATCTTGGCATTGAATTCCAGATCCGACATCTTGTAGGTTTGATCCGTTGCAAGCCATGCAGGCGTTAGCTCCCATTTGGCTTTCAACTGAGTTAGACATCCCTCCAGAATTATCTGCACCAGAACTTGGTACAGCCTGTGGGATGTTCATCTCTTGAGATTGTTTACCAGCAGCCCAACGAATTGCAGCTCTTTTTTCATCATCATCAGGTTCCATCTCATCGTCTTCAGCTTGACGAATTAATGCGAAGGCGTGGTTTCCTTCGATCTGATGTGCTTCAACAATAAAAGCAGAGCGATTACCCGTAAAGCTGTTAACATATGTTTGAAGCTCTCTCTGAGTTGGTGGGTTCAGATTGGCATCAAACTTAAAAGTAAATGCCATCTTGCCATCTTCACGAACTTCAGCTTCCCCATCTTGGTCGATGTCGTTTCGATCAGAAGTGAAGACTTGCTTGTTATCAATCAAGCTCTGAGCCTGACGCATTAACCAGCCATTCTCATCGCCAATCCCTGCTAAAAGATCTCGACTTGGACGATTAGCTTTTGCTTGACGATAACCTTCAGCTGGATCAAGAGATGCCACGAAGCTATCAACAATGTCCGCATTGACTTCCTTCTCCAAGCTCTGAGTTGTTTGGAGCTGGTTGATAGCTTGATCTTCCAGGTTCTCGATGTCATCATGCTTGTCAGCTTCAGGCTCCATATCAGGTTTTGGAGCATACTGACCTTTTTCTGGATCCCATTGATGATCAGGATTTACTAAACTTTGTGCACCAGGATCAGATGGCATTCCCAACCCAGGTTTCTGAACTCCAGGACTAAATGGAGCAGTACTAGATAGTCCTGGAACCCCAGTCGATGGCTTAGGTGGATCACCCTGAAGCATCTCATCAATGTTTGGCGTAGGCAGTTGAGGCCCGACTGGTCCAGTCGATGGCTTAGGCTTACCTAGATCGGGACTTGGTTGATGACTAAATGGAGCAGTACTAGAGAGACCTGGAACCCCTTCTGACTTTCCCTTACCAAAAGTTTCCGCAGGATGATCTGGGTGTTGCTTAATACCCTGATCATGCATCATCTTTTGGTGGTCTCGCAAAGCATCATTTGCTTTAAAAAGAGCTTGAGATGGAGTACCATTTCCAACCTGATTGTTCCAGATATGGTTTCTCTGCTGTTCAAGCTTTTTCTCTTTAGCAATGGCTGGGTGTTCACCTGGACTCTCTTTTTTACGCCCAGAACCGGGACCACCAGCAGTCTCCTGCATGTCAGCTTCAGGCATCAACTGTGACAGCTTGGGATTTGGCTTAACATTCTCCCAAGGCACTGGATCCTGTCCATGATCAGGCTCTTCAGCATCAGCTTTATCAGGTAACGAAGTACCTGATTGATTCTTTGGCTGATTGATGTTCTGCGGGCTTACCGATGGAACTGAAAACCCCTCTTCCTGTCCACTGTCTGGGCCTAAGGTTTCCCCACCACCAGCAGTCTTATAAGGCTTAGCATTAAACTGGCATGCTAGCTTATAGTTAGCAGACACTGAAACATAGTCAGTCCGCTTTCCAGCAGACTTCAGCTTGTTATAAACCATTGTCCAAAGATGAGGCGTGGCAGCCCACTTTGGAGCAGTTGAACTAGCTTCAAGCCTAGCTGCAGCTGTCTTACGACTAGTCTTACCAACAACTCCAGTAGACGTTCCAGCCTGGCTTTGAGCTGGATGCTTCTGAATTGGCTTTGGCTCTTTAAAACCCTCTTCAGTGTCAGAATCAGGTCCTAACTCTGCATCACCAGTTCCGATGCCTTTGACCGCATCTGGCTGTTGCTGATTAACCTTTGGATCAAAGTTTGGATCACTCTGAGCCATCTTCAAAAAGTCACTAGCAACCTTATCAATCAGGCTAAGGCGAGCTTGGCGTTGCCCACCTGTTGGTGATTGGATAACAACCATATCTTGGTCATTAACCCTTAACGTCCAACCAGCGATCTTAACCGTTTGAGCATCAAGAGCAGCTTCGACAACCTGGTTAGCAGAAGGTAACCTAGAGGTTCTAACTCTGCTGTCCATAGCACTCTTGTTAGAGAGTTGTTCAGCAGCATTCGATTCGGTAATTCCTGGAACTTGACCTTCAGGCTGACCTGACACTTCAACCTCCATTGGATTCCCCTCAGTAACCTCTCCAGCTTCTGGAACATTCTCACCCATCTTTAATAAGGCGAGGATGTATTGGCGGCTTCGGATCTGGTCTGGACGGTTTCCAGCAAGTCCAGCAATTCTGCAAGCTTCATCAAAATCAGCTTGAGTTTTAATTCGACTAGCCATCACAGCTAATCTCTGAACTGGTAATTCAACAAATCCAACTTTTGGAAGAGCGTTGGAGATAATGTCAACAGCTGCTGTCTTACCATAAGACTGAGCATAATGCTTCTTCAAATTGGTAAGTTGACCAGCAGTTAAAACACCAGTAGGATCAGCTTCCCACAGTGATCTAAGCTGATAACCTAGGGCTTTAACGCCATGATCAGAGCTTGCATTGACTAGTTTTTTAACGGACTGATAGGCATCAAACCGTCCAACAACTGGCAGACTAGGATTGAAGTCATTATCAATGGTTGCTAAGACTCGATTCTTCAATACATCTAAATGTGGCTGAGAGATCGATTTCTGAGCCTTACGTTCTTCGATTCTGCTAGCATCTGCTTCAGCTACCGCTTTAAACTTTTCCAAAGCTGCCGGATTTGAGATGAACAGATCGGTGTCTTTTCCACCAAGTCTTTTCAGCGCCTTGCGGGTTTGCATATTACAGAAACTTTCTTTCGCGTAGAATCTTAGAGAGTAAAAACTCTTGCTTACAACTTGTACACCGATACTGTATCGGTTTCAAACCTAAAACTTGCTTCAAGGTTCCAGAGCAGTTTTCATCTAAGCAACTGGCTGGACCACAATCTTTACAAATAGCGGAGGCTGCAGACCCTCGTCCAGCCTCCGCTATTTGATTAGAACTCATCAGAGATCCATTACTGAGTAGCTATGATAACCTCATAGCGAACTGCACCGATAGTTGGACCACCACCAGCAGTGTATGTAATTATGCCTTCAAACACATCACCATCAGATACTGGTGAGTTCAAAACAGCTTCAACGAAACTTCTAGCAGTTGAAGAGGCTGGCAGTGTCAAGGTCGATGGGAGAATGTTAACACCGTTTTGATTCAGTGTAGTAACATTCAAGGACTCACCAACAGCAATAGCCTTAACTGTAGTGATTCGAAGCTTGGTAGCTTGACCAGCTCTGGTCGCAGCACCAAAGAAAAGACCTGGGGTTGTTACTGCAGCACCAGTTGTTTGGGTAACACCCAAGTTGTAGTTTGCAGTTAACTGGCTCAAAAGCTTAGCAGCTGTAACACCAGTTGGTACAAGGTTATAACGAGGACCACCCACTCGGTTGAACTCATCCAATACTTGTCGTGATTGAGCAAGTTGCTGATGAGTCATCCCCTTTGGCAAGAAAGTTGCAACATCAACAGTCTGTCCTGCAGGGATCAAAGCTCTAGCAGTGAGATGATGACCCTGAGCAGAAAAGGAGGTTGCCTCAAATGATATGTTTTGATTGGTGAGGTTTTGGATATTGAGTCCCATTTATCTAACCCTTAGTTTAAAGTCCACAGAAAGCAAACACTGCCTTCTGGTAAGCTTCAATTGCTTTTGCCTTAGATTCGTGAGACTGTCGTTTCTGAGCAGAACCTCTCCGAATCAAAACCTGATGAACACCGGATGGAGTAACGACCATCGCTACTCTATTGTTCCCTACCTGCTCATCAAGAAGTGGAATCACATTAGCGAAGATATCAATTCGCTGAACTGGCTGGGGCAGTGGCATATCAACACTTGCCTTACGACCCTCAGGAGTTACTGACTTGGTCTTAGTAACTGCTCTATCGACATTGTCAACCAAGTTCTTACCATAATCGCCAAAGTACTCTTCCCAGTACTTTGTAGCTGCATCATCAAGACCTTGCTTCTTCAATACAGCCCTGCTAAGATCAGCTTTAACTTTTCTCTTGATGTCACGAACCCAAGCATTCCCATAATCACCAAAGTAGTCTTGCCAATAACTCTTGGCAGAGCTATCAACAGCTTTCTTAATCATTGCATCAAGAGACCCATCCCTAAAGCTCTGAATGGCTAAGCAAGCTTTCTTAACATTCTTCCAACCAGCTTCTCTAACCATAAGAGCTACAACTGGATCAGATGGATGCAACGCTTCAGCTTCTCTCAAACCATCAAATAAGCTTTTCGCAGCCTTCTTATTTAAAGTCGAGATGACGTCTCTACATTCCCAAGCAACATTAAATGGAAGATTCAACTCAACCGAAGCTTGTCGAATGGCTAGACCACTGACAATCAGATCTTTAACAGATGAAGTCTTAGCCTGTCCTGCATACTCGTTGAGAGCTTCCCAACTAGCAGTCTTGGAGACTCTGGATGCGATCTTGCTAAGATCAACTGTTGCTAACTTATTAAGACCTTCGATAGTCCTAGCTGGAAGTGGGTTTCTAACCACTGTATCGGCCAGTTCAGCTCCGTAAGACGACCAAAAAAGCTCTGCAAATTTGGCAGCCATTTTATCATCTTTGTTAGGACGTGGCTTGACCATATCGATGGAATGAGCATCATCGATTAAAGAATCATGGCCTGGATCTTCTTGAGCAAATTTCCTAGCCTGTCGATTAACACTAACGAAGTCGGCAGGAACGCCACTATCCAACTGACCTTCAAGCTGGATATTCAACCCATTGCCCATGTAACTAGCCACCCTGCCAGAAACATCTTCGCCACCTAAAGTGTAGCTAACAACATCCCCAACCTTGACTGTAATCCCATATCGGTCAGTCAGGCCAGTTTCAGCTCCAGCAGTAGCAATAAGAGTCTCTTTATAAGAGGTCTCAACTGGATGGCGACTCGCAGTCTTTCCTTCCATTGGGTTTGGAGCTTCCTTAACCTCATCTTCAGGAAAGACATCAGGTTCAGCAGCCAACCTCACTAAAGCATACTTACCATCGGAACTCTTGTGCATGTTCCAAAGGTCGTGAGCCTTTTTATAAACCCCACTCCCTACTGGTTCAAAACCTGCCTTCTTAGCAAGTTTCTTAGCCTCAACGACAGTCTCAGCTTCAATCTCTACTGGTTCATCAGCTTGAGCTTCGACAGCCTGATCCATTTCTGGAGAGTGTACCTCTTCTTGAGCTACTTTTTTACGATCAGCGATTCGCTTAATCGCATCATCACTCAGAGATGGATTTCCGTCTACGGGTTTCAGCGGACGCATCTTCAACTTAACTCCAGATACAAGAAAAGAGACAGGGATGATCTTCCCTACACTCTAGACTATTGTTGTAAGCTCTGAAGAACTGAAGTTATGAGAAAATTTCTAACTATCCCAGCTGCGTCTTATCCTATAAAGCTTCGTTGCAGTTCGATAGCTTCGTAAATTTCTTAATCCTGCAGCCTCAATAGCTCCAACTGCGTGGGGCGTTAGACCCATCACCCTTCCTATTTCTGGTGGGTCTAACATGCCAAACTCATCTACAATATCTAACGTACAACTTTGATTAGGTGGCACTTCGCTTGGGTCAGAGAATCTTTCGACAATCCCTCCTTTCTTGTCAACCTCAAGGTAAAGATTATGTCTGCAGCTAACATAAGGACAGGGGCGAATAATGTTAGCACATTCGCCCCTAGTTGAGGGTTTTGCAACCTGTTCAGAATCAGTAGCGACTACCGGAACCACCAGATGTTCCTCTAACGATGGGGAGTCGAACCGGGTATCGAATATGTCTAAGACCCGTTTCTTTATCAAGTGGAACCTCAGCTTTTAAAACTTCAGACAACTCTGATACTGGTAACGTAGTCATCATTAAAGTTGTTGATTCTTCTATAAAGCATACACAACCTTTTTGTTGATGTATGCGATCTGCCATCGTATACTTCCAACTATAGTCGTTAGCTCCATGATCAACAACTATGCAAACGTTTTTTGCACAGATAAATTTACGCTTAAATTGTCGAAAAGATAGGCCTAGGTGTTTTCTAATCCACGCATATAGCGTGGGTTGGCTAACACAAAGATAATCAGCAATTTGCTGAGCAGTAAAAAATCTGTTAGAAGACTCTTCTAAGATCTCATTAAGTGGTTGACCAAACTCAGTAATAATTTGAACAGATTTCGAAGAAAGGTCTGCTCTGCAGGGGTGGCAGTACAGAGTTAAGCAATCATCCCCATCAAAACAGATCGGAGTTTTACAGTCATAAGTGTGACAGAATAAATCACTCTCTAACCGTGATTCCCCTGGCTTAAGAACTACAGGTGAAAGCTCACCAGATTTGAGGTTTGAGATGGGCTTCCAGCTGGTTGGTTAGGGTGTATAGGGTTGGTGGGATATTAGCATCCCACTGAACGTGTAAATGTTCACCATTCACTACAAGATGAAAATTGCTAAGCTCAATCTTATCAACCAATGAATGCAAGTGCTGTTTTATTGCAGCTACCCGATCTTTCATCGTAGTTTCAGTCTTTGCTAAAACATTAGCAGCATCGTCTTGAATTGTCAAGAAACAACCTCTACCAAAGAAGCCACCTTACTTGTAACCCTCTGCATGTAGGCTTTCGAGTTTCCTAAGCTCTCTTCTTTCTTACGTTCGACTCCAAGAACTTTACCTAAATTCCACATCAAAACGTAATGAGAAAGCTCATCTTGAACCTCTAACTTCAGCCTAGCAATGAGTTCTCTTTCAGAAGCTACATTATATGCCTTGTAGAGATCCTCTACTTTAGACCGTTTTAACCAATTATCTAATAATTCCTTAGTTTTTGTCAGAATCATAGCCATCGGAATAACCCCACATTCAGAGTTATCCATAATCTGGGGAAACAGCTCAGTAACCACCGAAGCTTCCCAATGCTGCTTAAGATTAGATTCGCACTTTGCTCTAACTGTGGCTTTTAACTGATCAACAGTCTCACTACCAAATTTCTGAGCTAAATCATTAGTCCAGTCTGGCAAAACGTACGATAGAATTGCATGGATAGTTACAGTAGTTTCAACCGTAGATCCTTCGTCACTGCCAAACTTTGAATCCAGGACAAATGATACATTATGAGAGCCAACTGTCTTTCCAATCAACTGTTCTCTAAAAGCTTCTGGATGCAAACCACCTCGAACGATACGCATCTTTCCGCGATCTAAAACCCCCACCTTCCAAATCTCGCCGTTGATGGTTGGTCGAATAGTTGCTAATACCAAATCCCCTTCCTCAATTTGGACTTCAGCGCCAAATGGGTGAATCTTTTCTCGTTCAAGACTATGATTTGCTAACAAAGATTCAAGAACCTTGTTAACTGATTGATCGATCTCTTGCTGAGAAACAGTCCGATGTTTGACAGACATTTCCCTAGATGAGAGTTTCTGTATCACTCTCTCAGAAAACTTAAAGTCTGGTATCAAGTAAGCTTGACCAAACATTAACAATTCAGTTCCAGCCTCTTCAATCGAAAAATCTCCAAGCATGATAACATCTGTATCTGGATATGTCGATTCGACTATTTCTCGTCGATACAGATCTTCTAACAACTGACGATAAGCATGCCACTTAGTATCGTGGGGTTTTGAGCTAGGCCCTCTTTCAAACTCTTCACGAGTAACAGTCAGCCCTTGCTCTTTATTGGCTGCATCTTGAGCTATCCAAAAGTCGTTGCAGTAAGCCTGGATCTCTGAAATCTCGAAAACAGTTTCAAAGTTGAATGGGATAGCATCAGGCTTTAGATTTGACTTGCTCACGTTTATTAGCTCTCTCTTCAAACAGGTTCAGGATAATGTCAGGAGATTTCTTAGATTTCCAGTCAAGGTTCATATCGCGTAAAGTTACTCTAACGCTACCCCACGGAATTGAGAACTGCTGTGAAATATCTTCCGCAGTTTTGTTGAACATGACCTGATTAAAATTTGATTGAAGAACTTGGAAATATGATACCGGATCCTTAGTTACTGATCTCACTGCATCCAAAACCGCTTGGGCTTTAACCTGTGAAAGCCCATCAGATTTCCAGAGAGCACCGTTTCCAGTTTCCCAACCCTCTTGAACTTGACCCCACCTGTTTTGTAAAACCTTCAATCCAGTCTCAAAAGTCATTCTTGGGATTGACTGAATCAATCGTAACAAGATGATCGATTCAGGCCTTAAAAAGGCTTGGTAACGGTCTTTATACAGTTGTGGCCAGACATAGAAGGTGTAAAGATCACTACAGGTAGGGTCCCAATTTTCATTAAGAACCTGTCTATCTCCAGCTTGTAACTGCAGCTGCCAGGTATAGCTTAAAGTGCTTTCGCAGATATAGGTCTGTAAGCTACACAAACCATCTGCGTCCCAGTTTGCATGCCCTTCAACAAAATTGATCATGGGATCTATTCGACCCCACATTGGTGTGATACCAAACTGGATCAAGCCATCGCCTTGATAACTCTTTACTTGGTTGATGCATTTGATCTGTTTATCGTCAACCCAAGCAAATGTAGCTAAATCACTGTAGTCTTTTCTACGAGATGGGTTGAGACAGTCCGAGACTGCTTTGACCAGATTGTCGACATCTTTACCAGCCCAGTTCGTACTTACTCTAAAAAGGGCCCCAATCGATAATGGTTCGTGATAAGGGATAAACTCATAACCATTGTAATCAAGAGCTCCATAAAGGTTTCTAAAGTCTTCTTTCCACTGGATATACTTCTGCTCTTGGCTATCTGGTCCAGAAGTCCAGCGACTATTCTTTACAAGACGGGTATAAGGAAAAGGTTCGATAGCAAATTCAAACCAATTCGTAACTCCTTGCTTAACCCTAATCTCCATAAGATTCCGTTAAAAGGGTGTAAACTTTTGCTTTGAGATCATCTAATGAACCAGAATTGTCCAACACACATGAAAAAGCTGAGTTGGGTATCTCTGACATTTGTTGTTCTGAAATATGCAATCCAGCAGCACCTTGAAGACCAGAACCAGGTCTCGTAATTCGTATCAGTGATGTTCCAGGATATGCAACAAATTCATTGATTTCATTTTTAAAACGCAGGTCTGGAACTACTACACCCTTCACCGGATCAGTAAAAGGATTTGTCTTACCAATTAAACCCTTCTTTTGATTATAGGTTAGGTGGGGATTTTCTTCAAGCTGTCTAACCTGTCGAAATAAAAATTCTGTCCAGGTTTTTGGGAAACAGAGATCCCTTCCCCATTCGGTACCTAAAGTTTGAAGTGCATGTCTAGCGGTTAAATAAACAACACCAGTACCTGAACATAACTCACATGGCACAACTCGACCATTTTGATTCTCAAACATTGAACATTTTCGAGGATATCTCTGATCTGGCTCACTTCGTTTTTCAGAAGATCCCCATAGCTGTTCGTCAGTAAAGTCGTAGACAGATTTACAAATTCGTTTCAACTCATCGGAAAGGCTAATCTTGACAAAACCATAATCTTTGACTAAGATATCTGCTACGGTATCTTTTCCACTACCAGCTAAGCCACTAATCCCTATAAGCTTCATGCAAAAACCTTTCTCAAAACAACTCTAAGCTCTTCTGAGGAACTATTCCAAATATCCCCTAAGTAATCTCGACCTTCAACAGAATTGATAAGCTCTGAAACTCGCTTATCTTTAAATCTGCCATCTAGTAAAACTGCATCATCTATACCGACTAAACAGAACTGAACTAAGCCAGATCGTTTAACAGCTGGTTTCTCAGCTTCTGCTTTATCTGCAGCTAGCATGCTAGCGTTAGTAGTCCTTCTCATACTCTACTTCCTGTAGCACCAACTTGGCCTTGGTACCTTCCCTGATAGCCTTTTGAACACTCAGTGTAAAGCATACTTACGACCAACTGACAAACTCTGAAACCAGGCCAAAGTTTTACTGCAACTTTGCCAAAGTTGACCATCTCTAGTGTTATCTGCCCTTCGAAGCCTGGGTCTATGAATCCTGCGGTTACATGTGCGCAAACACCTAACCTTCCAATAGAGCTTCTACCATCAACAGAAGCTGCTAGATGCTTAGGCATTCTCACCCACTCTAGAGTCGTTCCCAACACGAATTCGTTAGGATGAAGAACAAAACAATCACCTTCAGCTAATTCTACTTGCTGATAGTAATCGTTTGGAACTCCTTCTCTCAAGTCTAAATGTGTTGTTGCATCAGGTTTTGGAACCAAAAACGTCTTGCCTAGTCGAAGATCTATTGACGCTGGCTGAATCTGTTCTGGCATCAATGGTTCGCCAACCCCATTAAAAACACCTACAATGAAAGACTGCGTGTAAGTGTTGTTCTCATAGTTAACTAACTCCAGCTCATTCTTAAGATCGATATCACTAAGAATCATGATACTTTTACCCAACCTTGCTTAATCAACTCTGCTTCAATATCCGGTGGTTTCCAGTCAGGTGGTTTGCCAATCTTACCATTTGGTTTCTTATATGATCCGGGTCCAAACTTCGCTAAGTTTGCTAAGTGAACTGCATCTGCAATTGGTTTACCATTGATGCCGAATGTTAATCGAGTACCTTCGACCACATAATCTAAATCAGCACAAGCATCTGCTAGCTCGATCAAGTTTGGTGGTTCAGTTTGTCTTACAAAACCATCTCGTATTTCGCTAAAAAGCAAATCAAGATTAGCTTTAGCCTTGGATAACCTACCTTGTAACCCCGTTTGCCCTGGCAACAAAGCATCTAGTAATTCAAAAGCCTCTTCAGCGACTAAGGCCGCTCTAAGCAAGATTGTTTCTTGATTAGGGATGCTAGGCGACTTAGCGATAAGGTGTTCACCTAATCTGTGAAACTCGGAAACCTGTTCTCGTAATGTTTGCTTAAACACTCGAACCTTCTCTAGTACTTCACTTGAAGGTTCAATGCCAGATTGTATCGATGATCCACAAGACTCACATAAATACGAAAAGGGGTATTCTGAGTTGAGTTGGATACATGCCAACATCATCGTCTTTTGAACATCAGGAATTACTTTTGAACCGGTAACCTTAGAGAAAGCAAAAGAAGTGCCATCAGGACCATCTAGGTATTCGAATGCATACTCTGTCGTGCAACGTTCACATTGAGGACCACAAGGCAAACCTACAAACTTAAAAAACTTTTTGATTTCTTCTTCAGTCATACAACCTTCTCCAGATTCGACATACCATTTTGCTTCTTTACTACCCAACGCTGATCCCAATTAACTTGATCGATAACTTGTGCGTGAGAAATCACCAAAACCGTCTTTCCAGTCCCTCTTAACGTCTCTAAGAAGTTTGCAACAATCTGAGAGTTTCTCGAATCTAAAGCACCAAAGGTCTCGTCTAGAGCTAGTAGATTACTACCTGATCCCAGTTCACTTGACAATCTCCAAAACGCTACAAGAAAAGCGAGAGCTATGATACTAACTTCCCCACCACTGTACAGACCCAGAGGGACTTCTTTCTTATCTCCTTCTGAGACAAACACGGTGAAATCCTGGATTACGTCGTCAGGTTGCCAATCCAGTTCAGGTTTCTTCAGAGCTTGAGGTTTAGGTCTCCAAGGCTTACAGTATACACTAAAGCTACCATCAAGATCTTTTAACGATTCTGCTAGCAACTCGTTAAGACGCTCTACTGCACCAACCAGTTTGTAGCTCTTGATTAACCTGCATGCCTTGCTTAACCAATCCCATTCAGCACGATGCATCCTTAGGTCATTCAGTTGGTTAACCAATGTTAATGACTGGTTATTCCACTCAGCTAGTTGTTTAACCTGAACATCATTCTGTGATATTTTAAAGCCTATCTCATTTAATTGATTCGATAAAGTTACACGCTTGTTTGATATCTCGCTAACAATCGTGTTAATAGCTAGGGTTCGTGCATCAATCTCTGCTCTTTTCTTTATCAGAGATTCTTGATCTTGATCATGCTTAACACTATTAGCTTCAGCCTCAGCAATTAGCCTAGCTACTTCTTTTTGATCATGAATGCATTTTTCATTTGCTTCAGCAAGTTCAAGGCCATCACAAACCCCATCCCTAATTCTAAAAGCAGTAGCTAGCCGTTCAGCCTTTAAAAACGAAAATTCTAGCTCTTCTAGATTGACTATTTTAGGAACAGGTTGTTTACAGGCTGGGCAGTTGTCAGGTTGATTTAAAGCGCTGTCATAAGCTGACTTAGCTGCCAACCACCCCAAAACTGCAGAGTGGGTGATCTGCTCGATCAAAGGGTGGTTTCTAATTCTGGCTTCAATAACTGATCTAGCATTTGCTATAGCGTTGCCTGACTGACGTAGATTTTGAATCTGCTGTGGGTACGGGTTTTGAGCTAGCTGATTTTCGTACAACCATTTCTGATTAGTTACACGTTCAGCTTCTAACGAGGTTTGGTTTAACAGAAGTTCATCTAAATTGGCTTTTAGCTGAGTTTGACCAGATTTTAAGCTAGCCAATACCCCTTCCTCAAGTATTGAAGTGCTAGAAATCTTACCATTAACCGATGCAATCTGCAGTTCTAAATCTCGAATTTGCTTCTCTAAAGAAGCTGCTTCCAGTTTATACTGAGCTTCGGCCTTATCCCAGATATCTATCCCAGTTACATCAGTCATGATCGCCATGCGCTGTGCATGTGATCCCTGTATAAACTGCTTCCCTTTACCCTGTGCCAGGTAAGTGGTGGTTAGATACTGCTCATAACTGCAACCAACAATATTGCGAAGCTTGGCTGCAGTTTTTGGCATTTCAGCTTCACGTTTATCCAACCACTCTTCACCATTGAAGCACTCAAGATAAATATCACTGCCATGAAAGGGGTAACATTGTGAATCATTCTCATACGGTGGATCTTGCTTCCACTTTCTAGAGAATGTCACTCTCCATATTTGTTGATTTTTGTTAGTAAAAACCACTCTAGCACAACAACCGGATCCCCAAACGTTGTTGATGGCATCATCTTTTAAGACTTCGGTTCCAACCTGAGTTTCAACCTTTCCAAAAAGACAGATCGAAATGGTGTTTAACAGCCAGGTCTTTCCTGATCCGTTAGACCCACCCTTGTCTTGGTTTTGACCCTCAAGCCAGATCAATCCGCCATCATCTAATGAGATGGTTTCATGAAACCCATATGGGCCAACCCCGGTTGGATTTACTGAATGTATTTGTAGCACTCAATCAACCTTATAAGTGCCTTTACCATCCGTAGTTCCTACAGCAGGTGTGCTGTAAACTTTTACCTTAGAGGCTAGCTCGTCACAGCCACCTACTTCAGGGCAAGGAATGGTATCTTCATACCGTTTTGGATCTAGCTCACCAAAGCAAACTTCGTTTTGATGACCCTTCAAACAAATATAATCCCAACATTTCATCGGTTTTCCTCCCACGTCTTTCTCATGTTCAATCGTTTACATTCTTCTAGATTGGTGACCCGCAAGATACACATCGCTCCCTGCATCCAGCAAGCCCATCTCATAGCTTTGGTTGGCTTATCGGCAGCTGCTAACCCCTCTTCTGAACCCATCCACAGTAAATGACTCAACTGCTCTTGAGCAGTTATAGGGTTATTAGATCGTTCAGCATGTCGAACAAAGTTGTTTCTAGCAATGAAAGTCTCAACTTTAAAGGCAAGTTTCGCCATCACCCAACGCCATCGCCTGTGCTCGTCTAGATACTCCTCTCGTATCATTTCAGGTGTCATGTTCGATCATCCCTATTGGTTGTTGCATCTGGTTGAGAAATGTCTGGAGGATTCTCTGATCTAGATTCGACCAACTTAACCTGATCTAGACTAAGCTGTAGCTCAACAGGAACCTTCAGTAAGGTTACTACTGCTGTTGCTAGACCATCAACTTCAACCTTCCATTCAATCTTTTGAATTAGTGGTACTAAAACACCATTGACAATCAGCTTAGTACCACGTGGGGTTCCATCAGAAATCAACATCACAGAACCTTCATTACTCATCGAAGCTGCTCCAATACTTTGTTGCCTTTTTCTAGCACACGCTCAAGATCTAAACCGTTCAAGTTCTGCTTTCCAGACTTGACAAAAGCATCTAAATCTTGCTCCGGTGATGTGGTTTTTGTTAATGTCAGATTAGACCCCATTGTTAGAACAACAGGTTGAACCTTAGTCGGTGGATTAACTCGTCTAGCTTGCAACTCTAGTTCCATAGTCTTTGCGTAGTTGGTTGGGATCTTCTCTAAAGCTAGTCTAGGACCTGTAAAAACCAAATCTACAATATTCCCCTTACAACCCTCACCATAAGATGCTTGGACTATTGCTTCAATTTCTTGAGAGGTTGGAAATCGGTTGTTAAGTCCAACATCCCATTCAACATCTACAAAATGTGGGCAGATACTCGGAACGAATTCACTAGTGATACTAGCAACATGGTCAACACGTTCACCCAAAGTAAAGAAAACAAAACCCCTACTATCACCTCTATCCCGTCTGCTTTGTTGAATGCAGGAACCAATGTAACCACCTCGAGTAAACTTGAATTCAATCTTTTGAGGAATGTGTACATCTCCTCCCAACACCAAATCAAACTCTGGATGGTCAAGTGAGTCCCTGTTCATACCAGTGTTCATCTTAAACTGAGACTGAACATCAATGATAGTGCCAGCTAACAAATCATGAAACACCAAAATATCCCAGCCAGTTTTGCTATGTTGCCCTGGAATCTTGTAACAATCCCAAGTAAACTCTGAACCAGCCGGCAGTGCATGTATTCGAACGTCTGGAACTTTATCGTGCGTATAGGTTCCAGGGGTGTCCATAATCACCAAATTCTGATGGATATCTGGCCACAATTCTTTTGCAAATCTATTGCTATGGCCAGTATGGGCTGTTTTTCCTTGCCAGTCATGATTGCCCAACTCAGAAAATGTTACAATACCAGAATCATTTCGATATCGTTGCTCACGATCCGCATGCAAACGGCTAACATCATCTGGTGTATGACTTAAAAATCTATCACCTGCAAAGATGGCGAAATCTACCTTACGCTCGATGCAGAGATTTGTAAACTGTCTTTCAACAGATGCTACGTCTTCTACTGTAACCCCGCTTCCGTAGGGATTCGCGTAGTGGATATCTGTGAATACCCCAAACGAGATCTGCTTCACGGTATGTGTGTTCCTTCTACACCCCTAGCTTTTCTATTATTAGCAGTACGCTTATCTAAAGCTTCCAACGCCAGCTTTAGATTCAAAATAGCAGTGGCATTCTCTTCACACGAAAATTTTGAGGTTTGGTAGAAGGTTAACCTGTCTACTGCCATCTGAATCAAAGTCTCCACAAAAGCACCATTAGCAGATTCAGGTCGATAATCGGCTACTGGGCCATCTTGCCAATCAATAGCGATACCAAAAGCATGTGATGTTCCACCAGCTGGATTACCATCGTCATCTTTATAAAAGTCGTTCTCAATTGGTTGTTTCATGATGGTAACTCCGCTGTAGTATCAATCACAACATCTTTTGTCCAGATCTTAGCTCTAGGTGGGATGTCATCACATTCACCTGTTACTGATCGATGTGAAATCAGATTGAAAAGTTCATCAGCTAGTGTAGGATCATTCTTCAAGTTTCTCATAGCAGTCTCTTTTCCTTGTCCAAGAGTTTGCCCTGCAAACTTATAGAAGCTACCATTCTTCTGAATCACGTTAAACTTGGAACCAACATCAATAATCTCATCGAATCTAGAAACACCTTCACCATATCGAATAGTGAGTTCCGCTTCCATGAATGGTGGTGCTACCTTATTCTTTACCACTTTAACCTTGGTGATGTTGGCGATCGCTTTCTGCTCACTCGTTCCAGGAACACCAACCATTACAGTAGAGACTTTCTTGATTTCTACCCTAATCGACGAATAGAACTTCAGCGCACCACCACCAGGAGTATCAGTAGCAGGGCCATACTGGCTCAAAGTTTCTCGAATTTGATTCGTAAAGTAAAGTAGTACACCGGACTGACTTACTTTTCCTTTAAGCTTACCCATAGCAGTGGACATCATCCTAGCAGCTACTGCCATCGTTTGCTTATCAATCTCACCCTCTATGATGGTTTTAGGTGTCAAAGCCGCCACAGAATCTACTACAATGATGTCACCCTTCTTAAACATTCCAGTGTCAAGAAGGTGATCTACGACTGCCAACCCCTGCTCACCAAAGTCAGGTTGACATAGAATCAACTTCTCTGGATCAACTCCTAGAGCTTTTGCATATGTCATGTCCAATGCATGCTCTGCATCAATGAAGGCAGCAATTCCACCACTCTTCATAGCTGAGGCTATAGCATGCAATGTAAGTGTGGTTTTACCTGCACTGTAAGGACCAAACACTTCTACGATTCTGCCTAACGGATACCCACCTACTCCAAGACATCTATCAAGAGTAAGAGATCCCGAAGATAGCACTGGAATCTTCGGGATCTCTCCGTGCATAGTCTGCAGCGAAGCTCCCTCCACCTGAGATTCTACATGCTTAGTAATCGATAGAATACGTTCATGAAAATCTGGAACCTTAATGATAGGAGCTTTAGCTGCAGCCATGTTATTACCTCAACTCACCAAGAATTGTTACCACGACGACGAGTTGGTTGAGCACCTGCAGTTGTACTAGCCACTGGTTGAACAGCTGGTTGATCAACTGCAGTTACTGAACCACCTACTTGAACATTCGAATTACCTTGAACTGTCTGTGTAGGGGTTGGAGCAGTGAGATGACTTGAAGTTGGAACCCCAAACTTGAATGACACCATCTCATCATAGCTTTGAACACAAAGAACAGTGCCTTCAGAAAATGGAGCTCCCCAGGGCATGTCTGGTAGTGAGTTATCATCCTGAAGATAAGCCATTTCTTCAGGATTAACTGGCAATGGACCAAGATTCAAAACAGTATACTTTGCCTGGCGTGGACCACCTTCAGTACAGTCTTTTGTCAAAAGTATTTGCTGAGGCTTATCTGCATCGTAAAATGCAATTCCGTTTTCAGCTAGGTTATTCAACCCTTCAAAAACAGTCTTTGGTCCAAGATAGAACTGATAGTCGACTTGATTCTCACCCTCATCAAAAGGGCGCTCAAGAGCTAACTTAGCCATATCAAAAACCTGGAAAACCCATCGTGGTCCAGCTTGCCACTTTCCTGCTTCATCCTTGATTTGATTCAAATCAGGATTTTGTGACAAAATCTTCTTATAGGTGTCTTTATCATAACCCCAACGATCAGGATTGAGAGCGGAACCATCAAGTTTTGATGTTGCCCAACGATTTTCGAACTTTGCCCACCAGGCTTTATTTTCTTCACAATAGCGACATCGACCATCTTTAAAGAGTGGTTGATACTTCAAAACATCAACCAAATACTTATTAGTCTCTGTAGGGCAGAGAATAAACTGTGAACGATTCTTACCGAGTGAGTCAGTACTATCTACATAGTGACCCACCAACTTGAAATAAAAAGTCCATAGCCCATCGGGTAATGCGCCCTTCTTTAGGATGTGGTTGTCCTGTTGAAACAGACTCCACTTTGCTGGGCTAAAAAGTCCAAAGAAGATTTTGTTACCAACCTTGGTGGTGGCATGCTGCCCAACTGGCAAAGGCGCGTAAAGAATGCTAGCTGAACGGCTTCCACCCCCACCTTGCTTGTTAAGATCTTCAACGTCTGCCTTGATAGGCATATTCATAGTTCGTCCCATTGTCTCTTCTCTCTTTTCGCCTTATTGGGCTTATTTGTTTTCTTTTGGCATATTCATACGACGTTTAGAAGTTGTCGTAAGAGGGGTTTGTTTATTCGTAGCTTTTTCGTCTGGTTGAAAAGGATCAGGATAAGAGTCAGCCCCACCATGACCATTAGGGCATGTAATTCCAGCTGGGGTCATAAACTGAAGCTGACCACATAGGTTACAAAAAGTTTTCTGAGATGGTGTTGAAACTACAGTTGGGGTATTTACTAGAGGTTGTAATGGGCTATAATCCGCTGGAGGCTGACTAGCCCTACTTGGTGGCCTACTCTCTTGAGTATTGTACCTACTCAACTGATTCTGAGAACTGATGTTTCCATACTTAGCTAAGTCATGATCAGCGACTTCTTTCATCTTGAAAGCTCGCTCTCCGTAGGTTGATGCAAACCTACCCATCCGCTTAGCCATCTCCATCAGGTTCCGTTTTGTAGCCTCGATCTTTTCGTAACTCCAACCCTCTTTCTGAAACATCAAAGCGTGCTGAGTAAACTTTGCTAAGTCATCAGCATAGACTTGCCTATTCTCAGCATCACTGTAAAAATCATCTACCTTCTTTTGTGTGCCATGCTTTCCCAGTAAGAAACCTCGAAACGATTCCTCAATTAGGACTAGCCGCTCGTCTTCAGGAACATTCTCGCTAAACAACGAGATGACACAGTCTTTTACTGATTCCAGCGTTTCTTTTAGATTGGCTGCAGTAGCATAATACTTAGCATATCTTCTAGCATGCGTCCACCAGATTGCATAACCACTCTCCTCAAACTCCATCCGCTTGAATTCAAGATCAATAGCGGATTGCTCCCAATACGATTGATTAGAAGCATGCATGGCCATCTCTTCTACTAGGTTTTCCCTAAACCTAAGAAGCTGAACCATGTTGTATTGGATCTCAACACCATTCTGAAGAATGGTTAAAGTCTGCTCCTCTGGAGAGGAGATATCCATCTTGATTTGAGTAATGCTCATGTAGGATCTTGCATTGAAGATGCTAGAATACCAAACTTAGCTGCTTCTAGCAGACCCACAACAAAAGTTGTACCAAGATGCTCTGGTGCTAACACTACACCTTCACCACCTTCTGGTGCATATACTACGATAGCTTCTTTAGCTAGCTCAGGATGATCCTTGAACAGCTGAATGACTCGATTAGCATGCTCCTGCTCTTTTTTCGCCTTGTAATCATCTAAACTAGTTGGTTTCTGATCTGACATCACAACCTCTTTTTAAAGTTTGGAACTGCTTCGAATCGTTTCACAATTTCTGTTTCTCCACAAGCAGGACATACGTACTTCCTGACCAACTCACCAGATTTCTTCAGAGTCCCACCCCTGCATCTCATCCACTCAAATCGACAAACTGGGACTGGGCAACGTATCTGAAGCGGGGTTGGAAGACGCACTCACTTGCACTCAAATTTGCAAGATTCGGAAGTACATTTCCATGCTACTGGCTTATCGTTAAGAATACCAGAGCATTCATTTACGTGACATGAAAACCCTAGAATGTTGTTGTCAAGAGCAAACTTAATTTCATTTTTGAAAGTCAGTTCCGCCTTCAAGTAATCGATTTCCCAATTCTGTCTATCGATTTTCCCATTCAGAGTGATTTGGTTACTGCTAACGTACCCATGCCATATGATACTTGAAATAAACACCCCAAAAACCAACCCACCAATTGAATGAATTACAATCTCTTTATCCCGCTTATCCATGTTTCTGTTCCCATCTACATTGATCCCAAGCTCTAATAAACCAACCCTCTATATCCGCTCGTTCAGAAACCTTTCCAAACATCTTAACAGTCTCGTCCCAAGATTGAATCATAGCATCGAGATGGTTATGAGTCAACGTCATTCGATCTTCAAACACCTGGTGGGGAATCCCACTCCAATAAGGTACACACGGAGCTGATTTACCCTTACTGACCAGAGCTATCCGAAAATCTCTAGTTAAGGTTGTCAGTACTGTATAGAAAAGTGAGTGGAAGTTTACCCCTTCTCTCCACCACTCATCAACGCTTTCATACCAGATGGCTGGATCAGACATCCCCTCAATCAAAGCACCAGCTACTCGTTTATAGAGCAGAATTGATGGGTAACCTGTTACTGCCTCAAACAGTTCAGAATCTATTAGCTCACCATTAGCACAAGCAATTAACTGGTCCGCTACCTGTTGCACATCTCTTAAAGAACCCTCAGAACTAATTGCTAACGATGTTACAACCTCTTGTTGTACAGGTTGCTTAGCATCAGCAAAAATCCTCTTCAAACTTTCTTCTACATTGATTGGTGGAAGGGGTTTGATATTGTAAGTCTGACACCTAGACTTAATTGTAGGTTTTACCTGTTGTGGATCCGTAGTGCAAAGAATTGGTAAAAAACTAGTTGGTGGAGATTCAAATAGAGCTAGTAAAGCGTTTTGTGCTTCGTTCGTAAGCATGTGACATTCGTCCAATATGACAATACGCCACTTGCCTGGCTTTGGCATCTGATCAGCTATTGAACGAAGTGCCTTAGCATCGTCAATGCCTCGATGAGATGCTGCATCCATCTCAATCGTTTCAGTGCTGGCACCCTTTACTAGATCTTGACATTCTCCGCAAGTTCCACAAGGCTCAGGTTTTTTAACCCCTTCTTTCAACTGCCTTGGAAGATCGTCGCAGTTGAGAACCTTAGCTAACAACCTAGCTAGAGATGTTTTACCAGTCCCTCTAGGACCACAGAATAAAAAAGCGTTTGCAATTCTGTTTTCACAAACAGCGTTTTGTAGTATTCTGACAGTAGCCGCTTGACCTAAAACTTCTGAAAATCTCTGTGGTCTGTACCGAATTGCTGATGCTTGGAACATTCTAGCTTAGCTATTATACCAAGCTAATTCTTTCCCAGCAATAAGGACTCTTCATAGTAGTGAAGCCAAGTTCGTGAAACATCTTGAGGTTGTTATCCTCGTCATCAATAGCTAAAACATGCTTTCCAAGTTGAGGTAATAGGGGAACTAAAATCTCCCTCTTAACCTCACTTGATTTGCCATACGAATCAACTGGCCGCATCAACAGTCGATCCTCACCAACAAAAGGAAAACCATGCTGAATTAGCCAATCCACTGTTAGCTGTCGAACATTCACACTACCTTGAGCACTTGGCCTACCTGTAAGATAGTAAAAGTTACGAATATTTTCATGTAGGGTCGTAACAAAGTCTAAAGCTTTTGTTTGTGGTTTATCAGCTGATGCTGCTTTGTAAAACTCATCCCACCTAATCCTGGATTGAGTTACATAAGCATCAGTGGGTTCTAAGTCACATGAACATTCTTCGTAAGGCCCTAAGTTTCTCCCACAACCTCTAAGACAAAGATTTGTCTGGCAAGCTGGGCAGTCAGAGTGTTGGCCATAATGTTCATTCCTTGCCAACCTCTCTCCAATAGTTAGTGTCCCATCGATATCAACTATCACTGAATCATAGTGAAAATGCATTATTAACCTGTCTTTACCTTAGGTTCAGATTCATCTGCTATCTTATTAACAACAACAAATTCAATCTTGTAAAGCAGTAGATTTCATGACTCTGCTGAATATGCAATATTCGACATTTTGTAAACTTCAAGCTCTTCTTTACCACGTTCAGCGTAAGGTTCTTTACAACCTTTACAAAAAGGCTTTGATCGCCTATCACAGAGGCCTGCGCAGTAACCACAATACTTACCGCTCTTCTGGAAAACAGGATTTTGGTCGTCTACCTTAATCACAAATCTATCTGCTAGCTTTTGTTGCTTCAATCTATCAGCTTCTGCTTTAGCTTGCTTCGCTGCTAATCGATCTGCTAGCTTTTGTTGCTTCAATCTATCAGCTTCTGCTTTAGCCTTCTCTTTTGCCTCGAGCCTGGCTTGCTTAGCTTTTTTCTTATCAACAACTTTTGGACAGGTAAGAATATTATGTTCTGGTGAATCGCAAATACGACAACGAAATTCAACTATTGGTATTACTGCTCCAATAGGTGTTTTAATTGGATAGATCCCACCATCAGGACGCCTACCAACCAACCCGTCAGTTTCAAGTTCAATAATTGTTGAGAAAACTAATGGTAGTCCAAGTTTAATCCTATTTGACAACTCGGCATAAGTAAGCGGAAATGGTTCACCAGCTAGTTCTACTCTTTGTAGCCAAAGATAGATAATCTTCGCTACTGTAGATTTTGGCCACTTACGAGACTTTTTTCGAAGTTTTGGCTTCAGGGTTGTAATCGAACCACCTCAACAGGTTTGTTCTGTTTCTCTGTGTAACGGATGCATTGGTAAGTACCTGAATTAATAACTACCGGTCCAAAATGCAACCATCCGATTGCAGCGATCAACTATAGCTTCATTACGCTTACGATATGCTAGCCAACCATCATCTTTTATAATTGGCAAATGCAGTTCAACAACCTCGTCAGCTCGTTCAGTTATTGCCCACGTCTCTGGTGGTTGAGACCTGACCACGTCAGGGACAATAACCACTAATTTTGGTATCGATGGCTTAGCTCCAGGTCGATATAAACCAGCTCGATGTAACAAAGCTGCTTTAAGCGCTATTGTATCCCCACCTTTAGCACCACCAAAAACTATCTCATTTACGTTAGGAGCAATAACCAAATCAAGAATTTTCGAATCAATCAATTGACTGTCAATTGATTTAAACCGTCTTGAAGCTGTAATACCAACAATCATTTTAAACCTGATTCAATCAAATATCTAGTCACATCTGATCGAGTTATCTTTAGCTTGCGGTATTTCTGGACAAGATTCGATGACAAATTTTGCTTCTTTACCAGAGCATCAAGCTTCTTTATCACTGAATCTTCTAAACGAACTCTAGTCATTCTAATCATTTGTCTGACCATCTTTCAGATACTGCTGGTTCTGCTATCAAGGGTACGAGACATTCTGGGTATGCGTTTTCCATGGTGTCTTTAATTAGCCTGGTTGCTGGTTCTACATATCTATCTGCCGCGAAAAATCCTATGTCGTCATGAACCAACAATGCAGGTTGAATACCATCACCATCCTCAGATTTCAATACCAAAGGTATCTCATGACGCTTAGCTTCAACAATGACGTCAGTAAACGCTTTACAGGCAAGGTCAGAAGCAAAACCTTGGATGATTGCATTTGGTCCCTGCCGCATAGCTTCATCGACTTTTCTCTTCCGTCGATTCTGCTCTACTGCTAATATGCACTGACCAATCAATGGACAGGTTTGACACTTCTCAAACTTCCTGTTTCTTAAAGAGCTAGTCTGCTGCTGAAATATCGAAGTCTCTTGAAACATTGGTAGAGACTCTTTAAGATCAATACGATTGTAATGCTCTTTGAACAATGGAACTGAAGGACTCTCTTTAGTATCCCCAAAACACTTTGGGGCACCTTGTGGTTTGTAAACCTTAGGTGGTACCCACAACTGTGCATCTGGCAATCGCCTTCTTCTACCAATAGGGCTAACAACATAACCCAACTCGACTGACATCTTGTGGGTACTGTCAATCCAGTTTGCTAGAGTCGGCAAGCCTTTAAAGTAGTTGGCTAAGAACTCCCTTGCCTCATCAACAGAAATACCAAGGCTTTCTGCTAGACCATACTCCGTACTACCGTATAGTACCCCAAAGTTAACTCCCTTCGCTTTTGTCCTAATTGGCGCATGTAACTTCTTTACATCGTCAACATCACAATCAAGCTTAAAACAGGTTTTAGCAGTCGCTGAATGCAAATCTTCGTCATTTTTAAATGCTAAGATCCAGGCAGGTTCTTTACTAACATGTGCAGCTATTCTAAGCTCGATCTGAGAATAATCTGCAGTTATAAGCTTGAACCCAGCCGGTGGTATAAACATACTCTTAATAAGAGTTCCGCCATTTTCTGGTCGTGGCATATTCTGAACGTTAGGATCCTCAGATGCAAGTCGACCAGTCTTTGTACCATGAATCAAAAATCGAGGATGAATTCTGACAGTCTTCTCATCATACCGATCTCTGATACCAATGACATAGCTCCCATGAAGCTTCTCAACGGATCTAGACTCAATCATCAACTCAATGATTGGATGCTGCCCCTTTAGATTTTGAAGAGCTTCCTTATCTGTGGTGATAGTGTTTTTCTTACTCTTCTGTATTGGTAACCCTAGTTTGTTGTAGAGAATGTCTGCAAGTTGCTGTGGGCTAGTAACATCAAATTTCTGACCAGCAGCTTCATGAATTTGAAGCTCAAGCTCAGCTTTACGATTGATGTAAAACTTGTCAAGTTCATCCAAACGTGACAAATCGATTGGCAATCCAGCAATTTCTGCCAGCATCGTTGATTGCTGGATTTGCATCGTATAATCGTAAAATAGATCTAATAACCCCTGTTCCTCCATCTGCTGATAGAAGATTGGTTTAAGCTGTCTAGTGTAATCAGCGTCGCCACAAGCGTAGGGATACAGAATATCAGTGGGGATTGCTGTATACCGTCTATACTTTGGGTCGTAATACTCAAGAGCTTTTTGTAGATCTTGCTCGTACTGATTTGCTTTTGGATCTAGGTAATACGCAGCCATGGGTTTTAAGCCATGACGACAAGTCAGAATGCCTTCCTCATCCAAAAGATGATGAGCCAGCATGGTGTCAAAGGTAAAACCTCTTACCTTTATCTTCAAAACCTCCCAAATCCAGGTCATATCGAACTTAAAATTCTGACCACTCTTCTCGCTATTGTCGTCTTCTAAAAAATTCCTCAGCTTCTCTTTGACAAGATTGAAAACCCTGGGATCCTTCCAGGTAGTGTTCTTATCGATACCAGTATACAATGGTAGGTATGCAGCTTCATTGGTTGCCCAACTAAACGACATACCACCAATTACTACATCAGATCGGGGAAACTTGGGAGCACTATCCGAAGTGGGGTGGTTGGTTTCAATATCTACTGAGGTGTCAGATGAGTTCCCTAATACTGAAAACAACCAATGAAGCTTCTTTGGGGAATCAACTAAGGTGAACTTCTTAGTAGCTCCAGCATTCAACCATTTATGATCTTGCTGCATTACTCAGACTTCGACTTCTTAGGTTGAGTTCGATTGGGAAAGTTTGCATCACTATCCATCTGCTTGTTGAATACAACCCTTTTTGAAGCTGGATCATAAAGATCTTGTGACACAGCTCCACAGTCAGGGTTTTTACAAACTAACTGTCTTTCAACCGCAGTACCATGTCGATACTGAGCTCGACACATCATTGGTTGCTTCTCACAAGTAGGACAAAGAACAGTAGTCTCGTAAGGTTTAAAACCATCAGATAGATCAGGCATCACTTCCTCAACTGTTGGCTAAGAAGTCGTTGAAATTCAGTCTTCACACCTGGATCAGTCTCAAACAGACCTCTGACATCTAAGGTAATCGCAGTGCTTTGAGTCTGCAAAATACCTCGGCAAGTCATACAGTTATGCTTACCATTCATGTAAAGAGCTACACCCAAAGGATCGACATACTTAACGAATGCTTCTACCAGATCATGCGAAACAGTTTCCTGCATAGCTGGTCTAGCAGCAAACATTTTAATTGCTCGGGCTAACTTTGAGAGTCCAAGTTTCTTATCCCTTGGTAGATAAGCCAAAACGGCTTCAATTTCTACAGGCAAAAGATGATGTGGACAAACACCATGAGCAATTACAGGACCGACCTGGATAATGCCCTTGTAGGGTGAATCAAAAGTCTTTCCAAAGATTTTTGCAATATCATCAGTCTCTATATACAGTCCCGAACAAAGCTCCCTAAAAGCTCTAGCAACTCTAGCGGGAGTTTCAGTGAAATTATCATCTTCTAGATCCACCCCCAGCCCCTTTAGGAGAAGATCGATACCTGCTTCACATTGCGCTTTATTGTAAACGTGTTTCACTGATTGATTCCCTTACATTCTTCGTAAACTGTCTGACAAAACTCACCTGTACAGATTCCAGGTTCATGAGTTCCAAAACATTCTGGTTTCTCTACTACTACATCTAAATGAACTTCTTGCATACCAGATAAATCCAACATCTGAGGCTTAGACGTCTTCTTTACCTTAGGTTGTTTTGGCTCAGTTAATAATACTTTCGGGACCTTTGGAGCCTTGGGAATCTCGATTAAATGGTGATCGAAGATTGCTGAATTATCTTTTACTGGCTCAGTATCAACATCTTTTGTTTCTACAGTATCTGACGTTGGGCAAGGGAGAGTTAGACTTTCTTCTTGCAGCTCTTCTGGAGCTGGTACGACAGGACTAAGTCCGCTAACAACTTCCTGATCAGTAACTTCTGATGAACCATTGATAAGATCAGTATTAAGTTGAGTTGCCAGAGCTTGAATCGCAGGAATGTCTGAAAAAGAAATCGAGCCCACCAGCTTTGGCCCTTTTGGTGGCTTAACCTTCACCTTACGTGGTAAGCCTGTCTTTTTACTGATCTTTGGTGGTGCTGGGGTATCATCTCTAATTGCAGCCTGCTCTTTTAACTTGCTTGGTTGAACAAAAAGTGAGTCAAACTCTGCTTGAACTTGGCTGACAACAGTCCTTTGAAACAACTTTGCATAACGTTCAGTAGCAGCTAAATAACCCATTGATCGACAATCATCGATGTAATGCAAAGCCATAAACGATGCCTTACTGCAATGATCTTGAACATACTTGAAATACCTATGCTTGTCGTCACGAAGAGCTTCTAACTTCTTGTGGCGCTCAATCATTAAACACAGGTTGTGCATAGAAATGACATGACCACCCGCTTGAGGGTGTCTCATCGCAGTGCTAAAGTCATAACCATTCTCCAGAATGTGGGTACAGACTGGACATGAACAAGGTGGTTTCTTCAACCCATGCCATGATTGTAACCTATCACCAAACGTTAGCTCTTCACCCTTAGCTACATCATAGGGCATGATATACGTTCTCGTGGTATAACCAGAAGCATACGAAGAACTATCATACACCAGTCGATCAAAGAACTGTGCCCCATATACTAGCAGGGGTTGAACATTCCAACCAGACGTTCCTAGAAAGTGGGTATATCCTGTATGCCCCATGTGCATCAAGAACCCCATCATCCTAGCCTGCCCCATTACATCGCCAGAAGGATGAAAACCTACTGACCAACCATTCTTACCGCGGTAGGTAAACTTCGACAGTTCTTCATACCACCGAACAGTTCGGTCGTAAGTATGACCATGCAAAACGTTTAACATCCTCAGCTTATCAGAAACCATATTGTCCTGAAAGAACTGAGCATTGTCAATCGTATCTTTTAAGCCCTGTTCGTAAGTTGCATCATCGTGTTCAGCACCAATTGGGGTATCGATGATGAAAGCACAATCGCCATTTCGTTCCTGCCATCGCAAGATTTCCAATGGCTCGATATCAATCTTCTTACCAGCCTTCATATTCTGGTGAATTTGAAATCCACCTGAATCCGCCAGAACATAGGTTTCTTCTGGAATACCTAAATGTTTCCTATGCTCTGGCTGGTCTTTAGATGTGAAGGCGTTACTAAGCAAATGAGGGTGATAAAAGATTGAGTCCGGGTGATACCAACACCACCATTTTCCAGGTTTTCCTAGAATATCCTCACACTTCAAAAGCTTAGCATCTACGAAGATGACAGGATAATACGACGAGTTGCTAGCCATTACTTAACCAGACTCAAGTAAGAAACGTTAGGCTTAATACGTTTAACAACTTTTCGAATTTCTTTTGCCTTATCTTTTGATCGTTTAATGATCAACTGGTGTAACGCCTCAGCAACTACCTGTTCTGGAGTCAGTTCCATATCGACTATCAAATCAGTTAAAACCATTCTATCAATCGGTCGAAGTCTTAGCAGGGTTACTGGATCTAAATGCTTTGGTTTCATAGTCTGATTGTGTTATAAATACCAGTAGGAGACTTAGCTGAAAAGTGTAAATCAGTTCCTACAACTTCAGCTTTGACATCATCAAAACCCCACCGTTTCATCAGGAAAGTTGCGAGATGCTTTCCCCATAGGCTCTTATGCTGTGGATAATCACTTGAGAATAAGAACGGGCACAAAGTACCGTTGACAATCGTATTATAGCGTTCATAGTCATAGACTAATCGAGATTGATGTTCAGCCTTTTCTTTGGCTGATTCTGCTCTAATCTCTTCATCAGATTTCTCCTGCATCAAAGTAGAGGGATTAACATAAGTGTCCACTTTCACCCTCCTTTGGGCATTATCTTCTACGGTTCTCCATGCTTGAACAGGAAATTCAAGATCCCATTCACTGTGCATGGCTTGCCACATGTAGACCAACCTATCAAAATCTGGGACCACATGAAGCATAGTTCCAACCCCTGGCTTCAGTAGTCTTTGAAACTCTCCAAATAATTCGTAGGCAACTGCTGGATGAAAATGTTCCATCCAATGCGCTGAATATATCTCATCACAACTTCCAGCTTCAAAAGCTGAGAGATCTTGAGCTGATCTGAGCTTTACGAACTTTGTAGCATTAGCAACGTCGGATTCTTGTCCAGGCTTAACCCAAACTCTAGCCTCACCAAGTTCATCTTCTCTACTCAAACGATTCCAAAACAGCTTGACACAATCTGGAACCCAAACATCAGCATTCGTCCAACCATCTTTAAGACAAGTTCCAGCACCCAAATGCAATTTCATCTCTTTTTAAACTCCTATCGTGGGACCGGTCGGGTTCGAACCGACAACCGCCCGGTTATGAGCCGGGAATTCTAACCAATTGAATTACAGTCCCAATCAATCAATCAAACTTCAGGATCTGCTGATAACAAAACTCCAGCCTCTACGAAAGCATTCAATATTCGATTGTTTCTATCTTCACTGTAACTACCATTCTTTGCTTTTCTTAGGTACTCTTTTGCGATTGGCGAGCACCATACATCTTGAGCATAAACTTCGAAAATACCATTATTACAAAACGCTACCGCTCTACGAAAGCATGCTGGGCAGTTGCCACATTGTCTGTTTGATCGTGGTTGATAGCAAGCAACAGTAGCTTTTAGAATCTCTATCTTGTGTCCACGCTCGATACCTAGCTCTGTGTCTAGGAACCACTTGATCATCTCTGTTTTATCATGCTCTGGAAAGACAGGATCTAAGATTATTTTTCGATTAAACAGGTAGCTCAGAGTTTTTTCTGCTAGTCCAAAAAAGTAGATAGAACGGTCAGGTATAGATCTCTCATCTTTTTGGCAGACCACCCCAATATGATCATAACCATTGATGGCTGCAGCGAAAGCTAGCTGGAAGTTTCTACCAGGAATTTCCGCATCTTCCTTTTCAAACTGACCTAAGTTTGAAAGCAAATCAATATCAGTTACTTTCAGTTCAGGAGTAACATCTTCAAGGTTTTTTGTAGCATTAAGTTCTAGTCCTTCGTAGCGATGTCCCAAAGAACAGTACAGAGCAGCTGGCTTACCCATCCTAAACCAACCAATAAGTGAATCAACTCCACCAGAAAAAAGAATGCAGTTTGTCAAGTTAGCAAACCTTCCACTACTAAGTTTTGGATAGGCGTGAGTGGTGAGCCTGAGACGTCCAAGTCCAAGATTCCCTTAATGAGGTTACCGCAGACATAGGAACCAGTTCTAACTAGTACGCCATCCTCAACAACACTATCAACAACTCTGCAACCTATACCAGTAATCAACTTTCCTGGTACATGTTGATTTTCAACTGCAACATAATTTGGCAGCCTATAAACCCCATCATGATCAGCGAATAGTTTATACCTTTCACTGGTTGGTGTTCTCGATGGTAAAAGACCTATGTTTTGGATCCAGATTGACGGGTAATGCTTACCAAAAGAATAGACTCGTCTTACCTCATTTGGATCAACTACTAATTGACTAGCAACTGCTACTAGCCCAGTTAAAAACGATCGTCTTTGCATTTAATGCTCCGTTGAACCAAGATAACCAGACCTTAGCTTACACCACTCTGCTACTGAAAAAGTTGTAAGCAAACCATCACCGGGTTCCGATACTTCACCTTCTTCGTTTAGCCAGATGCTAACCATCTTCTCTAATTTTACCATATCAGCTTCGGTGAAAGCACAGTCCTCTTCTACAACATCGAGGCCTAAAGTTTCAGATAGAACTTTGTTAGCAGCATCAACAGAATCAGCAATAACATAATCACAGTCGTTGTAATAAAGGTTTGGCATAGTCTATCGAACCTTTTGAACTTCCATCACCAACTCTTCAATGCTATAAGGACTAGGTTTGATAGCATCGTTCCACCATGGTGGAAGATCTTTTAAAGGTGCTGCATAAAGCTGTGGGTCTAGTAAACCAGCCCGCTTATAGGCAATCCTACGGGTATGGCAACATCCGCAGGTTCCACAAGGAATGTGGGCTCTTTGATGGTTAACCTTTTCTCTATCGTGATCTTTATTCCACTCTGCATTAACATAAAAGTCTAAGCTCTTCACAGAGTTTTCGTAAAATTCATTGTTAGGGTAGCGATCCTTAACAAAAACCCCTGAAGTATCGCAGCTCCAAGTTGCTTGCATCGGAACCTTCAGGTGGTGAGCTAAACGAATGTTGTCAGTCTTCATCAACCTGGCAATTGACAACCTACTCGTAACCCTTGTCTGCGTTCCAAACTCAGCAAAAGCATCAAATCGCTTAAAAAACTCTATAGTATTGTCACTATAAGAACCAGATTCTTCAAGGTTAAACCCAGAATAGATACTTGAATAACCTTGCCCTTCAGCAAATGCAGCAGCTAAGGTTAGAAACACCATATTCCTAGCTGCAGTCCAACAAAGTGTAGATTCAGAGCTTCTAAACCCTTGAGGGATCTCATCACCATTCTTGATCAGTGGACTAGTTGAATGCCATTTTCCAATATAGCTGGCATCAACGAAAACTGCTTTACATTGTAGTTCTTCAGCAACTACATTTACAGCTTCTTTTTCTCTTTCAACAGCTCGTTGCCCATAGTCCATATGAAGAAGAGTTACTTCATTTCCTTCCAGCTTAGCTGAAACGAAGGCTGCTAATGAACTATCCAAACCACCAGAGCAGATAACTAGCGACCTCTTAGAAGATCTAGCTGGCAAACTTGCTAAGATCTTGTTTTCAAGTTTCCAGTAGTGTTCGACCCCTCCACCATCTAGACTAAAGCCACTATATGCGGGCATATCAAACCATCGAATATGAGGGTCTAGCCAATCTCTTCGACCATCAGCAACCTCAATGTTCTTTGCTTCGCTATTGTAAAGAAGATAATCGTTTACCTTAAGATCTGGATCTTCTTCATCCTCATCAGAATGAACCCATGCTAAGGTGAGTGGTTTAAAGTTACGAAAAAGATGTAGTGTGCCTGGGGACCTTGAATCAACTAAAGCACAAGCGAAACCACCAGCAACCTCATGCAATAAATGTTGAATAGTCGATATCGACATCTTAACCGAAGTCTGCAATCGTTGACCAAACGTCTGATAATGTCGGTACAACCTGGCTAAAACTTCACTATCAATCCCAGTTTCATTCTTAAGATGAAACTTCTCCTGCAGAAGATCATCTTCTGGAAACGTTCCGTTGTGGGTTAGAATTACACCATCAACATAAATGGGTTGTCTTGCTAACTCATTTACTGAATCTGGCTGTTGAAGAGGCTGATATCGGTTATTGCCTACGACAATGCAATTCTCAGAGAGATGCGTTGCTAAAAAAGCATAAAGAGATTCTTCACAAATTGAAGCTCTTTCAGGAGATCTGAAGACATCAACCCTGGGAGTAGGGGTTGGGTGGATGATAATTACGCCAGTACCATCTCGACCCCTATCCTCACCAGAAATGGCCATTCTGGTGATTTTCTTAGCTAGCTGGTCAATATCAGAACAACGATTAACCTTAGCTCCAAATATGCAACACATGTCACTTAAACCCAATCTTAAAAGAAATGTCGACTACTGCTTTACCACTAGATTTGAAGAATACAATTGTTTCTTTGTGAGTGGGAAGATTATGTTGATTTTCTTGATAAAGATCTTTTACTACTTTTTCTGCTAGTTGCTGGTCTTCAAATGCGTAGTAATTAGCAGCACTATAAGTACCTGTAGTTGGTGGATCATTGGCATCCCACCCAGCTTCACAATAAGTCCGATCTTCAAAAATCAATATCGCATAGTGCGGGGTTGAAGGAATCTCAGAAGGCTTCTTAAGATGCTTTCGTAAATCGTCGTTGTAGTGATAACTGGACATTCAACCTCTCCAAACTTCTCCAGCTTCTTTTGCTGCTGTACCATACTTTAAACTGTCTTGAAAACAGACACTAGCTTGTTCTATTTTACCTTCTAATCTTGCTACTTCTGCCACTGCCATTTGCTGTACTGACAGGTAATACAGTGAAGGTTGTTTATCAATTTCTTGGCCAGGTCGATACTGATTCCAAACTGTGATCTGAAGCTTTTTAGGAACCATTCTCCAATGCTTTAGACACATAAACATCTTTGGTGGAACTTGCTTAGTGCAATCAATAGCATGGCAAGTATGATTCATAGTGTTTCGACAAATCTCAATCAATCACAAAGCCCAATGAGCGTAAAGAAAGTTCGCTAACCAAGTAAATCCGTTCCCCAACTTTGTAGTCTGTTTTATCCATATTCAGTATCATCACTTCCACTAATTTCGAATTGGTGAGGGCTGAAAACTTAACCGCAACTCCACCGGGAATATCTTCGACAGAAGATACGGTTAGCCATTTTACTTTCATAGCTCTTCGTCTTTCTCTATAGCTGAGGCATACTCTTCAGCTGGTTGCCAATCTCCCACAACTTCATCATGGTGATTTAGCCTACGAAACTTACCGCAATCTTTGCATACTTCAGATCGATATGAACCATACCTTCTTGGTATGTCTTCGCCTCGAACTGTTTTCGTATGTTGACAACTCATAGCTTCAAAGGTAGGTAAAAGCTGTGGCTTACGACACCATGTGGTACAGTTTCAATGTGTTGATAACCGTGGCTTTCAACTAATTGCCTAACACGTTCTGGAATCGAAGTGTCTTTAAACGTGTGGTTTTCTACTGAAATTTTTGGACGAAGAGTTTTAATGAGGTTTTCAGCACCTTTTAGAACCTCTACCTCAGCACCCTCTACATCCAGCTTCAACCAATAGGGTCGACTAACAGAAAAATCAAAACCTTCCGCAATGAAATCTTCTAGCCAGGTGTCAAGCTTACTAACCTTAAAAATTGGCTTCCCAACTCTTTCTTCTAAGCTAGGTGCTATAGAGTAGAACTGCTGTGACATCACATCTAGCCACCCATCCCTGCTATACAGTCCTGTATTAAATAACCTAGCTCTGTCTTGCCAACCATTTAAAGCTAATGACTCTTTGAGGAGCTCAACTTCAGTTAACTCATCGATCCCACCTTCTAGAGACCAACTAAAAGTTTTTTCTGCACCTTGTGCCAACGCTGCTAGAGTATAGCTTCCATAGGCAGCCCCAACATCAAAAATCCATGCACCATTCTCAATATGCCAGACACGATCTCTAACTTCTTGTTCATCGTCGTGAGTATACCAACTGGGGTGCAAAGAAGACAATACCGTTGGCTCAGTGTAACACCTAAACTGATACTGGTATTCTACTACAGAATTCTTGACAACTTTTAGTCTGTTTTCCATTTGTTTCAATTGGTTTCACGTGTCAGAAATTTGTCGATGGATGTAATGCTCGATCGAAACTCTACCTTCATAGATGGATTGAGCGTCAGCATGAGTAGCCCAATAGCAACGACAATTGTGCTTCTCAACCATTTCTTTAGTACGTTTCTTGTACTCTTCAAACCTGGCAGATAGTTCCCAACCAAAGACTGGAGTACTAGGCACATCCAAGTCATACGACTGTGGAAGCAGTCTTAACACCTTTTTGTTACCATCCCTTACTACTTGCTTTCCAAGTCGTTCAGGACTAACTCTAGCATGGTCCTTTGGTGTATCCATCTCTGGTGGAAGAAAATCATCGCATGGTCGAATCACACAATTTGGATCCACCGTAACAAACCCTAAAAAGCCACTTTCCCCTTGACAGCACTGCCAATCCATCTTTGGTCCATGCTTTTTCATACCAATCAATGATTCAACCGATGGATGAATCAAATAACCCCCAGACTTCATCGCTATGACTTGGTCAATTGCTTCGTTCAAAATCTGAACGTCTTCATCAGACTCAAACATAAGACCAGTCAAATCTACATGACGTTCAACCTTACTATAAGGTTGACCTCGATTTGAGTGAATCATATCGAAATGCAGCCAGACATTTTTATCTGTCATGACCTTAATTAGCTCTGGAAGAACTGCTACATTCTTCCTGGTTAAGGTCATACAGCCCTCAGCATCCCGCATCTGAGAACCATACTTCTCAACCCAGTACTTCAAAAACTGCCAGGCTTTGTTCGTCTTAACCTTACTTGAAACAGATGAAGTCTGATCATCAGCCAGGCCATCAACCGACATCGTCAATGATCTAAGACCAGAATTCCACCATAAATCTAGAATGTCTGTCGTAAGCCCAACACCAGACGTAATCACAGATGTTGGAATCTTAACGATATTCTCTGCATAATGAAGAAAACTAGCAACTCTGTTAGGTACTTGGGCAGGCTCTGCACCATACAAAGCTATGAACTGCGTTCCCAACTCTGATAAATTATCAAGAGTTCTGAACCACTCATCCATTGTTGCTTCTTCAGCATCAGCTTGATTGTTGTCGGTAACCCCATTTTCGTCAACTCTGAAAATAGAGCACCCGGAACATCTAAGAGGGCATCTTCTGGTAAAAAGAACCTCTGCTTTTGTTAGCGCTGGCTTACCCTTATGAGGTCCACTCTCAATCAAACGTTGAGACATTATTTCCCTCTCTCAACTCCATCTTTAGGTTTAGCTGGAATCTCAAGGATAGCCTGCTTCTTCAACCTACCACAGCAGCTGATTACTAAGGTTCTCAAGCTATGTGCAACTACTCCTTGTCGGCCAATGACCTTACCAATATCGTCATCATGAACCTTCAGAGTAAATACCACAGTATCCGCAGTTCCAGCAATCTCAACCTTTACCTCATCTGGAAAGTCCACCAACAGCATAACCAAATCTTCAAGAATCTCACGAATCGAATCAACACGAGTATCAGCCATAAATCAAGCCTTTCGAACAAGCGTATCTGCAGTTGGCATTTCAAGTAGCTTCTCTTCAATCAACTTAGCTAACGTCTTTTCGAATGTCTTTTCTGAACTCCAACCCTTAGCTGCAACTTTAACCCAAATATCATTTTTGGGAGTTTCTACCGATACCTGAAGATTGGAGAGAATGTAATGACCCTGAGAACCAGGCTTATAACTGCCTATAGCTTCTTTAGAGACTTGCTCTTTTGGCTCTTTAGCAACTACTACTGTGGCATTCTTTGGGGCTTTAACCTCTACTGATTCAGTAAGAGGTTTAGCCAATTCAGCCTCTTTTAGCTTTTCTTCTGAGATACTCTCTTCAACCAATGTTGGAGCATCTTTTTCCACCAATAGACCCTGCTTAGCTTTAATTGCTTCCATTAGCTTAGCATATGTAAGCTGTTTACAAAAAGCCTTAGATTTCTCGAAATTATAGGGTTCGTCTGGAGCTAGTCCAACCCCCATTCTAGCACCGAGGAAGCATTTACAAATCCAATGAATAGAGCAGACTGGCTCGCTACCCTCTGGAGGAACGTCAGGGTTGCACATATGCACGTTTAACAATGCATCAGAAAAGCAAGGCACCTGATTTAACCTCTCAGGGTTTAAATTCAATCGAGAGAATTGGTTTACCTCATCTAGAATTGGTAACGTCAGTTTTACTTTAGGCGCAATTTCCATCAGATTCACCATTTCTTCCCGTTTACTTCTGAAAAGACCCTATCTCCAACCATTTTCTTAACATCCTCTGGATTGTTTTCCGGAATTTTCCCAGGAACGACAATCATTCCCTTTAAAGTCACTGTACGTTTCAACGATTCACATCTTCCACAACGCCAAACAAGCTCACCACCACCCCAACGCTTATACTCAAAGCCAGTTGGTGTAACTTGAACCTGTAGAACTTCGTCTTTTGCCTTACCTACTGTTTTGCAGTATCGATTACAAAACTCGCAGGGCAAACCTACTACTGAACTTGTTTCTGATAGCTCTGCATTTACTGGAAATACCTTATGTGGTTCGTACTTAACAATTTCAGATTCGTCAGGAATAACTGGATTTAGCACTAATCAATTCTACCAGAGCTAGAGTTAAAGATTCTCTCCGTTTGGGACTAGTATGATTCCAAGTCTGTTGCATTCATCAGTCACCCTAATAACGTCAGCTCTATTATCAGCTCCAGCTTCTTGAGCTTTAGCTAACAATTGGTACTCACGGTGGAGTTCTCGTGATTTCTCTTCTAGACCAGCTGGACAGTGTTTCAACTTTCTAACTGGAGCTCCAATTCGCATTGCTTCCAATGTTCTTCCATCCCAACCACAACGATCTATAACTTCTTCAACTTTAGCATCGATTTCCATCAACTCGATTAAAGGTGATAGCCTTCGTTCGATATATTCTGCTACGTCAGAGCTAGAAGAATCAATAGCTGCAATAAATGAAGCCATGCTAAGAGCTAATTCACGTAGCTTCTCATTGGGTTTATACTCAGACATATTTAAACGCCCTTCTTATCATTCCAGCGAAGTACATGAAGACGGGGACTAAAGTTTACACCATACTCGATTGCTAGATCAATCACAGCTAGCATTCGTTCTAGCTGAACTTCTCTAGTAACACCTTCTGGCATAATGTACATCCGTTTCCTCAGTTGGTTAGTATCCGAGTCTGGGATTGCCTTATGCAGTAAAGCTAGCGCTTCAACCACATCATCAGCAGAAACCACTACAAACTTAAAGATCGCACCTAATCCGTACAGCATTGACAAGGAGGTTGCTGATACATAAAAAGGTAGCTTCTTTGCATACTCATCGGAAAGATCTCCCATCCCTGCTAACTTAAGTTTAGGAGAGCAGTTAAACTGCAACCCGCTATGAGCAGCCATAGCTAAAAATCGATTGGGAGCATGAGTACCTTCTGTCTCCACTTCAAAACAGAACCCTTCACTAAACAGAGCTTTTATCAGCTCTTGAAAGTAAGGTTTATCTTGATGCAACAATGGCTCCCCACCAGTTATGATAAGTCTTCTTGCTTTACCAGCAACTAAGAAATCTACCTGCTCTTGAACAGACATTTTCCTAGTCTCAATCATACCCGGTTTCCAAGTCTGCTTGGAGTCACACCATGAACATTCTCGATGACATCCAGTGTAACGGATAAAAGAGCAGAGCTTGCCTACAGTTGATCCTTCTCCCTGAAGTGTATCTGTATAAATTTCAGTAATCGGGGCTTTTAGACTACTCAAATCAGTCATAGAGATTGCTCTTCATAAATTGCTGAATTATCAGTACCATCTTCAAAACACTCTACTTTAACAACTCTAACCCTATTCAAAGAATCTATCAAAACTCTACCACCGATCTGCTTGAATACAAATTCAGCAAACTTCTCGCAACCCACCCCTCCCTCAAAAACTCTAAGGACTAAGCCAAAAGCTGATTCTCCATTTTTAAACCATTCGAGGAGTGGATCGTCACCTGCAACACAGGTCTTATGATCAAAAGTTTCCGCTAGAAAACTTTTGATACCATTATCTTTAAAGCTACCAAAATCCGCCACCCAATTCTTGTCATCTAAGGTTTTTGCAGCAAACCAAACCTTAAATGACAGGTGGTAACCGTGGACAAACGAGCAATGGCTTTTCGCACGCCATTGTCTAAATGCTACTGAGCCAACTTTAAACGTCTTGGTAGACAGATATCGATAACCCTGCAACTTACTTCCTAACGAAGCTTTGCTGGATTCAATGGCTAGGAAATCTCTTTCGATTTTAACCTTTGCCTCTAAATGACGTAGTGGCAACCCTTCAATAAAGGCCTGTTGTGCAACAACATCTTCTTCCAAATTTGGATATACAGGATCATGTTTTGGAGTTTTTGCAAGAGCTGTTTTTCTAATCTCAAGAATTTTCTTAGATGACTCTAGGTCGACTAGATAATCTGCATGCAATAATTCTAAAGCTTCTGTGCGACTAACCGAATCAGTAATTCCCATTTTAGCTCCCAAATATGCCAGCAAAAGTCTGTTGAAACGTCAATCTATTCCAATTCTCTTCCCAAACTACCAAATTCTCAGAATCTGTTTTTGGGTTAATCCTGTCTGTACCTAGACTAAAAAACTCTTCTTTATCTATGTAAAAGAACCGGATATCCCCATCGTAAAGACCTACTAACACAGCCCCTGCTATGTTTAACTCTTTCCAGAGTTTCTCTGCTCCATCTCCAACCCAATGAGATGATCGTCCCTTTGCTGAGGCAAAACCCGCTAGACGCTGCCCATCAGAAATTCCTGAAGCAAAATCCCAGCTGAACCTTCCAGCATCTGAAGCAATAGAAAATCTTGTCAAGACATTGAAATGTCCTAACACTACATAAGGGCGCTCATAGACTTCTGGCAGATTATCGTTCTGATGATCTGTGAACCCCTTATCTTTTACAGCGCCAATTACCAATTGTTTCGCCAATCGGTTTAGTGCTTCATTCCCTTTGTGGCCAGTCAAAAACATGGCCAATTTTCTTACTAAGTCTGGTGGGTATTTCTTCTTCGTTTTCTCTTCAGGTTCCACGTAACTGCTCCCGTAGTTCCATCAACAGCTTACCTAAATTGTTTTGACCTTTACCATCACAAACACCCCAGAAAGTATCTCCCCAAGTGTTGCCTTCAACCAAAGTTTGAACTCCGGTTGCTAACAACTTCTCTTTTAGCTCTGGAATAGCAAACTTCTTACTCAGCCAATTATACATCGAAGCAATTTTGACTTGCTTCCAATCAGGCCTCAATGTCGCTTTTCTTCCACCAGCCTTGGCTAGCTTAGCTGAAGGCGATTCTAAAATTTGTCTACGTTGGCTGGCTATAAGCGTCTTATCTGCTTGGAAACCATGCTCAACAGATCTTACCAGAATTGGTCCTAACTGGACATCAATCACGTTCAGATTGATCTGATAAAAATTCGACAGAAATGAGTACTCTCCAGAAAAACTATTAATCACGATACCTTTAGAGGGATTCCGACGCTACAAAAATCTGACCTTCCCTCTTCGATCATCAAAAAGGGATCCTGTGCTGAACCTACGTGAAAGGTAACTACCTCTGCTTCAAAATCTCGAAGACATTCTCTTACCTTGGCGTAGTGAATTCCAAGCTGATACACTGAGCTGATACTAGAAGCTGCTAAGATCTTCTCTTCCGCTTTTGCCTTAGTAAATCGATTCAACCCGACTAAGTCAACGATCACTCCACCATCAGCTAGTTTCTTAGCTATGTTGCATTCTACCGCCAAATCTTCTTTTCCAAGAACACTGGCAGCTGAAGCAAGGGCATCTAAGAACTGGTTCTTGTTAAACCTAATCGTTTCTCGACCCTTCTCATCAATAACTCGACCATCAGCGTCTAGCTTAGTCAAGAAATACTGCTCGTCTTGCATCTTGTGCAACCCCAAAAACTCCATGTAGGCTTTGGGGTATGTATCTTCAACACATGCGATTCTTAACGAACATTCTGGAGAGCTGATCACAATCTTGGCATTTGTAACGTCAACCCCAAAATGTGTTTGGTTAACCCTAGAAAGTGTCTCAATCAATGGTAACGCTTTTGGAGAAATCACCATCCTAAATAGCGATGACTTTTCAGCTAGAGGGAACTGAGCCACATGAACAAGAGCTCTAGAAAACCCACAAATTCTGAAAAATCCTTCAGTGGTTAAATCCACCAAAAGCCCTGCATAGGCAGAATCGGCCTTCTCTTCGATAACCTTACTACAGCGAGTCATCCCATCTAACATTCGAGGTTCTAGTTCAAGCTCGAATTGAAATGGTCCTTTGAAAGAGACTGCTGGAATCGTCTCTTTTCGTAGTAGAGGTAGTTTAGCTCTAAACTCTCCTTGACGGATATTTAAGAATTCTTTTTCTACCCAAAAGTCAATAGCAAATCCATCGGGTCTTGTCTTGAGAATACTGGTTAGCTTTTCACACTCAACTAAAGCCTCACCATCAGATTTAATCTCACTACAAACACACCTTCCCTCAAAAGTGACATGAGGGTCATGAGCTCTAAGGGTTAACAGACTATCGCCTACAATCAGCAGCAGATAGCCATAGATTGGACGAAGACCTGACTTCGCCCCATCTGAGGCTACTTTACTACACCTAGCTAATTGTACTCGAAGTATTTCTGGGAGGATTGAAAATTTTAGATTCGATTCAGGTTCTTTTTCAGTCATTGGAGTCCAAAATCCCTAAAGCAACTTCCTTCGTCAACACCACTGAATTATACCTGCCATTACTGTTTTTAACAGTAGACTGCCTTGTCGAAAAGTCAGACGGTAGCGCCATTACGATCTCACACCAGTAAGCTCTAAGCTGTACTCTGTTCCAACCAAAATACTTCCCAGCACTAGTCAGGTCGTTTTTATACGTTGGAATTTGAGTTCCTAGCTGCTGAGCTTCTAGAATTTGTAGGTCTGCTTTTGCTTGATAATCACCATTCTCATTTAGCAAAAACTCTAGCAGAAGCTTTGCTTGTTCCGATAGGTTCTTTTCAATAAAGTTGACATAGCCTTGAAATACCAGTCGATCTTCAGCAGATTCAATCCAACCTTCAGCTAGGTCGATTTCGTCAAACTCACTACCATCTTCTCGTCGAATAGTCTTTGTTGGCCTGGCACCTGACACCTTAGCGTAGTTCTTAACCTTCTTCTTCACCACAGCATGTTTTGAACGATCGAGAAAGCTTTTCTCAATCATCGGATTTTCTTTGTCTAGCCGATAACCATTTCGTTCTGTATAATGCTTAGCGAACTTATCAGCGCAAAATTGCAACAGCCCCTGATACACAAAAGTACCAAGGGCTGTTTTCTGAATTGGCTCGCAATCGATTTTTGCTACGACTGCAGTTTCAGTTGAACCATAACGACGAATTGTGATGTTTGGCCCATCTTCAACTACCTCGTAGATTCGCTTATTGTGACGGACTTGTGGGAGTTTCCAATCTCCCACATTTACCAGCATTTTCTCCATAGCGTCCATGAGACAGTCTTCATAAGACTCTCCCGTAACCCTAGAGAGATCGTTAGCAATGTTTTGTAATTTTGGTAGCCACCGCTTGACTTGAGCCCCTAATTCGGGCGACTGGACTTGCAACTGCTCTAGAAATTGCTCTGTGATCATCTTCCCTCAGTAAGTCAGTCTCTACAAACAACATAATAAAGATGGTAAGTTCGGAAATCAAGTAGTAAGCAGAAATGCTATGTTAATATTTTGTTGTCAGGAGACTCACAAAGCTCTAAAACATATTATGCAGCCTTCTTTGCTTTTGCAGCTTCCTCGATTCTAGCCAAAATATCTTCAAGTTTCTCGCCATCACGGAGAACCATATGTTCTTTGGCAATTTTCACCATCGCTTCTTTTGTCAAAAACTTTCTGTAACCCATCTCTTCGTGATGGACATTAGTCTTTGCATGGTACCACAGAACATACTCCTTCCTACCAAGGATACCAGCAGCCTCTTTCAAAGTAAACAACTCATTTAAACGCGGATTACTCATTAGCTTTCTCCAACTAGGGTTATTAGTGACTCTTTGCTTAACTCATCAGGATCTTTAGCATACTCAGAAATATCGACTGGATCACTTCGTTTGCAACCCATCGATCTTAAAGAAGCCCAAATCTTTTGTGCTTGGTGAAAAGCGCCAGAATCAAACATCACGTATACCTGGCACTGGTTCAATTCTGCGAGTTTTGCAATATCCATCAGCTGCCTACTGGAGAGAGTTACGGTAGAAGCACCAACAGCGTATTCACCATAAGTTGCTAAACGCCACACGTCAAACTGACCTTCAACTATGAAAAACCTTTTTAGTGCAACATTCAACCTGTGGACACCGTAGAGAAATTGAGTCGTTGTGGCGCCTTCTGGAAACCTGTATCGAATCTGTTCTGAAGGGACTATAGATCTAGCGGTAAACGTACACTGTCTTCCATCAAGATCAATGAATGGGATTATCAACCTATTTCGATAATCACCAGCATAACAATAACGAATATCAAATCCTAAGTCTAATAGATCTTCTGTATATTTTCGAGTGTTTCTCAAATAATCGGGGAAATTATCTTTTGTCAGCTTATACTGAAAGTCTTCTGAGGGTAATGGTTGATAAGCAATATCAGCCGATTTTGATCCGAAACTTCCTTGAAAGTTAAGGACTTCTTCCCAGTTTCTAATTGGGAGAGTTGTTGATAGCTTCTTCTTGACTTCAGACCAGTCAAGAATCCCTTCAAGCAGTTTGTAGAAGAGTGGAAATCCTCCACGTAACCCACACGATCCTGCTCTACAAATAAAGAAGCCAGTGTTTACATTAATCGCGAAGTTTTGGTATCCTCCGAAATGGAAGGGGCATTCACCCCTAAACTCACCTCTGTTGCCACCTTCTTTTAGATGGGATAGTTTGCTATGAGTCTCTACATAAGTTCTAATATTCATGAAGTAAAATAAAACCTGCTTTAGCGTTCAACTAAAGCAGGTTTAAAATGGTCAGTTCTGTGGACTCGTAACTTTGACTTTGCCCAAAACTGCAGTATCAGGGCAAACCAAAAGCGCACCTTGACCCAACCCAACATACATCAAATCAACAACAGACTCAAGCGATACTACTACGTAATCGCCTACTGCTGCTGACATTGGCATACGTTTTCCAGCAACTGGATCAAAATACCCGGGGCCAGCTTTGAGCACTTCAAAAACAGCTGCTTTTGCAGATTGTTCAGTAGTAAGGGCAATACCACCCGCAGAGGTGATATCTTTTAGCAGGACCTTCTTGAGCCAGTAATAGTGGTGAAATGGCTCGTAGTCTAAAATCGCTACTTTAGAATCACTCATTTCTTCTCAGCCTCAGGAGCAGTAGCAGGGGCTGCTTTAGGTGCTTTTGCAGGCTTTGGAGCTGGAGCAGGCTTGGCTGGCTTAGCTGCCTGCTCTGAAAATTTAGCATTTGCTGCAGTCAACTTCTCAATTTGCTTTCCTTCAGCTTCGTTGACTTCAAAAGCTGGAACAGTACAACAAAAACCAACCTTGACCTTCCCCGGAATCAACAACTGCTCACCAGTCTTGGGATTACGAGCGACTCGAGGAGCTTGGAGCTTTCGATAGAAGGTGCCAAACTCCTGAATCATAACCCGATCACCGTTCTTAAGCATGCCAACCAATGCATCAAAAACAGCTGCGCAGGCTTCACTAGACAGAGTTGGCAGGTTGGCAGTCTTCAGAATTTTGTTAGCTTCAACACGAAGATTTTCACGACCAGACATTGTTCTTCTCTCCTATAAACGATGATACAACTACGACGGAAGTGTCATTGTCACACCATCAAACTCTTGAGCTTCGGACCAGAGTTCTCTCATCCCTCGGTCCAAGCACATCCTGTCAACTTCACTTAAGAGCCTAATATCAGGCTCCGTAATCTTACCATCCCTCATAAACAAAATAGAGAGAATGATTTGAGCTGGATTTGCCCTGCCATGCTCATCAACTTGACCTAGTTCGATATTGATTGCAATCGAATTGTCAACCGCTTGGGAGATACCTAGAGCCTTGCCCTGCATATCTTCCCGAAGTTTGATTGGTTTGCCATCTTTATCAACACCAGCACCGGCAACGTTTGCCTGAGAGGCGGTTACAATAATTCGGTTATTTTGTTTAGCAGAGTTTTGCATATCCCAGATCACTTGAGTCTGACCTAGGTGATCATCTGACTGACCTACTGAAGGTTTCATCAGATTAGCATAATCATAAACACCCAACTCCGCCACAAAACCGTCTCTTGATAGAGATTTCAACTCCCTATCCAGCTCAACTACACCAGTTCTCTTTGGCTCGCCTTTGATGATTTTCAGCCTCTGTGGCCATGAATCAATTCGACGAAACAGATCATCTGCAAACTTTTTCTCCGAGGGACTCTTTAGGTAGTTTACAATTCGATCGTAGTTGATCTGAGTAAACATAGAGTCAAGCCTATTCATAGTAAGTTCTGGCGTGTTTTCAAGCACTGCAAGAAAAACGTTGAATCCCTGCAAGATCCCTGCATAGGCTGCAGAGGTTAGCATCACGGATTTGTACCGCTTCATCGGTGCTAAAAAGTTGGTTACTGTACCAACTTTCATCTTCACCTGAGCATCAAACCTTGCAATGCCCAACCTCAATCTTGGGCTAAGGTCTGGGTTATCCCGTAAGTGTTTACGATCTGCTTCTCTTTGTTCCCAGCCAGCTGCGTAATCAAATACTGCTGTGTTCTTCTTTTCAACAAGATAAGCAGATTTCGAAAGACCTTCTGTCAAGTCTCTAATCGAAAGCTCTACATTCTTGGTTGTCTGATACTTCTCAAAAAACTTACGAACAGCAGCTGTAGCTGTTTGAAACGCTAGAAATTTTCTAAAAGAGCTAGCAGCATCTTCTGGAAAAGTTAACGGTAGATCATACAATCTTGTCAGAACCATCAACGCTCGATCTCTATCGTCAACTTTCTGAAACGTTTGATGAATCTTCTCTATCAGTAAAGGTTTTGGTAAAACTCTACCCTCAGCTCTCAAATCTCGTATCAACCATTGATAATCAGGTATCGAAAAGTGCCAATCTTCCAGCTCTTCATAGATACCAGAACCCATCACTACTGGATTGTTTTGAACAACTCCAGCTATGAGCTGTTCTTCGGTCTCAGGATCGATGTAAAGTTTCTGTTGTTCGCCAGCAGACATTCTGTATCAGATTTCCCAATCTGGTGCTGGACGCATAGGCTCATTGGTTACCTGAATGAATCGATACTTGCCAAACTTATCTGGAATGCCAGTAGCTTCAATCCCCAAAAACTCTGTTACGCTGTTGGGCTTGAAGTCTGCTGACTTTGACAACTTATTCATAGTCACTATTGTAGGTAAATTATTACCAGCTCTATGCTGGAGAAGAGAATGCACGCGTTCAACTAACTCAGTATTTGCAAACCCTGTATACGCTAAACGTAGATCATCTATTACTAACAAGCTTGCTCTTAGTGCAGTATTTAGCACTTCGTGACCAGCTCGATCCCGCATGTTCAGGTACTGATAGAGTTCATCACCAACAAGAAATCTTACAACAAACTCGCTTATGTAACCACTTGCATCAACACCCCTACGCTTAACTAACTCTTTCGATAATACAGTAGCTAAAGAGCTCTTCCCAACTCCTTTATCGCCATGTATAACCAGAGAAAGTCCTTTGGAAACCACTGCCAGAGGATTGTTAACCCAAAATCGTAAAGCCTCTTCATCAGCTTCGGAAAAGCTCCAGGCGAATGATTCAGGGTGTCTAGTGTACCACGGGTGTTCCGGTGGAAGTTCTGACAAGGGGTAAGTTGAATCCCAATTCCAACCCAAGTAACCTTTGGGGTACTCTTGAGCCCACAACCTCTGCATAGCACAGTATAAAAACCAGCATGGACAAGCTTCAGAACTAGCTTCTCTAAATGCTAAACCAAGTTGAAGAGGTGAACTCTCGCTTAAAAATCTCTGCCCTTTGCAGATTGGACACTCAGAACACCATTCTGAATACGAACCATAACTCTCAACCCACAGCATTTTGCTTAGCCCACTCCTCGATAGTTATACCAGACTGCTCTAGCCAGACTACATCAGGTCGAAACTTTGGATCTGGGTGGATTGCTTTACCTGACTCCAAGTATGCTTTGTCTCCCCACTTCTTGTACCACTCCCAAGGGCATTTAGGTGGTGGATTATACCAGAATTTTCCTAGCTCTTTGAAATTCTCTTCAGTAGCCCAGATCTGAATACCTTTCCCCCACCCCTTAACCACCTCTAGAGTTGGAAGCTGATTTCCCTCAGCTGAAACCCTGCCCTTCTCGTCTTCGAGAATTGCTTGACCACCATCTGTAATTGCTGTCAATCTTCCAAGAGTTGGAACCACAATATTTCGACAGTCCAAACCATATCGCAATTTCTTTGGTAAGTATGGAACACCAGGAACTTGCAGAATAGTCAGAAACTCTGACGTACCATTATTTGCTAAGGCTCGTTTGATTTCTGCTGGTGTTGTTCTTAGTAAGTGTCTTGAAAGTTTACAAGCTAAATACGACGGTATTCCACCAAAGCGTTCGCAATGATCAACCTCTCTCAACCACAACAATCGAAGCAGGCTTTCGAAAGGCATCTTATGTTGGTTTGCAAAGGAGAATATCTCGCTGATTGGGTAGAGATCAAAACCAAGATGCCCATCAGTGCTAGGCACCAGCTCTACAACTTTCTCTGCTGGTTTATGCAAGACTCTAACAACAAACTGGTTGTAAAGATCCACTGCATTCATATCTGAGACTAGGTTATTGCACTTAGCTCTAGTCAGAATAGGTAGACCGTGGAACCAGAACGGACCATCTTTTGCTTTTGAAAACCAGGCTCGGGGAGAATGGAAAACGCTAGTTCGCATGTCTAACAACCTGCAAAGCATTTTACCAGCACTCTTGAGAAGCTCTCTATCTGAAAGTTCACTATCTATCGAATCTCGAAATCCAGTCAGGCCAATCACGCGCATACCAATCAAGCTATCAAGAATTTTTTGTCTTTGAGTACTCCAACGCATAAACCATGGTTTTGTACCAACCCCTCCTCTAGCTAGAAAGACTGTCTTACAATCTTCTGCTATATCATCTAGGATTGATTCCCATGCGTCAACCGAGGATTTAATCGGGAGTGCAGGCTTTGGAATCTTTGGTTTCACTGAGGGGGTTGGTTTTTCAACAACTGGTTTTTCTTGTTTTTCGAAAACAGGAATCTCTTCCTGTTTAGCTACAACAGGCCAAAACTTCCTACCATGAATTACGAAGCATTTTGCTCCCCTCTTCAGGAGGTTTTGAACCTCCGAATTCGATCTACTTATGCCCACGTCGCCTCCGTCACGTCACGACGACGTTCCACCAAATTTCCCCTAGAGAGCTTTAGCTCTCTATCTCTTCTTAAAATCTCTCTTTCGAAAGAAAAGTTAAGATATATCTCTAAGGGATTAGAGATATAGGAGCTGATTGTAGTAACAATCAAATACACCACAGAAAACCTATGCTGAAATCGACGAATACTTGAGTCATTCCAAGAATGTAACTGTCTCGATAACATTGAGTTGATCAAAAACATCAAGAAATGTCGTATGAGAAGCAACGTTTGGTTTTTCAACCTACAAACAGCTTTGTAATAAAATTAACTGCAATGCAAATTTCAGCGTTTTTAAGGATTATACCAGGAGGAAAATCGGTTCTGAAATTTTTGATAGTTTTCATTGATTTAACCAATTACTTAAGATACGATAAGAGTTCTTCTCGTCCTAACTTGATCAGCGTGTCGTCAGTCGTCAGCAACGCATCAACAATATCCCCTTTTTGACCCAACGCCTTATAAACCAGCTCGTCAATTGAGTCTTCAACCTGAAGGAAGATAAGCGTACAAGGTGAGGATTTGATCTTATCGATCTCGGTCTTAATCTCACCAATTCTTCGATGAATTCGATCTGCCGACTGTCGAAACATAATAGTTGAGTATGGAGCTTCAACGTATACTGCAGTACGGCAACGCTGTAAGAAGTCAACCCCTGTTCCACCAAACATGGGAATCGCTATTGCAACTCGTTGCTTCATAGTGTCCCAATTCTTTGACAGTTCTGCCATCTCTGCTTGGGTAACACCACCGACTAATTTGATTGCGCCATACTTTTCGTTGTAGCGTTCAAACAGCATATCTACGGCAGCTCTGTACTCTGTCCAGATCAGAATCTTAGCCATAGGATCTGCTAAGACCTCTTCTAAAATCAAGTCAAGCTCTTCGTATTTTGCACTTCCACCCTCTTTATCGACAATAGAGGGATGGTTTAGAGCTTGACGAAGTCTGATACACTTTGTCATTGCGAAGGCGATGCTTAACTTGTTTTCAGGCTCCTGAATTACTGAATCGTAAACACCTTTCTTGATATCTTGATAAAGCTGCCTTTGCTTTCCAGTCATCTGAACGTAGCGAACAACGCCAACCTTTTCTGGCATCCCTTTAATTTCAGACTTCAATCGTCTAATCATTAGACGATGCAGCAGTTGCTTCAGCTCACCAAGATTTCGATAACCTACAGTTTCGGTGAATCTAAAATTGCCATAATTTCGTTTTGCCTTAACTGTGAAATAAGACTCAAAGCGGTTAAAAACTTTAGGTACAATCGTAGGTTCAAGAAAGCTAAAAACAGCCCAAGCATCCATTGGAGATTCGCTAATGGGTGTTCCTGTTGCTAGCCAAACCCTCACCTGCTGGCCGCGCTTCATAGGCTTGGCATTCTGACAGAAGTAAAGTGATGCTTTGGCTCTCTTTACTTCTAGGTTCTTAGCTTGATGAGCCTCATCGATAATAATGCCACCCCATGGAAGCTTTAGCATATCTTCAACTAGCTCTGACCATGCCTTCTTTCGCTTATTGTTCTTCGAAGTGACTGTTACCATCCCATCAAAGTGGATGACAAGAACATCAGTTCTGTTCTTTCTGTACTCTGCAAAGTCTAGAGCAAGCTGGGTTGAACCATTCCCTAAAGCTTTCACAGTTAGATTGGTATGCTTTGCAACCTCTTTTACCCACCCTTGCTTGACTGCATTAGGACAGATCACTAAAAATGGACCAACCCCTTCAGTCTCTTTTAACCAAGCATAAGCGGACAATAGTTGGAGAGTCTTTCCAATCCCCATCTCGTCTGCTAAAACCGCTCTAGGTCTAGTGGTTAAAAACCTAATCCCGCTTAGTTGATCTGCATAGGGATTGGTTTTGAGTAATTTCTGAATCCCATTCAGCTGATCATTCTGTAATCCAGCCTTGATGTGATCAATGTTAGCATCCTCAGCTTCCTGATTTTTAAACCAGGCAATAGCCTCATCAGTAGCGGATCTACCAGAATTCAACCCCATCTTGTCCATCTTTGATCTTAGATGAACCAGATCGTGCCATGTTATTTTCCAGTGATTTTTTAGCCTTTCAAACTGACTATTCAGTAAAGACTGACAAAGTAGATTTACTTGCTGTGCATGTCTTTGGTCAACCAAACTGATTGATAGGTGTTTTTCGTCTAGAACATCTATGTCGATCGGCAAACTTTATCACTCCGTTAGGACGTATTCAAGTTATTCTACCTACTGCTACATCCCTTCTTCATCGGTTAGAATTTGGTTAATAGCATGGTTTTTAACCTCTTCGTTGGACAAACTTGCAACTTCAAGTAGCCTACCCTTCAAAAGTGGTACACCCCTGTAACCAACATTAGGTATTGAAAACTCCCTAATTGGAGCATCAGCAACAACGATATATAGTTTTCGAAAGGTTAGTCGTTCATCTTCACCTTTCGTCTTGTAACCACTAAAAACTTCCAGCCTGATTTTGTCTTGGTTACAGAATGGAACCTTAGCTAGAAACCAGAACTTGGAACCTCTATCCTTGGGAGAGGTTAATGACTGTCCTACCACCGATGTACCAGTCATTAACTCCTCTGAACCATCAGAGAATATCTTATATGCCTGAACTCTTTGGCCTAAGTGTTTAGCAGAGAATGACCGACACCAACCTAAGGTTAGCATCACGATAAATTCTTGCTCACTCATCTACATCAACCGTTCTCATAAGAACCTTTAAGCTGGGGTCGCCCTTGGGGTAAGGTTCGATCCAGATCGTCTTTCTAAGACCTCGTTTTGGACCATGGACTTGTTGCTTCCAATGCCCTTTGACAATCCAGTAAGCTTTTGGCGAAGTACCTTTGCCACGTCTTTCACCAGCTACAATTCGCTTTAAATCATCTCGGAGATCAATTGTGACAGGAGCTGCTAGTTCGTAAGTTGCTCCAACAGCTGGAGCTTCTAGTCGTTTCTCATTTGTTTTTGACCTAGTAGATCCCCAGCTACTTGACTGCTTAACTGGGTGATTCTCAATAGCTGCTATAGCTCCCATCCCAAGGTTTTTAACCATCTGGACGATGTCTTTACCATAGCACAGATCCATATGTTCATTCCAAGTGATTGCAGTACCTCGAGTAGCACCTTCCCAATCACCCAGAAGACAAACGATTTCTGTTCCTATGAACCATGCCCTTCTGAGAGAGACTGTAGCATCCTCACTTTTAGTTGGGTTACCATTTTTTGCTACAGGTTCAATCTTAAGGTTTGAAAAGAATCCATCGGGGATAGTCAGGCTCCAAGCGTCCCATGGCGAATGAAGAGGAATCTCTGGGGCATCAGTTAAGGCTAAAGCTGCCGCTAATTTGTGACCTACATTCAATCTAGCAAACCCTGACCTTAGCCAAAGCTGCAAAAAAGTATCAAATCTTCCTTTTGATACTTCTACATAAGATGCTCCAGAGCTAAAGTAGTAGTCCCAGCCAGGAAGCTTCTTTTTGTCAGCGTAGGTATGTAAGGCGTTTACACCCTTAAACACCTCCACGAGATCCGCTTTAACTACTTGCAACTCAGAGATCACTCTAGCAGCTAGGGTAGTCTCAATTTCAAAAGTGTTTGAACTTTGTTTTTGATCACACCAAACTGGATGACGAGAGATCTTGTAGACAGATGCTATTAGCTTTGCTAAAGCTAGTGGGTCAAAGCTTCCACTTAGTTTCTCTCCACTAACCCACGCAAAAGCTACCCGTTCAAAATCGTTTAAGTATTGAAGGCCTGCATCTACTACAATTTTGTTAATGTCAGCCTCAAACTTTTCCACCTCTGTTTTAAATCGTTGCTGGTGATCTAGAGTTTTGAACTTTAACCACCTGTTGACATCCTCTTCAGCACGTTCGGGATATTCATCTTTTGGTGGTCTACCAAGAGAAGAAAGGGGTGATAACATTGCCTGTCCTTCAGGAGTCAAAGGGCCTGAAGAGAAGCCCTTATCTAGTTCTTGAATGGGGGATTGGTCCACAACTCCTTTGTAAGGAGTTGAAAAGGTTCCAGCATTTAAACCTTTTGTAGCTCTGCTAGCTTCTTGAAAGCTCGGTTTTGGATCTGCAATGTGAAACTTTTCATGACTAGTTGCCATATCCCTTCCAGCTATCACTCTGACTTTTCCTGCTTTCTGCAACGACGCATATGTACCCATCAAAACTGCTCTAACAGCACGTTTAGGTAAACCTCTAAGAGATGCTGAGATTTTACTAGCAGCTTCAATCTCCTTTACAGTCATTCCAGGTTTGAGTTCTTTTAGAAAAAGCTCAGCTCTTTTCTTGACTAAACCTCTATCTACTCTTCCCATGAGATCCTCATACAAACATCATAATAATGGACTACAAAGAAATCAAGTAGAGTCAGGTCTAAAAAATCTTGATGTGAATATCTTCAAACTCTTTTATGTATGAGCTAACAACGTCCTCGGGATTAGAAATCCCTTCAAAATGACGAAATGATACTCTCACCTCATGGAGCATGCTAAGGACGTGCTTTCTACCTTCTCTGTCTAAGCTTTTAAACCACTGTTTGTTAGTCTTTATATCAGCCATTTCTAGTCATCCAGTAACTAACCAACTCTTTCAGCTCATAAACTGTTTGAGAATCAAGATCCGCTTCTTCACGAAAACCTACAAAAACAGGAAATCGAATCATCCCGTCTTTTGTAAGCTCCTGACCCTCAACTTCGACTACTCTGCCAACCCCAGCACCTAGAAAAGTCTTTCGTTGCTCATCAGAAAAACCACCCCCAACCTGTGTTGGGCGCTTGCTCCCTTTTACCATCACATAGAACCCGCCAAACTCGTTTTCCCATTTTCCTCCCTTGCTGCCACGATAACTCCCAACAACAACTCCCGTCCATCGAGAAAGTGGTTTTAATTTTGTTACGTTCTTTCCTCTGCCAAACTTGTAGCTTGAATCTAAGGTCTTCAGCATAGTACCTTCATAGCCAAGCTCTAAGCTCTTCTTGTGAAAGAGCATCAAAGTTTCTTCATCGACTACAATATCACCCTCAACTCGAACTACTAGTGGGGAATCGATTTTTTGAACCAATTGCATTAGCAGTTTTTGTCGACTCAAAAAATCGAGTGAATTTTGAGATCGCCATTCAGCTAAACTCATAGCATCAAAAACGTTGTAAACCATCTTTGAATCGTCTTTACGAGTCTTGGAGCTGTGGATTACTGATTGACTGTCATTCCAGTTTCCACCGTAAATTTCCCCATCCAGAACCCAATCTCCAACTAGTTTGGAAAGAGCTTCAGTAAGTGCTGGCAAGGTTTCAACCTCTTTACCACCACGAGTCATCAGCGTAACAGTTCCTTGGCTGATAAAAGCGATCAATCGAAGCCCATCGATCTTTCGATCTACATAGACTGGGTACTTAACCTCATCCAGTTTTGCTTCTTCAGCTAACTGAACTTCAAATTTGGGGATGAGCTTTGGCCAGATTTTGTTGACGGTTGCTTCAGTAGCTCCACACCGTAGATTTTTTGTAATGATTCGCTCACACCATTTTTGTTCTAGTGCAGTACATGCGGAAAAGAATTCAAAAATTCTAGTCCTAGCTGCATTACCAACGTTAATCCTGCGTTGAAAAATTGTCAGCAGATTTAGCCAATTTTTAACTACACCATCAGTGCTAGATTGCTGGTTAACTGGAACTGGAACTGGCTTGTTAAAATTCGTTACGCCATACTGACGATACGGATCCAGGGCTGCAGAGAAGCAATCACGAAGTAGCTCATTGTCCTTGTTCTCCTTCAAGATTGCCTCTTTTGCCAACCTGCTAGGTTCGGCTTCAAGAGCTTCAAAAATTTCAAATACGGTTGGCATTGGCTCCCCACTTCAACAAAAGTTTTGCTCCGATAATTTCATATGGGTTAGAATCTAGAGGGAAATCTTGCAAAGCGACTTCATAGGTTAGAAGATTCTTGATTCTGTCAATTCTTTGAGAGAATCCATCATCGTGGTGGGTCGTTGAATTTTTCCCCAAATCCTTCATCGCTCATCTCCTTGTACTTCAACAGCAACTCCTCAACTACGCTGATAAGAAACTCTGCGTCGTACTCTTCTACGACTTTTTGTTGCGAATAATCCCAAACCCGCAACTGTGACTCATCAAACTCTACAGAAAAGCCCTTAGAGAAATGGTCGTCAGTTCCAATATCAGTAAACAGAACCCCGTGAGAGCTTCCAGTAGCCGACGTATCAGACCAGCTAAATAGGTGCTCGTCAAGTTCGAATGCTTCTTTGTTCTGATACTTTGATTTGAGGTCCATCTTCAACTTCCTATACAAATATCATAATAATGATATGCAACAAATCAAGTACCTAAAACAAGATTCTTGTTAACTAATTCTACCAGGGGCCCTTGCCAGAGCCTAGACAATGCTAGTTCTAACTTTTCCTGATGAGTTAGCGTTTTTACCTTAGCTTCAAGCTTCAACGCTCTAGACTGAGGTGATTCTACAAAAGCAGGGCATTCACCAATGGTGACATAACCAAGTAGTCGATATGGTCGCCTACTTCTAGTATGCCTAGCACCAGATCCAGAATTGTGTTGGTTAACTCTTCTATTCAGATCAGTGGTTATACCAGTGTATATCGATTGGTCTTTCTGACTGATTAGCATATATACATACCAATCTTTAACCACCGTTTCAGCAGACTTAACCTCGTTGTCCAAACTCAAACCCGACTATGTAAAATCCCCACCTACGTGGCAGCCATGTTCCAACGTCGTTAACAACCCCAGGCAAGTTTCTAAAAAAACCTATACGTCTTTCACTCTTCCAGACATAAACCCATATGTGTTTAGGTTCCCAACTAAAAGGTCCCTTTAATTGACAGTCAATCTCAACTTTACCTAATTTCAGGTTTAGAGTAGACTTCTCATATGGTCTGACAATACCAATCCTCAATAACCATCGAACAGGGTTGAAGATGCTATGCCTTGCGATACAGCTTTCGATTAGCTTACGATCTCTTTGTGACACTTTGAACCTCCTTTCTTTCAGTGCTCCATCCCGGACTCGAACCGGGACACTATTGCTAGTAAAGGATTTTAAGTCCTCTGCGGCTGCCATTACGCCAATGGAGCTAAAACTACTTCAGCAAGGGTATACTACTGGCTGGCAAAGAATTCCAGCCCTGCTTTGAACTGCTTGACTATACCACTTCTTCCAAAGATCTTGCAAATTAGGTTGATTTGCTACTCGGGTTTCAGGAACTGTCCTACCTAGATACCCAGTAATCTCTACACTGATATCCCTCTCTTTGTACAAGATCTGTCGCATCCAAAAGAAGGTTTCTCCTGGTTCTTGTAGTAACCAAAAATGATTACTGCTAGCCTCTCTTTGGTAGATTTCAAATGCTAATCTAGGTTTAAAACCAAAAACTCGTTCTGTCTCTATCAATGATAAATACATGTTTACCTCTCCCAGAAAAGGTTAGCATCTGATTCGAAATTTCGTTCTGGAGTCATTTCGAACCACTTTTCAAAACCAGAGAAATTTGGAGGATCTCGAAGAATTGTATCCACTGATCCTATAAACTTCCTCAACTCGTATTGCTCTGCAAGTCCAATAAAGGAAAATCGATCTGCTTGGGGAGGTAAACGTACAGTTTCGACAAACGCTGAAATTTCAGCTTGGTTTAGGTATTGAGAGAAATCATCAACTTTAGGTACAGTAACCAACTTTAAGGCTTTTCGAATAATATCTCGACCATCGATGATAGACTGACCACGTTTGCTAGTTTTAAGTCTATCATCATTTGCAGGATCTAAAAGAGCTTCCAAAGAGCCAAATTCTTTTAGAAACTTGACTGCATATACATCTCCGATTCCATTTATGCCAGGTATATCATCTCCACCATCTCCTGTCAAAGCCATGATCTGTGTTAGATCATCTGGGCCAAATCCAGAAAACTTCTCTCTGACAAAGTCAGGTGTGATGTACTGTTTCTTTACTGGCTCGTAGAATTTTACTCGACCGCGAATCAGCTGATGAAGGTCATGATCCTGTGACATAATCACCACCTCATCATAGCTTCCCGTCTGATCAAAAGCAGATGAGAGGATGCCAATAAGATCGTCAGCCTCTACTCCTGGAACACCAATCTGATGAACACCTGCTCGATCAAGAATCTTTCTTGTTAAGAGCATCTGTTCTGCAACATTGTCTATGGTGATTACCTGAGAAGCAGACTTCTTAACATCTCGACTACACTTGTAGCTAGGAAGCAATTCTTTACGCCATCGAGATCGGTTGATATCCCAGGTTACGATAATTGAATCTGGCTTGGTAGCAGTAACTCCACGAATCAGGTTTTCAAGTGCCCCAAAAATAATCCCGGTTTGGATTCCTGATTTCGTTCTTAGGTTTTCATAAATCTGAGCACTCCGCCACGCCAACGGATTTCCATCACAGATTAGCAGACGACTCATTTCCCTCGTATTTTACCATAGAGGTAAAGAAGTGGCAAAACAGGCCAGATTAAAGAAATCACCAAATTTGTTAAAATCTCTCGTAATTTGTACCAGCCAACTTTGTTTACTGCTTCAACGTCAACTATACTGGCAGCAACAATAGCCCCTACAGACCAAACCTGAAATAGAATCTTCATAAAGTTTCTAGCTTTTTATCGGTTCGATCTTCAGGTTCTACATACTTCAGTCCTAGTAACTGATAAAGAAACCTTTCGTCAGGGCATCCTGAGACAAACATACCCGTTTTTCGTTCGTTTAAGCCAAACTCGTTGAGTTTTAGACCTTTGCTAGCAGCATGCTCTCTAACAAGAATGTTATGAGCTTGAGATCCAGTGAAGTATGCCAAGCTGGCTCCCCAGCAATCTAACCCACTAAAGACAATGTCTAGCTGACGACCTTTTACTCTTAAACGAGTCTTGCTGGGTCCGTCTGCATAAACATCTTCTGGCCACGCCGCTTTGATTTTATCTCTAACCGTTTTACGATTATGCTCAGATACTGCTACAACAATGTCAATATCTTTTACGGTTGGAAGCTTTCGTCGAATTGATCCAGCGTAACTAACTTTGATCACTTCTGCCCAATTTCTCAAAACATCGAGGATTGGGTCTCCGATTACTAGAGCATCATCAATCGGGATTCTAGGTTGTTCGGTTAACGCAATGTGTACAGCTTGCTTCAAACTTGCTACAAATTCATAATCAGGTTTACTGTCAATCAGTTTTTGCAAGTCTGCTAGATTGAGGACTCCAAACTCTTTGTGAAGCTTGGCAATCTTCACTGGTCCAAGGCCTGAAACCTTCTCAAGCTCTTTCAAACTATCTGGTAGTGGTGGAAACTCTTTTTCAAGGTCTCTCAGCCTGTTTGACATACCAGACTCAATAAACTCCTCAATAGTCTGGACGATGGCTGGTCCAACATACTTTATATCACCAGCCTTTAAATCCATCTTAGAGACAGGTATACTGTGGCTACGAATAGCATTTACAGCTCTTGAGTAAGCGTAAACTCTTTGTAGATCACCTGATCGTTGGAGAATATCTTTGATCTTCTCCAGGTGGTTAGCAATATGGTCGTTGGTGAAGTAATCAACCGAATCCTCAACGGCAGTCCCACCAGGGATCTCTGCTTGAGTTGGAACTACTGGAAATCTGCTATGAGCAGATTTGAAATTGTCTGGAGTTGGGTTAACTATTTTTACCATTGAAGAATCAATCGTGCCTCTCAACCACCATGCCAACTTCTACAATTTTTTGAGAGTTAAACCGACGAACTAGTTCTTGCCAAACCTCTTTAGGGATGGTTATCGAATGCTCTTCGATTGAGTCACCATTTCGATCATCGTAGATGGTGTTGAGAATTTCTATACAAAACCTACCTTGTGAGTCGATAGTTGCAGAACCCTTGTCATAGCTATCGGTTTCTGCATATGAAGATTGACCAAAATTCCAACCATCAATCTCGCAAGTAATTTGTCCAGGCTCTAGAGTCGTTTTCATCTCTTACCTCGCTTCTTTGCTTTAGCCATTGCAATTTGATAATAGAGCATATCAGCATTTGAAGCAAAGCCTAGATCTTTGAAAGTTGGTTTCTTCTCTACAGCGTCTCTACTTTCGACTTTTGTTTTCTTCAAATCGGCCATACAAACATCATAATAATGATTTTCAACAAATCAATAGTCTTAGGCAGATTTTTTAACGAGACGTCTTAAATATCCTTCATCAAGTAGTTGCTGAACCATATCTACAACCCTTCCCTTGTACTTAGAGCTCCAGGCAGGATCATTGGTATTCACCGGAATACTGAAGTTGTATTGCATACGAACTTGAATAGCATTCTTGGTAGTTACAGCATCTGCAATTTCTGGTTGATTACACAGATAGATCCAATGATCAGGGATCTGGTGTTCAGGCATTCCACTGATATGTGAGAACATCTTTCTCAGTGATTCAAACCTTACTTCCAGCTCAAGTTGGTTTAATGAGGCTTGAAGTAGTGATGCGTAGCTAAAGTTCACGTACTATTATACCAATACTTAAAGTGCTCCTTTAAGTATTGATTGTTAGAGGAAATCTGTAACCTAAAACTGCCATGCGATTTCTACATCGCTGACAACGTCTCCAAAGCTCTCGTTCATTAGCTGCAACGTCTATAGTTGGTTCTGGCTGAAAGAACCCATCCCAAAAAGCTGTGTTTCCATGCCCTATGACATAGGCATGATGTACCATTGGGTTGGTGATTGGCTTCTTATGATTCCAACCTCGACTTGTCATTTCAGCTGCTAGTTCAACGTGTCGAGAATGTAGCTTCTTGATTTCTAGCATACCTGGGTAGTGACCCCACTTCGTTTTTCCTACCCTGATAGAACCTAAAAACATCCAATGTTCAAGATTTTCTCCTCCCAGGTGGAGTTTACAGAGTATCCGTGGGTTAACCATCCATTGACGCATTTATCGGTCTGGGTTGAGATCCCAGTCATTGCTCAATGCGTGAATAATTGAGATCATATTTCGTTCACGATGACTAGCAAAATGCTCTGCGATTGTCTGCAAAGCATCTCGAAGCATTCTTGTAGGGGATTGCTGGGTATCGTAGCTAAGCTCCTGAAAAGAATCAGAAGACAAACGATTTCTAGCAATCATCCTAGCTTTGCTAGTGTCCCATTTATCAGATGGGCTACAAAACGACCAACCAAACTGAATCCCTTCTATGCCCAGGGCATATGCAACACAACCAATTGGTTTTCTAGTCCCAACTTCACGAATGTATCGATACCTGATCAAATCTCTCTGAGGCTGTCGAGTCAAGCTGTTTACCATTGATTCGTTCCTTTAGGGTCTGTTGGAGTAATGTTACCGGATTTTGAATCGTCTGTTTCTAGTGGAGGTTCTTTTGAGGTTAGCAACTTGAGGACAGGAGCTACTCCAGTCATCTCAAATAAGTGAAAGACAGTGGAACCACCTTGCATCTGGAATGTGCCAAGGTAAGTTAGGACTGAGTTACTATCAACCTCAATATCGGTTCCAGTTCCTGTAAGGAAGAACTTTCGCTCCTCTTTCTTCGCTTTTGGATCTACCAACATCCAGAATACAGGGGTTTCCATCCACCGCTGTAGGGTTAAGAACTCAGCCCCAACTGGAATCTTGTGAGTAAATTCACCATTAACAATGGGAAACTTCCAGACAGTTTTGATGGTTTTCATGGGATAGTAACCTGTTTAGAACCTTCTTGAGTGATCAATTCACAAGAGGTAATGCCCATTGATCTCAACCACACTTCTGCAAACCCTTTCTGGCATTCAACTTTCATTACGGGCCCATACTTACCAGGCTCTTTTTCTGACATTTTTGGAAAGGGGGTTGGTCCAGCAAAAGAGAAGTAAATGGTATCTGTATGGTAAGGTATACGAATTACCTGTACCTGAGTTACTTCAATTTCCAGTTTCATTCAACGACTCCTACTCAAGAATTTCTTCCTGTTCTTGAGCTTCTCTGCTTTGACTTTGCTATACATCTTAGCAAGAAGATCTTCAGCCTGTTTTTCATAACCAGCTAGCCTAAGCCTGCTAGCTTCAACTTTGATCTTTCCTTGCTCCAATTTGTCCATACAAACATCATAATAATGATTAACGACAAATCAAGTAGCAGAATCAAGATTTTTACAAAGAGTCATTAGAGCCACCTATCGGATTTGAACCGATGACCTGCTGCTTACAAAACAGCTGCTCGACCAACTGAGCTAAGGTGGCAGATTATAGTCGGGGTAGCCAGACTCGAACTGGCGACCTCATGCTCCCAAAGCACGCGCGCTACCAACTGCGCCATACCCCGTTCAAGCTATATTACCGTCACTCTAAAAATACTATGCAGTTCCTAAGTACACTAGGATGGGGATGCTCATCTCTTTCAAGATTACACCGTATGCATAAAAGTGGGTTGGTTAATTCAGTCTTTACCAGGACTTCAGCTTTCTCTTGTCCTATATTAGCTTCGAGAATTGCTGGTTGAATAGCAAGGACCTGCTTAAACATTGTTTGGCCATCTAGCCCTAGCTCATACCCTGAAATGGTCAGCCAGTGAATACTGAAATGGTCAACCTTGTAGCCAGAGATAAGAGTTCGTATGATACCCTCCGTCGTCTTGTAAACCAAGTCACCTATCTGACGATTATCAGACATTATCTTAATGTTACGAAGTTTTTTACTGTTGTACAGACGAACTCCGTCTTCGTACAGTAATTCACAATCCCATGAGATCATGCAGCCTCGTTAGACAGCTTGTTTCGATTTTCTGCCGCGTCGTTGTAAAGAAAAGCAATCCTGTACTCCCAGCCATCCCAGCTTCCAGAATTTGAGTTTTGGTTTAGAATTACTGACAACCTCTGCCAAAACTCAAACTCCCGTTCTGGTGCTGCATAATTAAAGCTAACCTGCAGATACTTTACCTGGTCCTTAACTGGTAGTTCAGGAATAGCATGAAGAATATCTTCAAACAGATCATAAAGAATCTTTTGACCTGCGTTCATTGTAGTTCCTCCAATTCAAGCTCTTGTAGAAACTCTTCTCGCCTGGCTATCATCTCATTCAGCTTTTCTTCTACACAACAATCAACAAACATTATCAAGATACCCGTGGCAACGAAAAACAGCCACCAAGCGACCCACCAATATTCATGGCAACTTAGATCTACAGTAGCTAAGAAAGATCCTAGCAAAATTTGTAATGCGGGTGTGTAAACCATTTATCGGTTACTCCGAATCTGTTGATACAGTCGGATAGCATTATCGACGTACTGTTGTCCGTTTTCTAGCTTGTCAAACCAACGTTTGGGAATCGCCTCAAAACCAAACTTCGCTCCTAGCAGAGATCCAGCAACAGCTCCCACCGAATCAGCATCATTACCGCGATTGACGATCATCACCAAACCATCTTCGAACGAGTCGCATTGGTGCAGAGCTGCGAAAGCTGATTCGATAGTCCCAATCGTATATCCACTATTCGTCCACTTATGCCAAGGAAGTGACTTTGATGTCAGCATCGCTTGTTTAACAAGAAACAAGGTATTTTCATAGCTTTCGAAAATAGTTTCAGACTTCCATGTATCACACCAAGGAATTACAGTCTTGAATTTGATTCTTGAAAATGCCGCCCCAACTGCAACTTCTACAGAATCACCTGCAATTAGCTGAGCGCAAGTTTCAACTACTCCAATGCAGCTGGCAATAGCTCGAGGATCAGGGTGAGTGTCTTCACAAATCCATCGAACCTCCCGAATTCGATCCCTTGCTCGAGGGGTTGCTAATGCGCTGGGAACGCATCGCATAACTCCGCCATTTCCTGCATCCCTCCAACCAGCAGATTTCCATAGCTTAACAGCTGGATGCTTTTCATCTCTAAGTCCGTGACGGTTCGATCCCCAATGAAAGTGATCGAACATACCACTTCGAGTCTTTTCTCGTTCCATTCGATGCAAGGCTTGGCGAGTCCAACTTCCAATATCCTTCGGACCTCGATGCAACCAGTCTAACCACTGATTAACCAGGAAGGTTTGGTTATAACGGCCGTGTTGGAGATACATTTGAGTTATGGCGTTGGCCATAATCGTGTCATCAGTTACCTCTCCAGGTCTCCAGCCAAACCCCCCTCCACCAGTGATTTCGGTAACCCAGTTTTTTGGCTCAGTGATAGCTGGCCTGAACTCTAGTGGAGCTCCAAATGTATCACCAATAGCACTACCAACCAAAGCACCGATTGCCCGATCCAATTTTCCTGTGTACTTCATCTTATTCCTTGATGAAGCATTTTACCGAACCATCTTCAGCTTTGACTGTCTTACGACAAACATATCGCCGAACTTGATTCAATGCAGAATCTTCTACCAGAGTTGCTTTCATTGAACGACAATCACGTTCTCGACCACAGATTGAGCAAGTAACTGGAGCTGGTTTCTTGAGAACTTTCTTTGGTTTCAGGTCAGCTTTGACCATTTCTATGACCGCTGTTTCAACGTTAGTATAATCAAATTCTTTGATTTCCATCACTGCGTTTTTGATGTTTTCTTCTGAGATTTCTGGATCGTGCATTTTAGTTTCCTCGTCGTACATGGTTTTCAAATTGGACTTTTGCCAAGCTATTTCTTCAAGAGGGAGAAGTTCTGTTTCTGTAAATAGCATCATACAAATATCTTAATAATGATTCAGAATGAAATCAAGTATGAAGCCTCGAAAATTTTCACTTATCTGAGCAGTTACGAAAAACAATTACACTTTCCCCGACTTGACATTGATCTCCATCAGCGCTAGTAATACTGCTGCAAGAGAACTGACCCCAAACCATTTCTTGGCTGAACTTAACCAACGGAGTAAGTTTGCAATTTCCTGTAAACTCACTTCCTAGCTTTGAAGTAACGAAAGTAAAGTCTGCATCGATTGATCCATCGAGCTCCCTAACTCCATTTCTAATCGTTAGGTCAATACTATCATCAAATGCTAAGTGAGATGCTTTTAATTTTCCACCAAATCCTGTATCAGAAAAGATACAAGAAGTCTCAACACTACCTCCATTAGATACTGGAGTTCCTGGATCTGATTGAGTAGGAGGTTTTGAACCTACAATATAAGTTGTCCCAGGATCCGGGCAGTTACCCCCATTCGTACTAGCTGGCAATCGAATTGAAATTCTAGCAGAGGATTCAGTGGGATTTTGGGAGTCAATCGAACCACCTATAGAAGCTCCTGCACTAGAGCTTCCAGAATGTCCTGCAGTGTCTGCACCACCAGTTGAAACTGAACCCCCAAGATTTTCGATTCCGTTAGATCCAGCTAATGATAGATTAACCCCAGCCATGCCAGCATTATCTTGCTCTGAGGGTTGACCTGCAACTTCATCAATTGCTGTTCGACCAGAAGCTCCACCAGAATCTTCAGCAGCAGTAAAAGCTGGACCACATCCTGTTAGGACCATCAAAGCTACCATTGTATATCGAATCATTGAAACCTTCATACAATGATCATAATAATGATCACTAGAGAATCAAGTAGATGAAGAAATTTCGATAATCAACTCTGGCTGTGATTTCCATGCATGACCAACATACCATACGATTCTTTTTAATTCTAACTTTGCCAGAAGTCTGTAATTCTCACCAACCAACCCCCACAGCTGAATTCCTAAATGATCTGTAAAACCAATTTTTCTAGCTGAGTACCAATCTTGTACCGTTTGATCTGTCCAGTTGAATGCACTTAACCTAACTAAAGCTTGTTTTACAAGATTTCTCTGTTCGAGGCTAAGCTGTAACCAAGAGAGGAAGGATAATTTTGTGTTGTGTAATTCCATTGTTTCACAGGTTGTTGTTAAGCGTAAAATTACTGAGAGCTCCACACCACCCAACAAAAGAACCGTCAGTCGGGTATCGTGTGTTACCAATTTGAGGCATATTATTTGAACCTACAAAATATTGCCCACCAACCCCAGTGCTGGCTACCAACCAAGGTACTGAGATAGGTCCTCCAGAGTCTTCTGCAGTATTTCCAGAAACAATAGCCAAATCTCCAGTTGCAGATTTTTCTGCTGAAGGGTCACTAAAAGGTAAATCACTAGTAAACAACCCCATATGAAAGGCAGTAAATGGGGTAGAACCTCCACCGTATGTCGACCAGGTAACTGTACCCACTGATTCGGACTTCATACGGTTGTTTAAAATTTGGAGACTTAATGATCGCCCACTATGAAAGCACAGAATGGGTTGGAGGGAAGTTGGAGTCCAATGAAACTGATTCCCCCGAATGCTAACCCTCTCTGTTCTGTTTGGAGCAGGGGCTGATAGCATGTTAATTACGTAATAAGCCCAGGTAGCTGGAGGTGCTGCTCCTGCAGTTCCAACAATGTCGAAACGGTTATCATCAATGCTAATATCTGTTATCTTTGATCCAGGACTTGCTTGAAACCAATAAGGGGCGGATTCATAACTAGCAAACACTGAAAAGAATCTGTTATTCGTCAACCATGCTTCGCTGACATTTGTACATTGAATTTTAGAATTAACCAGCTGTGAATTACCCTTTATGAATAAACCAACTTTGGTCACTGCTGAAAGATTACAGCTAATTGATCCATTTAAAAGATTACGCTCAATCCAAATCTGGCTTCTATTCGCAGATCCATCCAAAACAATTGGGCCTATACTGCAGTCAGTAATTCGGAAAATGGATAGATTTCCAGCTGGATCTGCTAAAAATCCAGCTGGATATCTCCCGCCTCTGATTGTAAGCGTATCTACAGTTCCAGATTGATGTAACTGGCTTGTATGCTGACAATCAGTAAAAGTAATATTCGAGCCATTGATCGCGCCTAAATTACTAGCAATACAGCTAGTAAAGGTCACATTTTGAACAGAAATTAGTCCAAACCCATTAGGCATTGAGCAATTGCTAAAACTTGAATCTTGTAGAGATGTTAATACCAAAGCTCCAAGACATGTTGTGTTAGCAAAGGCAACTTTAGATGTAGGTGTGGTAGAGAAGGTATCTAGTTTGATCCCTACACAATCAGAGACTTTGAGATTTTGTAAAGTGTTTCCGCTTCCACCAAACCCTACTACCCAAGCTGTTGATTTTGAATGTATTCCAGATACAGATAAACCTAAATCGTAATTTATGCCAGCTCCCGATAGTTTGATTATCCCATCACTTGTAAGTGATAGGCCTGGATCATACGTAATCCCATCAACATCAACTGCAGTGTTTACTTGCAATTCAACTACGGGATTTGCAGTAGCAGGACCTGCAACACCAACTCTGCACACTAAATCTCGAATGGTAACTTGCTGGGTATTTGAAGCAGGACCAATTTTTATACCTGTTAGACCTGCCCCAACCAAAGCAACACTTTCAAGTGATAGGTGTCTATTACTGGCTGAATTGCCGTTTAGCAATGGCCCTGTTATTGGGCCTATATCTGCCACAACTGTAGCATTTCTTATAGTTGCAGAGCTTAGTACTTCAAAAATACTAGAAAGTGAAGCGACTGCTGAGTCAAGAATGATCACACCACCATCAATAACCAAATCATCAACAAGAGATATCTGATCATCAATAACAGTTTCAAGAACCTTTATCACCGACATCTTGTTAGCAGAGGCGTAAACAATAGCCCCTCTAAGATCAAAGAACTCACCATAAACGAAGTTGGTTGAACCAACAGTCCATGGTTCAACAGAAACGTTCCCACCTCCAAGATTTCGTCTTAAATCTATAACATCAACTACAGAACCTGCATCTGATAAAACTAGAGCTAGAGCAGCTCCTCGAAGGATTAATGACCCGTCTTGATTTAACCCATCAGTTGCATTATTTGCACTCAAAAATGAGGCTAGAGTTATAGGGCATTCACTTATCGAACCATGCTCATTTACATAGATTACAGTACTAGAAGTTCCTTGAACAGTAATGTTCACTCCACCTTCAACCTCAAAACGACGTCCTTTGACATAAGCTGGTGCGAAGCCATTTACCGTTACTGTTAAACCACCCAGAATTGAAACAGTTAGCCCTTCTGTATATCGTGGGTCAGGTCTGCCAATAACTACTCCGTCATAGCTATGTTCATCCGTCGGAAGCTCTAACTCTCTTAAAGTATCATCTCTAAAATGATAGGTTTCAATGCTTCCAAATAATCGAGTATCAACTAGCTTGGCAGCCTCAACTCCCCTATTTGGTGTATAGCCCAAAAACCCTGACGATGATCCTGAAAAGTAAACTTGAGCTAATGAAAGATTTTTACTCTTGCTAACAGCAGGGTTTATTGTAATCACCTCAACAAACGTTCCTGGGGGGTTTGGAGATACACCAGGTAAGTTGCTGTATGAGCCTACATAGAATTGTATGTAACCAAAATCAAACCTGAGATTGTAAAGACCTGTTCCTAATATTAAGACAGGTGGGCCATCGTTTAGCGATAGTTGTGGGGCTCCTGTGGTATCCCATGTCAGTTGGTAAGTTCCAGCGGGGAAGTCTTCTGAAACAAAGACTATACCATTCTCCAAACCTGCTAATACTGCAGGTTGGGGTTGGCGGGCTCTTTCAGATTTCTTTACATTGCCACTAGCATCTACGAAAATCTCATACAGTGATTTGTTATTTGATACAACGTCGGTAAAAGATACACCAGAATTGACGATACTAACTAACCGTCTACCATCAACAAAGTAGGTATCTGCTCCAGTTGGCGTGTTAATTAACAAATTATCTGGAGATGGGGATTCGTTAATAGAAACCTTTAGGCAATTTGCACTTGACCCTCTCCAAATTCCATTACTATGCATCAGCTGTTGATGAAATCGAATTTCATCAACGAACTCAGGTGAAATATCAGCTAGTGATAAACCATGCGGGTTTTGTTTGGTTGGTGTTCCAGTTCCGACTAAACTTCTATGATGAAGGTCAGTTCCCGACATTCTAGGAACTTCTTGAGTATATAGACCTAAAATAGAAACCGTAACTATTTGAGGCGTTACTGGCAATCCGGTAACCTGAACATTAACCTGAATTGTTGAGCCACCACTAGACGTCAGTGTGTAATAACCATCGTTGGGAATCAGTACCGTTGGACCGAAGGTATCTCCCGGAGCTGCCCAAGCTAAAGCGTTTGGAGATTGGGTAAAAGATAGTTGACCATTTGGTCCTTCTGGGGTAGTATCTGAAACAATAACGATCTTTATACCATCGCCAAAATTTGGCAACCCTAAAGTTGCTTGCTTTAACCCTCTCCATGGTGGGGGTTGAGTGATACTGCCTGAAGTTAAAGCACCTCCAGTAGCGGTTATCTTACTCAACAAAAATGCCCTATCCTGAGCATCTTGAGAATAGGTAGGGTCGGTAAACGGTAAGGCAGCAAATTGAGATGCTGTTAAAACCCTAACCCTAAAAGAAGCTATATTCTCGGTGTCTGGCGCAGTACCATTGGTCTCATGTGGTGATGGTGATCCACCCAATTCAGTATAAAACGCGTAAAGGAGGTTAATAGCTCCAAGTGTATTATCTGCTAAAGCTATATTTAGCTGGTCAACCCCAATAAAAACCAACTCCGCATTATTTGCATAGCCATGACCTGCAGATAAATCAACTCGGTTAGTATTTACGCTATTAACGGTTACTACTAATCCGCCTACAATCCCCAGTTCCCACTCATCAGTTCGGCTATCTAAAATCTGGGCTGCCTTAGTTGACTCAGTTCTTTGTAGTTGATTCTGGTCAACTAACGTGCCATCTCGATATCTAGTGCCTTCCATCTCATAACCTCACGGTACTAAACCAGGAACAGACTGAGAGCCAAAAACATTTAGCCCTTTTGCAACAATTGATGACAACCTAAAATCAGTAACATATTTGATATTGGTTGCTGTTAACCTAAATTGGTGGTATCTAAAACCAGTGCTAGTCCTCAATGCCTGATTTCTCGTTATTGTCTTGTAGCTAGCTGATTGGCAATCAGAGGCAGTTGCCCCACCCCTAGTCTCAAATAAAACCTGAGGAAGCTCTTCGTTTTTCATACCTACTTCGTAGTAAGTCATAGTATAAAGTGCCGTAGGTATAACTGCCTGTGCTGCTAATCGGACGGTGTATTGATCAACCCAAATGAAAGAATCTTTTGTTAGCTCTACCTTATCCAAACCATTATCCCTAACGATTGTAGTCAGGTTAATGTCGGGAACTGCTGGAAAATCTAAAACAGCTTCAAAGGTAGTGAAATCAAGATAGAGATATCGTGACTTCAATGTTTTTGTCTTATCTGTATCAAATCTAGTGAATCGATAGTGATCTCCATACCACACATAATCTTGAAACCCACTACCCAAATCAATGATCTGAGTCTCAGCTTGCCAAAGAGGTAAATAACTAACAGTGTATAGAGCGTTGGGGTTATAAGATGATGTATCTACTGTAATTTGGTTCGCTAAGCTAAAAAACCATTTGTCGTTGGGTAATGGTGTACCATCTTCAAATAATACAGCCTGACCTTGATCTTGATCTGAAACTAAACTTAGAGTTGCTCTATATGGTGGAGCATTTGGAAAAGTCAAAGAATCAGTTACTACATCTGCAACAGATGGTTGAACAAAAGAAGCTCTAGAAGGATCTCTGGGGATAAGATCTAGATTGGTTAAGGTTGCCATTGACCAATCTGACTCATTAATAACCCCCATGAGATTTTTTGACAATCCCGAAACTAGGTCAAATTCCGAAACGTCAAATCTATCGATTTGGTTTTGAGCTGCTGCTATTTGATCTATCGTACCTACTGGCCAATTGGGAGGTGATCCCAAACCAATTGAGGTAGATTCATCAGCAGTTAATGGATCAGAACACCAACTCCAAAGTAGTTCTCCGAAATACGATCGTTTACGAGATCGTATGATTGTATTTCTTGCCAGAAACATTGCAGTAACATTGGGTTGTAATAATCTAGCAGAATCAACCACAACAGTCTGCCCAGCTGTCAACCCTGATATTCTTACCCTAACTGTTAAGCTTAAAGCGTCAGCATCGTACCTAAATGTACTTCTGATGAATTTTGGGAGCTGGTTAGGGTCATCTAGTTTTGATAATGCAATCGTAGTACCTTCATTCCAGGTTGTACCATTATCAAAACTCCAACCTAACGTAGCTGATATATTTACCGTTGGTGATAACCACATACCCCAATCAAAAAGAAATTCCTTATACTTATTAGCTTGGACAATTGCCTTTTGGTAAAGAGTGATTTCACCAGATCCTGTTGCAGTTAGCTGTAAACATTGGGGACCAGTAGAAAACTGTTGTCCCTGTCTAGCGACAACTTTTGCTGAAGCTCCAAAAGCAAACCAATTCTCTGGCAGTGGTGATCTATAGGTCTGAAAAACTACAGAATTTGAAACATCTGTAGCTGCATTAACTACTCGAACAGTAGCAATGATTGGTTGGTACCCTAAATACTTTTCAGGAGCTGTGATGTTGAATAGGTAGATAGATCCGGTGGTGGGGTAAATTTCAATAGAACCACCATCCGAAGAGTCTATTCTTATTCTTGGACTTCCAACTGCTACTTGAATACTGTTCGAGTAGGTGATTCCATACCTAACATCTAAAAGTAAAGCAGTGTTGATGAAAGTAGCTAAACTAGTAGCTGTTTGAGCTCCAAGTGGTAAAAGAATATCAATTACCCCTCTTGAGTCAATATCAAATTCTAGCAGCTGATTTCCAGGCGTGATATTGAATGGACCTGCAATACTGAGACTTCTTGCTGGAAACCTAGGTCCTGGAATATCTACTAGCCCATCAAATCTTGGAGAAGTCAGTTTTGTAAACAACCCCAAGATAGGGTCTATGTATGTGATGAGATTATCATTACCTGTTATTAGCTGCTCTAACAATCCGACTATTGGCAGGGCTGTTCCATAACGCTCAACCTTGATAAAGCTGGTAGAACCAAGCAAAGTTGATTTTATAACCAAAACATTTCCAACCCCAATGTACGATTCTATGCCCTGGATACTTCGGTTGATTTGATCCGTAAGATCCCCACCACTAGCGGGTTGATTAAACTTTACTGTTTGAAATGCTCCAGCTTCGTTAGAAATTACTAACGTTAGCCCATCAACGCTTCCACCTTTACCATAAGTTAGGGTATTAAGATCGACAGTTCCAGATACACTAATAGTCCCACCAGACACCCAACCAAGAGTGGTTGATCCTGTATTAGCAATCCACCCTATACTCTCTAAGGTTAATCCAGGCAGTGAAGGGGTTGGGTTAAAAGCGAATTCAATAGTTTCGAAAGTACGGTTGACTAGGAAATCCGACCCAAGAATCCATCGTTTACCATCAAATCGTCGTTGATAAATAAGAGGAGGGATTTGAGTAAAACTTGCAACTGCTAGCTCAATACCTCTAAACTTTGCACCAAAAAGTCGATAACCAAGAAGTAAGGCTTGAAGTGTTTCCCGATAAGCATCAGGTTCATAACCTACATTGCTTTGGTTTGCCCTAACCCCCCAAACCTCATCTAAGCCAGAACTTGATGCAGTGGCTAACCCAGAATCTAACTGAGTTAGATCTATGAAGTTATCTAGTTCTTCAAAAACTTCAGCTATAGAAGCTAGCCAGGTAGCGTAATTTCTAGTAGTAAGATACGATATAGTTCGTTCTTGAGTTACGCTGTTAACAATTGATAGCTCGTTCTCACCCAACTTCGGTAAAACAGAGGTAGTTACATTCCCCTGAGCATCACTCTGAACTACACCTGTATAGATGTTATTGACAAACACCCCAAACTGTGTATTGGGTGAGTTAGTTGTAAATCGAATTACATAGGGATTGTCCCGCATAGGGACAATGTTTCCATCATTACTATAGAAAGACCCCTTCGGAATTTGATTGACAAGGTCTCGATATCTGTTGATTAAGCTATTTATTGGCATCAATATTCCACACGGAGACCCAGACCAATATTTGGTCCCGGATTCCTAAGAGCCTCGTCATTACAGATTGATACTTCTCTTAGGGTTGGTCGGAATGGCTGAGACCTGCCAACGATATAACCTGGTGGGTACTCATATTGGAAACATCCACCACTACTTAGCACATCGGGATGTCCAATTGGATGTTCTGTATGTAAGAATAGCTTATGAGAGATATCATCTAAAGTCGGTGAGACTGCAAAGTCGATATGCAAGGCTAAGTCTGCAGCCAAATCAACCAAGTTAGAACATACTCCTAGAGTTGAGACTGTCCCATCAAAATGATCTAAAAGCTCCAGCTGAATTCGAAGCATTGCTTCTTCGACTGTTGTAGGTGCTGGTGATTCCCAGTCAGAAGGGCTAGCAGGTACATAAGGCGTTACAGATGCGTAACAAGTTCCTACACAACCAGATCCTGACCCATTAGTAACTCTGATATTAACATCACCAGCCCAGTTTTCAACAGTAGCTGGTGTCTTACCCCTAACTCGATTAGTATTTACTTCAACTACGTTAGTTACTACATCACTACCAAATGGACCAGTAAAGACAATTACAGTATGAGAGATAAAGTTGTCAAACCATGTCTCTAGTTCATAGGAACTATTGTTATTGTAGGTAAAGAATCTAATCTGCAATGTACCGACTGGACCATCAAAACAGTCAAAAATCTTATTTCCGTTAAACCAAAAAGCAACCTTCTCATCACTATGGATACTGTCATAGTATCGCATAATACCAAGATTTCCACTAAAAGTAGATAGTTGCTTTTCTTTTATGTGTCGAAGTATTCCTGTCTTCCAGACCTCCATCCTTAGGATGCTAGTTGACCCTTTTGCAACATAAGAGAAACGTATACGATTCCCATCATCAACAAAAGCTTCAACCGCTGCAAGAACTACTTCTACTGGTGGCTTTTTAGTTAAGAATGGAGTTTTAACCAAAAAGTCTAGAGCTACATGAAAATCGCCATTAGGCTTTAGATAATTCGCAACTACTCCAGAGTATGAGTTAAACCCAACAGTTTTGCAGTGTAATGAACCATTGAACCCAATGGGTCCTTCAGTAATTAAGCCACCCATCTGATACCAGAGAAATCCAACAATAGCATCAGAAAAGCGGTCATTAAAAAAGAAACTAGCTAGGTTAGATCCTATGATAGTGAAGTTATCACCACCAGTAGTAAAGCCTTGATTAGGGGTAATACTTCCGATTAGTGGAACACCGCCCCCATCTACTGGTAAAGAAACCGTTAAACCCCCACCCCAATATGAGGTACCCCACTCATGATCACCCCACCCACCTAGATAGGGTACATCTATGAAATTGATTGGACCACAACAAACTGACTCAGTCTCCTCAATTTGAAATGACCAACTAGTAGTTACTAGGTTGCAGCTAGTATCACCAGCAACAACAGTAACACTAACAGTAGAACCTGCAGCCCATACGATACTAGGTTGTATGATGAAATCAAAGCCATTTGTAGCATTCGCACTAAGAAAGTTTTGAACACCATTAAACAGAGGATCAAAAACACCATCCGAAAATGCAGTGTAGGTAGTTACACCGACAGTGACTTTTACGACAATGGTGTTAAAATCAACTCCAACATCATCAGAAATTCTAAACGCAATGTTGGTGTTGTTTGATACAGTCGATGTGGGAGCTGGAGATTGTAAAGAGATAGTTGGTAGCGTTAAATCTGGACCACCAGGAATGCATGCTCCCCATGGTCCAGTTCCTCCACCACCTCCACCCCAGGCTGAAGTACCCCAGGCCATTAGCTAAAAGTGCTCCCATCCCAGTTAGTTCCACCACCTGGATCCGCTAGATATGAGGTGGGATCTAAATCAATACGACCAACGCTCGAAGGTGTACCAGCTCTATTTAAACTCCACCTAGCCGAATGGGGCATCCCACCAACGTTAACTTCAAGCAAGTCTCGAACAGCAGGGAATGGGGTTGGCGAAGAGTTAGTATCATTGCCAATCACTTGGGCAGAACACCAACCTCTATTTGAAATTGCGGTTGCAGTTCTAGCACCTCGTGGATCTAACCTAAAAACTCTGTTGTTCATAATTTGAACAAACTCACAACTTACACCATTACCACTAACTTGAATTGCCCCAGAATCCAGAGCTCCTGAACCTTCACCCGCAAGATCAGTTGAGTAAAGATTTACATCCAAGAGATTGTTGTTTATCTGGAGGTTACTACCACTACCAGTAGATAACCCAACACGTATGCCACATAGCATGTTCCAGCCAGCAGCTACTGGTATATCTGGAACGATAATAGTGTTTCCATTAATGGTGCAATCATTTGTAGTATTGGCACCATCAATACCTACAGCAATAAAGGCCCACTTCAGATTTTCTGTCAATCCGACAGAGGTATTAATGTTGTGGTGCCAAGACCCAGAAATTTTGTTGTTGTTGATTGAGCAGCTATTGCTACTAAATCTAATCCAGACTGGAACCCCACCAGTTCCGAGTGGCGTAGCCATGTACCCTTCAGAAGAAATTCGATTGTTTGAAACTTCGATATTTGAAGCGATTCTTGATCCGTTTGTATCTACAACCACACCGTGTAATCTACCGCACGAAGTGGCGTCTGTATTCATTGTGGAATTCAACAACATCTGATTATTGGTGACCTTTGTATTTAGCTGATCACCAAAAATTCTAACACCAGCAGATGCTGCTTGACTAGCACTAACAGATCCTGAAGTCCACGTAATCGTATTTCCGTTTATGATAGCACTTGTGATGGCAAAAGTTGAACTACTAAGAGGGCTGGATCCACAACCAACTCGAATCCCACCATCTCCGGTTCCTCCAGCATCATTACAATTTATCTGTAGACCATCACTGTTGATAGTATTGTTGCATACTGAACCAGCTGAAAGAGATGCATTTGTCCAAATACCCCAACAACCTAATGTGTTGATTAAAGCAGATCCAGGACTTATCGAGTTGGAGCAGTGGATTTGGTTACCCTCTATCGTTAGTCCTGATAATGCTTTGGAAGCATTATCTATCGCTCGAACTACAATACCACCAGTAGGTGTAGAGAAAAGATCATGACTTAGTGTATCACTAGTGACAATGTCTCTTATGGTATTTCCTTGAATTTCGATAGCTTGGTCAGTTCCAAGTATTGACTGCATTGCTATCAAGATTCCCTTACCACTAAATTCACTTACACCAGTAACTGCTGAAATAGATTGACCAGCAATGGTGTTGTTTTTTACCGACAGACGAGTAACATTACCAGTTGCTCCTAAAATCAGCCCAACCCTATAACCGCTAATTACGTTTCCAACGAACTCACAGTCGTTGATAGTAACAGGGAAATTCACCCCGAAAGAGCATGAATCCGATGTCCCACCTTCAACAAGTTTGTTATTTTTAAAGCTACCTCTAATCACACTAGCAGAAGCTGTAATACCATACAACCAACCAACCAAGGTATTGTCATAGACTCTGATATCGGAACAAGAGCTATAAGTTATAGCACTACCAGTTGGTGTAGCACTAGATGGACCGGTTAACCTGTTAGCAAACATCCGTCCATTTGGACAAGATCCAAACATAAAGATACCAGTACCACCAGATGTCGAGGTTGTTCCTGTATTTCTAGAAACCTCCCAATCTGAGCTATCTCTAAAAGAGATCAACGTTCCAGTTGATTGGGTTACACCTATAAAATTGTCCCTAATGATAGTTCTATCAACTCCCCAATTTCCTTCACCCAATCGAATACCGAACTGACCTGCCCGAATGGTGTTATCTAGGATCTCTATTTGTTGGCTAAGCTCGCCATTAATTGGTGCTGTAAATATACCACCAATACCTACTCCCAGAGTCGTGTTTGAACTACCCGTCGTACCATAACTCAGTCCAAGGTTATTCTTTCGAATTGAGATGATGTGGTAAGTTCCTGCATGAGTTCCAGGTCCCCCAGGACCAGCTTCCGCATAAAATCGTATTCCTGCGAATGAAGTAGTTGGAGCTGATACTCTAGCAAAAAACCGATTGTCATCAATTGTCACATGTTGACAGCTTGCTTGAGGTGCGATGGTCGGGAAAGCAGAGTCAAGCCAGTAAGGCGCATTCACTCTAATGCACTCAGCATTAGATGCGCCATCACCAACTGGGTTATCAACCACCCAATTACAACCAGTGATCTTTACATTGTAAACCAGTTGATTACCACCACCTGATCCGTAAACTAAAGAATCTGAACCAATCCAAAAATAGCCTGGTTCAGAGGTCCCAAAAGCGGTTGCCCTAGCCATCAATCGGACATTAGGTCTACCACCTCCACGAATCTCTATGTTATTCCAGATTGTGAAAGGATAGGTCTCAAAGGTATCCTTGATGATATTCAAGCAGCAAGGGTAGTTTTCTCCTCTACCACCAGAGTCTAGCAGGTTGTTAACAGTCCCTGCTAAAGAACCAGCTGTCAAAACTGCATGCCAAGCTAAAGCGGCAGCTATACTCTCAAATTCGGTCCCCAGTCCACCAGCAGGGGTTGGTACTGCTGTTCTGCTTAAAGGTTGCTGAGTGGGTGAGCCATCCAAAGACGTGTAAGCGTAAAAAGATCGAGTACCTACAGACCAGCTTCCAAAGTACGCCACATCTCTTCGCAAGTCAACTCTGCCAGCTCCCAATAGGTTTGTACCGTCGTAGTTGCCATACCACAGAGGGCAACGTTTTCTGGGAGTCCCACCAGCGGAATCTTTTGCAAACGGAGGCTGTGTATCAAACCCATTCAAAAGTGCAGTTTGTAAGCCATTGATCGGATCGGTTGCTGCTGCAGCCTTAAGAGAGATTGATTTGCCATCAGCCCCAACTTCAGCCCAAATAATCTTCTTTCCAGCAGAACCAATTCCGCTGATTGTGTTAATTGCTAATGATCCTTTGAGCGTATAGCGTCTCCCAGAAATCCAGCAAGAACCACCCTCAATCGATACAGCATCGTTTGGTACTGATGATCCAGTTCCAACTAAACCAAACGAATCATAATACATGTCAGCTAGGCTGCTAACAGCTACCGTTCTCCGGTGGTCAAAAACAACACCAGCTTGAAACTGTAAGTCAGCGCCAAGCTGATCAATCCTGGCTAAGGCAACAGGTTGGAGCTCAATATCACCTAAAAATCCAGTTTGTCTAGCATCAATAAATCTTCTCTCGCTATTGAGTAAAAACCCCCATTCTGATGTGGATCCATTTACCCAATACAATGCTCTACCAACCCTTTGAAGAGTTGGGCTTGGAGCTGAAATTGTCCAGCTGTCAGTTCCAGTTGAGGGGGTTGCAACTCGTTGATAGACATCAACATAATCCACCCCATTTGAGTGGAAGAGTCTTAAAATTCCTGGAGCAGCTAGGGGTGGAGTAGTTTGACCATTACTCCATCTCCACCCACTAGCACTATATGCTAGATTTTGTGCTCCAGTTGGATGGCCTGGTGAAACATCTACAATCAATCCTTCTACATTAACCGATGCTGCAACTGCAATTATTTGAGTTGCTTCTGGTTGAAGAGAAGTTGGGTTAATCGTCCAATCAATCAATCGAGGTGAAGCTGGTGCCCCAATGTTGATCTGCGGACCAGCTCCAAGTACTCCAGGATTGATTACCCTTCCATCAGAGGTTGCAATCTGGGTTCCAGCAAGGTCTGTAAATGTTACTGTGTGGGGGTTTGAACCTGTGTTGATAGTAGCTGCATAACCCAACGTAGTATTTGGGTCAGGGAGAATCCCTGGGTTATGGAAGAGTTTCTGATGATGACCTGCATGGACGACTAATTGAGCATTTGATCCTGATGCTTCAAAATTAGCATTTCCAGCAGAGTTGTAGATGTTAGAACCAGAAGGAGCAAAGAAGGATGCTTCAACATCTAAAACTGAAAACGGACCACCGGGAAGAGCTACAGTGTAGTTAGCAGGACTTAGTGCACCACCACCTCCGCCACCACCTGAGGTAGAGATGTTAAGAACACCATTTCCACCATCTACTATTGTAAAACCAGATCCAAAGTTGAGAGTGAAAAAGGTGGAATAACCAGTTCCAGTAACAGGAGTTGATGCTGACTGAATAGCAACACCAAAAGCATACTGAGAGATGGATCTAAACCACTCGTCCATCTCTTGAGCCCAGCCTCTAGTATTTGCCCCGCTAGCTGGAGATGACTGGACGTTAAACTCTATCGTTTCACCTTTTGCTGGAATTCTGAGCTTTGGTGCATCCAAAGTTCCTGTAACCCAGACTGGTAAGGCGATTTGTACTGCAGCTACCAACCTTTGGATCTGACCTGGACTTCCACCTCCATCTACAGTCAGCTGGATAAAGTATGACCCAGGTACGTCTGGATTAAATGTAGTAGATGCTATTGATGGATTAGCAATAGCTGCAGTCGATGATGGGGGTTTATCAATTAACGCCCATGCAACAGTTCCTGCAGTTCCATCAGTCGAGGAAATTTGGATTGGGTTGGCGCCAGAATACAGAGCTAGGTCATCACGACTTTTCCCTGCTACTCCAGCAGGGGCTCCACTCTGCTGAATTAGGATGATTGCAGAACTCATAACTACTCCTCGACAGCTTAAACTAAAGAAACACTAAGATTTGCTGGATCTAGGCGAGCATATTCCAACCTAGCGATTGGGATATCTGCAACTCCAGTACTACCGACTCTTGCTAGCAGTGTGTATACAAAGTTATCAACACCTGGAATTCTAGATAGCTGAGCATCAATATCAAAGATTTCAACTGCATCTCCAAGTTTCAGCCCTTTTTGTACTGTGCTGCCATTGAAGAAGTCCAAAATTGTTTGATTAACAACTGATAAGACAGTGTTGGGGTCACCAGCTTTTACCTTCAAGTTGCCTTGAAGTGCAACTTGAACCTTGACCCCTCTTCGAAAGAGTAGGTCTCTGCCAGTTTCATCAAACTCTACCGTATTGAAAAACGATTGCAAAGCTACTGTTAGTGTATCATATGTGTACGTAATATTTACAGGATCACCTATGTTAGGGGATCCACCTGTAGCTCTAAACCGAATTCCATCTTTTCCTTTAGTACTACCTGAGTAGATACCAGAATCATATACGACATCGAAATCTACACCTTCAGTGAAGGAAGGACCAGATGATACTGAAATCACGTTCACTAATGGTTGGTTTCCCAACACCATCAAATTCAGCTTACCGGGAAATGGCAACGTCTGGGTAATAGATAAAGGAGCCTCTCCAACTATGTAGGCATCTACTGCTCCAGCATCAATGTCTGCTCTTGTCAAAGCAGAATCGTTACCAAAAATTATCTCGATATCCTCCACCGTTCCAAATGTTTGGAGTACATACCTGGATAAACCAGCTGGTGTACCAATTTCTGTACCTCTGATTCTAAGGAAGTATCTATCAGCAACATCAACATTTGTCTCAGCCGGGTTGCTACTTCTAGAATCTTGATCGTTTACTACTCCATCAAATCCAGGAAGTGGTCGAAGTGGCCTAACTAATCGGTTCTTACTGACCCCAGCAGAATCTCCGATAATTAATGATTTAGCTGGAATTCTTAGCTCATATCTGCCAGTTATGCCATTAAAGTAAGCACCAGCCGTAGCAACCAACAACTGTTGAGATTGCAAAGTCACATAAACTACCTGGGCACCAGTGGTAGGGTCTGGATCCGTAGCTACTGGAAAATTAGCAGGTATCGGTAAATTAGCAGTTGGTGTAGTTTTACGGTAAAAGATTAAATCTACAAATCCTGGACTACCTGGACTACGGATAACCTGTTCATTAAAAACGAAAGCATCAACATCTGCTGGATCCAGTTCATTAGGGCGTTGAAGAGCCAGAAGTTGGTATAGTTGCCTGATTCTCTCATTCTGCCCTTCAAAAACCCTAGCAACTGGTGATATTACCCAGTCTCTAATGGGGCCTATATCAGTGTCAGCAGATGTATCTCTAGCATTTATTCCAGTTTTAAGCTGGCCTTCAAATGCAGCTGCATTAAGCTTAGGTACGCTCATAAATTAAAGCTACCACTTCTATTGATAAAGTTTCCGTCAACGGTACTAAAAGCAGCTTTCCAGATATACAGTGTGGGATCTGTTGAGCTTTGACGAACATCAAAAAAGTCTAGACCGGAAATCTGTTCTGTAAATGGTCGGTTTTTCAGATTCTTTCTCTGTAGTCCAATAAATCGAGTAGTAGCAGATTCAATCTTATCTCGTATTGAAAAATCAATGTTACTGTTTACTCCATCCGAGAGTGCTCCATCAACTTTTCCAAGCAGTGAGATAATTCCAGAACCAAACCCGGATGGTTGAGTTTCGATAGATAGCATCTCGGCAATGTCTTGACGAACTTTTGCGTGATCTACAATAGTTTTTGGTCTACCAGAGACATCATATACAGCGTCATTATTTTGAACAAGAAAAGTCGAAGACATGCTATAGATTTCACTAGTAGTTTATCGTGATTTTCAACGATGTTCTCAAGCTTATGCTGCTACTACATTCTGTCCTTCGGCAGTAGCTCTACACTTTGCTTCAAGGATCAAGGTATCTAGTAAATCTAAGGTTCCTGTTAAAAGCTCTTTCAGCTGTTCAAAATCAGATTGTAATGCAGCCAACTCCGATTGGAAACTAGCATACCTCTCAACCTCATAAATGATTTGCTGAAATGGTGGCTGAATCTCGTTTTGTAAAAACCCGTTAATCCCATTTGAGAGGTTTGCCCATCCAAGACATTCCTTATCAAGCAACCCTAGAGGTAGTCCGTTTAAAACTGATATCAGCGAATTAAATTCAGCATTAGCAATATCACCATATTTTTTCGCTAATTGCCCTAGTAGATCATATTGAAGCAATTGCATCAACAAAGCTGCAAGTTCTGCATCAATTAGTATCAGCTCAGTTCTGATAAATGATTGTAGAGCTTCTAAACCGTAGGCTCCTAAATTCAAGAGTGTGTTAACTAGGCAGCGTTCGAATGTGCTTAGGTCGGTACAAGCCATTTTAGATTTCCTTTTAACCTGTCAATATGTTAGGTAGAAGGCTAGGAATTGGAGCTTCAGTCATTAAGATGTGTGGAGCTAGCATACCAGCTATTGTAGCAGCCATGGCAGTAGCTGCAGCTGCCATGGCTGTTCCATAGGTAATGACAGATTGTGGTGAACCACTACCTCCGGCTAAAGTAGAACTTGCAGATGCTACTGCTGTAAAGTAAGCAGTAAATGCAGTTGCAAATTCAGTTCCTTTTACTGCTGGTACGGTAGCTAATGGACCACCTAGTCGAATGATTGGGGAGGATAGTTGTATTGCTACTGCACCTGCTAACTCAAAAAGAGTTCCAGAAGTAAACCACCTTACCCCACCCAAAGCACCTACACCTAAATTGTTTATGAAAACATTTCCCAGTTGGTCAATACCAATTTCAAATGGTAGAGTTCCAGGGACTGGTGGAGTGGGTGGGGCTGGAAGTTGAGATACTGGATCAGAAGCATAGATCCTAGCAAAAAACCTAGCTGTAGCGGTTGCTGGTGCTCCAGCTGCCACAGTAGCAGGAAATCTTTTTATAGCTACGGGACCAACGCCATAAGCATCTCCTGCTGCTGTAGACAGCTCCGGATTTACTACATTTCCCAACGAGCTGAAGGCCATTGGGAACCCTAAGGGAGTTCCCGGAACAGGAGACCGAAGATCTACGGTACTTTCGTACAAATCCATCTGTACTGCATTAGCTGGGGTAGCAGGTGCACCACCAGCTGGAAACTTAATGACAGTCTCGGGGGTAAAAGGTACCAAAGACCGTTTAACCTGACCTCGTCTCCATACTGATTGATTTGCTGAAAACTTTTCAAGTCCCGCTGAAGATCGTATTTCAAATCGTTTCTTGTCTAATGAGATACTCGTTAAGCCACCTGATAGGAATAGTAGTCCTGTCCTATCACCTCTAAAATATGCACCACCACTAGATCTTTGATCCCACTCACCTGGCTGTAGAGTACTAAACTGATAACCAGTTTCGCTATTTAACACCGAAAGTAATTCATAAGAAATCAGGCTGTAACTTATGATTCTAGGTGTGTGGTTTGTATCAAAACCTAAAACTACAATATCACCCTCTTGTGGTATATACCTACTCCAGGCAGACTTTCTTCGATTATTTATTGGTGAACTGATAAACCCGAATGGGACATTGATGTTGTCTCTTTGACCAGCGGTATCTTCAAACTGTGCTGTAAGTTTCCCTTTTTCAGCATCAACCGATACTACGATAGCTCTGTGCATCGTAGTAAAAAAATCAGCAGGTCTTGTAGCTGATAATGGCCCATTCTTTCTATCAGTGGGGATAATTGGTCTACCGCTCATTGTGGAGCCTTATTTGCAGCATTGTACGGTGTAGGTTGACCTCTTTGATCAAATTCTACACGAAGTATGTCTGAATAGTTGAATGGTCTAGCATTAACCCCACCAAATGGGACGAATCTTGGAACCAATGGCTTTGAAATTACGCTACCAGTTAGGACATCTGATTTTTGAGTCCTGCCATCCCAAAATTTACAGTGGTTTACACCATATTCTGTGCTACAGTCTGATTGCCATGCTATAGTATGACATACTGATTTAGTTACCGCCATCACATTTCTAGTCTGTATGTAGTGTGGCCTATTTGGCCAAGAACACCAATTAGGTAAAGCTGGAACTCGCATACTAACCATATCAGCATTCATTCGATTTAGCATGACATGGCCCCACAGCCTAGCAGCTTCTACTGTAGTTATAGAACCAAGAACATCACCTTGCTCAAGTCTAAAACCATACAGCGGTACTAAGTTAGGTAAAGAAACAAGAACCTGTCTGTTGTCTCGTCTACTGTTATCACCAGAGATTGATGGTAAGAGTCTTGGCGTACAGACCATTACTGTTTTTACATTCTCTTCAGAGCTACCAATATCTACACTGATGGTTTCAAAAGAACCAACTACGTAATTGTTCTGATATTTATTTCCAATGTTATCTTGTTGGATAGTGGCAGCTGAAGGAGTTGGTAAATCCTCCACACCAAGTAATTCAGCCATTTGTTGGTCGGTTAAGTCAAAAGAGTCTGCAGATTGGTTAAAAGCATTCGTCCCTCCTCCACCAGAAAAATGACGAGGTTCAAAGTCGTACAGGGGATGCTCTATGACTATATCGCCTCTTGGAGTGTCGTAGAGTGAAAACTCAATTCTTTCCACAATCTGCTGAAGTAAAGAAAGTCGATCATAATACTCTGCCTGCATTGCAGGTGAAGCAGCGAAGTCTCTATCTAGAACCTCTCTACCTAAAGAAGGGCCAAGATTTGCTGGTAACAACATCTTAACCCGCTGGCGTATAGGATAGGTCTGAATATCTTCACCAATTTGATCAATGGTGTCTTCAATGCTAGAAGTCGTTATACCAATGGTGGAGTTTGATGAGGAATTAGGATTAGAAGGTTGTGAACCAAAGGCTACGTCAGAAGTAGCTCCTCTTCTGTTAGTATTTTCAGGAAAAGCCATCGTCTGGATGTCAGACAGTCTTACCTGATGATCAAGCAGGCTCTGCCAATCGAATAGCCCGTCAATTGGTGCCCCGATCAACTCATCAACGGGACCAACTGGTCCACCTATGATCCTAACATCAAGTCCCTGCTGATTTGAAAATCTCTTGAAGTTAGAGATTGCATCAATATTCATTCCTCTAAACTGTTCTTCAGAAATTTGAGCTGATTGAATCAACTGACTGATATTTCCAGAAGTTGCAGTAGTGTTACTAGCTGTTGTGGTGGGATTTCCAGAAGTCCCTGTGCTTGTATCTTTGCTGAGTAGGGATGGGTTAAAACCAAACCTTACCAAAGCTACTTCTGGAGCTACGGTACCATTGGTAATTGCGTTAATACTTTGTTTTAACTGATCTGCTACTGAAGTAGAGCCAAAAACGACTAACTCCACAACCTGGTCTAGAGTGCTATTCTGTAAGAAATTAGAAAATACAGTAGCCTGCAATTTTGACAGTTGCTCACCTGAAAATCCTGTCTGTTGATCCTTGATCGATGTAATTTGATCAGGGGTCAACAGAGCAGTAGTGACATTTGCAATTCTAGCATATCTAAGGTCTTTTAAAACGCCTTCTGAATTAATGGTAACCGTTGATTGAAGATTATCAGTTTCACGTTCATTAATATCGGTAATGGTACCTGCATGCATCCAGTACCAAATGGAGGGGTCGTAAGGATCTCGAAAAGCAACTCTAACTGGATCTTGATGGTGGAAAATCCATAAACCCTCATAGAAAGGCCACTTAAAAAATGGTTCTGAAGTAGCTGCGGATCCATCAAAGCTGGTAGTCCCCTGTATGAATTTCAAATCTTGCTTCTTTTGAACCATACGAGATTTTAGCCCTGCTACCTTAGCTGACAGTGGAGTAGAAGCAATCACATCCTCAATTCCAATTCGTCGACTAGCGTCTTTAAATCGATCTGAAACTAGCTTATCTACCGATTCCGTAAAATCACCTACAGAAACATTTCGACGGTTAGCTTCAATCTCATTATTAGCTTCAATAATTTCGCGTAAATCGGCATCCTCGTCGGTAAACAGAATTTGATTAGTTCTATCTACAATACCCTGATCAGTAGTTTGGTTTATCAGATCAAATCTAGCATTACCTATTGTGATTATGTCTGATCTAGTGATGGTTAACAATTTGTTGGGGTTGACCAACTCAATGGTTGCTTCTGAAGGACTACCATCCGGCCATTGAGTCCTGACCGACGTTACTAATTCTGTAACGTTCTCACCTCCAACATACACCCGGTAAGCAGGGAACAAGTTTCTAACATATCCTTGATTTTCCCCTCGCGTTAATCTAGGCATTAAAGACCTGCTTCTTGAACATTCACTACCAACTTTACGGATCTTCCATTTACATTGTTAGTTACAACAGCACTAGAAATTGAAGTTCGAACTTCTTTAATTGTTTTTAGAGCTATCGAAGAATAGTAATTAACCAACTTTGTATACACTTTTTCTGATCCTGTGAAATAATGATGAGCCTTTAGTTGGTGTACAAATTCGTTAGCATTATGCTCGGCAGCAGCATTTACAGCATCTTTGTATTTAGAAGCTAGAAATCGAACATAATCTTCAGCTCCCTGTTCCACCGTTTCATAAGCTCGAAACTTATCAGTAATCACTTTTTCAGTCTTGTCATACCCTTCTTTTGTTTTTGATGAAAACGCTGTACCCAGGTAGCTGTACCCCTTTATCCCTGCAAAGTTGTAATTGTACATTTTAGAGCCAGTTCCAGTCTCTACTGACCACTGAGAAGCAAGAAGAGCTACTGCTTCATCATTCTGTTCTCCAAAAACATTTTGCCATGCCGTAGCTAAAACATTAACAGCTTGCTTCATAGAAAGCTTGGTGGTTGTCATAGTTACCATCCGTTTTGGTCCCCCATCCCCACCAACTCTAGAAACTGGATTTACCTTCAAATCTCTAGCAACTGCTACTGGTTCAAGAACTGGTTGAGCAATGTCTTTTATTCCCTCCCAAGACATTGAAAACCCGTGCTTAACTTGATCCATCGAATCAGTTACTCTATGCCACTGTTGATCTAATGCAGTTGAGACTGACTTTTTCAACTCATCGTTATGTGGAAGTAGAGAGCTACCGGGAAGGTTAAATATGCCCGCAACATCAGCCCAATCTAACTGCAATAATGCTTTCATTGACATAATTGCATAAGCAGCAAAATTAGTAAACATACCAAGCAAACCTTGACCAGTATTTCTCATACCAATTAAGATCTGCTCGGTATCTTTCATGATGGCAGAGGTTTTAGTACCTTCTTGGGTAAAAGCCTGTCGAATACCAGACCATTCCTCCTTGGAAACTTCGGCTAGTGGTTTGTCTAGTTTTCCTGCTACCTCAACTAAAGCTTTTGAACCTTGTTGCCCAAACCCTAACCCCTCAAGATACAGACGCATCTTGGTTGAATCAGATAGCATGGGGTTTGCAGTATCTGAAACGGTACTTTTAACGATATCGAATAGGTGGTCTACCAGCTCTTTTAGTTGGTTGGGGTCATCAACTGCAATTCGATCCCTTAAGGCATAAGTTCCCTCAATTCCAGATCCATAACCCATAGACTGAGCTAATTTAGAGTTTATACCCACTGATAAATTCTTGAACCCACCCGCTATCTCAGACATTCCATCTAAAGCCCACTTCATAGCAGATTGGGCACTTGAACCAGTCTTTTCATAACTTTGCTGAACTGCAATTAATAAGGATGCTACTGATTCAGCTTCAACACCATAATTCTTCAATTCTGCAGAAGCTTCCAATGCTTCTTTAGTAAATTCTTCAACACCTGCCCCTGCATTTTTTCCAGCAAATTCAATCTTTACAATTTGGTTAACTGCGTTATTTAAAGCAATACCATGCTGGTCTATCAACTCTACTGCTGCTGAATTAGTAAACCCTTGACTATGTTCAAAGAAAGCATCTACTGCTAAAGATGCAGTTACTACATTCTCCCCCACCTCCCCTAGGTTTTTCCATTGAACTCGGGTAATCTGTTCAACAGACATACCAGCATCTACTAGTTCCTTTACAACACCCTGAACTGACTCTTTTGAGATTGAGTAAAACTTACTAGCTTTTTCTTGAAAAGATGCTAAGTGGTTAATCGAGGCATTTGTTAATTCACTACCTGTTGCTGATAGCAGGTTTACAACTTCCCCTGCTTGTTGGTTTAGCCTATCTTTTTCTAGGATTCCATACAAAAGCAACCCGAATAGTCCCGCTGCGGGTAGATGGGATGTGAGGTTGCTTATCAGTCCAACAGTACCAGTTAGTACACCCCCTAATTGCCCACTTATTAAATCTCCAGCTTTCTTTGGTAAAGATGAGAGCTTCTTTGCTGCTGAAACTCCTGTTAAGGAGCTGGCTTTTAATGTTGCATTTAAATCATCATAGGCATGATTTAACTCTTCTGAAGTCTTCAGGTGTTCTGAATCAGTAACTAGCCCTAATTGGTAAGCAGAGTCTAATTCGTATAAACGAATTTCAATTCGTTTCATATCTGCTAATAAGTTAGCAGAGGTATCGTTGCCAACTAATTTTGAAACTGTTTGAAGCTCTTTATGCTCTGTTTCAAGCTGTTCTCTAACCTCATCAGGTAGGTTCTCATCAACTAAGGAATTACCCTTTTCACCGTAAGAGTCAGATAAGGATCCCAAATCAGCATACAGCTTTTCGGTTCTCTGAGCAAAGAACAGAATCGCCTTGCTTAAGTCTGATAAATGATCAGTCATTGAATGGTCATTTGAACTTTGACTTGTTTGTCAGGGTCTGAAGATCCAGGTAACCACTGCCATTCTGCATTCTTTATAGCATCTTCAGTCTGTTCGACTTTGGTCTTACCCAAATCCTTAATAGCCTGTGTTGTTGGTTTGTAACCATTTTTTAGTTGTTTTGTGGTTGGAGCTTTGCTTTGGTTATCTGTCTGATAGAATGATGAAGGAGAAGGTGATTTAGCAACATCCCAAGACGAAGGTAGGGATTTCGTTGGTTTAGCTGAGGATATAGGAGAAGGTTTTTCAACAGGTTCAGGTGACTTTACACCTATAGCGTTAAAACTAAGAGCCTCTTTTACAGGTCTTAAAAGTGGCTCAATCTGATGCCAAACACCTGATAAGGCCTTTTTACTACCTGCTTCTGCTAGATTTAACCCAGCATCCATATATCGTAATTCTTTATCTAACATTGCCACTGCTGCGGACTTTTCAGCAGCGCTTCCATAAATCAGGTCAGGAGTGGCTTTAAAACCAACAATAGCTACACCTAAAAAACTACCAATAATGGTTAGTAAGCCCTTACCTAACTCAGCTATGCCATCCATCATCTCTCTGTTATTCTTCTCAATAGCAGAGGTTTTCGTTCCTTCGTCTATAAACGCTTTTCTTAGTAAGGCTTTATCTGTTGCTTTAAGCTCGGTAAGTTTCAAACCCTTATCGAATTTCTCACCTAAAAGTAAAACAGCTCTCGCCCCTTCACCAGAAAATCCCATAGTTTCCTGTAGGACAAATCTAGCTTCAAATTCTCTACCACCACCAGCCTTCATTGCTCGTTCACGAAGTACTTTTGTAGCTTTCTCTAAGATTGAGTCTTCACCCCTGGCAATACCGTTTAACAATTCCTGTCTACCTGCTAACCCAGAGCCTAGGCCAAGTTCTGTAGCCATGCTTATCTGTTGGCCAGTAGACATATGGGCTAACCCACCAACCAATGACTGTAAAGCCTCGTTTGCCATTCTGTTAGCAGACTCACCTGTAAACCCCAACTCTATGTATTTTTTCTTGAGTTGGATTAGAGCACTTGCAGTTTCTTCTAAATTCCCGCCAAGTTCCCTGACATTACCTGTTGCTTGTAGGGTCCAGCTAACAAAGGAGCTTACACTAAAACCAAGGTTTTTAGCCTGAAATTCCATACCTGCTACAACCTTGATTGCCTTCTCTAAATCAAGGTTGTAGTTTCTAGTTATAGAGGTTGCTGTTTTAGCTGCAAACCCATCCCCAGATTCGAAAAACTTATCTAGACCAATTGACATCGTAACAGCATTTTCACCTACCTCACCCCAGCTTTTAGCTTCAGCAGAAAAAATACTCTTAAACGTGGAACCCGCATCAACGAAGATTTTTATGTTGGCAAGAGTTTCAGTTTTAGCTACACCATAATAATGCTGTGCTTTTTCTTGAAAAGCTGCTAAAGATTCAACACCAGCCTTATAGCTAGAATCGCCATCAGCAACTGCTAGATTATAGATTTGTCCATACTGTGCTCCCAACCTGCTAGTTTCAGTAGCTCCAAATAGCATCGCACCAAACAATGCTAACCCTCCACCCATTACTCCAGCACTAGCAAACCCTCCTGTTGCCAGTGAACTTAACCCAGTGAAAGATCCGAAAATCTTTCCAAAGCCACCAGACATTTCTCCTAGCTGCTCACCAAGATTGCTAACCTTCCCTAACAATCTAGACCCTTTTGAAACCCCAACAGAATTCATAGCAGAGTTAAGTTGATTTTCGTCAATTCCTTCAGCCCTAGCTGAAGCTTTTACCAACTCTTTTCTCATGCTTTTTATTGCAGCAGCTTCTTCCGTACGGGTTATTAAACCTGTTTTTTCAGCATCGCCAAGAGCTAGTATGTTTTCTTGAATGGTCACTAACTCTCTAATTTCAGCCTGAGGTAGTCCTGCTAACTGCAGCTGAGAAGAAAATTCTCTTAGAGCTACTTGACGATCTTTTTGAAGTTGCAGTAGCGGGTCTAAAGTATCGTTTTCTTTCTCAGGAGTCTTTTTCTGTTTCTTTTGAGCTAAAATTTCAGAGTAATTTTCAGCTGAATTAGCCAAGGAGGCTATAGCTTTACCTAAATCTGTAAAACTAGAAGCAACTCCTTCCAGGTCTAATTCAACTTCTTTTTCCAAGACTTAACCCTGTTTGAAATTTGTATTTACTTGAGCAGCTCTGTTAGTCTCTGCCATCTCTACTGTATCTCTCTGAGCTTGTTGAATGGTGGTTACAAAAGCATTGTCTCCACCAGTTAGGATGTTGTTTAGATAAGAAGTAAGTTGGTTGAGAGGTGGATTTGTCTTTTGGACAATAAAGCTAAATGACCAGTCTACTAACCATGGCTGTTCAGCATTTTCAGCAAATGTTAAAGCGTTGTTAAAGAATCCACCAAATCTAATAGCTCGTGGTAGGAGGGGAGATCGATAAACTATGTAAGAAGTTATGTTTTGACGGGAAGTTCCACCAGTATTTCCAACTGGCAAAAAATCCAGAGTTGGTGCTAGTGTCATTTGGTACAACCTAGCCCAAGTGTAAAGTTTTCCAGCTCCTTGATTAGGCGCTGGACCTTGATTTGGTGGAGTATTCGAAAGTGTATTTGCTAACGTTTGAAGAGCATTACCAACTAGAGTTGGTTGATTTGGTTTATCGTGTTTCAGGTTGATGTTGCCAGTTTTGCCCTTAAACTGCATTTCAAGAATGTCATTGTTACTTCCATTCTCGTCAGACCAATGCATATACACAGTTCCAGCTTGCGTATTCTTTTTTGATATGCGCTTTGGTTGATTAAAAGCTACAGACTGCGGATTGATTCTTAACTGAAGAGGAGGTTCGCCTCTGGCGGCAGTAGCATCAGAGTATATCAACATGGGAATTCGAGGACCTGCATTCCCATCACCTCGATTAAAACGGTTTGCTAGGTCTAGGGCCTGTGCTAACGATGGGGAAACGGGCATTAATGATCCATTATTGATCTAGTTGATGGTCGTGATTGTTGATTACTACTACTTGCTTCAACAGTTATGACAACTTTCTTGCCATGAGCTGCTTGCCATGCATCATATGCCTGCACCCCTCTATCCTTAGCAGCTTTTTCGTCATCCGATTCCCAACTTCCGCCACTTCGCCAATTGTTGAACTTCTCAATCGGATGGGATATAGCCTTCAATGCACCAATTTCTACTTTTGCTAACCCAGCGTTAGCAGCATATAGGGCTTGCATTGCAGTTGAATCTGAATCATGTACTAACTTGTGGTAATACTCATCCGAGTATTTATCAATTTGACCTACCATTGACTTTTGGTATGCAGCTTCAGCAGCTTTAGTTTCGGCTTCTTTTTTAGTTGTATGTTCATCAATTGGAATGGGAGGAGGTGAATTAGCTGAATGTGGATCCCATTCAATAGCATCTGTCAATGGTTTAGCAATTGGTGCTAACAACCCACCAAATCCAGATTTTAAACCCTTAAAACCACCAGTTGAATCTTTGCCACCCCAAATTTGACTAGCGCCTTCCCGCATACCTTTTGAGAACTTATCGAGCTCAACTTGAGCTTTCTGCTTCTCTTCTTCTGTTCCTGTAAAACGAACCATCAATGTCTTGAAAAATACGATTCCCCACCCTACAAAGTTGGTTACAATCTTTAAGAGACCTTGTCCTATGTCAGCCATCCCAGCAAGAATCTTATTCATATTCTTCTGGATTTCCCCCTGTTTCTGACCTTCAGTCATAAAGGAATCTCTAAGGGATTGTTGTTCTTTTAGTGATAGCTGATCTAAGGTTTGACCCTTATCTAACTTATCACCAATGGTCATTATCCCCTTGGCTCCTTCAAAACCAAACCCCTGCTGCTCGAGGAAATATCTCGCCATGGCTGAATCCCCACCAGTTGATTCAAGCGCCATTTGTCTAGCTTGACGAATGAAATCACTCAGGAATGAATTATCAGCCCCACCCTTTGATAACCGCTCCATCCCTTCCCTAAAATGCATCCTAGCTTCGATACCCTGACCCATCCCCATTCGTTCAGCCATATAGCCTTGCATTCCAGAATTTAGATTGGCCATCCCTCCGGAAATTTGACCCAAAGCTATACCCGCTTGAGTACCAGCCAAAGCCTTGGGCATGCCCATTGCTTCATAAGCGTCTTGTAACTTGGTCAAAACTACAGCAGTATTTTCTACAGAAACACCATACTGCCGTAGAGTCATTGAACCTTGCTGAACATAGTTAACAAAGTTTTGTACACCGATACCAGATCTAGAACCCGCAAAAGCCAATTTCTCGTAAAGATCCCCAGCATCTTTTACCTTCATGCCAAAGTCGTTAACTAGCGAAACTACATTTCTTGCAGATGCCCCAGATGCTAGCTCAAAGTGTTTATCAATACCTAAAGTCAGGGTCATAATGTTAGACCCAACCTCGCCTAATGACCCCGACTGCTTCTTTAGTACATCGTTTATTGAGAATCCAGCTTCTTTAAACGTTGAAAGAAGGCCCTGTACCTCGCTCTTGTTAATTGCGTAGTACTTTTGTGCCTTTTCTTGGAATCCGGATAACCAACCAGAACCAGCAGAGGTAAGGTTTCCAGCCATGGCTGAACCTATGTTAAGGATCTCCCCAGCTTCTCTATTGAGTCTGTCTTGGTTCATTACACCATATAGCATCAACCCAAAAAGTCCACCAGCGATGGGTAATGAGCCTGCTAAACCCATCAACCCCGTCCCAATACCTGAAATCTGTGATCCAACCGCGTCAACAGCTTTGCCAGGTACCGACATTAATCTACTAGTCGTTGTAGCTGCTATCCTACCAATAGCACCTTGACCTAGTGCGTTGTAGACTGCAGATTCGGTGGCTAACTTGCTGTATTGAACCTTTAGCTTACCTAAAGCTTCAACCTTTTCCTTAGTTGTTATCAACCCTCTCTTAGCAGCTTCTTGAATTGCATCTTCTTGCTCTTTTACCTTATCGAGAGCTTGAGCGTAAGCAGCAGTGTTAATCCCACCACCAATCAACTGAGCAACTTTGTTTTGAAGCCTTGATTGCTCATTTTTTGCATCTTCTTCACTCTTTTTACGTTCCTGATCCTGCTGTTTTTCGTCAAGTTTCTTTTGCTGCTCTTGACTTAGCTTAACCTCGCTATCTACTTTTTTAGATAGCGAATCTAATGTAGCAGAAACAGAGCCTAATGCTTTAGCAAGTCGTTCAGCGAGTGGCTCAAACTCCTCCACCGCTTTACCCATATCAGTAAAGGAAGAGGATGTTGAATCTAAACCTTCAACACTTAGCTCTGCTTCTAGTTCCATCAAATGTCTTTCTTAAGTTCACCAAAATCAAGCAAATCTTCAGTATCAGCATCAACCTTAAATGCTGGTGCTCTCCTTGGTCGATTAAAAGCTTGCTCTTCTGCTAAACGTTTCTTATCTTCAGCTGTAGGACCAACAGGTTGTTCTATCTTTTCAGCAAAAGGGTCAACAGAAGCCGAATCTTTCATAATGACGAGAGACTTTAGCTGGTTTTGGAATTCCGCACTATTCCAAACTGTTTGCTTCTCATTGATTGGTAAGTCATCAAAGAATTGCAGATCATCTTCTGAATAGTCACTTTCAGTAGATTCAGCTGTTGCTGATTCAGTAAGGGTAGTTATCTTATCCATTGCCTGTTTTACGTAGTCAGGGCGGGCAATTGCTAAGATCAACGGAGTAAACTCTTCACCTATTGGCCATCGATATGCTGGCTTACCATCTTTATCAAGTGGTTTTGAATCATCAACAACGGGTTCAATGTTCAAACCTATAAGATTTACCAGCAAGTTCTGTAAAGCTTTAAACCCTAGTTCACCAATCTTTGTGGTTTGATTAGCTTTTTGTGTCTCTGATAAGGCTATTTGCCAGGTTTCAAACATCCACCTGGACTTGTTCATAAACTTCAGCCTGTCATCGCTTAATAGTAAACCTTTTGAATGACAAACTCTAGCCTTTATCTTTAGTTGAGTCCACCTCCAGCTAAGAGCTGGATCTTCACGTAATGTTTTTAGAAATGGATCATCTTTTAAGTAGTCTGGGGAGTCTCCGATGTCCCAACCTGCCCCAAAGATTTTCCCATGGCGCTTTCTGCTGCCTCCCTACGATCGTCTAAAGCTGTGTATTTTGACCATAACTCTTGAACAAATTGTGGAGGTCTTTCAGATAACCACTTAAATAATGTTTCAGCAAAAAAGTACTGTTTTACGAACTGGTTGGTAGCAGCTAAAATTGCCTTCTCAACCTCGCTCAACGCAGTTTCTCGTTCTTGCCATTTTTGTGTAAAAAATGCCTCAACACTTAACCCGTTAATTTTACGAATAGCGATAGCTAATGTTGGGGATCTCAAAGAGGTTGCCATCGAAGTAAGAGAGGCGTTTCTCAGATAGCCATTAGCCCAGTTTCTCTCATGGTCGTTCAGTAGACGAATTGTCCATTCTACTCCTTTTACAGTATATGTTTCTTCAAGAAACCCCTGATCCAATTCCGATGCTAGATCGTCAAGTACATTTAAGGCTGATTGTCGTTTTGCGTTTGAGATATCATTTTGATCAGACATTTTTGCTCCTACTAAACGTGATGAAGGAGGTTAAGTAACAAGACTTAACCTCCTTGGAGCCCGTCATCGCGTTATTACACGCTCAGGAATCCTTCGAACTTATGTTACCATACAGTGCTAAACTAAGTCGTTTTTCTAGTGAGATATAAGTTTAGCATTGTCAATTATAAACCTACTAATGACTGGTTTACCAACTGACTATTTACTTCTTGCAAGGATTCCTTTTGACGTTTCAAAGACTTTACTGACATCATCTTCTCCATTTGGTTTAATACCAAACTTAGAAGTTTTCAAAGTCTTCAAAAAGTCTTGAAGATCGTTAATTGCACTGATCGCATCATCAACCAGTTTTCTAGTATCTGGACGAGTCTTTGAATCTTTGGCTAAACTCAAAGCATCTGCCAAAGCAGTTTTTGCTTTTTCAACATTCAAGACCAAAGTATTGAAAGCATTTTGAGCAGTATCTTGATGATCTGCTGGAATCAAAGGTTTTGCATCACCAAAAATCACTGAGGCCACAGAAACAACTGTTTCGATAGCACTCAAGACAGAACTAGCCTTACCAATGTTTGCATCAGACAAGGCCTCTGTGCAGCCAGTTTCGAGTACTGCGGCAGGAAGGATGATTGCAAAAATTAAAAACAGCGAGAAAAACTTTTTCATCTTAACCTCAGATTGACCGAATCTTACGAACATACGAAATAGATGCTGAAACATTTACTAAGCGTTGGTCGGTAGCAGAATAGTTTCTACCCATGTTGGAGAACCAACAGCCTAGATAAAGCCAGCCCTCTTGAGTATTATCAGGGAATCTCCAAATTTCGAGAACCTGGAATGGGTTGTTGTGATCTCCTAGCATTGCTACATCTGGTGTACCAAATGCTGACTCCATACGCTTAGTGTATAGATCAAATCGGGAGACGGAGATGGTTAACCCACCAACATTTCCAGGTACGTTCTCAATGGGTTCACCGCTGGTAGCGACCGATATTTCATATACCGGTGTAATCGCCCGATTCATAGCTGGAGACCAGCCTTGAATAACGCCAACTGTTATACCGTTTGCTCTGATGGTCAAAGCATGAGAGCTTCTAACCAGTGTATTTGGAGGATTAGTAGGCACTAGCTTATTCTTTCGGTTCTCGGGCTAGCTTTTGACTAGCTTGCAATTCCCATTTAAGTGATATTCCTAGCATTTGAGGCTAGACGACAAATCTTTGAGGCTATTACCTTGGAGTTGAAGATCTTATCAATTACTGCATCAGCAATGCCAGAATTCATCTGCTCACTATTTGCTGCCCCAGTCAATAAGACTCTTCGCATTAATGGCCATTTCTCTTTTGCAACTTTCAAAAGATGCAAACCAGAAGGACCAGGCATACCCTCATCAGTAACTAAGATATCAAAACTTTCAGCATGAAGTCGCTGAAGTGCTACTATAGCGTTTGATGCAGTAACTACAGTCATATTACAGTGAATTTCAAGAATTCTAGAAACTAGTCTTAATAGCCCTGGCTCATCATCAACCAGAAGACACCGAGGACCTGTCATTTTTTTCTGTAAGTGCTGGAATGCCAAGATGATCTGTTATCGATTTGATGGCATCAAAAGCATTTCCTGTAACTTCTTGTAGACTTAGAATCTTCGAGTCTAAGTCTTTTCTTCTATCAACTGCTCGCATAATTGCATCCCAAGCAGATTTTAGAGATTCTTGCTGAATTCCTTGTTTATGCACCAGAACTTCTACTACCCCTACACAGTTTTCTAACTTCTGTCGAAGGGCTATCTGATCGTTGGCAACATCTCCAACCATTTTTAGTAGTTGGTCGATCTTAGCTTCTTGTTCTGGTGTCATCTTTCTTAACTCCTCTAGTTCACGCTAAAAGAATCAAGATGTTTGCTGTCCTGAATTTGCTGCACCAAAAAACGGATTGTCTACCGACCACTCACCAAAGAATCTCTTGGCTGGATAGCGTAGGTTGAAGTAATACCTGAAATTAAATCTGGTAGGATCAGTCGGGCTTTGGAAGACCTGCATATCAGTCTGGAGGTTGATATCTCGAGGGTTTCCATTCTGATCTTTGTAACGTGCAATGTCGCCAGTTTCGATCATTGATCGAAGCTCATTTGCAATCAGCCCCTTGATGTCGTTAATGTAATCGGCTAGATCTGAAGGCACAATACCGACCGCGTTGGTGTCTAGAGTTTTATCAATCCCTCTGACAACCTTATCCTTCTGAGCACCTGCACTAATTTCAGTAAACTCTCTAAGGTTTCCAGCACCCTGTTCAGTGGTTACCGGATCAGTTAGCTTAAAGTTTCCACCATCAAGAGTTACAACGTTTACACCGTTAGCTGCTAGTGTTCTACGCTCACCCTTCTGATAAACCTGGAAATCATCGAGATCGAATCCAACAATCGTCTTGCGCAATAGAGAGGTCGCTACTGATAGAAAGCTACACATCACTGCTGCTGTTGCTAAGCTAAGATAAGTCGAATCCAACAACACTTTTTGCTCAGCTCCAGACTCTAGAGTAAATGTCTTGGAAACATTTGCTGGAGCAGAGATGATGGATCGACCTCTTCCAGGACTATCTGGTGGAACCTGAAGTGTGATCTGTGCTCTGTAGACGAAAGTGTTGGGCGTGTCGATGTCACCCACTGGAGTGTTTCGTGCCATGCCATACCAACCTCTACGATAATTCTTCTCGAGAATCGCGGATTGTGTAGTGACATGAGACAGCAAGTAAGATTGAACAGCTAGTCTAGTATCGAGAACCACCAGCTCTGTAATGCTGCTGTTGTTGCTAGCCGAGTCAATGGCTGCCTTGGTCTCATTAATTGATGGAGAACCAGGCTGATTCTGATCATTCACCTGAATCAAGATGATCTGTGGGGTATTATTCTCAAATGCTACTCTCACTGCCATCGCCAACTTATTAACTGAGATATTATCAGCAGTTAGTGGCTCTGTATAAAGATATGCAGATGTCTCGTCAAAGAATCTATGATCTACAGGACTTGGGTTGTTGTAATCAGAAGTAGGCCGAACGTACTCATAAGTAATGAAATACAGAGAACCATATGTTGGTTGGTCAGCTGAACCAATTGTTTGGTAAGGAAAGGAAGTGATACCAAACACTAAGTTTGCAGAGTTGTTTGGTGTATCAAAGAATTCAATGATGCTATTCACACCTCTAGCTACAGGCTCGTCTTGAAATTGAGCTGGAGCAGTAGCTACAACTGAAGTACTAGGTGCAGTAAACACCGAACCATACAGAGGTCCATATGCTGAACTAGCAATTAAAGCGGTATTTAAAGCTGTTGCAATTGCTGCAGCTGAAGTCGTTGCTCCAGTTGGAATTGCAACTGTAAGAGCTGCTAAACCATTAACCGCAAACTTGATACTGTTAAGCACCGTCGTATTAAAGGTTCCAGCAGGACCAGTAACTGTTGCTTGAGTATTTAGTGACCAATCAACATTGTTACCGTTTAAGGTGTAATCAACACTCTTAGCATAAGAAGTGACATTCGCAGTATTACCAATTTTGATGATGCTGGTAACTGGACTAAATGTCAATGGATCGACTTGGTTATCTGTCGATACGTAGGAAATCGTATAAGTAGCACCAGTAACATACTGAAGTGGATTCAGTTGAACGATTGTGTCTGCGATAAATGGTAGCGAACCACCAAAAATAACAACACCTACATCACCACCAGTGGCTGCTGGGGTCTGAATAATTCTAAAGTCAGATGTAGCACCAGTAACTGGTGAAGTTATCTTGACTGCATTGCCACCTGCAACTGAAGCTACAGCGTTGTATGGTACCCCATACCTAGCATCAGCTGCTAGAGCTGCATTAATTAGGCCTACAATTACCCCAGCAGTTTGAGTAGCTGACGCTGTGATTAATACTGAGAGGTAACCCTTGTGATCTAACTCAAAGGTAAGATATGAAGTTGCAGGAATGTTGTAGGGTCCAGCTACTCCTTGCTTTGAAGCTGGAAGATAATCATAACCACCCAGAGGGATTGAATCAGTACCATTCCTTAAAATCGTTGTATCTTGTTTACGACGATTTCCATGACTCAACAATGTGTAATTGTAAGGAGATGGGGTACTGAAAGTTACAGATTCGTTAAGTACGATACCACGTTGAACAATCTCGTTAGTCGATCGCTTAGACCGAGGACCGATAGCAACTACAGCCAGTACATTTGGCACCTGACCTGTAGCTAATGCTTGAGGTTGAATAACCTCTTGCTGGTACACGCCTGGGTCTGTATATACTGAAAGATCGATAGTCATGTTTGTGTAACTCAGTCTTTATACTAAAGAACCTTGTCCAACCTTCTTTACAACTTCAAGAAAGACTTGCTTGAATTGCATTCATGAGGCAGGACCTACCCTACAACTCGATTATAGTGATCGTCGTAAGGATTCGATTAATCTTTCGCTAACCAGAAGTCTCACCAAAGCCAACATGATCACCTTCTGGCATTCCACCAGAATCGTTGACTGATTGAATCAAAGTGGCCTCGTTCAGTCGCCTTGGCAGGTTAACTACGTACCGATCGATGTAATCAACGATTGTGACGGGTACTGATAACCGATTTATATAAATCAGATCTTTCTGCTCACCAGAACTAGCTTGACGAGGTACCTCTGCTTCACCCGTTAGTGCGTGCTGATCTTTTAGAATTACCTGATAGTTTTCTTTTCTGCCAGAATCATCTTGGATAAATTCATCATCAAAGATGGATCTACCATAAAAGGTAAAGTCCCTCTTATCCATCTCCAGGCTGAAAAAATTCAGAAGTAAGTCTGTCAACTCTCGACGACTATTCTCTGATTCACAACCTATATCTAAACCTACTGTTAGATTAGCTGCTAACTGGTAACGATTGGCTGGTGGTCTATTAGCACTGTTATCTACCACCTCTATAGTCAGCCCTAACTGGTCGATAGCATTCTGAGTAGAATATGGAGGAGGTAAAACTTCTATCTGGTTAGGGTAGAGTTTAGCAAGCGGACCAAAGGCTAAAAACCGTATTACCCCAACTGGATCAGAAAAATTAGTAACCTGAGCTGTAACATGCAAAGCCTGAACAGCAGTAAGAGCAACTACTTCTTCTACGGTCGTAGCAGCTAGATTTGTTATTAGTTTCGATGGAAAAAGAATGGTTGATATTGCAAAGTTGATGCCATCAGGCTTCGTTCTAAAAGCAATCTTATCACCCTCTACAAAATGAAAGGGCCCTTTGTTGGTTCCCTTTACTCTAGCAGGTTGCTGAGTTGCACCAACCATCTGACTGTTAAAGCCCAGCTTTAAATTCGAACCAGTCGAAGTCGTGATGGCGATAAGCGGTAATCGCTCTAAAATATCAGGGTGCTGAAGGATAATCCTAGTCATGGTTTCGATAGGATTGTTACCACCTTCAGAACCTAGACTATACTTTTCTATTGTAGGTATCTCAATATGCTTAGAACCTGATCCTACAAACTTGAAGAATTGACATAATTCACGTTGTATGCAATCCTTCACAGTCTCAGTTAACTGACTAAATCTAGCGGGATCTTGTGGATCAAGCGGAGTGGTGGCTATGTTTTTATGACTAGCAAGATCTTCAGTGATCATAACGTTGTCAAATCTATTTGAAGGTTGGGCAGTTGAGTCTTAACTGTTTCAATAAGTTCAGACAACGACTTCTCTAAGAAGTGCGAACCTATTGTTCCAGGATGCTTCCACTTTCCAGCTGCAAATGAGGCTGGGGTGGGAGTTCTGAAAAAGAAACCAGCAGCTCCTGGAATTGGGACAGGAGTTCGACCCCAATAAGCATACTTACCAAAAGCATGCCTTTGGGTATGTTTCCCATTCAAGAGGTAAGTCATAACGTGAGGCCTAACCCCATCATTTAACCAATATGTGTAAGGCATCAAATTGGTTATCTTGAGGATGTTACCATCAACAGTAACCTTCCAGCTTTTTGCAGCCATACCTGACTGAGACTTAAATGGTTGGTTAGTGAAGATCCAAGAAGTGATAGTTGGTGGGATGATCTGTTCCAACCATAAAACCGCCTTCTTCAATGTCTGAGAATCGTAAGCAGGTTTTCCCTCTTTTCTCTTGATTGTGATTTTGATCTTAGACACTGTTTTAACGGAGTTTAGTAAGGTTCTAACCCTTACTCGATGATTAAAACACTAGCGAAGTAAATTCCAGTTCTTGCTGTAGTCTGCTGGAAAAGAACTGCCTGGTTAAAAAGTCTAGTGAGTCGGAATAATTCACTTTCGTTATCGACCATCTTTGTCCGATTCTTACGCTATCCAGAAACTCGATAAAAGCAGGCTCTTTAATTAATGAAAAAAGATTGATTGGGTCATCAATCGAACTCTGCTTCTGAATGTTGCAGTCAAATAAAGACAGTGGAGCTGTCCAAAACGACATCGAACCATCCTGGATAATCCCTCGAAGATCTTGGATATCAGTTTTGGTCATTACATTCTTCAAGATCAAAATCCATGGCCCTACTCTTCCATTTTCAGCTATCGTAGGATAACGAACTCTAAGCATCTCCCAAGCCGGTGATGGAGTCGATGTTGACGTTCTGCTAAGATTGATTCTAAACCTAATACTGCCAGAAGCTGGAGCTATTGACTGAAGGTTTGCTATGTCATACCAATTTGCGCCTTGATTAACACTAAAGAAAACTGTCACAGCATTATTAGCAGCATCTCGAAGAACAAAATCATTTCGATAATCCCAGTCCCCATTGGTTACTGATTTTGTAAAAAACAGATCAGTAGATTCAAGAGTGCCTACAGTAGCTCCACTCTTAAGTTCATAGCGGTAGGGTTTGAGTACTGTATTCTGAGTTAAATTCGTAACTGTCCAACCATGGCTGATAGAAGACATCCATAGCGTTTGATAACCAAACTTCAAGTAGCCGGGAATGAAGTCTGTGCCATGACAGCTATTGCACCGTCTATCTGCATGCTGACCCGACTCTTTAACACAAGAGCATTTCAAGGTTCCTGCTGTAGCAATATCCCCACCAGTTTGATTCTTGGGTGCTGTAAGCTTCAGGTATTCATGAACAGGTAACCATAAGGCAACTCTAACTCCTGTTGCAAGCAACTCATCATTTAAAGCTGCTGCTATCTTAAGCTGAGTAGACTCTTGCCCAATTCTACATCTCAGGTTGTTACCCCAATAGCCTGGAACACAAATATTTCGATGCTTTGGTGGTTGAACTGGAGTGGGTACAACTTCAGTCCCTACAGACCCCAACCCAAATGTTTGACCTAGTGGGGTGTAGTTTACACCAGTTCTAGCTATAAACCCACTTCTCATACTCCAGGACCTCTTCGAGAAGGTTGGCCAACAGTAGAAACTACAAGCCCTCCACTTTCATCTCTCAGCTCCCAACGCATAAGAGGTGTAACTCCGTCGTCGTCATACAAGATCAGCTGACCGGGATCTCCACCGAACTCCTCCATTCGGTTAGTCATACCCTTACGCAGCAAAGCAACATCTAAGCTACTATCCCCACCAGAGATGTAGACTAGATCACTAGCCTCACCCTTAACATTAGAAGCCCCATTTAGGTTGTACTCGGCAGACAAGAACATACCTGATACGATTCCTGGGGTAGATGAATGAATCACCAACTGTTGATAATTCCCTCTTTCGATCTCAGACATAGGTTGATACTTAACTCCCCAACCAGATACTTTGAATGTCCCATCCGACCAATCAAGGTAGGTATTGGTTAAGGTATTTCTAAGAGCTACAGTAGGGCTCTGTCCAACTAATCCACCAATCCCTTCTTGAGAGATCGTTAGAATTAATGGAAAAGTCACTCCAATAGGTGCTATTATCATGAGTCTAGTGCATCGATTGTATAATGCACTAGACTCAGATCAACAAGCAACTACTGAGTTTTACGGAGAATGAACTGAGGTAACTCTGACTGACCCATAGAATGCTCATATCTAACTGAAGCATGTCCAGGGTTAAATGGGATGTTTAAAGCAGATCGAACTTCTGTTTCAACTTGATTTCGAAGTTTTACAATCTGCTGGCCTGACAAGTGATCTGTAAATACATATGAGTGATAACCCCCATCAGGATCACCCTTATAGTACTCAGCAACCTTAGTAAAGTCTACATCATAAGAATGTAACTGGTCGCCAGATTTCTTACAGGTATAGGTCCAGACATCCTCCAACGACGGATGAGGAACTGCTTCATCATAGTAAGGTGTACCTGGATAGGTTGTAATTACTGTGCAGTCAAAATCAGCGGGTTTTACCTTTAACAACCAATCCCTAAGAGCTAGGATGGATTCTTCAGATTCACCAGGATGGCCAACCGACATCAACCCCTTAACCTTCAGACCAACCCTATCTGCAATTTCTAAGACTTTGGTGTTATCTTCTAGGGTAGCTTTCTTGTTGATATTTTCAAGAATTCGAGGAGACGCTGCCTCAAACCCGCATAACAACCACCTAAACCCAGCTCTGAACATAGCTCGAGCTTGCTCTTTGTTAAACAGCTCTGATTTGATAAATCCCCGAAGACGAAATTCCACTCCCAAGCGTTCTTGGAGATCTCCAATGGCATTCATCAGACTCACCATAGATTTGTTAACGTTTAGCTCGTCATCGTAGAACATATAGCCAGTAAAACCATACGTTTTATAGAGCATTTCAACTTCGTTAACAATCGATTCGGTGGATCGAGTCCGTATCATTCGAAGCATTTTCGAATTTCGACCACCACAAAATCCACATGCAAACGGACAACCCAACTGTGCTATTAGGCTGGTGCTAGGAAATCCTTCAATGCTGTATTTATAGCTGGTTACGTCGACTAAGTGTCGAGCAGGAAATGGTGACTCGCCATAATCAGCGTTGGACATAAACAACCCACTTTTTGGATCATCTGCATCAATTAGCTGTGGCGCATCTTCTCTTATTGCTGCAAAGATAGATATCTCACCATCTCCTGACACCATAGTGTCAAAGAGCTGAACAAGTCGATCATAGGCTTTATGAGCTCTACCGACCCTGCCCAGCTTCACTTCTAACTTTACTGCAGAATGGACTAAAGTGATGTGTGGACCACCAGCAATGACTCGAAGATCAGGTCTGACCTTTCTAATTTGATCTACTATTAGACTGGCCGCTGGAAGTTGAGGGGTTGTAATAGTAAGTGCTGCAACTTTAGCTTTTGTAGATGCTACTTGAAGTGCTACAACTGTTAAATAGTTCTCAATTCCAGATAAATCAAGAAGTTCTACTGAGTGCCCTGCTTTTTCTAGAACTGCAGCTACTTTCAAAATCCCCAAACTCATAAACACCCGTTCATCCAGCAAAAAAGCTGATGGTGGGGTGATTAAAAGAACAGTCTCTTTTGGTTGGGGTTTAAACCGGGTTAAGCTATCAACAGATACAGTCAAATTACCTCAAGGAAGAACGAATCCCATTCTCCAGCAATGATCTTTCGATCAAAATTCTTAGCAAAATTGGTAACCTGTTCTCGACTAGCATTTAAATTTGTCTGCAACAACCAAAGTAGGTTGTGGACCCAATTTCCAAGATAACTTGGTGAATTCACAGGATGAAGTAATGCACCACTTTCTCCGTAAATTGAACCCAATGCATCCACTCCAGTAATCATCGGAACACAACCGTTAGCGCAGGCATCCATGGTTGAAACTGAAAACCCTTCAGTCCAGTTTACAGGATCGCAGGGGTAAAGCATTATGGTAGATTTTGCAAGCTCTTCCTGCATCTGCTTATTCGATACATTGCCATGAAGAAATAAACCATTCTCCCCATTCACCCCTAAACGGCTAAAGCATTCAGCAATGTATCTAGCACGGTTTCCAAATGCGTCCGAAATTGGGTTTCCTGAATTCCACTGGTTAATGTTGACATCAAACCAGTTTTTGAATTCATAAAAAACATGCAACTCTAAATCTTTTTTCTTTTGTCGTGCAAGTCCAAAAATCTGTAATGCCTGATGAAGTCCACGATCTGGAGAAGAGCAGTAAATCAAGCGATTTGAAGATCTCTCCAAACCCGTCGGTAACAAATCGAGGTTGATTGAATTACTGATAGCTCGAACTTTTGACTCACTTACACAACCCCACTCTAGCATTCGATTAGCATGAGCTTTCGATGGGCTAATGTAGTAGTCTACGAAGTCATCGAATCCAGGTTTGCAGTAGTTGAAATCGTTTAGTTGCTGAGCTACAATACGCTTTCCTTTGAAGTTTCTCAAGATGTCAGGTTCATTCCAGCTGACATATGCTTGATACTCACCTACTGCAGTACTCAACGGGTAAATTGTAGCATCACCAAATTTTGCAGGCTTTGGTGTATCACAAAACACATCAATCTGATGCCCACGCTCTGAAAGACCTCTAACTAGGTTAAAAAAAGAACTTTCAGATCCAGTCAAACCTTTGCTCGTATATAGGTTGGGAAAATCTGCAAACCCACCACGATTGCTAGATGACCACTTCCCGTAAAACATCGCTAATCTCATTTGAGATTCCTCATGATAATAGTATCAACTCGACAACTAAAACTTAGGTTACGTCAGGTTAAACAGCTGGTAGTAGTGGAACCATGTTAAATTCTTGCTTGAAGATCTGTTCCCATTGATCCACTACTGATTCCCAAGTAAATTTTGATGCAAATTGAACTGCAGTCTCTGAACACTGCTCTCTAATACCTTCGTGAGATAGCAGAGTTACTACATGTTCGATAAACTGCTTTTGGTAGCCAGGTCGAGTACAATCTCCTTCGATCAAGAATCCACTACCCACAGTATCCAACAACCCTGCAATAGCTGTAGTAACAGGCACTGCCCCAGCAGCTTGGGCTTCAAGAGCGGTAATACAGAAGGACTCATGGAACCAGGTGCTGTAGGCCCAGACCTTAGCCGATTTGAAAGCTTGGGCTATGACTTCTTGGCTTTGCTTACCATGAAAGAAAACCCCCGGCTGTTTCAACCCTTTTTCAACTGCGTCAATTCTAGCAAGTTCTTGTGGAGGGTTGCCCTTCATCTCGGTAAACTTCTTCCACCAGTCAAATCCGTAATAAACGTGTAGTTCCGTTCCAGGAACTTGCTCTTGAATAGAAGGAAACATTTGCAAAAGTGCTTCTAACCCACGATCAAGTGAGCTTGAATACACCAATTTGTTAGTTCGCTTAATAGCAGGACCTGAAAATCTTGAGTGGTCAATACCATTTGCTGTCTTAATCACAATTGAAGGATTTAAGCAGGGATAAGTTTCTAGGATAAACTTCTTGTGCCACTCAGATAGCACCAATACCGCATCAAACTTTAGCAACCATTGTTGCATTTGTTGAGTGTATGTTCCACAATGTACGTCGTGAATCCAGAGTAGTTTCAAACCTGCCTTGAATGATTGCTGCACTACCCATGGCTGACGAGAACTGATGAACACATCACACTCAACATCCTTGAACTTTGAGTGATGTAAATACTCAACACCATCAAATACACCACCAACTTCTGCAAAAACACGAACCTTATGTCCTCTAGCAGCTAGAAGCTTAGAGGTGTATATCGCAGCAGTTTCTGAACCACCCAAGCCAGATTTTAGACTGTCTGGTGACCATTTTTCAACTCCGTCACCAATCCAAAAAACGATGTCCAATGGACCATCAAATTTTCGTTCTTTGTGGGTTGGTAAAGCAATTGATGTAGTAGATTGAGCTATCTTAGGTTGTTCTAAAGCTTCTGAAATTCCCAACAGATCTGTGATTACTTTTAACTGATCTAACTTCAAGGGATGCAAATCAGATGGCATTTCTTGAAGAGTCTTATGGAGAATTTGAGAGTTAACCTTCAGATCATATACAGTTTTTGCAGCTCTGTATACCGCAGCATTTAGTAAAAATTGAGGGTCTGTTGGAACTGCTTTCAACGCTTCTTCGCAACAGTTCAAAGCTTCGACAACCTGATTAATTCGATTGTAAGCAAAATTGAGGTATCTGAAAACCTCAACATTCCGGTCCATAGGATTAATGAAAAGCAAACTATCGGTAACTGGCTTAGATGTAGCAACCTTCCCAAAATGAACAGCCAATTCCCAGTCACGAGTAGATTGGCTTTTCATTGCTTTGCAATAGAAGGCTCTTAGTAAAGCATAATAAGGCTCGAACCAGTTTTCCCTAACAGTAGTTGCTTGCAAACCCCATGCAATAGCTTCATCAAATTCTTCTCGAATGAGATGGGTTGCAGAGATTTGGCACATCGCGTTACACTTTTCATCATCCCAGCCAGAGAGTCTACAATACCGCTTCAGGATTGATAAGCTCTCTTCATGGTACCCTCTTCCACCATACTCCACCCCTAGGTAGTACAGCTGTCGAGGATCTGACTCTCCATGCTTTTCATACCACTTCTTCAAAATCCTCAGATTTCTCTCGGGATCAGAAGAGGTTTTTCCTTGCCGTCGGTGCTTGATAATTGTCTTATCAAATCGATATAAGATCCCTACATTCTGATCAGGCTTTGGTACGAGTAATTCATGGATTGGGTTTACCCAATGAAATGAATCTTTATTCTTGATTAACCGCTCTCTACGTAAGAGACAGGTCACGTTTCCACTAGCATCGTAATCATATTCATAGTTCATGAATATCTGAATGCCATGGCCTTTGTATTGAGGGATTTGATCAGCCTCAAAAGCCATCTCTCGTAGATATTCTGCACCTACGACTTCATCATCCCCATCTACCCAAAACACCCAGGGGTGGGTGGTAAGACTTAAAGCTCGATTTCTAGCTTTAGCAAAGTCTTCGATACGATCAAGATCATCATTGCAAAATCGATAAACTTCAAACTTATCCGCAAACTGTCTAGCAATTTCTGGGGTTTTATCGTTTGAACCTGTATCAACGATTACTAACTCGTCAACATGAGGTCGTAATGATTTTAAGCACTGCTCAAGACGGAGTTCTTCGTTTCGAACGATTAAACATGCTGAAATTAGACTTCTTTGCATCGTTTCCCTACTTGTCGTAATTATACCAAGCTAGAAATTAGTGCAAAGAAAGGGAGCTGAAGTAAATGGTTGGTAATTCTGAGAGTTTTGGCCATCTGTGAATGTTGCATTCTTAAAGCCATACTTACTCCCAACTGCCCCACCATCACAATAGAAACCAATCCCTACCAACCCTGATGGGCAAACAGTATCAGTTCCTGAACAAAGAAGTGATCCATTTAGGTACAAAAACAGGTTATTTCCAATAGCTTTTGCCATCAAAACATCACCGTCATTAATTGTACCCAAACCACCAGCTGTAGCAATATAGGTAAAATCACCGAGTGATGTGCCTAATGGTCCTGGCCACCTAATAATCTGGGCATAGCTTCCATCAAAAGCTAAGTTGAATTCATATCCTCTAGAAAAGTGAGCTTGATCTGTCCATCTAAGAAGTAATTCTACCTCTGCGTGTGCTGAAGTAATAGCACCACCAGTTCTTGATACTACACCAGTAGCAGTTTGAGTGTCCCCGTAGGTGGACTGGAGTAAGGCATAAGAGTCATTAAAACCATCTGAACCAGTCTGTGTTCCAAAAGCAACTCCGCCAGAAGTGTTAACCAAGGTCCAATCAAGACCTACATGTCCCCACACCCCGCCTTCGGAAATTGGCGACTGATTTAAGGGAAAATTAGTTTGATATTGCATCAAAAATTAGCACAAAGAAAGGGGGCAGTCACCAAACCAGTCGAAGCTGGAAAAGTATCAGCCACTAAAGTACCAACTAAATACCAGTCATTAGTACCTGTTCCGTTATCTCCAGGTGTGGTAAAAGACTGTGATGAAGCAGTTTTGGGGTAAGTACCAATCACCGATCCCATAATTCCAGTAGTGGGGTTCCACCATCGAAATACAGTAGAACCTGCCATACTCTGTAAATCGACACTAAAGGTAGTTGTACCTGTACCAGTTGGTGGAATGTAAGAGAAAAGTTGTGATCCATCGCTTGTCATACAAGCCGAAATAAAAGAAGTACCACTCCCCTGACCCGAAACAATGAGGGTTCTACCACAGTTCGCAGTACCATAGCTACCAGCACCTGAGATTGGACTACTTGAACTGGTACCACTGGGCCTTAACAACCACCACTTTATCGAATCATAGAATGCGTTGCAATAACTTTGATCAATAGTGGCAGATGCAGTTAGAGAGGTAAGAATTCCTGGCCTTCCATCCCACCTCAAATCCTCACCAAAATTCGTCCCACCCAAAGCCCCACTGGACAAGGCCCAGTGAATCATAGATCTAATATCAGATCTAGAATTCTTAGGGTCATAAAAAGCATTTGTGTAGTTAGGCTCAGTTTGATAACTTGGCCCACATGTACCAGCCACTGAAAGTAGGTAAGAAGAATAAGCTTCTACATAAGTACACCCATTTTGACTCGCACCTTGCCCATAAAATGAGCTAATTTGCATGTCTGATGTTGAAGGGTTTACTCCGAGAGTTACACCAGACTGGCTAGTTATAATCGAGTTTGGTCCGTCTAGCTCGCATCCTGCTAATCGATTACGACTAACACTCTGAATCCCTGCTATGATATTTTGCCACCTTGTTAATGATGTGCCACTTGCTGTTCGATCACCCATATGCATCCAAATAATATTTGGTTGAGTGAATGTAGAAGCAAGATAGGCACCCCAGTTAAAACAGGTGGAGTTGCTAGCAGCAATTAAATCAGCATCCCAACCATCAGATCCAGCCCCTGCATAGGTGTGAAAAAACATAACACCTAAGTCACGGGAGTTGGCTCTGTCAATATAATCGCTTAGTTTAGAAAAATAAGCAGAGTTTGGGGTTGAGAAAGTAGCACCAGTAAATGGCTGATCACCGTCAAAATTAGCGGGTTCGTTTACATCACCCCAGCTAGTAGAGTTCTTAACAATACCCATCAAGGTGGTGGCGTTAAAGCCTAACGCCTTGATTCCATCAAGATATGAATTTTGAGTGGAGGTATCGAAATTGCATTGGGTAATCCACCCTGCATCAGACTTGATTCGGTAAGGAGAGCCACTTGCTGTTTGTAAGTATCTACCAGAATTGTTAACACTCAATGGAAAAGTTGTCATAAGTTAATTAGCCAACTTCTGGTACCTAGTCTGTCCTGATTACACATTTGATGTACATCAAAAGTTATTACAAAGAAAAGGTGCCATGGTGAAAGTTGGGGAAACGGTACTTGTAACTGAGTCCAATATCAACAGCCAATCACTATCCCCACCTGAATTTCCGCCAGGTGTGCTGAATGAATGTGTCCCACTATTTGGCAACGAATTTGAAATTAACGTAAAACCTGTAGAAACACTAGAAGCTGTAGGATCAAACCACCTCGCTCTCATCTTAGTTGAGAATGTCGACATATTTACTACCAAAGATGAACCTACACCATTGGGGAAGTAGGCAGTCGCTAGAGTAGGTGTTGAAGCTCCACAGATGTAGCTATCGTTTAAATACGTCCCTCTACCAGAAGTGAATACTGAACTGCTTTGATCGGGTACTAGTGTATGCTGAGGTATACTTGACCAAAACTGATAAGCAAGAACTGCTTGACTTTGCCCTGGAGAACCACTTACCCAATCGGAAAATTGATACCACAATGAACCATAACAGTAAGAAAGGCTGCAAGCTCCAGAACACATAGCCTGCCAAAGTTTTCGCCTAATCGTTAATGGGTCACCTTGTGGCTGCCCAATCCCAGGACCTGACTCATAACTCTGATCAATAGGTCCTGTAGGTAAAGTTGGTGAAGCATTGTAACCAGTTAGAATTCTTGAATAAGGTGGGCTACCGCTAGAAGGGTTATATGAATATAATGATCTAAAACTCATCACAGAAGCATCATTAGCAAAATCAGTGGATAGCATCCCTCCTGGAATGGGATCAATTGATCCACCACCAATTTGATAATCACCAGCATAGTGACCAGCTACTGGAAGTGTATTACCTGTAAGAAGTGCATTCTTTAGCGAGTTTTGCAGTGAAAGATTAACGCTAGATCCCACCCCTGTTCCAGGAACCTGATCCCCACCTAGCAACCACCCGACATGATCTCTTGATCCATATCTTGATTGAAGATAGGTTCCAAAAGATGCCATTTTGGTAGTGTTATTTTGTGTGTTAATGGTATCTCCCCACCCCTGGTTAGTAAAAGCGTAATAACCTAAATAGTCAGGCACCAACCACACAAAAAAACCTTTGGTCCTTAGGTAATCCAACATATCATCCACGTGTGAAAAATATGTTGAATTAGGAGTAGAAAAATCCCCCGGAGTAGTAAAAGGTGGTACTCCTTGCCAATCAGGAGGAGATCCAGGAAAACTAGTATCAAAAGATATGACACTAATCTTCATGGTATTAAAACCTTGATTTGCCCTCCTATCAACAAAATCTTTAGCGTTTGCTGTAGATAGAGATTGAAATAAACCCCACCCAGTGCATTCGTTAAATAAGAACGGTGCACCAGCAGCTGTTTGAAAATATCGACTAGAGCTGCTAACACTTAAAGGGAAAATAGACATTAAGCAGCCAAAATGCTTCTAGAGCCCAATGCATTCCTGCTTGACATTTGAGTCGTTCGAGATATCAATCCAGCTCCAAGTTCTTTGAATGAGTATATACCAGTAAGAGCTCCTGATGTAACCCCACCACTAGCTGAAAAAGAACTTTGGTAAGTTGTTGCTGAAGATACTATCCGATAAGCAGTTCCACCGGTAACTGAATCTGAACCATGGCCTTCAGCATCTAACGGTGTAAAGCTGTTACCCCAGTTAAGAACCTCACCATCTGCACTAGTATAGGTTAAGGTTTGGGATATTAACAGCTCGTTGGGTTGGGATAACGTTCCCGTTACTGAAGAGGTGTATGGGTCAGTTGTTGAACTATTAGCTGCTGGATTTTGATCTAAAATACCAGATAACGCTCCTCCAGTAATCTCTACCACCCACAACCCAACTGCAGAGTTTGGTGATAAATTTGCAGTAAATGTATGACCAGCACCACCAGAGCCATTTACACAGAGAAAGATTGCTAGCTGTAGCTGGTTATCTGGAGCAAATGAAGCGTTTGTCCCAACCTGGGGAAAACTGTTCGACTTATTATCAGCTATCGTAATTGTATTCGCAGAACTGTAAACCCCCACCCCAATAAAAAAGGTACTTCCAGTAGCTTGGGTTGTTATAGCTCCCGAAGTTACAGATGATGCACCAAATAATGCCCCTGCATGAGTATGTGCGCCTACATTAATTGACATCTAATCACTGATTAATATGAATTAGAAAAGAGATAAATATGCCCAAACCAAGTTATGGTTGTAGCTGAAACCCCAGTCGCTTGAAGAACAATAGCTGGACTGCTAGCCACAAGAGATGCGATAGCTGTAGCTAAGGTTCCAGTAGCACCTGTAATAACGTTTAAGGTGCCTAATGCAGATAAAACACCTGACGAGAATTTAAATGGTCTGGCCACTTCAATAGTGGCTGCGTTTCCCGAACCATCTACGCCAATTAGGATTCCCTTTACATAAATGATCGCATTGTTTGGAACACCACCAAGCTGCAGCCAACTATTAAAGGTTGCTACATTTACTGTAGTAACACCTGTAGTAGAAGGTTGAGAGGTGTTTGGATCGGTTTCTGAACGAACGTTATACAGATATTTCATGTTAACCTAGGATTGTTATCCCACCATTACCATTCATCATATACAGGTTTGAATAAGATGTAGCCGCATATGCCCAGATCAAAATACCACCAGTTGGTTTAACAGTTCCTAGTGGGGCTGTAGCAGCATTTCCAATAAAGCCAACACCATGCCCTGTTCCAGATGGGACATGAATCTCAGATAATCCAGTCCTAACCCCCATAGCGAAATAATCTCGACCACTTAAAAGGGCTGCCTCAAAAAGGATATCTCCTGTTCCAAGTTGGTAGCTAGTCCCGTTAAATGTACCTACATAAGGTCCAGTAGCACCAGCTGGTCCAGTTGGCCCTGTAGCCCCTTGAGCTCCAGCTGGACCTGTAGAACCAGTTACTCCTTGAACCCCAGTAGCTCCTTGAGGACCACCAGATGGGCCAGTAGCACCAGTTGCACCTATTGCAGCCTCAAGAGAGATTAAACTGAGATTACCTGATACGAAAACTTGCCTGCTTGATGTTCCCTGCTTCGATACCTCAATCCAAGCAGTATGTCCACCTACGTTTGTAGAACTAATCACATGCTGAGCAGTTATAGGAGCATTGATTCCAGTTACACCTTGTAAAGACAGTGTAAACGGAATGCCTGGGATATTATCAATAACTACTCTTGCTTGAACTGGAGCACCTAGACCAGTCGAAAGGCCAGTAGACGAGAATTGGCCAATAAATAACCCAATGAGGTTACCTACTGCTTTATTCGTTACATTTGCGAAGCTAGTTGCTACTGCTGTAAAAGTTCCAGAGCTAACTGTAGGGATCGAAATACCAGTGAAAGACGCAGTCCCTATAGGGAGGTTTATGCTAGCAGGTAATGCTCCAGTAGCACCCGCTGGTCCTGTTGGACCTGTTGCTCCCTGAGGTCCTGTAGCACCAGCTCCTGGACCCGTAACTCCCTGAGGTCCTGTAGCACCCTGAGGTCCTGTAGCACCAGTTACACCAGCAGGGCCTGTTGGGCCAGCAGCTCCAGTAGCACCTTGAATACCAGCTCCAGTAGCACCTGCAGGTCCCGTTGCTCCCGTTGCTCCAGCTGGACCTGTTGGACCAACCCCTGGTAGTGGCCCAGATGCACCAAAGTTTGGAGCTAACGAGCCATAAACAACTGAGCCATCGCCTATTAGAGCTACAAAATCATTCGCACCAGAGGCAGAACTAAAGGATGGGACATAGTTATGCTGCCAAACTACCCCCGTGGCGCTTGATGGCCAGAACAGGTTAATATTATCAGAGAGATGTGTAATCTGTAGCTGATAATTTCCCACGCCAGTAGGTGGAATTATTCGAAAAGTCGTGTCAGTTGATACCCAAGCCCTAAGTTTCTGACCTTTTGTTAAATCTACAGTTTGAGTTCCAATAGCTGTGGGTACAGGAACAGGTCCAATCCCTATCGTAGCACCGTTGAATTGTACTGATCTGACATTTGTTAAATTGCCAACATCATCAAGAATTATCTGACTATCTTTGAGGGAGGGGGCAGTACCCCAACGGGCTAATGAGTTGAATGTAGCTCCTGCTGTAGGTGCTATTGCAGCTCCAGATGCTGACCCGCCACCACCCGCTGGACCAGTTACACCCTGAACCCCCGTAGCACCTTGAGGTCCAGCGGGTCCTGTTGCTCCAGTTACACCCTGATTTCCTTGAGGACCAGTAGCACCGGTTACGCCTTGTGGTCCAGTTGGGCCAGTTACACCCTGATTTCCTTGAGGTCCAGTAGCACCAGTTACGCCTTGTGGTCCCGTAGCACCCGTTACACCCCTAGCCCCTGTCGGTCCTGTTGCGCCTTGAACGCCTGTTGCTCCTTGAGGTCCAGTAGCACCAGTTACGCCTTGAGCTCCTTGAGGTCCAGTAGCACCAGCTCCAGGCAATGGTCCAGATGCACCAAAGTTTGGAGCTAACGAGCCATAAACAACTGAGCCATCGCCTATCAAGGCTACGAAGTCATTTGATCCAGATGCTGAATTAAAAGATGGGATGTAGTTGTGCTGCCAAACTACTCCGGTAGCACTCGAAGGCCAAAAGAGGTTAATGTTGTCCGAAAGATGGGTAATCTGTAATTGATAATTTCCCACTCCAGTAGGTGGGATTATTCGAAAAGTCGTATCAGTTGATACCCAGGCTCTAAGCTTTTGGCCTTTTGTTAAATCTACAGTTTGAGTTCCAATAGAAGTTGGAACTGGAACAGGCCCAACACCAGAGGTAGCCCCATTGAACTGTATAGACCTGACATTCGTGAAATTTCCAACATCATCAAGAATGACCTGACTATCCTTAATGTAAGGAGCAGTACCCCAGTGTGCTACAGAGTTAAATAGAGCACCCGAGGTTGGAAATAGGGCTGCACCAGAAGCAGATCCTCCGCCACCAGCTGGTCCTGTTGCGCCTTGAACTCCTGTTGCACCTTGAGGCCCAGTTGCTCCAGTTGCCCCTGTAGATCCAGCTGGTCCAGTTGCCCCTGTTACACCCTGGTTTCCTTGAGGTCCAGTAGCACCCTGAACTCCCGTTACACCCTGGTTTCCTTGAGGTCCAGTAGCACCAGTTACACCTTGATTTCCTTGAGGTCCAGTAGCACCGGTTACGCCTTGATTTCCTTGAGCGCCTTGAGGTCCAGTAGCA
>Ga0105249_10000061_pt1 | contig 153313 bp, 138 predicted proteins | sample KBSS44metaG_FD_81522 | JGI IMG/M metagenome (GOLD analysis project Ga0105249, IMG submission 81522) | Switchgrass rhizosphere microbial communities from Kellogg Biological Station, Michigan, USA - KBS S4-4 metaG | ecosystem: Host-associated > Plants > Roots > Rhizosphere > Soil | place... | reverse complement strand
TCAGCGCGGCGCAGATCAGCGAGGCGCTGGCGCAGCTGAGCGTGGCGTCGCAGCAGACGGCGGATTCGCTGCGACAGTCGAGCATGGCGATCGACCAGCTGAACGACGCGTCGCGCGGGCTGCAGAGTGGCGTCGCTCGCTTCGCCCCCGCCGCCTGACAATGCCTTCCAACACGCTGTACCTGGTGATCAAGCTGGGCCCCGATCGATATGCGATCGACGCCGAATCGGTGGTCGAGGTGCTTCCCATCGTGCGCCTCAAGAGCATTCCGGCCGCGCCCGTAGGCGTCGTGGGAATGATGAACTTTCGTGGCAGCGCGATCCCTGTCATGGATCTCAACATCATCGCGTTCGGCGCTCCGACTCCCGTGCGCCTGATGACGCGCATCGTCGTGGTGCGCTATCGCGAGCACGACATCGGCAGCGAGACGGCGCTCTTCGGATTGCTCATTCCTGAAGTACTGCAGACCGAGCATTACGACGCGAGCAGCTTCGCGCGCGTCGGGCTCTCGAACTCGCGCGCCCCGTACCTGGGACCTGTTCTCACGACCGCCGATGGCGTCCTGCAGCAGCTGCTCATTGCGCCGCTGCTCGATGAGGATCTGCGCGTCGCCGTTACGCCCCGTGGAGTTGCGGCGTGAGCGAACCGGCGTCCATCGCGACAGTAGGCACCGAGATCGAGCGCATTCTGATGGCCGAGATAGGGCTGGATGTCTCGACCGTCGGCAGCTCGCTGGTGGAGCGGGCCGTGCAGCGCCGAATGAGCAAGCTCAAACTCACCGCGACCGGGCGCTACGCCGAGTTGCTGTCTGCGAGCGAAGTGGAGCTGCAGGAGCTCGTCGAGGAAGTCGTGGTGCCGGAGACGTACTTCTTTCGCGAGCCCGATGCGATCAACGACGTCGTCGCGCGCGCGATCGCGAGCTCGCCAACGTATCTCGACCGCGCGCCGCTCAAGATTCTGAGCGTTCCGTGCTCCACCGGCGAAGAGCCGTACTCGATCGCGATGTCGCTGTTGAGCGCCGGAATCCCGCCAGGCGCGATCGCGATCGACGCGATGGACGTCAGCGTTGCAGCGGTGCAGCGAGCGCACGAGGGCGTTTACCGCGGGGGCTCGTTCCGCGGCGACATGAGCGCATGGAAGAGCTACTTCAGGGAGACGCCGCACGGCATGGCGGTCGAGGATGTCGTGCGCTCGTGCGTTCGCGTCGCGCAGGGCAATCTGATGTCGGCGACATTTCAACCGGCGCAGTCGCAGTACGACGTGATCTTCTGTCGAAATCTGTTGATCTACTTCGACACGAATGCGCAGTCGGTTGCGCTTGCGAGGCTCGGGTCACTGCTCGCGCCGGATGGTGTGCTCGTGGTGGGCGCGGCGGACTCCTTCGCTGCGCGCCGCGCCGGCTTCGCGCCGTCGCGAGGCTACGAGCGATCCTTTCTCTTTCGCGTGCAGGACGACGCCTCCGCGGCCGATGCGCCGCCCGCCGCACGGGCGCGCCCGCGTGCGCTCGCGTTGGCGAAGATCCCAGCGAAGGCGCGCGTGCTCCATGCGCCCGCGCGACCAGTGACCCCGCCTCGCGTGCAGGCGCAGACGCAGCCCCTCGACGCACGACGCGATTTCGATGCGAAGCGGGCACTCGCTGACGTCGCGCGACTCGCTGACGAAGGGCGGCTCGCCGAGGCGCTCAGCGTGGGCGAGAGCGCGCTTCGAGATGGCAGCGTCACGGCGGCGCTCCTGTCGCTGATGGGCACGACGCACGCCGCAGTGCCGGATGTCGAGAGCGCAGAGTCGTGCTATCGCCGCGCGCTCTTTCTCGAACCGGACAATGAGGACGCGCTGTTGCACCTCGCACTCCTGCTCGATAAGCGCGGTGAGAGCGCGCTCGCGAACAGGTATCGCACGCGTGCCCGGCGCGCGCTCGATGCCTCTGCTCGGGCCGTGCGATGACAGCGCGCGTCGATTGCTGGAACGAGATCGGTGTCATGGGCGATCGCAGCTGCGTCGAGCTCGCGGAGCACACGCACTGCCGCAATTGCCCGAGCTACGCCGCAGTCGCTGGCGTGCGGCTCGACAGGCCGGTGACCGACGATGCCATCGATGCTGCCACTGCGTACTATGCTGCGCCTCGCGAGGTCGAGAGCCTCTCGACCGCGTCGTGCTTCGTCTTTCGGATCGGAGCGGAGTGGCTCGGCATCCCGATCGCGCTGCTCGATGAAGTCGTGGCCTCGAAGCCGACGCACTCGCTTCCGCATCGCCGAGGCGCGGTGAGATTGGGGCTCGTGAGCATTCGGAGCGATATCCTCGTGCACGTGTCGCTCTCGGGATTGCTCGGCATCCCCGATGATGAAGCGACGCCGAGTGCTGCGCTCGAGCACCGCCGGCGGGCTCCAAGGGTCATCGTGCTGCAGGATGAAAAGGGGCGCCTCGCGATGTCGGTGGACGAGGTGATGGGGATTCATCAATACGATCCGGCGCTGCTTCGTGCGGTTCCGTCGACGCTTGGCCAGGCGCTGGTGTCGTATACCCACGCGCTGCTTGCCGTCGGCGATCGCATGGTGGGCGTGCTCGATGGCGCGCGGGTGCTTGCCACGATGTCGCAGGTGCTCGCATGAGCTTCGACGACAGCTCGCTCTTCGCGCTGTTTCAGCAGGAGGCGAAGGCGCAATCGGCGAAGCTTGGCTCCGGGCTGATTTCGCTCGAGGGTGACAGCTCCCCCGCGGCGCTCGAGGAGCTGATGCGGGCGGCGCACTCGTTGAAAGGTGCCGCGCGGATCGTCGGGCACGAGGGAGTGGCCGAGATCGCGCACGAGCTCGAGGAATGCTTTGTCGCAGCGCAGGCCGGTCTTCTCGCCATCACGGCGGACCAGGTCGATGTGCTGCTTCGGGCCGTCGATCTGCTCGGCGCAACGGCTCTGATCGAGCCGGAGGAAGCCGCGCAGCCGAGCGCGGTCGAGGCGCGAGCGGAAGTGCTGCGCGCCCTTCGCGCCGTGGCGGTCGCTCGCGATGCGCCTGCCGCGAAAACGGTCGCGATTGCGCGCGAGAGTGCCGCGCCAAAGCAAAGCACGCGCGTCGACGATGCCTCGGAGGACACCGACCATCTCCTGACCCTCGCCAGCGAGGCGCTCGTGGCGACGCGGGCACTAGCGGCCAGCGTGAGCGACGACGGACGCGATCGCTGGGCGGATCAGGAAGTCGCACGTGCCTTCGAATCGCTCGGTGCATTGCTGGGAGACTCGCGCCAGGGCGCCATTTCCGCCGCGCTGTCGGCGCTGCACACCGCCGTCGCCTCGTTGCTGACCAGGCGACGCGAGAGCGCATTCGCGCTGGACTCGGTGAGCGAGCGCGTGTCGAGCGCCGTCTCGCAGCTCTACGAAGGCGTGCTCGACGCGCGAATGCTTCCGTTTGGCGATGGCATCGTGGGGCTGCCGCGGCTGATCCGCGACACCGCGCGCGAGCTCGGTCGCCAGGTGGATCTCGTCACGTCGGGAGAAAATACCCCGGTGGACCGGGAAGTCCTGCGACGCCTGGATGCGCCGCTCGGACATCTCATTCGCAACGCGGTCGATCACGGGATCGAGCCGCCCGACGAGCGAATGGCGCGGGGCAAGAGCCCCCGCGGCACGATCCGCGTGGAGGCTCGTCACGGCGGCGGAAGGTTGCTCGTGAGCGTGCAGGACGATGGCCGCGGACTCGATGTCGACGCCGTGCGCGCGCGCGTGATCTCGCGCGGGCTCGCGGATGCGGCCGTGGTTGCCGAGATGAGCAGCGCGGAGCTGTCGCATTTCCTCTTTCTGCCCGGCTTCACGATGCGGGACGAAGTCACGTCCATCTCCGGGCGCGGCGTCGGGCTCGACGTCGTGCAGATGAGCGTGCGCGAGATTGGCGGCGATGTGCGTCTCGTGCATCTCGCCTCGGGCGGCATGCGCTTCGACCTGCAGCTTCCGCTCACGCTCTCCGTCATCCGCGCCCTCGTCGTCAGCATCGGCGACGAGCCGTACGCGTTTCCGCTCGCGCGCGTGCACCGCATTCTCCGCGTTCAGCGCAGTGAGATCTCCTCGGTTGAGGGGCGCCAGCACTTTGCGCTCGATGGCCGCCAGATCGGCGTCGTCTGGGCGCACCAGCTCCTCGACGTGCCGGCCTCGCCGCCCACGGATGACATGAGTGTGGTCGTGATCGGCGAGCACGAGCTCGCGTGGGGCATTGTCGTCGACCGCTTCGTCGGCGAGCAGGAGCTCGTGCTGCGCGGCCTCGACGCTCGACTCAGCAAGGTGCAGGACGTCGGCGGCGCGGCGCTCCTCGCCGACGGCTCGCCCCTGCTCGTGCTCGACGTGGATGACCTGATGCGCACAGCATCCGCGCTCGTCTCCGCTGGATCACTCGAGGCGATGCGGCAGGAGTCGTCGGGCGCGCAGAAGAGCCGCAAACGCGTGCTCGTCGTCGACGATTCGCTCACCGTCCGCGAGCTCGAGCGCAAGATGATCGAAGGGCTCGGCTACATCGTCGATGTCGCGGTCGACGGAATGGAAGGGTGGAACGCCATTCGCGCCGGGCACTACGACCTCGTCGTCACCGATGTCGACATGCCACGCATGGACGGGATCGAGCTCGTGACGCTCATCAAGCGCGATGCGGCGCTCCGCGCGATCCCCGTGATGATCGTGTCCTACAAGGATCGCGACGAAGATCGTCGTCGGGGGCTCGACGCAGGCGCGGATTACTATCTCACGAAGGGAAGCTTCTACGATGAGACGATGCTCCGCGCCATCGAGGACTTCATCGGCGGCGCCTCGTGAGAATCGCCATCGTCAACGACGAGACGCTCGCCGTCGAATCGCTTCGCCGCGCCATCATGACGGAACCCGCACACTCCATCGCCTGGGTTGCGCGCGATGGCGCGGAAGCCGTGCGCCGTTGCCGCACCGAGCGGCCGGACGTGATCCTCATGGATCTGTTGATGCCCGCCATGGACGGCGTCGAGGCGACACGGCTCATCATGGCCTCGTCGCCGTGTCCCATCCTCGTCGTGACCGGGGACGTCTCGCGCAACATGAGCAAGGTGTTCGCCGCGATGGGTGCGGGTGCGCTCGATGTCGTGAGCACCCCGACGCTCACCGCCGCCACGCGCGAAGCATCGACGGCGGCACTGCTCGCCAAGATCCGCCTGATTGGATCGTTGGGCGTCTCGTACGCGCCCATGTCCGCGATCCCCGCGGATGCCGGAGAGAACTCGGCGACGGCGCTGATCGCGATCGGCGCATCCGCCGGCGGTCCTCCGGCCGTGGCGCACGTCCTCCGCGATCTCACGGCCAAGCTTCCTGCCGCCGTACTCGTCGTGCAGCACGTCGATGCAGAATTCGTGGACTCGATGGCGGAGTGGTTCGATAGCCAGTGCTCGCTCACGGTCCGCGTCGCTCGCGAGGGCATCAAGCCAGCGATCGGCTGCGCCTATCTCGCAGCCGGCGATGTGCACCTCGTGATGAAGGCAGACGGCAGGCTCGCGTACAACGCCGAGCCGCTCGACGCACCGTACAGACCGTCGGCAGATGTGCTCTTCTCGAGCATCGCGAAAAACTGGCGCGGCGTCGCAATCGGCGTCGTGCTCTCCGGCATGGGCCGGGATGGCGCGCTCGGACTGCAACAGCTTCGCGCGACCGGCGCACGGACGATCGCCCAGGACCAGGCGACGTCGGCCGTGTACGGAATGCCGCGAGCGGCGGCCGAGCTGTCCGCGGCCACCGACGTGCTTCCCATCTCCATGATCGGCCCAAAGATCACCGAAATGCTCGCTCGTCCCAATCTCGTGCAGAACATGCGCGCTTACTCCTAGCATCAAGCCAATGAGCAACTCCACAGCGCACGACGATCACGCACCTCCCGGCGCAGCCTCGGGGATGGTACTGCTCGTCGATGATCAGCAGTTCGTCGGCGAAGCGGTGAGGCGACTTCTCGCGGACGCCAGCGATCTCGCCTTTCATTTCTGCGACGATCCTCTCGAGGCCATCGAGATCGCGAACAAGATCATGCCGACGGTAATTCTCCTCGACCTCGTGATGCCGAACGCGGACGGGCTCGAGCTGCTCAGGCGCTTTCGCGCGAACGAGTCTACGACCGAGACGCCGATCGTCGTGCTCTCGACCAAGGAGGATGCGCGCGTCAAGCGCGACGCCTTCGCCGACGGGGCGAGCGACTACCTCGTCAAGCTGCCCGATCGCGTCGAGCTGCTCGCCCGCCTGCGCTATCACTCGAATGTCTGCCTGAATCAGCGGCGCAAGAACCAGATCTCGGCGGCACTGCGCGCGAGCCAGCGCTCGCTCGCAGAGCGCGTGTCGGAGCTGCAGGCCGCGCTGGAGGAAATCGAGCTGCTGCAGCAGGCGAAGGCCGACTTCTATTCCATCGTAACGCACGACTTGCGCAATCCCGCGGGAAATGTCCGCGTCGCGACGAAGATGCTCCTCGAAGGGAAGGCCGAGCCGCTGCAGCCGAAGCAGCGGCAGTTCGTGCAGATCGCATCGGTGGCTTCGGAAAAGCTGATGCGGCTCATCACCGACTATCTGGACTTCGCGAAGATCGATGGCGGATATCTGCGCCTCGATCGTGAGCCCACCGATCTCGCGGCCCTCATGCACCGTGTCGCGGCCGCCGCCGAACTGCAGGCCGGAGTGAAGCACCAGACGCTGAAAATCCGTGTCCCCAATGAAGTCGTGATGGGAGACGCCGATGGACAAAAGCTCGAACAGGCGATGGAAAACCTGATATCGAACGCCATCAAGTACACTGGCGAAGACGGCACGATCACGCTGGCGCTCGAGTTCGACAGTGAGCGCGCGCGTTTGAGCGTGAACGACTCCGGCGCGGGGATCGATCCCGCGCTCATCCCCACGCTCTTTGCCAAGTACCACCGTCTCAATGGCGACGCCACGCGCGCCGTAGGCGGCACCGGCCTCGGTCTCCTCATCACGAAGGAGATCGTGGAAGCACACGGCGGTCGCGTCATCGTTTCCTCCAAGGGAGTCTTCGGCGAGGGATCGACGTTCGTCGTCGACATCCCGCGCAAGGCACCGCTCTCGCGACTCGAGAGCAACGCGGTCGCGTTAGCCGTCGATCTGGAGCTTCAGTCGTAGCGAAGTGCCGTGAGCGGCGTTGAGCTCGTAGCAGAACGGAGAAGGCCGAAGGTTCAGCGCACCGCTTCGCAGCGGTCACCGACCCTTCGGCCTTTTCAAATATTCATCCCCTGCGCGGTATCGCAGTCCGAGCTCGCGACGCATTTTTGTCGGAGTCCGACCGTCGGCATGCTCGACCGCCGTCGAAATACGCCATCAAGCCTCGGATTGGCACCATGAAGTACGTAAAGCTCGGCCATACCGGCCTCGATGTGTCTCGCATCTGCCTCGGATGCATGACGTACGGCGTCCCCGAGCGCGGCACGCATCCGTGGACGCTCGACGAGGAGCGCTCGCGCCCGCTCATTCGCCGCGCGCTCGAGCTCGGAATCAACTTCTTCGACACCGCCAACGTCTACTCGGACGGCACGAGCGAAGAGTTTCTCGGTCGCGCCATCCGCGATTTCTCCAGCCGCGATGCGGTGGTGATCGCGACCAAGGTGCACAACCGCATGCGCCCAGGTCCAAACGGCGCAGGGCTCTCTCGCCGTGCCATCTTCGCCGAGATCGACAACAGCCTGCGCCGGCTCGGCATGGACTACGTGGATCTCTACCAGATTCATCGCTGGGACAGCGGGACGCCAATCGAGGAGACGCTCGAGGCACTGCACGACGTAGTGAAAGCAGGAAAGGCTCGCTACATCGGTGCGTCGTCGATGTTCGCCTGGCAGTTCAGCAAGGCGCTCCACTTGCAACGGGAGCACGGCTGGTCGCGCTTCGTAACGATGCAGAACTACTTCAACCTCCTCTATCGCGAAGAGGAACGCGAGATGATCCCGCTCTGCATTGACGAGAAGGTCGGACTGATTCCCTGGAGCCCGCTCGCGCGCGGGCGCCTCACGCGCGACTGGGACGAGACCAGTTATCGCAAGGAGACCGACGAGTTCGGAGCCACGCTCTACGAACGCACCGCGGATGCCGATCGGGTCATCGTCGAGCGCGTCGCGGCGGTGGCTACGAAGCGCTCGATTCCGCGCGCGCAGGTCGCGCTCGCGTGGGAGCTTCAGAAGTCTTTCATCACGGCGCCGATCGTCGGTGCGTCGAAGCCGAGTCATCTCGACGATGCGATTGCTGCGACGGACGTGACGCTCACGCCGGACGAGATCGAATTTCTCGAGGAGCCGTACGTCCCGCACAAAGTGACGGGTTTCGCCTGGTGAACGCGCGCTGATGACCCTGCGTCATACGGCGGCGATCATCGCCGCGTGCGTTGCAGCTTCCGCGGCCGGCGCTCAGGGCACCCCGAACGCGCTCCATCGGCTCACGATGCTCGATGCGAAGGCGCTCGGTGCGATCGAGCGTGGCGAAGCCGTCGCGATCACCCTCGACTCCCCCGACAAGGACGAGATCGCGACCATCGGCGTCGTTCGCCTCGAGGTTCCGCGGGCATTCTACGTCGATCACGTAAAGCAGCTCACGAGCTTTCTCGTGAGCGGCGGGAAGTCGACGTCGGGAGCGTTTGGTGAGCCGGCAACGCTCGTGGACGTCGCGGCGCTCACGCTCGATGAATCCGACGCAAAGACGCTCGAGAAGTGCCAGCCACTCAAGTGCGACGTCAAGCTCCCCGCGAACGAGATGGAGCGCTTTCGACGCGAGCTCGCGAAGTCGCACGATCCACTTCCACGCGCGGACTCGTTGATGCGCGAGTGGCTCGTGGCATACGTGAACGCCTATCGCGCCGACAGCTCGGAAGAAACGGTGGTGTACGACGACACGAAGCGTCCCGTGCGAAGCGGCGACGCATTCCGCGAGCTCGTCGGCGAGCCGATGCCGCTCGGCCTCGAGGCCGAGCCATTCAGCCACATGCTTTCCGTGCCGCGCCACGCCCGCCCACCCGAAGTCGCCTCGCGCATCTCGTGGGAGATGAATCGCCTGCCCGGGCTCAAGCCCACGCTCGAGGTGCTCGAGCGATTTTCGTATGCGTCGCCCGCGCGCCCCGACGAAAGCTGGATGGCGACGAAGCTCCTCTACGCCTCGCACTACTTCGAGTCCCAGGTGGATTTCCTCACGGTGAGCGACGCGCCGTCCGCGGCGGGGCAGGGTGCGTCGTATCTCGTGGTGCTGCGGCGCCAGAAGTTCGACGATCTGCCCAGCGGCGGACTGTTCAATATTCGCGGCAAAGCGGTGAAGAGGCTTCGCGAGTCCCTGCGCGCCACACTCGCGAGCACGCGTATGGCGATCGCAATGGCGCATGCCGAGTCGCCGGCCCCGGCTCCTCACGCACCCTGAGCCTGGCGGCGCGGATGCTGCTATCTTCGAACACATGACCGCCCGCCGCTCGTTCGGAGTGCTTGCGCTGCTCGCGATGATGCACTTCATCGTCGCCGGCACCGCCTCGGCGTGCATTTCCGCGCACGCCACGGCCTCGGCGCACACGAACTGCGCGCCCGCGCCGTCGCACTCGAGCGGCGGCTCGGCCGATCATTCGAGCGAGCCTCCGTGCTGTGCGGCGCTGTCGTCGTGCGCCGTGGTCCCGCTTGCCGCGCGCACCATCGCCGTCGACGCAGCTGAACCGATGGTCACCGTCGCAATCGTGATCGCCGAGCGCGCGCCGCGCGCCGACGTGCCCGCACCCGAGCTTCCTCCTCCGAAAGCGTAGAGCTCCGCTACGCCGCGCCTCGCGCGGTGCACGTGATGCCAGCGGTGGACCATCGCGCGGAGAGGATTTCTCCGTTGCGACCACGGCGACCTCTACGCGACCCAGATGACTTTCACTCGATGGACCCTCGCGGCGATGCTCATCGCTGCGTCGCTCGCACCCGCGGTGGCGCGAGCGCAAAAGCCCGACTCCACTCCCTCGATGCCGGAGATGCCCGGGATGTCGGCGCAGGCGGCATCGAACGACACCAGCGCACTCGTCGGCGACATGGATGCGCGCATGTCCGGGGTGCTCATGATCCCGCACACGCGGCTCGGCTCGGGCACCAGCTGGCAGCCGCAGGCCGCGCCGCACTACGGCTGGCACTTCGTGCGCGGCAACTGGATGCTGATGGTCCACGGGGTTGCCTACGCGGAGTACGACAAGCAGCTCGGCCCGCGTGGCGATGAGCAGGTGGGCTCGATCAACTGGGGGATGCTCATGGCGATGCACTCGCTGTGGGGCGGCATGCTCCACTTGCACGGGATGCTGAGCGCGGAGCCGGCGACCATCGGATCCGGGGGATATCCACTGCTGCTGCAGACGGGGGAGAGCTATCGTGGCGAGTTGCTGCACGATCGCCAGCATCCGCACGACCTCTTCATGGAGCTCGCCGCGATGTACGAGCATCAAGTCGCGCAGAATCTCGCACTCTCGCTCTACGTCGCGCCCGTTGGCGAGCCCGCGATCGGCCCCGTCGCCTTCCCGCATCGCCCCTCTGCCGCGAGTGATCCACTCGCGCCGCTCGGACACCACTGGCAGGATGCCACGCACATCACCTTCGGCGTGCTCACGCTCGGGATGTTCAGCCGCACGTGGAAAGTCGAGGGATCGATCTTCAACGGACGCGAGCCCGACGACCATCGCACCGACATCGAGACGAGAAAGCTCGACTCGTACGCGGGGAGAATTTTCTACAACCCGAATCCCAACTGGAGCTACCAGGCGTCCGCCGCATACATCGCGAGCCCGGAGGTGCTGCACCCCGAAGAGTCGCTGCACCGCTACTCGGCCTCGATCATGAACACGACGCTGCTCGGTGCGCGGGGCCAGTGGAGCACCTCGCTCATCTACGGAGCGAACGCCGTCTCCGGCGCGCGGCTCGCGAACAGTGCGCTCATTGAGACCGATGTGAGCGTCGACGGCGTCGACACCTTCTTCGGTCGCGCGGAGTTCGTACAGAAAAGTGCGCAGGACCTCGTCATCGCCGACGAGTCCGAGTCGCGCCGCTACGACATCGGCGCGTTCACGCTCGGCTACAGCCGGGAGATCGTGCGCGCGCGGGGGCTCACGCTCGGTGCCTCGATACTGGGGACGGTCAGCGTGGTGCCGGACGGGCTCGAGGCCGCGTACGGAACGCGCTATCCGAAAGGCTACGCCATCTTCCTGCGCCTTCGCCCGGACCGCATGCGCTCCGGGCACGAGATGCACGACATGAAGTAGCGGAGAGAAACACGGGCGCGTCCGGCTCCGTATGGTGAGCACAACTCCTTTCGGACACCGCCAAAATTCTCTCCCTGCTCCCGCTCCTCGTCGCTTTTCAGGGCGTCGTCACTCCGCCAGCGCGCCCTGACACCGGTCAGAGGGCGCCCGACAGCATCCAGGCGCGCATAGACGAGGATTCAGTTCGCTTCGCGAAGTGGCGAGCCGAGCGAAAGATCCCGCTCACGCCGGCGCTCGAGGCGAGCGCGTATCGCGATCCGCTCGCGCGCGAGCTCGTGCTCCGCGCACGTCGCGCGCGCCTCGCGCAAGACTCGACGCTCACCGCCTACGATGCGATGGCGCACGAGCGCCTCACGGTGGGGCTCGGCATTGGCGGCGTGGGACGGGAGAAGCTCTTCATGCGCAACGAGACCGCGTCGCACGTGCGCTGGCAGCGCGGGCAGGGTGCCGTGGTCGACGTCGTGGGGGCGCGGTCTGCATTCCCGATGCTCACGCCCGGCGTGCACGTGATGACGGACATGCTGCACATCGACGCGATCCCGTACTATCCTGGGCGCGAGAGCCTGCTGCGGCTGATGGGCGTGAATCGCTCGAGCGATTCCGAGAACAACGAAGATGTGCTCATCAATCCGCTTACGGCGGGGGCCGAGGCATACTACCGCTTTCAGACGGGCGACTCGGTATCCTTTCTCCTTCCCGATGGCACGCGCGCGCGCCTCCGCGAAGTGAAGGTCGAGGCGCGCATGCCGCGCTTCGATCTGATCGTCGGCTCGCTCTGGTTCGACGTGAGGACGGCGCAACTCGTGCGCGCGGTGTATCGCCCGTCGCAGCCCCTCGACGTCGTGAAATTCGTGGAGGCGGGGGATGCCGAGGGCTTCGAGGATGTGCCGACGCTCGTCAAGCCGATGATCTTCCCCATGTCATTCGATGTCACCGCGCTCACCGTCGAGTACGACCTGCACGAGCAGCGCTGGTGGCTCCCGCGCCTCGAGACTGTCGAGGGGCGCATGCGCGTGGGCTTCATGCGGGCGCCGTTTTCGGTGGAGCAGAGTTATCGCTACGCGAGCGTGAACGGCACCGACTCGCTGCCGCCGCTCTTCGGCGCGGCGTTCGATTCGGCGGTGGCCGCCGAGAAGGACTCAACGCGCCGAGCGCAACACGAGGCGCTGACAGCGGCGAACGACACGTCGCCGGAGGCGCGCGAGAAGCGAAAAGCAGAGCGCGAGAGCCGGGGCGACAAGGGCAACGAATTCGACGATCTCCATTGCACTCCGGGCGATACGATCCAGCGACACTCGGTGCGCTACAACGGCGCGCTGCCGATCGTCGTGCGCATCCCGTGCGACACCGCGCGGCTCATGCACTCGAACGAGTTCTCGCCGTCCATCTACGATCCGGGCGACGAGCTGTTCGGCACGAAGGACCGCGAGCAGCTCGAGAAGTCGCTGGGATTGGGCTTGCAGGCAGGGTGGAGCCCCCAGCACCCGACACTGCACTACGGTGTCGATCGCGGCATGCTGCGATACAATCGCGTGGAGGCGCTGTCTGCAGGGGTGCTCGTGGAGAGCACGCTCGGCAGTGGATACGTTGCCACCGCATCAGCGCGCATCGGGGTGGCGGACTGGCAGCCGAATGCGGAGCTCCATCTGCAGCGGAGCAACGGCGATCGCACGTACGCACTCGGCGCGTACCGGCGACTCGACTCGGCGAACGACTGGGGCGATCCACTCAGCGTGGGCGCGTCGATCTCGTCGCTGCTCTGGGCGCACGACGAGGGCTTCTACTTTCGAAGTGCGGGCGCCGAGCTGACCTCGAGCACTCTGCGTGACGGTGCGCTCACCTGGCGCCTGTTTGCGGAGCGACAGGACGATGCGGAGAAGCACACGAACTTCTCGCTCTGGCACACGCTTGGCGGCGCGGGCTTCATTCCGAACATCCGCGCGCAGGATGCGAGCGTGTTGGGGCTGGGCGCGCAGTATCGCGAGTCGTTCGGGCTCGATCCGAAGGGGCTGCGCACGACGCTCGAGCTGCGAGGCGAGGGTGGCACCGGCACCTTCGATTACGCGCGCGCCTCGGCCGAGGCGACGGCTACGCACGGACTTGGCGCGAAGCTGGATGGAGCGCTGACGGCGAGCCTCGGCAGCTCCGTTGGGTCGGTTCCGGTGCAGCGCCTCTGGTTTCTCGGCGGCGTCGCGACGGTGCGCGGGCAGGAGCCTGGGACGCAGGCGGGCGACGCGTACTGGCTCGGCCGAGCGGAGATCGGACGCGCGTTCGAGGGATTCCGTCCGACGATCTTCTACGATCTCGGTTGGGCGGGAGCGCGCGACGGGTTCGCGAAGTCCGGGCGGCCGATCTCGGGGGCTGGCGTGGGCGTGTCGGCGCTCGACGGACTGATTCGATTCGACATCGCGCACGGGATCAATCCCAGTCACGCGCTGCGTGCGGATCTGTATACGTCGGCGAGGTTTTAGGGGTGATCAGTTGTTGCAGTTGCGCGTGGTAGGGTTAGGGATGAGTAACTGCCAACTACGAACACGAATCAGACCAATAACGACGAATCGAATCATGTATGGGTGAGAATCTCTCGCCGCGTCGGGTTCGATTCGTCTTTTATTGGGTTGATTCGTGATCAGCAGTTGCAGGTACTCTCCGCTGCATTCAGCTGTGCCCAGGGATGAAGTACCTGCCAACTACGAGCACGAAAAAAGCTAAAAAGGGCCGGAATCGAACCGTTTGTGCGACGGGCTGACGACGCGCGTGGAAGGCTCGTGAATTTTTTTCCAAAAAGCTCAACGCTTCGCGTCCATCCGCGCAGTTAACCAATAAATCGCTTCTCGAACCAGCGCGACAAAAGTCCGTCTCCACAAGATTCGATTCCGGCCTTTTTTGTATTTTTCGTGCTCGTAGTTGGCAGTTCAAACGCGCGAGATCCTCTCGCCGCGTCGGGTTCGATTCGTCTTTATTGGTTTGATTCGTGATCAGCAGTTGCAGGTACTATCCGCTCCCCTTCGAGATCCCCTTTTTTGTCTAACCCTCCCAGCGCCTCTCCTCGGGCGGTAACGTTTGCGGGATGAGAGCAGTCGTGATCACCACGCCCGGCGGCCTGGAGGTGCTCGAGCTCCTTGAGGTCGCGCGCCCGGCGCCGTCGTACGGGCAGGTGCTCGTGCGCGTGCACGCGACGGCGCTCAATCGCGCGGACATCTTGCAGCGCCAGGGGCGTTACCCGGCGCCCTCCGATGCGCCGGCCGACATCCCGGGGATGGAGTTCGCGGGCGAGGTCGCGGAGCTCGGCGCTGGCGTGACGCGATGGAAGATCGGCCAGCGCGTGTTCGGCATCGTGGGCGGGGGGAGCTACGCCGAGTATCTCGTGTCGCACGAGCGGATGCTCGCCGAGATTCCGCAGGAGCTGAGCTACGTCGAAGCGGCGGCGGTGCCCGAAGCGTTCATCACGGCACACGACGCGCTCGTGACGCAGGCGTCGCTTCGCGCCTCGGAGACGGTGCTCATCCACGCCGTCGCCAGCGGCGTGGGGCTCGCCGCGGTGCAGCTCGTGCGCGCGCTGGGGGCGATTCCGTTCGGCACGGCGCGCGGGAGCGGCAAGCTCGATCGCGCTCGCGAGTACGGCCTCCAGGATGGGTGGGCCGCCACAGGGGACTTCGCGGAGCTCGCGTCGCGCGCGAAGCAATGGAGCGGCGGGAAGGGGATGAACGTCGTGCTCGACCTGGTCGGTGGCGCGTACTTTCCGGCGAGCATCGAGGTGATGGCCCCACTCGGACGGCTCATGATCATCGGGACGATGGCGGGGCGCGAGTCGACGATCCCACTGGGGCGCGTGCTGTCGTCGCGCATCACGATTCGCGGGACGATGCTGCGCAACCGCGCGATCGAGGAGAAGATCGCGGCGACGCGCGCCTTCGAGGAGCAGGTCGTGCCGCTGCTCGCGCGCCGCGTCGTGCGCGCAGTGGTGGACAGCGAGCTCCCGCTCGAGGAGGTGTGCGCGGCGCACGCGCGAATGGAGTCGAACGAGACGATCGGGAAGATCGTTCTGCGCGTCACGTGAGTGCTGGCCGGATCGCGCTCGCGATCGGAGTGATCGCCGCGGCTGCGTGCACGGCGGCAGTGCTCCCGGAGTATCGCGGCCCGCGCACCGATCATTACGATGGCAGGCACTTCTTCAACGAGGAGCCGTTCGAGGAGCAGCAGCCGTCGGAGCTCGCGCGGTGGCAGCTCTCGCGCCGTCGAGGCGCGTGGCCCGACAGCGACGCGATCGTGGGGCCGGCGCCGCCCGAGTACGTGGGGGGAGGAATGGTGCGCGTGACGATGGTCAATCACGCCACGGTGTTGCTCCAGATGGATTCGCTCAACATCCTCACCGATCCGGTGTGGTCGAACAGGGTCGGGGTCGAGGGCGAGCTTGGCGTGAGGCGGCATCGCCCGCCGGGGATCCCCTTCGATTCGCTCCCCCGGATCGACGTCATTCTCCTGAGTCACGATCATTACGATCACATGGATTTACCGTCGCTTCGGAGGCTGCAGCGACGTTATCATCCACGCGTCATCACGGGGCTCGGAAATCCGGCCTATCTCGCGTCGCAGGGGGTGCGGGGCGCGGAGCAGCTGGACTGGTGGCAGTCGGTGAAGATTGGCGCGAATGTTCGGGTGACGGCGGTGCCAGCCCGGCACTGGTCGGGGCGTACGCTCACCGACCGGTACGAGCGGCTGTGGGAAGGGTTCGTGATCCAGGGGGCGCGCGACACGATCTACTTCGCGGGCGACACCGGTTGGGGGCGGTTGTACGGCGAGCTGCACGCGCGATGGAGCCGCTTCACGCTCGCGCTGCTCCCGATCGCGCCCTTCCGGCCACGATGGTACATGGCGCGCAAGCATCTGAGCCCCGACGATGCAGTGCGTGCTGCGATCGAGACGAGGAGCGCAACGGTGATCCCTATCCACTGGGGGACGTTCGAGCTTGGCGATGATGGAGAAAGCGAGGCGGTCGACACCCTGCGCGCGGTGGTCGGCCGGCTGCCGGCGCCATGCCGCCCGCGGCTCGAGCTGCTGCGCAACGGCGAACACGCCGAGCTCCCCTCGCTGCCCGAGACAGATTCGTTGACTTTGTCAACTATTTGCCTCCGCGCACGGTGACCGACGCCACCCACGCCAGGCCGGACCAGGAGCGGCGGTGGCCCGACTGGCTGAAGCACCTTCGTCGGCGCACCACCAGCGGGCGATTCATCGCCGAGGTGGACGGGCTGCGCTTCGTGGCGATCGCGCTGGTCGTGTTCTTTCACGTGCACGACTATCTCACGACGAAGTTCCGCATCCCTGCCGGCAACATTGCCAACGAGGACCTGCTCGATCGCTTCGCCACGACCGGGCACTACGGCGTCCATCTCTTCTTCATCATCAGCGGCTTCGTGCTCGCGCTGCCGTTCGCGGCGCACCGGCTCGCTGGGCGTCCCCCCGTGAAGCTGCGCGCGTACTTCCTCCGCCGCCTCACGCGACTCGAGCCGCCGTACATCATCGCCATGCTCGGGCTCGCCGCCGCGCTTAGTGCCGCCGGCGCGGCCCACGCGCCGCTGCTCCCGCATCTTCTCGCGAGCCTCGGCTACGTGCACAACATCGTGTACGGCGTGCCGAGCACGATCAACGTGGTGGCGTGGTCGCTCGAGATCGAGGTGCAGTTCTACATCCTAGCCCCCGCGCTCGCGATCGTGTTCAGCATTCGCGATCGCTGGGTGCGCCGATGCGCGATTCTCGCCGCGGCGGCCTTTGCGCTGGCGGTGCAGGAATGGCTCGCGCCGGCGCCCTGGGTCCCGCTCTCAGTCGTGGGCTTCCTCCAGTTCTTTCTCTGCGGCTTCCTCATCGCGGATCTCTACGTCACCGACTGGAAGGGGAAGCCGTCGCGCTCCTACTCGTGGGATCTGGTCTCGCTCTGCGGATGGCCGCTCCTGGCGATGCTCTGGATGCAGCCCGTCGTCAATCCCGCGATATTTATCGCGCTCGCCTTTCTGCTCTCCTGCGCGGCGTTCCGCGGCACGATCACCTCGCGCGTGCTTGGCACTCCCGCCGTCGCGACGATCGGCGGCATGTGCTACACGATTTACCTCCTTCACTTTCCGCTCATTTCCATCATCGGCCGCCATACGCTGGGCATCGGCTCGCACAGCGCGCAGTGGGTGCACCTGCTCATTCAAACCGCGATCATCGTTCCGCCCGTGCTCCTCATTTGCGGCGTCTACTTCGCGCTCATCGAGCGCCCGTGCATGGAGCGCGACTGGCCGCAGAAGCTGTGGGCGTGGATGCTCAGGAGACCGCGCCCGGCATGAGCGGAGGAATTTCGAGCGCGCCACAGTTGCCGCATCTCTCGCTCATCGTGCCGGTGTACAACGGCGCGGATCGCCTTCCATCGAGCCTCGAGGAGCTGCGCACCTTTCTGTGCGCGCAGACGTACGGCTGGGAGCTCATCCTCGTCGACGACTGCAGCGGCGCGGAGGCGCGAAAGATCCTCGAGGCCTTCGCGGCCACGATGCCGGAGGTGCGACTCATCCGGAACGAGGAGAATCGCGGCAAGGGCTTCGCGGTGACGCGCGGCATGCGCGCGGCGGTGGGCAAGTTTCGAGTGTTCACCGATGCGGATCTCGCCTATCCCGCGAGCGAGGTGGGGAAGATTCTCGCCGATCTCCAGGGCGGGTCGGACGTTGCCATCGCGTGCCGGGTGCTGGCGGAGTCGCGCTATCTCATGAGCCCGACCTTCTTCTCGTATCTGTACACGAGACACGTGATGAGCCGTGTGTTCAACGCGATGGTGCGCTGGACGCTCATCCCGAGGGTGCTCGACACGCAGGCGGGGCTCAAGGGGTTCACCGCGCACGCGGCCGAGATCGTCTTTCCGCGCGTCACGATCCCCGGCTTCGGCTTCGACGTCGAGGCGTTGTACATCGCCAGGAAGCACCAGCTCTCGCTCGCGCAGACGGCGGTGTTTTTTCGCTACGACGAGGAGCCGACGACGGTGCGCTTCGCGGAAGATGCACTCACGATGATGCGCGACCTCTTCCGCATCCGGCGCAACGACTGGCGGGGCCGCTACGCCTGATCGCCGGCGGCTCGTCATCAACGCCGACGACTTCGGGTTCTCCCCCGGCGTGACGCGCGGGATCATCGAGGCGCACGCGGCGGGGAGTGTGACGTCGACCTCGATCATGGCGAACGGGATCGACTGGGAGAACGCCGTGCGGATCGCGCGCGCAACGCGCACACTCGGCGTTGGCGTGCACCTCAATCTCGTGCAGGGGCGCCCGCTGCTTCGCGTGCCGTCGCTCACCGATGCGCGCACGGGCGAGCTCTATCCGCTGGGCGCGCTCTCCCGGCGCGCGATGGCCGGCCGCATCGACGCCGACGAGCTCGCGGCAGAGCTGCGCGCGCAGATCGACCGCGTGCGCGCCGCGGGACTCCAGGTCACGCATCTCGACAGCCACCGGCATGCGCACGTGATGCCGGGGATCTTCCCGGTGGTCGCGCGTGTGGCGATCGAGACGGGAGTTCGCGTGCTTCGCATTCCGCGCGAGCCGTTGCGTGCGAACCTGTTCGACGCGGCGGGGACGGCTCGCAAGCTCGTGCTCGCCGGCGCGCTGCTGTGGTCGCACGCGCGGCCACTCCCCAAGCCTCTGGTGACGACGGACCACTTTCGCGGCGTGTCGCTGCAGGGGGGGACGCACTTCGCGAGGCGGCTGCTGCGCGCGCTCGACACGCTCGAGCCCGGGAGCACGGAGCTCATGGTGCACCCGGGGTACGTGGATGAGGCGCTCGCCTCGCAGGATCCCTACACCTCGCCTCGCGAGATCGAGCTGGCCGCACTGACCTCAGCCGGCGTGAGGGAGCGGCTGGCGCGCGGCGACATCGAGCTCGTGAGCTTCGCCGCTCTTTGACGGGCGAAAGACGAGCAGCTCCCACATCATCGTGAGCCACGCGAGCGTGCACGGGATGGTCTTGAGCCTGTAGTGCACGAAGAAGTTCTGCTGCCAGCTCTTGGGCGTGATATCGGTCGACGAGATCGATACGATGAGGATCGTCAGCACCATCAGCGTCGTGTGCCACCAGCTGCGCGGCGTCATCACGAACCAGATCGCGATCCCCGTCACCGCGATCACGAACGACGGCGATTCGGACTGGTGGTTGAAGATCACCATGTACACGAGCAGCGCGCAGAGAAAGCGCATGCGGAAGTCCGGGAACTGCCAGTTCCGCCACCGTGCGAGCGGGAGCGTCAGCAGCACGGTCCCCGCGAGCTGCACGGGCCAGTTTGGCCAATTCACGCCGAAGATGAGCCGCAGCTGCTGCATCACGCCGCCGTATAGTCCGCCGCCGCCACCGCCCCCCACCGAAAGCGCGTCGATGCTCTCGACGCCGCGCCACCACTGATACTGCGCCGCGAGCTGCGAGGGAGACACCACGAGCAGCGGCAGCGCGAGCACGAGCACCATCACCACGAGCATCCACAGCGCGAAACGAAACCGCCGGGGATAGAAGATCGCGAGCGCGAGCGCGGCGAGGGGGAAGATCTTCACCGCGGCGCCGATTGCGATCGAGAGGGCGGCACCGAACTGCTTGCGCTGCTCGAAGGCGAGGTAGGCGAGGATCACGAGCGCGGTGACGAGCGAGTTGCTCTGCGATCGCTGCATCGAGCGCAGCACCTCGAGATAGATGAGCGCGAGTGCGATCGCGCTCTGGCGGCTCGGAAGGAGGCGATCGACCGCGACGAAGAGGAGCAGCGCGTTCAACGCATCCCAGAGCGCGAGCGAGAGCGCGAACGGGATGAGTGCGAACGGCGCGAACAGCACGGCGAAGCTCGGGCTGTATTTGTAGAGGTCCGTGTGGTGCTGCGGCTGCGCCGCGTACATGTCGTTGCCCTGAGACAGATTCAGGAACGACCAGCGGAAGATCAGGAAGTTGTTGTCGGGGCCGCGATGCCCGTACGCCTTCCCCACGGCGACGACGATGATCGTGACGATGTAGAGGAGAAGCAGCCAGCCGCGTGCGGAAATGCGGGGAATTCGCATGCGGAATTCTCGCTCCTCGACACTGCGCGCGGGAAGTCCACCCGTTGACGCACACACCGCGAACGGCCACTCTTCCCCATGCGACGCGAACACCACCTCCCCGTTTCACGCACGGCCCGCTACTTCACGATCGGCGAGCCGCACCCGGGTGTGCGAGAGCTCTGGTTCGTCTGCCACGGCTACGGGCAGCTCGCCGGCCGCTTCGTCCGCCACTTCGAGACGATCGCCGCGCCCGAGCGCCTCATCGTCGCGCCCGAAGCGCTGTCGCGTTTCTACGTCGAGACCCCCGGCAAGTCGCACGCGGACACGCACGTGGGCGCGAGCTGGATGACGCGGGAGGACAGGCTCAGCGACATCGAGGACAACATCGAATACCTCGATGCGCTCCACGCGCACATCTGGACATCGCTCGGCGGCGCCTCACCGGCGTTTACCGTCTTCGGATTTTCGCAGGGCGTCGCCACCGTCGCGCGCTGGCTCGAGCGCACGACGGTGCGCGTGGATCGTGCGCTCTTCTGGGGAAACGCGCTCCCCGCCGACATCGATCTCTCCGCCGCGCCCGCACTCCGCGCGGCGCGCCTCGTGTCGATCGCCGGCTCCGCGGATGAGCACGCGACCCCCGAGATGCTCGCGGAGCAGGACGCTCGGCTCACGACGAACGGTATCGCCTACGAGCGCGTGCGCTTCGAAGGGAAGCACCGCATCGACCGGGAAACGCTTACGCGCCTCGCGGCCGAGGGTGTTCCGACTACCTAGTGCTCCAGAATCACGTACTTCGCGTCGTCCGCGGACATCTTCTTCATCCAGGTCAGTAGCTCGTCGTACTTCGTCACCGGCTGCACGCCCTCTGCGCCCGTGAGCCTGCGCATGATCCGCAGCTCGTTGCCCGTCTGCGAGTACTCCGCCACGTACGTCCCGAACACGCTCGTCGCCGTGTCGTTCGCCGGCAACTTCGCCTTCCACCCGGCGGGTAGCGTCAGCTTCAGCTCTTCCACCTCCGTGCGCGGGCCCCACACCTTCTCCGCATCGATCGGATATTTGCGCGCGCCGCGCGCCTCGAGTGACGAGATGAAGCTGGGGACGGCGTAGTTTCTGAGCGGGATCGTCAGAATCTCCGTGCCGGCCGCGTCCGTCGCCGCCTTGCCATGCTTGATCAGCACCGAGATGCGTGGTTCGGCAGACAGGTCGCGTCCGTCGAACAGCTGCAGGCTGTCGCCCGCCGAGCCGGCGAAGATCGCGTTTGCGAGCGAGAGCGTCTCGCGCGCGCGCGCCGTCGAATCGGGCTTGGTCGACCTCGACATCGATCCACGCAGCGCGTACTGCTGCGCGCCCGAGGCCTCGCGCGTCCACTTGCCTGAGAACAGCCCGTCGGGGGTCAGCGCGCCCACCAGGTGAATCTCACTCTTGTTCGTCGCCGAAGGCTCGGTGGGGAAAGTGATCTCCTCGCTCGTGCCGTCGGGGTGCACCACGAGCCCGAACTCGCCCTGTTCCTGCGGCGGCAGCGAACCGTACGGAACGATGTCCGCAGTGAGATCGACGTACGTGCGCTTACCGTCGCGATCGACGGCCGCGATCATGTGATCGAACTGGTGCCCGCTCGGCAGCGTGCGGTTGACGCCACCGGAGGCGCTCAGCAGCACGGGATAGGCCTTCACGCCCATGCGATTCATGAGGGCGATGAAGAAGGTCGCCTTGTCCTTGCAGTCGCCATAGCTGTTCGCGAAGACCTCGGCTGGCAAGTGCGGCTGGAAGCCCGCGATGCCGAGCGAGAGCGAGACGTAGCGATAGTCCTGCGCGACCCAGCGGTGCACGGCGCGAATGGAATCGTCGAGCGTCTTCGAGCTGGCGACGGTCTTTGAAAGCGCTTTCTCGATATCGGGCGTGAGTGCGTAGCGCCCCTTCGCGAGCCCGGCGTACCACGACGCGATCTCGCTCCACTTGATCGGCGACGCGATCACGAGCGACTCGCCGAAGCTGGAATCGGGCGCGAGCGGCTCGAGCTCGAGCTTCGGGATGTCCTGCTTCGCCCACGTGTAGATGCGGCGCCCGCCGACAGTCGTCTCCGTTCGCGCGAAGCTCAGGTGCCGCTCCTCGATGCGCGCCTTGAGTGACGCCGGGATGTCGACGATGAGGCGCGAGCGACGGGTGAACCGCCCCGTCGTCACGCTCCAGGAGCTCAGGAAATCCTTCGGGATGACCGGCTTGAGCGTTTGCACCGTGTAGCTGTAGTCGACGATCGTTCCCGGCGCGACGCCGCCCAACGAGATGCGGTGGAGCTTCTCGTCGGAATAGACCGGAGCTTCCATCGCGACGGGCGCGAGCGACTCCTGCTCGTGCACCGGCTTCTCGCTGATGACCTTCCCGTCGGTGCTGAGCACGCGCGCCCAGTTGAGCGTGAGCCTTTCGCGATCGGTGGAATAGCCGAACGACTGCTCGCCCCACTGCTCGGCCGCCTCTGGCGTGAGGATCTGAATGATCTGCCGGTACGTGCGCGTGCCGGTGCCATCCGACTCCACTTTCACGATGCCGTCGTCGAGCAGATACACGTACGGCTGATCCGCATAGTCGGCCGGCTTCACCGCCAGGCTGTAGATCGTGTCGCTCTTGACCGACGGATCGCCGGATGGCGTCACGCGCGGAGACTGGGCGTTCACGTTCAGCGCGCCGAGGACGAACGCGAGAGAAAGCACCGTGCGATGCATGCGGAAGCTCACCGGAGAATGGTCAGTCTTTCGTGATGTGCCGGCGACTATTTCGCCGGCAGCAGCTGAACGGCCACGTAGCGCGATGTATCGAAGTACTTCTTCGCCGCAGCCTGCAGGCTTGCGGAGCTGAGCGCGCGCACAGCGTCGTCGTACTTGAGAATGAGCGCCGGATCCCAGCCATTTGCGTCATAGCTGGCAAGAAGGCTCAACCAATAACGATTTTGACGCAGGCTCGTTTCACGTTCGCGTAAATCGGTTTCGCGGATCTTCTGGAGGTCCTTTTCCGAGACGCCGTTAATCTTCACGCTGTCGATTTCGGCGAACACGGCCTTCTGGAGCTCGGACGCGCGCTCCGGCGCCGATCCGAAGTCGATGCGCAGCATGTAGGTCTGTTTCGGGAAGTGCTGCGGATTGGCGCTCACTCCCACGCCGTACGTGCCGCCCAGATCCTGGCGCAGGCGCTCGCGCAGCTTGATCTCGAGGAGATCGGAGAGCGCGGAGAGTTGCTGCACGTTCTCCCACGTGAACTCGAACGGACCGGTGAAGGCGATCGCGGTCTGCGCCTTGGGCTCGATGCCCCGCTTCACCTCGCGCGTGATCACGCCCTCGGGATACGACATCCCAACGTCCTTCCACTTCTCGGCCGCGTGCGTGGCCGGAAGGCTCGCGATGTACTGCTCGACGAGCGGCTTGAGCTTCGTGGTGTCGACGTTGCCGACGAAGAAGAAGGTGAAGTTGCTCGCATCGGCGAAGCGCTGCTTGTAGAGCGAGATCGCGTGGTGCAGCCGCACGTACTCCATGTCCTGCGCGGTGGGCGGCTTGGCGCGAAAGTGGTGCTGCGCAAGCGTGAGATCGAGCGTGTCGGCGAAGGCGGCCGATGGGCTGGCCGCGCGATTGGCGAGGAGAACCTCGATCTTGTTCCGGTACGCCTCGAAGGCCGCGCTGTCTGCGCGCGGGGCGGTGAAGGAGAGGTAGACGAGCTGCATCAGCGTCTCGATATCCTTGGGCGATCCGCCGCCCGAGAGTCCCTGCTGGTACGCACCGATGTATTCGCCCACGGACACTTGCTTGCCGGCGAGTGCCTTTTGCAGTGTCGTCGCGCTGAAAGTGCCGATGCCGCCGGCGTCGACCGCGGCCGTCGCGACCGTGGCGTCGAGATAGTCGGAGTCGCTCACCACCGAAGTGCCGCCCGGCGCGTACGCGCGGAAGACCACCTCGTCGTCCTTGAAGTCAGTGGGCTTCACGATGACGCGCGCGCCATTGGAGAGCTTCCACTCCGTCGCCCCAACCGACGCGATTGGCGTGGATGACACGATCGTCCCCTTCGTGGGCTGCGTGGCCACGAGCGGCGCGTTCGACACGGAGTCGGTGTACGCGGCGACGCTGACGTGCGCTGCATTATCGAGTACCGCGCGCAGCGCCTGGGCGCTGGGCAGCGATGCCGCGGACTTCTGCGGCGCGTTGACGACGATTACGCGGCTCTTGTTGCTCAGCCACTTGTGCGCGAGCGCGTTCACCTCGGCCAGCTGAATTCCGGGGAGAAGCTGCTGGTAGAGTTTGTATTGCTGCTCGATGCTCGAGATGGCGGTGTGCTCGAGGAACGCACCTTCGTACGCAGAGACGAAGGAGGTCGATGGCGTTTTGTCGCGCTCGGCGTACGCGCTCTCCATGCCGCGCAGCATCTCGGCCTTCGCGCGCTCGATTTCGGTGGACGTGAAGCCGTGCTGCGCGACCCGCTCTCCCTCGGTCACGGTGGCGCGAAGCCCCGACTCGACGCCGCTGTCGGGGACCACGGCCGTGAGGACGTACACCTCTTTCGAGCGGATCAGCCGTCCCTGATTCGAAAAGGCGCCGATGAAGGGCGCGCCCGGCCGCTGGGCGATCTCCTGCAGCCGCTCATTGAGCATGTCGTTGTAGAGCGATCCGATGATCTCGTTGCGGAAGTCGCCAATCGTCTTCTGCTGTTGGAGCGGCTGCAGATAGTACACGGCGACCGTAGAGCGTGTGGCTTCGCTGTCCGTGGCGATGGTGACGAGGGTGGAATCGTGATCGGGCACGGGGAAGATCGTGCGCGGGCGTTCAGCTTTCTTCGCGGGCCAGTTCGCGAACTGCGCCTTGATCATGCGCTCGACCTTTGCCTTGTCGAAATCGCCGACCGCGACGACGGCCATGAGGTCGGGGCGGTACCAATCGTCGTAGAAGCGCTTCACCTGCGCGCGCGGTGCGGTCTCGAGCGTGCGCTTGTCGCCGATCGGGATGCGACGCGCATAGCGGGAGCCGCTGAAGATCACGGGAAACTGCTTGTCGCGCATGCGCGCCGCTGCGCCGCGGCCGAGGCGCCACTCCTCGATCACGACGCCGCGCTCGCGCGCGAGCTCCGTGGAGTCGAAGGTGAGCCCGCGCGACCAGTCCGCGAGGATCTCGAATCCCGTGTCGAAGAGCTTGGCGCTGTCCGTTGGAACAGTGAGCTCGTAGATCGTTTCGTCGAAGGAGGTCGAGGCATTGAGGTCTGCGCCGAACCGCACGCCGGTGGACTCGAGATAGTCGACGAGTGCCTGCTTCTGGAAGTGCTTCGTGCCGCTGAACGCCATGTGCTCGACCACGTGCGCCAGCCCGCGCTGCGAGCTGTCCTCGAGCACCGAGCCCGCATTGACGACGAGCCGCAGCTCGGCGCGCTTTTCGGGGCGATGATTTTCGCGGATGTAATAGCGGAGTCCGTTCGGCAGCGTGCCGATGGTGACCGCGGGATCGACGGGCAGCGGCGCCGTGAGCTTTGGCGCCGCTGCCGCGGAATCGGCTTTCTGGGCCGCGAGGGGCGCGGCCGCGAACGGGGCCGCAAGCGTCGCGAGGCACGCGACCAGAACGGCAAAGCGCGAGCGATTCGAAGTCATACTCAAGGGATGCGCGTTTTTTTGAGGGCGGCCGAGATTCAATATGCTTACCCCATTCCCCGGGAAATGGGTGTTTGAAGATAGTGTCGGGGTGCGCGCACCGCTCTGGACAGCACCGCGGACGCCACCAAATTGTGGCATGAAGAAGATCGTGACGGTATTGGCCGTCCTGGTGTTGGCGCTGGTCGCCGTGATGGCCGTACGCACGATGCGATTCGCGCCACTCCCCCAGGCGGCGCGCTCGAGCGCGTTGCTCCCTCCGGTGAACGACTCGCTGCTCGCCGCGCATCTCGCGGGGGCGATCAAGTTCGCGACCATCTCGAAGCAGGACTCGGGCCCGGAGCTCGTGCCCATGCGCGCGCTCCACGCGTATCTCGCGCAGACATTCCCGCGCACCTACGCGACGCTCGCGCACGAAGTCGTGAATCCGGCGAGTCTTCTCTTCAAGTGGACCGGTGCCGACACGACGCTCGAGCCGATCGTCATGATGTCGCATCTCGATGTCGTGCCCGTTGAGGCCGGATCCGAAAGCGCATGGACGCACGCGCCATTCTCCGGCGACATCGCGGACGGTTTCGTGTGGGGGCGCGGCACGCTCGACGACAAGGTGGGCGTGCTCTCCACGCTCGAGGGAGTGGAGGCGCTGGTGGCGCGCGGCTATCACCCGCAACGCACGATCTATCTCGCGTTCGGCGACGATGAAGAAGTGGAGGGGAAGGGCGCCGGCGCGATCGTCGCGCTGCTCAAGTCGCGCGGCGTGCACCCGCTCGTCGCGATCGACGAGGGGAGTGCGATCGTGCGCGGCATCATCCCCGGCATCACGCGGCCGGCAGGGCTGATCGGCATTGCGGAAAAGGGGCACATGAGCGTGAAGCTCACGGTGACCTCGGCGGGCGGGCACTCCTCGATGCCGCCGGCGCGGACGGCGGTGGGCGTGCTCGCGCAGGCGATCGATCGCCTCGAGAAGAATCCGCTCCCCGCGCGGCTCGACGGCGCCGTGGAAGGAATGCTTGGCGAGATCGGGCGCGAGATGCCGCTGAGCTCGCGCGTCGTGATGGCGAATCTCTGGCTCACGCGACCGCTCGTGATTCGCTCGATGTCGCGCTCCGCCGCCACCAACGCGTCGCTTCGCACGACGACGGCGCCAACGATGATCCAGGGGAGCCCCAAGGAGAATGTGCTGCCGATTCGCGCGCAGGCGATAGTGAACTTCCGCATTATCCCGGGGGAGACGCCCGAGGGCGTGGTCGAGCACGTGCGAAGGGTCGTGGATGACACGAGCGTCGTGATCACGCTCGCGGAGCCGGCCACGCCGCCCTCGCCCGTCTCGAGCACCACGTCGGCTGCGTACCGAACGCTGGCGCGCGATATCCGCGTGCTCGAGCCGGATGCGATCGTGGCGCCGTCGCTGGTGGTCGGCGCGACGGACTCGCGCCAGTACGGCGGCTACGCGCGCGACGTCTATCGCTTTCTACCCATGCAGATCGGGCCGACGGATCTCGAGCGCATTCACGGCACCAACGAACGGATCGGCATCCACGACTATGCGCGCGGCGTCGCCTTCATGACGCTGCTCATCTCTGACCTCTCGTCGCAATGACCGCCATATCGCTGGAGCGCCGTGTTCAGATCGAGACGCCTGAGCAGACGGTTCTGTCGTACACGCTCGCCGGAGTCGGCTCTCGCGCGGCGGCGGCGCTCGTCGACATGCTCATCATCTTCGTCGTGGAGCTCGGACTCTTTCTCCTGATCATGCAGATCGGGAGCGTAGCCTCCTCGGCCATTGCCGGCGCGCAGAGGACGTCGAGCGCGTGGGCGTACGCGGTGGGTTCGCTCGTCGGATTCGCGATCATGTGGGGCTACTACGTCTTCTTCGAGGCGATCTGGGATGGGCAGACGCCGGGGAAGCGATGGCTCGACATCCGCGTCGTGCAGGACGGCGGCTACTCAGTGTCGTTCGGTGCATCGGCGGTGCGGAATCTCGTGCGCGCCGTGGATCTGCAGCCCGGGTTACTGTATGCGGTGGGACTCGTGAGCGTCACCGTGTCCAAGTCGGGGAAGCGGCTCGGCGACATCGCCGCCGGCACGATCGTGGTGCACGAGCAGAGAGCGCTCATCACCGCGGCCATACGCAAGGCAGCCGACGCCGGCACCGCGCCGGCGATCACTTCGCGCCTCACCGAGGAGGAGTTCTCGCTCCTCGGCCGATTCATCGCGCGCCGCGCGCAGCTCGATAGCTCAATGCAGGCGAACTTCACGCTCCAGCTCGCAACGCGCTTTCAACAGCATCTCCCCACCGATGTGCGAGGGCCCACCGAGCAGCTCGTTCGCCTCTTCGAGATGGAGAGCGACTCGCGCGCACGCGGGTTGCCCTCGCCCGGCGCGAAGGGCGCCGCACGCGAGCGACATGCGATCGTGGCGATCAACGCCGAGCGCTGGCGTGATTTTTCCACGGCGCTCACTGCCGCGCAGCGTCGCGGGCTCAAGTCGATGTCTCCGCAGGAAGTCAGCGAGCTCGTGTCGCTCTACCGCGAGGTCTCTACGGATCTCGCGCGGCTGCGCACGGCCTCCGACAGCGAGGATCAGGACGCGATCTTCTACGTGAGCAGGCTGCTCGGCGCGGGGCACAACTTTCTCTATCGGCAGCGCGGGCTTTCCACGCGCGATGTGTGGCGCTACCTGTCGGTGGCGGTGCCGCGCGAAGTGCGGCGTTCCGGGCGATACATCTTCGTGGGGGCGTTCTTCCTGTTCGCGCCGATGGCGATCACGTACGCGGCGGTAGTGCGGAATCCGAAGCTCGAGCGGGAGTTGAACCCCGCCGGAATGATCGATCGCGTGATCGAGGATGCGCACAACGACAGTGCAGGGAAGCACGAATACGTGTCCGTGAAGGACTACATGCGCCCCATGATGGCGAGCGGCATCATCGCAAACAACGTGCAGGTGACATACGCGGTGTTCGCCTTCGGCGTCTCGGCGTGCGTTCTCACGATCTTCGCGCTGGTGAATAACGGGATGAGCATCGGCGCAGCGTTCGCGCTGTACACGAATCACGGCGTCTTTCATTTGATACGCGACTTCGTGATCGCACACGGCGTGCTCGAGCTCAGCGCGATCTGCATCGCGGCGGGTGGAGGGTTGCTTCTCGGGATGGCGCTGCTACTCCCTGGCGCGCGCACGAGGCGCGAGGCCTTCGTGATCAACGGGAGGCGCGCGATCCGACTCATCACTGCCTCGACGCTGATGTTGCTCGCGGCCGGAACCATCGAGGGGCTCATCTCGCCGCGAACCGATATTCCCTTCGCGGTGAAGGCGGGGGTCGCGGCTTCCACGGCGCTGCTGCTCGCCTTCTGGTTCTCGCGAGGCCGAAAAGACGAAGAGGAGTCGCCGGCCGAGGAGTTCGCCTACAGCGAGCCGCGCGCCTTGAGCTCGAGGTAGTGATTCACGACCGAGCTCGCGAGCTGTTTCGGGGACACGTCGAGCACCGACACGCCCGCGCGGCGCATCCGCACGATCGCCTCGTTTCGCGCACCCAGCAGCTCTTCGGCCGCGACGCTCGCGTATAGATCGCTCGACGAGCTGTGCTCGGTGGGCACGGCAGCGCTCACGAGCTCGTCGTTTCTGAGCGCGACGACGACGAGCAGATGCCGCATGGCGCTGCGCACCGTGTGCGCGATCATCGACTGCGACGAACGCGCGTCGATCACATCGGTGAAGAGCACGATGAGCGAGCGCTTGCGATGCCGCGTGGCGAGGGTGCGGAACGCCGACGCGTAGTCGGGCTCCGTCATCGTCGCGCGCGCGGGGATGAGCGCCTGCCGGATGGAGCGCATGGCCTTGTCGCCGCGCGCAGGCGGCACGAACGCGCGCAGCTCGTTGTCGAAGAGCAGCAGTCCGACCTGATCGCCCGCCTGCACCGCCACCGAAGCGAGAAGCGTCGCAGCCGAGAGGGCGTACTCGAAGCGCGGCACGCCGGCAGCGAGCTGCGTCATCATCCGGCCGGCGTCGACCGCGATCATCATCGTCTGCCCCTGCTCCACGGTGTACTCGCGCGTCATCAGCTTCTGGCGCCGCGCCGTCGCCTTCCAGTCCACGTGCCGCGGATCGTCGCCCACGCTGTACTCGCGCAGCGACGCGAAGTTGCTCCCCTCGCCGCGGCGGCGGATCGAGCGGATTCCCGCGTCGCGGAGACGGTGCTGAATCGCGAGCAGACGCAGGTGCCGCACGCCGGCGAGCGACGGCGTCACGAGCACGCTGTCCTCCGGCTCGTAGCGAATGCTCCGCTGCACGAGGCCGAACGCGCCGGCGATGCGAAGCACGACGGGGCCGAGCGGCCACGTCCCGCGCTCGCGCGCGACGACGGTGAAGGGAATGACCGTCTCGCCACCGGGTCCCACTCCGTACATCGTTCCGCGAGGCTCGGGAGATTCGATGATCCGCGGCAGCGCGTCGAAGAGGGTGAAGCGCAGAATGCGTGGCGCGGTGGAGCGCACGCGATACTCGCCGCGTTCCTTGTCGCCGAGCCCCACGTTGGAGGGCACGATCCGCTGTGCCGTGAGCTGCCACTTGGCGGGGAGCAGAAGCATGTCGAGGATCACGAGGGCGGCGACGACCACGAGGGCGTATGCCGCGGCGACCTCGGAGACGAGCCAGAGCGGCGAGAGCGCGATCACGATCGCCACGAGGCGGCGCGTCGGGATCAGGGCCACGAGAGCCCTGCCCACCTTCTGCATCGCCTCGTGCGCAGTGATCACTTGGGCGCCACGATCCGCGTGAGGAGCGCGTCGAGCACGTCGTCGCTGCTCCGTCCTTCCACCTCGGCTTCCGGCGACACCATCACCCGATGCCGAAGTACCGGAAGCGCGAACTGCTTCACATCGTCCGGCGTCGCGAAGTCGCGCCCTGCGAGCAGCGCCGCCGCGCGCGCCGTGCGAAAGAGCGCGACGCTCGCGCGGGGCGATCCGCCGAGCGTGAGCGATGGATCCTCGCGGGTCGCGCGCACGATGTCCGCGATGTACTCGCGCACCTCCGGCGCCACCTTCACGCTGTCCACCGCGCTGCGAAGCTCGCGGCACTGCGCCTCGTCGAGCACCGGCGCCGGCCGCACATCCGATGCACGCTCGGCGTCGAAGCCGCGCGAGTAGTTGTCGAGCATCCCGAGCTCCGCCGTGCGCGACGGATAGCTCACGCGGATCTTGAGCAGGAAGCGGTCGAGCTGTGCCTCGGGGAGCGGGTAGGTGCCCTCGTACTCCACCGGATTCTGCGTCGCGAACACGGTGAAGAGATCGCCGAGCGAGCGGCCCTCGCCATCGATGGTCACCTGCCGCTCGCCCATCGCCTCGAGGAGCGCCGCCTGCGTCTTCGCGGGCGCGCGATTGATCTCGTCGGCGAGCAGCATGTCGGTGAACACCGGACCGGCGCGGAACTCCGAGGTTCGCCCGGCGTCGCGCAGCACATTGATCCCCGTGATGTCCGCGGGCATGAGATCGGGGGTGAACTGGATGCGCCCGAAGCGCGTGTTGAGCGCGCCCGCGAGCACGCGCACGAGCAGCGTCTTCGCCGTGCCGGGCACTCCCTCGAGCAGCGCGTGCCCGCGAGCGAGAAAGGCGACGAGCGCTTCATCGATTACGCCGTCCTGTCCGATGACTCGCTGCGACACCACCGCGCGCACGCGCGCGAGCGAGTCGGTGATCTGTTCTGGTGTGATCACTTGATGAGGTTCCTCTCGATGTGGTCGATGGCCGCGCCCGCCGACACAAGCTGCTCTGGCGTCGGCTTGTTCGCGAGCGAGTTGGTGAGAATGTCGATGTCGCTGCCGAGCGCCGGAAGTCGACGGCGGAGCAGCGCGAGGTAGTCGGCGTCGCTGAGCTGCGCCGTGGTGCCGAAGGGATGCCGGCGCCGGATTCCGCGTACGAGCCGCTGCGCCGCGAGCCCCGTGGCGCCGATCGCCTCGTACGCGCGCGAGAGCGCACCCACGTGCTCCAGCGGCGAGCGGCGTTCGTACCGTGCGCGGGAAATCGGAGCGATCGGGCGCACCCCGATCACGAGCAGATAGAGCAGCCCCGCCGCCGCGATCTGCACGATCGCGCGCCCCCACGACGTCTCGAACAGCGCCTCCTCGAGCACGTCGAGCTGCGTCGTCTCCTCCCCGTATCCTTGATGATATTCGTCGAACACGATGCGCGAGCGGCGCTCGGCGTCGACGCTCTCGAATACGCGAACGGCGAGCACGGCGCCGGCGATTCGGCGCAGCACATCGTTGCGAAGGAAGCTGGGATCGGCGATCGCAACCACGGCTCCGCGTTTCATCGGAAGGATCGCAATCTCCGGGTGCTCGTGCTTGGCGTGCACGTAGAGCAGCGTCGTCGCCGTCTGCGGCCACGCGCCCACGGTGTCGCTGTCCGAGGCGGGCGTGCCTTCGAGGTACTTGTGAAAGCTGCGGGCATTCAGAGTGCCGAACGCCTCGCTCACCGTGTCGACCTGGTCTGATTCGCCAAGCAGACTGTCACTGCTGGGGCGAAGCGACACGTACGACATCTGAGACTGCTGCAAGCCGATCGAGTCCGCGAGCGCCGATCCGCGCTCGGGAACGACGACGGCATTCGCGCCGCGTCGCACGGCCTCGAGAAGCGCATGGATCTCGGTGCCGCTGGGATCGATCGGCGTGCCGAGTATTACGTAGGTAGTGTTGCTGTCGAGCGTGCCCTCGAAGGGGACGATGCGCTCGTCGGTCTTCCAGCCGAGCCGGTCGAGGATGTCGCGAAGGCCGTGCGAGCCGTTGATCGCACGCGAGCGTGTGCTGAGCGTTCGCCCGGTGACGTCCTCGCCCGCCGGCGAGAGTATCCCGGTGATGACGACGATCGCGATCAGCGCCGGGAGCACGACGCGCGGGCGAAGCCACTTGCTCGCGGTGCGCTCAGCCATGCGGAGCCACGATCGGAAGCGCGATGGAGAGGAGCCGCTCGTAGCGCTCACGATCGCACACGCCAAGCCCGTAGATCACGAACTCGTAGGCGCGGGCGAAGTCGCGGAAGCCCGGAAAAATCGGCGAGGAGATCCGCCGCACTTCGCGCACGTAATCGCCAGCGGTCTTGGATGGATGGATCTTGATCTGCTCCTGCCTGGCACCGGCGTCGAGCAGCGCGGCGTAGAGCGCGTGCGCGGCCGCGGTGTAGTCGCCGCGTGCTGCGAGCATTTGCGCCGCGCTCCACGCGTCGGAACGCGAGCGTGACGCGAGGTGATCCCACCCTGCGCCAGCTGCCCTGAGCGCGTTACGCGCGCGCCAGAGATAGAGCCATCGCGCGACCGCGGCGGCGGTGAGCAGGCCGAGTACGATGAGCACCGCCCAGAAGAGCGGGGGAGAGCGGCGAAGCACGCCGAAGGCGGGTGCGAGCCACGCGAAGAAGCGCGCGAGCAACCGCCCGAGCCAGTCCCGGAAGTGGATCAGCCACGACGTCCTGCTGTAGTCTTCCGACCCGAACACGGTCTCGACGACGCGTCGTATCGTTTGCTCGGGAATCTGCTCGAGGAGCACGCGCATTCTGGTCAGGAACTCCGCGGGTGAGATCGAGGCAACAAGATATCGCGCTACTCGGCCGCGGGCGAACTATTGTGCGTAGCTGTCGCACACGGAGCGCACGGGGCAGGTCGGGCACCCTCGCACTCTCGCCGTGCAGACCAGCGCGCCGAGCTCCATGAGCGCCTGGTTGTGTACATAGGTCGTGGGGCCTGTCCGCGGGAGTACGGCGCGGGCGATCTGCCACGTCTCCTTGTGCCCCGCGTGAGTGCGCGGATTCACGTGGGGCGCGAAGACGCGCGTCAGCACGCGAGCGACGTTCGTGTCCACCAGCGGAGCGCGGCGCTCGTAGGCGAAGGAGGCTACCGCGCCGGCGGTGTATGCGCCGATGCCAGGAAGCTTGCGTAGCGCGTCGGGCTCCTCGGGGATCGCCGCCGGATCGCGATCTCGCACGATCGTGCGCGCGAGGCGTTGGAGATTACGCGCGCGGGCGTAGTAGCCGAGCCCGTTCCAGGCCTCGCGCACGCGCGCGGGGCGTGACGCGGCCACTGCCTCGAGTGTCGGGAACCGGTCGAGGAATTCGGCGTACTTCGTAATGACGCGCGACACCTGCGTCTGCTGGAGCATCAACTCCGAGACCAGGATATGGTAGGGATCGCGAGTGCGGCGCCACGGAAGGTCGCGCGCATTCACGCGATACCATGCGCGCAACTTGCGGCCAAAGGCCGACCGTCGCTCCGGCGTAATGTTCGTGGAAGTCACTCGGTGGAACGCTATGTACCCTCCGCGAAGGGTGCAACGGGGACCGGGGTGTTAACTTTTCAGCTCGTCACCGCCCTGGTCAGGGGCCCTCCGTTCGCTCGGGAGAGAGTATGAATGTCGTCCGATTCTCCGCGATGCTGCTCGTCGCCGGCACTCTTCCGGCGCTGGGGCAGATGCACTACACGCCGTCCGTTCAACGCTATCGCCTGCACTCGACGGTCGAGCGAGCGCAGGAAATGAACGGCGACAAGTCGTCCGGCGTCATCACCAACGAGCAGCAGGTGACGGTGGCGCTGCAGGCGCCGAACGGGAAGTCGGCGCTCACGGACAAGGACACGCTCACCTTCGCCGTCACGCTGGATTCGGTGAACATGAGCTCGAGTATGTCCGTTCAGCTCCCCGACGTGAGCGTGATGCAGGGGACGAAGGTGAGCGGCACGATGCTGCCCTCCGGGAAGGTCATCAGCTTCAAGTCCGACACGAAAGCGACCGATGGCGTCGACCGCGAGTCCATCGTCTCGAGCATGGCGCACTTTCTCCTGGCGCTGCCGCCTACAGGCGGAGCCGGCGCGACGTGGACTGACACCGCGAACACCAACGTTTCATCCGACGGCAACACGCTCAAGACGTCGACGATCACGGTGTCGAAGGTGCTCGGCGACACGACGGTAGCTGGACAGGCGGCGTGGCGCGTTCACCGAATGTCGACACTGATCATCTCGGGTACGCAGCAGCAGGCGAATCAGCAGATCACGATGGACGGCACGGGCACCGGTGAGGCGATGTACTACATCGGCACCAACGGCGTGTACCTCGGCTCCACTGCGACACAGTCGATGAAGGAGACCGTGAAGGCCGCGGGGATGGTCATTCCGGTGACACAAACGGCGAAGTCGACGGTCACGATCATCAAGTAGGCGGAGGGATCGCGGCGCGCACCGTCGCGCCGCCGCAGTCGTTCGAGCAGCGTCACCCGAGGGGAGGGGAGCGATGGCGGACGAGCAGCGAATCGCGGTTCTGGAACAGCACGTACGCGCGCTTTACGAGCAGTTGAGCGCGCTGCGCGAGGAGCTGCGTGCTCGCGACGGTTCGGCACCGGCGGCAGCGGCGCCCGCGGAAGCAAGCGCGCCGAAAGTTCAGCCGCCGTCCTTCGCCGAAGCTCCCGCCGCCGCGGCTCCCTCCGCCGAGCCTCGCCCCGCGCACCGCCCGCATCCACCCAAGGTCTCGTCCGCGCCCGACATCGATCTCGAGAAGCTCCTCGGACGCTACGGAACGATCGCCGTCGCATCGCTGGCGATTCTCATGGGCGTCGGAACCTTCCTCTCGTGGGCAATCGAGCACGGACATCTCGGGCCGAACGTTCGCGTCGTACTCGGATTCATTGGTGCGGGGATCGTCGCCGGCGTCGGACTCTGGGTGCGCGACAAGCGCGACGTGCGCTTCGGCAACGTGCTCCTCGCGCTGTCGCTCGCGATCGTGCACGTCGACGCCTGGGCTGCGGGTCCGCATCTGCAGGTGCTCAGCACCTTCACCGCGCTCACGATCGCAGCCGCGGCATCAGCGGCGCTGGCAGCGCTCGCGCTCACATCCGAAGAGCGCACGCTCTTCGCCATCGGCTTCGCGGGCGCGCTCGCCGCGCCGTTCGTCACGGCGAAAGAGCCCGGAAGTGTGGTCATGCTGCTCACCTACGGTTGGGTCGTGATCGCACTCGGCCTCTTCGCCATTCGCGAGCGCGGATGGCGTCCGGTGCTCTGGCTCACCGTCATCGGCGCCGCCGTGTACATCGTCGCCGCGGTGGGGACGCCGAGGGACCTCGTGATCGGTTGGCTGCCCGTGCACGCGCCGGTGATTTTCGCCTTCGCCTGCGCTGCTGCGGGGCTGCTCTTCGCACGCGACTCGCTGCGCTCGAAGCTCGCACTCGCCTTTCTCTTCCTCGCCTGCGCCGCCACTCTCGGCTACTCGATTCACGTGCGCACGCTCGAGGTGAGCGTCTCGCTCGCGGGTATCGCCGCGTCGTATCTCATCGCGCGCGAGCTCGAGACCGATGAGCGTTGGCTCGTCATCGGCAACATCGTCGTGCCGCTCGGATTTCTCTGTGCCACGATCGCATCGGCGACGGACCGCACGATCCAGGCGCTCGCGGCCGCCGCGCTGACGGTTGTCGCCGCGACGCTCGCGCTGGAAGACGAGGAGGAGCGATCCAATCATCTGTTCGTGACCGCGATCGCCAGCGGTCTCGCCATCCTGGTCTACCTCATCGACTTCGACACGCGATGCATCGCCGCGCTGGCGATGCATGCCGCGGTTTTCTCCATCGTCTTCCGCTCGACGCGCGCGCGGCTCCTGATTCCGCCAATCCTGATCAGCCTGCTGATCCCCTCCGGCTGGACGCTCTTCCTTCTCTCCGAGCGAGCTCCGTACGCATACACGCCCTTCCTCACCATCCCGTCGCTGTGCGCGCTCGCGACGGTCGGCGCGTGGACGATGTTTGCTCTCGCGGTGAAGCCCGCGCCTGAGGCGAATGCGCCGGAGGATCGACCGATCGCCTCGCTCATCGGCAGCCTTGCCATCGCATTTGGCTTTGTGTGGGTGCGTCAGGAGCTGGTCGATGCCTGGTCGTACGACACCTCCTTGTTCGCGCTAATCATCTATTACGCCATCGCTGGACTCGTCCTCATCTTCGCGGGACGCTGGCGCCGAGTCGGGCTCTGGCGCGCCGTCGGGCTCGCGCTGGCCTTCTACGCGGGGTACAAAGCGCTCGTCCAGACGTTCACGATCGATGCGGTTGGGTTGCGCGTGGGCGCCCGCATCCTGGTGGGCGTCTTCCTCGCCGCCGTGGCGTACTGGTATCGCGTCCCCGCGGCGCCTGCCTCCAGCGACCCGCCCGGCACGGACGACGCTGGTGCCCATACCGTCGGTGCGACGGTGTCGGGATAAATGCCACCTAGCGCTGCGGCGGGGGACATCCCACTGTAGAGACGGTCGGCGACGGTCGAGCCGTTGCCGCAATCGCGTTCGTCGGCGTGTTCGACCCCGCTCACAGGGATACCCAATGTCTCCCGCCCGCGTGTCAAGCGCTCGTGCGCTTGTCTGCATCGCTGCCGGCATCGCGCACTTTCTCATCGCGAGTGATGCCACCGCGCAGCAGCGGCACGCGTCCGCATCCACCGCGCATGCCTCCGCAGCAAACGTCGTGATCGTCGTTGCCCACGACTTCGCATTCGATCTCGCACCGTCGATCCCCGGTGGGCTCACGACTTTTGAGCTGCGCAATCGCGGCGCGCAGAGCCATCACCTCGAGATCGTGCGTCTCGATTCCGGGAAGACGGCGAGTGACGCGCTCGCTGCGCTGATCAAGGCTGGGCGCGGGCCTCGTCCGGCGTGGCTCCACTCCATCGGCGGTCCGAACGCGGCGACGCCGGGAGAGAGCAGCAATGCCACGCTCGTGCTCGCACCGGGCAGCTATCTCGCCTTTTGCGAGATACCGGGGCCAACCGCTGCCCGGCACTACATGAAGGGGATGGTGAAGCCCTTCATCGTGACCGCGTCGGGGCGGCCCGGCGCACTTCCCCCAGCGGACATCGCGCTGAACCTCGTCGACTTTGACTTCGTGCTCTCGCATCCACTCACACGCGGGCATCACGTACTCGCGGTTTCCAACGCGGGGTCGCAGCGGCACATGGTCGCCATCAAGCGGTTCCCGAACGACTATCCCGCCGGCACCACCGCGAGGGATCTCACCGCGTGGGCACTCGATCCACAGGGAAGGGCAGCTCCGGGCGCGAATGAAGGCGGCGTCACGGAGATCTCGCCCGGAACCACCGTCGTGATGTCGCGCGACTTTCGCCCCGGCCGCTATCTCCTCATCTGCTTCTCGGCCGACGAGAAGGATGGCAAGCCGCACTTCAAGCACGGGATGCAGAAGGAGATCACGATCGACTAGAGCGATCGCTAGTCGAAGTCCTCGCTCGCGCGCCGCTTCTTGATCTCGGCGCGCCGCTTCTTCGCCTTGAGCCGTGCCTCCTTGCTCGCGCGCGTCGGCACCGTCTTTCGGCGCGCGCGCGGAACCGTGAGCGCCGCGCGCACCAGCTTCGCCAGCCGCTCCTCCGCCGCCTCGCGATTGCGCAGCTGACTCCTGTGCTCACTCGACACGATGCGGATGAAACCATCGGCATTGGTGCGCGAGCGCAGACGCCGCAGCACGCCCTCTCGCACATCGTCCGGAATCGCGCGCGTTTGCGCGACGTTCCAGAGCAGCTCGATGCGCGTCGACGAGGTGTTCACGTGCTGCCCGCCGGCTCCGCCCGATCTGCTCGCGCGAATCGAGAGCTCGTCGCGCGGAATCGCGACACCCTCCACGATCTCCAGCGCATCACTCACGTTGCACCCGCCTCGCGCGCGGCGATCGCCTCCGGCGTGCGATGCACGCGCACCGCGGCCACGCGCCGCGAGTCCATCGCGACCACCTCGAGCTCGCCGCCGGGGAAGGGAACCCGATCGCCAACGCGCGGCAGTCGTCCGATGCGCGAGAAGACGAATCCGCCGAGCGTGGACCAGCTCCCCTCGGGGATTTTGACCCCGTGGTCCGAGCGCACGTCGATGAGCGACAGCGATCCCGCCAGCTCGAGCACGCCGTTCATCTCGAGAGCCTCGCGCTGCGCCACGTCGTACTCATCGGCGATGTCACCGATCACTTCCTCGACGAGATCCTCCATCGTCACGATCCCGGCGGTGCCGCCAAACTCGTCGAGTACGATCGCCATGTGCGCGCGCGTCTTCCGCAGATCATCGAGCACGCGCTCGGCCGGACGCGTGTCGGGGATGTAGAGCGCCTCGCGCACGAACTGCTGCACCGTGAACGGCTGCTCGCCCGCGTAGAGCCAGAGATCCTTGGCGAGAAACACGCCCACCAGATCGTCGAGGTCCTCACCGTACACGGGGTAGCGCGAGTATCGCTCCTGGCGCACCACCGCCCACACCTCCTCCTGCGTCGCCGTCGCCGGTATCGCAACGATCTCGGTGCGCGGGCGCATCACATCTCGCGCCTTCTTCTGATGGAAGTCGAACACGCCCGCGAGCATCTGGGCGTCGCTCTCGTTGATCATCCCGTGCGCGCGCGTCTGCGTCACGAGCAGTCGCAGCTCCTCCGGCGAGTGCGCGCGCTCGCTGTCCGTCACCTGCGTCACGCCCAGGATCTTGAGCAGGAAGTTCGCCGCCCCGTTGAGCAGCCAGGTCACCGGCAGCGCGAGCTTCGCGAACCATCGCAGCGGGCGAACGAGCCACCGGCTCGTCGACTCCGGATTCGCATAGGCGATCGACTTGGGCACCAGCTCGCCGATCACGATGTGGAGGAAAGTGATCGTGACGAAGGCGACGATCACCGTCGCGGCCGCGTGCGAGATCACCTCGGCGCGCCCGAACCCCAATCGCTCGATCAGCGCCGCGATCAGCGAGGCCACCGTCGTCTCGCCGACCCAGCCCAGCGCCAGCGACGCCAGCGTCACCCCCAACTGTACGGCCGAGAGGTAGCGCGGGATGTCATTGGCCGTCTCCTGAACGAGCTTCGCGCTCCGATCGCCACGAGCCGCCAGCGCGTCGATTCGCGAGCGCCGAGCGCTCACCAGCGATAGCTCGGCCGCCACGAAAAGGGCGTTTGTCAGGACGATCGCCAACACAGCGAGGAGTCGTAGCACGATCGCGCTCGCAGTCAGCGCGACTTCTGAATTCTCCACGTAACTCATTGAAGGAGTGGGTCGTCGTCCAGGTATAGCAAAATGCACTACTCGCCGGGCTACCGGAACTCTTGCGCTTTGCGAGGGTGCCCGCCGCGTCTCCTGTACTTGAGCGTCTGCCGGATCAATGGTCGAGCCCAGCCGCGTAATTCGCTACATCTACATTGGCCGCCTCTCGTTGGCAGCCGCGATCTTCGTCGCGGCGGTCTTCTCGTGGCACGGCCCCGACGCGCGCGAGACGCTCCTGGCCACGCTGGCGCTCTTCGCCGCCATCGCCTTTACCTCGCTCTCCGCATGGTTCGGGCTCGCTTACCGCGCTCTGGTGAGCCGCGCCTTCTACTATACTCAGTCGCTGTTCGACGTCGCGCTCATCACGACCGTCGTGCACATCACCGGCGGCTCGCTTTCACCCTTCGCCGCGCTCTACATCCTCGCGACGGCGTGCGCGTCGCTTCTCCTCCCAGTTGGCGGCGGCCTTCTCATCGCCGCGCTCGGCAACGTCCTCTACTTCGCCGACGTCATCGTCCTGCAGGGCACGTCGCTCGGCATGGCGGTCATCCTCCAGCTTGGCGTCTTCGCCATTACCGCGCTCGGCGTCGCCTACCTCGGCGCGAGATTGCAGGAAGCCGGGGTGAACCGCGAGGCGCTCGCTCAGCAGCTCGTCGTCGTGAAGCTGCAGGCGGAGGACGTGCTCAAGAATATCCGCAGCGGGATCATCACGATCGACGTGGATGGGCGCATCCTCTTCGCGAACTCGATGGCGGGACAGCTCATCGGCTTCGACGGTGAGCTCGTGCGCGGGGAGAACATTCGCGATGTCGTGACGATGAGCGCGCCGGCGCTCTCGGAGGCGCTCGAGAAGGCGGTGCACGGACACGAACGAGTCACGCGCGGCGAAGCAGCGATCACTGTGAACGGGCGCACCTTCCCGATCGGATTCACGACGACGACGATGAGCGCGACCGGTGAAGCAGGAAACGTGTCGGGCACCGTGATCTTTCAGGACATTTCGGACAACAAGCGTCTCGAGGAGCTGCGCCTGCGCACCGAGCGATTGGAGGCGGTGGCGGAGCTCAGCGCGTCGCTCGCGCACGAGATCAAGAATCCGCTCGCGTCCATTCGGAGCGCGGTCGAGCAGCTCGGAGCGCGCTCCCGCGCCACCGAGGACGAGCGCGTGCTCGCGACGCTGATCGTGCGCGAGTCGGACCGGCTCTCGCGACTGCTGTCGGAGTTCCTCGACTTCGCGCGCGTGCGCGTGACGCGCGGCGAGCGCGTGAACATGGGCGAGGTCGCGCAGGCCGCGGTGCGCCTCGCCGACACGCATCCCGACCGCAAGACGGGAGTCACGGTAACCTGCGTGATCCCGACGGAGACGCTGCTCGTCGAAGGTGATGAGGATCTGCTGCATCGCGCGATCTTCAACATCACGCTCAACGCCGTGCAGGCCGCTCCGGATACCGATGGGCGCGTCACTGTTGAGCTCTCGAGACTGAGCGCCGAGCAGATCCCCACAGGCGTTCCGTTCGAGGTGAGCGCGGTCGCGCTTCGCGTGTCCGACAACGGCCCCGGCATCCCGATCGAGCTGCGCGAGCGCGTCTTCGATCCGTTCTTCACGACGAAGACAGGCGGCACCGGCCTCGGGCTCCCGATCGTCCATCGGGCGATCGAGGCGCATCGCGGCTTCGTGTTCATGGACAGCAGTCCGAGAGGCACACGCTTTACCGTGCTGCTGCCGCAAATTCAGCAGCGCATCCCCGCGGAGATCGCAGAATGATGACCACTGCCAGCCCCACCGTTCTCATCGTCGACGACGAGACTGGTATTCTCGAGACGCTCAAAATTCTTCTCAAGAACGAGGGCTTCACGCCGCACGTCGCGCTCGGCGGCAAGCAAGGGCTCGAACAGATCGCGGCGATCGATGCCGACATCGTGCTCTCCGATGTGCGCATGCCGAACGTCGGAGGCCTCGAGATTCTCACTGCCGCGCGCGCGAAGGATCCGTTCGTCCCCGTCATCCTCATGACCGCGCAGGCGGATCTGCGTTCGGCGATCCAGGCGGTGAACGAGGGCGCGTATCACTACATCCAGAAGCCGTTCGTCAACGACGAGATCATCGCCATCCTGCGGCGAGCGGCCGAGCATCGGCAGCTGCGCGTGGAGAACCAGACGCTCAAGCAGGAGATCAAGCGGCACGGGCAGAATGGCGTGAGCACGCCGGTGGGACGGAGCAAGGCGTGGCTCTCGGTGCTGCGCCTCGCGGAGACCGTCGCCCCCACCGACTCGATCGTGCTCATTCAGGGCGAGTCGGGAACGGGGAAGGAGGTCATCGCGCGCTACATCCACGATCTCTCGCAGCGCAAGGATGGGACGTTCAACTCGATCAACTGCGGCGCGCTCCCGGAGAGTCTGCTGGAGAGCGAGTTGTTCGGGCACATGAAGGGGTCGTTCACCGGTGCCGTGAAGGACAAGCGCGGCTTGTTCGAGGCGGCCACGAAGGGGACGTTCTTCCTCGACGAGATCGGCGAGACCACGCAGGCCACGCAGGTAAAGCTTCTGCGCGTGCTGCAGCAGCGCGAGGTGATCCCCGTGGGTGGCACGGAGCCGGTCGCGATCGACACGCGCATCCTTGCGGCGACGAACCGCGATCTCGAGGAGGAGATGAAGCGCGGCACCTTCCGCGGCGATCTCTTCTATCGATTGAACGTCTTCGCGCTCCATCTGCCGCCGCTGCGCCAGCGCCGGGACGACGTGCCCCTGCTCATCGATTCCTTCCTCCATCGCGGCGCGCTTCAGCGCAGCGAGGAAACGAAGCGCTTGAGCGACGAAGCGCTCGACGCGATGCTCGCCTACGCCTGGCCCGGCAACGTCCGCGAGCTCGAGAACGCCCTCGAGCGCGCGATGATCCTCTCCACGGGCCCGCAGATCGAGCTCGTCGCACTTCCGGAGCGCATCACCGAACGAAAGCCGGAGCCGCTCATCGCCGATCGGCCGGCCAGCGCGAATCCCGCCCTCGATGTGATCGAGCGGGCGTACATCATGTGGGTGCTCCAGTGCGAAGGCGGCAACAAGAGTCGCGCGGCCGACATCCTCGGCATCGACCCGTCGACGCTCTACCGAAAGCTCTCGCGCTACGGAGTCGCGGACGCGTGACGAATGCCACCGCGCGCAACGCTGGGGCGGCTGACGCGTCCTTTGTTCAACCAGCCATGACTACAGCCGTTACGCCTACGCCTTCGCGCCCGATGGAAGGGACCAGCGCCCCGTCCGAGCCTGGACCGCTGAAGCTCCGCGCATCGCTCAAGACCGAGATGATGCTCAGCCTCGCCGTCCTCGGCACCGCTGCGCTCTCCCTCGCCGCCCTCAACGCCGTCGTCCTCGAGACGCTCACGTTGAGCCAGGATGGGCCGATCTATCTCGCGCTCCTCATCCTCGCCGACATCCTGATCTTCGTCGCCTTCGGCGCCTACAAGATCCAGGGGCTCGTGCTCGATCCGCTGGACGTCGTCGTCGAGACCACCGAGGCCATCGCCGACGGCGATCTGTCGCGGCGCGTCCCCCGCACCGGTCCGACGGAGTTCTCGAGGCTCGCGCGCAGCATCAATCGCATGACCGCGCGCATTCTCGAGGAGCAGGCGCAGCGCACGCACCTCGAAAAGGTCGCCAGCGTCGGACGTCTCGCCGCCGGCGTCGCCCACGAGATCGGGAATCCGCTCGGCGCCATTGGCGGCTACGCGCACATCCTGCGCAAGAGCTCCGTGCTCGACTCCGATGCGCTCGACGCCGTCGCCGGCATCGAGCGGGAGAGCGCGCGAATCGATCGCATCATGCGCGGCATGCTCGAGTACGCGCGGCCGCGCCGCCGCATTACGTCGCGGATCGATCTCAACGTCACCGTGAACGAGGTCGTCCAGCTCCTGCGCGATCAGGGCACGCTCCGCGAGGTCACGCCGGAAGTCGCGCTGCAGCACGGGCTCCCGAAGGTGATCGGCGATGGACACGAGCTCGAGCAGGTGCTCGTCAACCTCATTCTCAATGCGGTCGACGCGATGCAGGGTCAGGGCAAGGTGTGGATCGTCACGCAGTCGGTGAATTTCGCGGACATTAGCGGTCGCAACGGGCGTCGCAACAACGATCCCGACGGATTCGAAGTGGCGCGCGAGCAGAGCGCACGCGTGCGCGCGTGGGTCAACGGCGTGGGCGAGCCGACGCAGATCCTCAAGCTCATCGTCGCGGATTCCGGTCCTGGAGTGCCGATCACCGAGAGCGAGAAGATCTTCGATCCGTTCTACACGACGAAGGAGCCCGGCCGCGGCACGGGGCTGGGACTGGCAGTGGTCTCGCGCATCGTCGAGGGACTCGGCGGCACGATCTGGGTGCGTCAGGCACGAGAGGGCGGAGCAGCGTTCATGATGTATTTCCCGGTGTCCGACGATGCAGCCGGCTCCGACGAGCGCCCCGCCAGCGCCGGCGCTGATCGGCCGTGAAGATCCTCGTCGTTGACGACGAGCCGGGGCTTCGTCAGACGGTCTCCCGGATTCTGGGCGCGGAAGGACACACGGTAAACACCGCGGGCGAGGGCGAGGAGGCACTGAGCAAGCTCTCCGCGGACGACGTCGACCTCGTGCTGTGCGATTTGCGCATGCCGAAGATGGACGGCCTCGAGTTCATCGAGCGCTATACGAGCGGCGGCGGCCACGCGCTCGTGATCGCCATGAGCGCGTACGGCGATTCCGACACGGCCATCGCGGCGATGCAGAAGGGCGCCTACGACTACGTGCAGAAGCCGTTCCGGGCCGAAGAGGTCGTGCTCGCGGTGCGGAAGGCGGCGGAGCGCGAGAAGCTGCGCGCGAAGGTGGAGGAGCTCGAGGATCAGCTCAGCACCATTCGCGGCGCCGACGCGATCATCGGCCACAGCGCCTCGATCAAGGCGGCGCTCGACATGGCGCGCAAGGTCGCGCGCCATCCGTCGACGGTGCTCATCACCGGCGAGAGCGGCACGGGCAAGGAGCTCGTCGCGCGGCTCGTGCACAAGAGCAGCCCGCGCGCGGACAAGGCATTCGTTGCAGTGAATTGTGGCGCCATCCCGGAGCCGCTGCTCGAGAGTGAGCTCTTCGGTCACGTGAAGGGCGCTTTCACGAGCGCCGATCGCGATAAGATCGGACTTTTCGAAGAGGCCAACGGCGGCACGCTCTTTCTCGACGAAATTGGCGAGCTCCCCGCGGCGCTGCAGGTGAAGCTCCTGCGTGCGCTGCAGGAAGGCGAAGTGCGGCGCGTGGGCGCGACCACGTCACAGCGCATCGACGCACGCGTCGTCGCGGCGACGAATCGCGACCTCGGCGTCGACGTCGCGAGTGGGCGCTTTCGCGGCGATCTGTACTATCGCGTGAACGTCGTGACCATTCGCCTTCCGCCCCTTCGCGAGCGCTCGCAGGACGTGCCGGAGCTCGCGCTGCACTTTCTGCGGCTCTACAACGCGCGCCTCGGGCTCAAGGTCGAGTCGATCTCCGCGCCGGCGATGCGCACGCTCATCGACTACGCATGGCCGGGTAACGTGCGCGAGCTCGAGAACGTGATCGAGCGCGCGCTCGTGCTCTCCGCCGGCCCGACGATCGAGCGCGAGCATCTCAGCGACATCATCGCGCCAGTCTCCGTCGCGCAGCCCGCCGTCGACGATTTCTCCGTGAAGCGCCAGACGGAGGCGTTGGAGCGCACGCTTATCAGACGTGCGCTCGAGCGCACCAACGGCAATCGCACGCGCGCGGCGCAGCTCCTCGATCTCTCTCATCGCGCGCTTCTCTACAAGATCCGCGACTACGATCTAGGCAGTTAGCGCAATTCAGCGGACGCGCGGCGCTTCGTCACGCCGCGCGCGACTTCGCTGACGCACCACCCGCATGCCGCTCGTACACTCGGCCCATGCGCCTCCGACTCTCTCTTCGCAGCGCCTTCACCCTCGTCGAGCTTCTCGTCGCCTGCCTCGTACTCGGCACCGGCGTGCTCGCTCTCGCTTCGACATCCGTGGCCGTGGCGCGCCTCGCTGGCGACGCTGCCCGCGAGGGCGAGGCGGCCGAGCGTGGGCAGGCTCGCATGGAGGCGATGCGCGCGAGCGCGTGCGCGACTGCCTCGGGGAGCGCGATCGCTGGCGGCATTTCCGAGTGGTGGAGCGCATCCCCGTCACCGGTCGGCGCGGCGCTCAGCGACAGCGTGCGCTACGCCGAGGGCGCGCATCATAGTGTGCGCTCGAGCGCCCTCGCCAGCGCGGCGTGGTGCCCGTAATGCGCACTCGCCGCCCGGGCGCCTCGCTCATCGAGCTCACTCTCGTGATCGTGCTTCTCGCCGCCATCGGCACCGCCACGCTCGGCGTCGTCGTGCGCCAAGAGCGATTCTATCGCGACCAGGCGAGCTCCATCGACTCGCGCGCCACCGTGCGCGATGCAGTCTCGCTGCTCCAGAGCGAGCTGCGCGCGCTCACCCCCGCTGATGGAGACCTCTACGCCATCGGCTCCGGCGCCGTCGACTTTCGCGCAACTCTGGCGCAGAGCGTGATCTGCACCATCTCGCCGTCGCGCACTCTGATCACGATCCCGCCCGAGCATCTCGCCACCGGCGCTCCACTCACCTGGCTCGGCACCCAGCCCGAGCAGGGCGACACTCTGCTCGTCCTCGCCACCGACTCCACTCTCGGTGACGCGTGGGATCGCCACGTGCTCGCCGCGGCGCCTACGCTCGCTGGCAGCTGCCCGACGAGCACCAGCCTCACTACCACTGCGTCCGAGGCGTCGGCGGCGCTCACGATGTCGCTGAGCCCTCCGCTCGACACGTCGATCGCGCCGGGCACCCCCGTGCGCGTGGTGCGGCGAGCGCGCTACGAGCTCTATCGCGCCTCCGATTCCCGCTGGTATCTCGGCTACCTCGATTGCCTGTCCCCTCGCGCCACGCCCTGCAACGTCGTGCAGCCCGTGGCCGGTCCGTTCGCGCCGGGGGGCATCCGACTCACGTACCTCGATCGGGGAGGAGCGCCCACGAGCAATCCGTCGCGCGTGGCGCGCATCGACGTGACCGCGATCGCCGAGCGGCGCTCGTCGCCGACTGTGCTCGATTCGCTCGCGACTACGATCGCGCTCCGCAATTGACCAGGCGCTCTACTACGCCCGTCCGCGCGAACCCCAGCCGCAAGCGCGGCGTGGCCCTGATGATGACGCTCGGCGCGATCGCCGTCATCGGTGCGCTCCTCATTGGCGTCGTCTTCTCCGCGCTCCTCGAGCGCCGCGACGCGATGCTCGAGCTGCTCCGCGCTCGCGCACTCGACGCCGCGGAGCTCGCGCTGGCGGAGACAATCGCGCCAACTATTTGGAATTCCTCATGGAGCACCACCGGCTCTCACGGAGTGATAGCCGTTCGCGCCTACGCGCTCCCAGCCGCCGACGCCACCGACACCATCCGCGTTACGAAGCTCTCATCGCGCCTTTTTCTCATCGTTTCCGACGCGCGCGTGGGGCTCTCGCCGCTCGCCTTCGCGAGACGTCGCGTGTCCATGATCGTCGTACTGGACAGCGCACAACGCGCCTCCCCTGCACGATCGCACGCATGGCTGGAGCTGCCGCGCTGACCACATTGCGCCGCACTTGCTTGCTGTCACGCGGCGCGTTGGAGCCCCTCTGGTGGGTGTTACGTTCACCGCCCCCGCTCGTGTCACAGTAGCAAAGCTTTGGTACAGCCCGGTTGGGATACGGGCCCGTACCGTGTCACAACCGTCCCACGGCATCACGTCCACGTCCAATTTCGTAGTAAACCCCGCCCCTCACCGGCCTCCAACATGGCGCTCTTCGGTCGCAAGAAGACGACAATCGGACTCGATATCGGCTCCGGATTGATCAAGGTAGCAGTCGTCGATCACGGTCGCGGCGACCCGCAGCTCGTCAAGGTCGCCATCGCACCGCTGCTCGCCGACGCGATCGTCGAAGGCGAAGTGATGGATCCCGGCATTGTCGCAGACGCGATTCGCACCGCGCTCGCAGCCGCCGGCATCAAGGGGAAGGGAGTCGTGACCGCCGTCGGCGGACGCGACGTGATCATCAAGAAAATTCAGATCGACCGTGTGAAGGAAGCGCAGGCGCGTGAGCTCATTCGCTGGGAAGCGGAGCAGCACGTGCCCTTCGACATGGAGTCGGTCGAGCTCGACTTTCAGATTCTCGATCCGACCGCCGATGGCCTCGAGATGAGCGTGCTGCTCGTCGCCGCCAAGCGCGATCTGATCGAAGGCAAGCTCCGCCTGCTCACCGACGCCGAGGTCGCGCCGTCGATCGTCGACGTCGATGCGTTCGCGCTCCACAACGCATTTGAGCTCAACTACCCCGATGCGATGAACGGCGTCGTCTGCCTCGTCAACATCGGACACGAAGTCACCAACATCAACATCCTCGACGATGGCGTGCCGCTCCTCACGCGCGACATCGCCGTCGGCACGCGCCGCTTCCGCGAAGATCTGCAGCGCGAGCGCGGGCTGAGTGTCGAGGAAGCCGATGCGCTTCTGCAGGGCTACGATCGCTCTCCGCATCTGCAGGCGATCACCGAAAGCCGCGGCGAAGAAATCGCCGTCGGCATCGAGCGCGCCGCCGCGTTTCTCGCGTCGTCGTCGCGCTCCGCCAGCAAGCTCAAAGCCGCCTATACCTGCGGCGGCGGCTCGCGCGTTCCCGGTCTCAACGAGGCGCTGTCCGCGCGTCTTCGACTCCCGGTCGAGCAAGCCAACCCGCTGCAGCGCTTGAATGTACGTGACGGTGCTTTCGATTCGCTCGTCATCGACGACGTAGCTCCCCTGCTCATGCTCCCGATCGGACTGGCGCTGCGCCAGGTCGCCTGATTCCTCCCGAAGGACGCGATAATGATTGAAATCAATCTTCTCCCCGGATCCGGGAAGAAGCCTCGCAACCGCGGCAGCGCCGGAATCAACTTCTCTGGCATGGCGTCGGGCATCGCCTCGAAGGTCAAGGATCCCCTCCTCGTCAGCGCAGTGGCAAGCGTTATCGTGGCGGCGGTCGTGATCGGCGGCATGTTCTGGCACCAGCGCGCGCAAGACACGCAGGTCAACGAGGCGCTCCAGAAGGCGGAGCAGGACTCGATCAACTACTCCGGTGTCATTCGCGAACAGCGCAAGGCGCAGTCGCAGCGTGACTCCGTCGTCGCCCAGGTCAACCTGATCAAGTCGTTCGACGACAAGCGCTTCGTTTGGCCTCACATCATGGATGAGGTCAGCCGCGCCCTGCCGCCGTACACGTGGGTGACGTCGATCGTGCAGACGAACGCGGTGAGCACCGTCAGTACGCAGCCCACGCCGCCGCCCGCCAAGGGTGCCAAGGTTGGACCGCCGCCCGTCGACAGCTCCAGTGTGCCGCGCGTGCAGTTCAAACTCGTCGGCAACACGGTCGACATTCAGGCGCTTACGCGATTCATGAAGGTGCTCGAAGCCTCGCCGTTCATCGAGAACGTCCAGCTCGAGCGTTCCTCGATCATTCTCGTCGATGGCAAGGAAGTCACGGAGTTCGCCCTCTCGGCGGCCTACCAGACGCCCGACCCGTCCTCGATCAAGACCGTTCCTGTTTCCCTCTCGGTGAGGTAGCGATGGCCGGACTTCCGAAAGGTCAGCGCGAGCAGGGACTCCTGATCCTCTGCGTAGCCGCCATCGTCTCGATCGGCGCGTACTGGAATTTCGTCTACAGCAAGAAGGCCGCTGACCTCGATGTGCGTCAGGCGCACGTGGAATCGCTGGTGACGATGAACCAGAAGGCGAAGATGGAAGTGGCGAAGGGCAACGTGAACGAGATTCGCCGCCAGCTCGCCGACTATCAGCAGAACCTCATGCTGATTCGCAGCCTGGTTCCCACGGGCAACGAAGTGCCCTCGCTCCTCGAGCAGGTCTCTACCGCTGCCCGCCGCGTGGGCCTCGACGTCGCGACTGTCGATCCGCAGCCCGTCATCGAAGGCGAGAACTACGACACCTACCGCTACACGATGTCAGTCGTCGGCGGCTATCACGAGCTGGCCGAGTTCATGGCGAACGTCGGCAATCTCACCCGCATCGTGCTTCCCGTGAACGTCGCTCTGGCGCTGCCGACCAACGCGGCCGCGCTGAAGTCGCACCAGAAGGAAGGCGAAGCGGTGATCGAAGCGAAATTCCAGTTGCAGACCTTCGTCACCAAGACGCCGGTCGCGGATCCATCATTCGATGCACCGCGCAAGCGCGGAGTGAAGTCATGAGCCAGCTTCTTCGAGGCGCAGCCTTCGCGGCACTCACCCTCGCGGTGATGTCGTCGCAACAGGCGGGGGCCCAGGCGTTCCCCAACATCAACAAGGCCAAGGAAGCGGCGACGAGATCCGTCGACGCGACCAACGCGCACACCACCGCGATGACGGCCGATCAGTCGACGCAGGCGGTCCCGCCGTCGTCGAAAACGCCGCCCAAGTCCGGCGTGATCACGAGCTCGTCGGGTTCCGTGAAGTCGAACAGCTCGAGTGCCGCCGCCGACGCCAAGCCGGGTCCCGCCGGAGCGGCGCAGACGCCCACGCCGCGCGGCGGCAAGGGCGCCAACGCCACCAACTCCCCGGCACCGGGGACGAAGTCGGAAATCTCGCTCGTTCGCGAGTCGTTCAACTACAGCGCCGATGGCCGTCGCGACCCGTTCATGTCGCTGATGAAAACCGGCGAGCTCCGTCCGGCGGTCTCCGACCTCAAGCTCGTCACCGTGATCTACGATCCCGCCGGCCGCTCAGTCGCGATCCTGCGCGATCTCACAACGAAGGAGCAGTACCGCATCAAGGTCGGGCAGACGCTCGGCCGCATGCGTGTGGCGTCGATCCAGCCCAAATCGGTGACGTTCACCGTCATCGCGATTGGTACGACATTCCAGGAAGTGTTGGCACTCAACGATACAACGAGAGCGAGGACGCAATGAGGCGAGTCTGCACGCTGGTAGGGATGACGGTTTTCGCGCTGGCTGCACGCGCGAACGTCGCCCATGCCACTACGACTGGCGAGACGAAGAGCGGTGAGGTCAAATCGCTCGCCGTCGTCTCGGCTTCGGGACGCGCCGAGGTCGTGATCGCCGTCGATAATTCCGTCAGCATCCAGGACTTCTCCCTGGCCGATCCGTCGCGCGTCGTCCTCGACTTGAAGGGCGCGAAACTGACCTCGCCAACGCGGCTCTACGATCACGTGCCTCGCGGCGGCGTGACGAACATCCGCGTCGCGCAGTACCGTGAAAACACGGTGCGCGTGGTGATCGATCTCGATGCCGACCACAAGTACGCGGTCACCCGCGACGCGAACGAGGTTCACGTCGCGATCGATGCGCCCGCCGGTCAGGCCTTCACCGCCTGGCGCGCCGCGCCGCAGATCGCGAGCGCCGTCGCCGACGGCGATGCAGCCCCCGACGTCTCGCCCGATGCCGCAATCGTCCACCCGACCTACCGCAAGGCGAGCGTCGCCGCGGCGTCGCAGAGCAAGTTCGCGGCCTCCGCAGCGCAGCCGCGTATCACCGTCACCTATCAGGATGCGGACATTCGCGATGTGATCGCGGCGTTCGCCGTCTTCTCCGGCCGCACGATCGTCGTCGGCAAGGGCGTGACGGGCAACGTGTCCGCCGAAGTCCGCGATCAGCCGTGGGACGTCGCGCTCCGCGCGATCCTCCAGGCGCAGGGACTCGCGGCCAAGGAAGATCAGGACGGCATCATCGCCGTCGACAGCTACGAGAACATCGCGAAGCAGCAGGCGTCCGAGCCGCTCACCACGCAGATCATCTCGGTGAACTACGCTCGCGCCTCCACGCTCGTCTCCACCGTCAAGAGCCTGCTCTCGAAGGAATGCCCGCCGGGAACGGCCGGCGCTCCGGCCACCAGCACGAATTGCCACATCCGCGGCGATGTCGTCGCTGACTCGGCGACCAACCGCCTGCTCGTCACTGACGTCGCGTCGCGGCTGCAGGAGATCTCCAACTACGTGAAGGACCTCGACGTTCGCACGCCGCAGGTCTCGATCAAGGCGAAGATCATCCTCGTCAATCGCACGAACATCGAGGACATCGGCGTCAGCTACGACTTCGGCTCGAACGGCACGTTCTTCAATGCACTGATGCAGCGCACGGATCCGTCCACCTTCAAGCCGGTCGATACGAACGGCGACGGGGTGCCGGATGCAGTCACGGGAACGCCGTACTCCAAGGCGCAGAACGTGATCGAGATCGGTGGCAACTCGCTGGCGGCGGTGTCCAACGCCAACGCCCGCGTCGTGAACCCGGCGCTCTCGCTGATCTTCTCGACCGCGCTCGGCAAGTTCAACCTCACGTCGTTCCTCGACGCGCTGCAGGAAGTCCGGCTCGCCGACGTTCAGGCGGAGCCGAGCATCGTGACGCTCGACAATCGCAAGGCCGAGATCCTCTCCGGTGAAGAGACGCCGATTCGAATCATCGATATCGGATCGCTCAGCCAGGGCGGAACGGCAGCGACGGCGCCGCGTGCAACCGTGACGTTCAAGGAGACCGGTATCATCCTCACGGTCACCCCGCACATCACGAACAACCGCAAGATTCTCATGACCCTGCACGCCGAGCGCTCGCAGCTCCAGCCCGCAGCGTCTGACCTTGGCTACACCTTCCTCAAGCAGCGCGCCGACAACGAGCTCCTCGTCGGCGACGGCGAGACGGCCGTGATCGGCGGACTCACCGTCACCTCGGTCACGCAGTCGAAGGTCGGCATTCCGCTCCTCGTCGACCTGCCGTTCATCGGCAAGCTGTTCGGCGAGACGCGCACCGAAGAAGACAAGAACGATCTCCTGATTCTGGTTACGCCGCACATCGTCGATGAAGGCGAGAAGCTCGGCGCTCCTGGTAGCGACCGTTAATCCGCTGAGACCCGATCATATGAATCCCATTTCCGCACGACTTGTGCTCTCTCCAGCGCGCCGCCTCCGAGCGGCCGCCTTCGGTCTGGCCGTCGTCGCCGTCCTCGGCGCGTGCGGTGAGGGAAGCGGGTCTACCTGCGCCACCTGCGACACCGGGCGTCCGGTAGTCACCGTTTCAGAGACGTCGACCTCCGATTCGTCGATCACGATCACGACGCATGCGACGGACAACCTCGGGCTGCTCACGGTTCACACGCGGGTCACCGCGGCGGGAATCTCGGGCGGCTTCGACACGACGTTCAGCACCGCCGTGACGTCGGTCGACATTCCGTCCACGATTCAGATTCCGTCGAGCGTTCCCACGGGCACGCAGATCACGGTAGTGGCGACCGCGATGGACGGCGCGCACAACGCCGCCCACCCGGACACGCTCATGCTGACAACGGGCGGTGGCGGCGCAGCCGCAGTCCTCATCACGAACCCGCACTCGGGCGACACCGCAGTGGTCGGCTTCTCGCTCGCGGTTGCGGTGAGCGGCAAGGCGCCCGCGAAAGTGAAGTCGCTCGGCTTCATCGCTTCCGGTGTCTTTGCGACTCCGATCCGCGATTCCGTGCTCTTCCCGAGCCCGCTCCTGGACTCGATCGCGCTCGACACGGCGCTCAGCCTCGTCGGTGCGAGCACGGGCACGCTCACGATCACGCCGTTCATGATCGACTCGCTCGGCAGACAGACGCTCGGCGCTCCGGTCTCGCTGTTCGTCACGAACGTCGTGCCGACCAACACGGTGCCCATCGTCGACTTCCAGATCGCCAGCCGCATCGAGTCTCGCGACACGATCCATGTGGAAGCGCGCGATCGCTCAGGTGTCACCTGGGTTGGCTACGAAGTGCGCAATCTGCCGAGCAGCAGCACGTCGCTCTTCGCGGCGGACTCGGTCGCCGTGCCGGCGAGCACCAGCTCGGTCGTGCACACCTTCAAGATGAATCTCCCCGTCACGTCCTACCCGACGTCGGTGCAGGTCCAGGCGTTCGCACGCAACGCGAACACTCGTGACTACGCACGCAGGCCGGTCGGGAACACAGGCGTGATTCGCATCGATACGGTGGTCGTCGTCGCCGGGCTCACCACGCCGCTCGTGGCCGGTGGACTCGTCGCCGATGCGATCTATCACCCGCCCACCAACAGCATCTATCTCAGCAACATCGAGCGCAACGAGCTCGACGTCTTCAACCTCGGCGACTCGACCTTCCATACGCCGATCCAGGTGGGCTCGCGCCCATGGGGTCTCTCCGCGTGGCCGCGCGATCGCGACGGCACGATGGGCGATACGATTCTCGTCGCGAACTCCGGCGGTACGCTCATCAGCTACGTCAACACGAATTCGCAGCAAGAGGTCTATCGCTATCCGCTTCCGATTCTGCTCGCGCAGACGGTGACGTCGACCACCGGACAAAACGGTGTGCTGACGGAAACGATCACCGACTACGTGTTCAGCGATCGTCCACAGTATCTCGCCGCAACCTGTCAGGGCGCGGTTACACCGGGTACTCCGTGCGGCAACGTGGTGCTCGTCTACACGACCACGCCTACCGCCGGCCAGTCGACGCCCTTCACGAATCAGGGTACCGTCCGCTGGGAGAATCTGCAGACCCATCAGTCGCACTTCTTCTTCGAACAGGCGATGGGCCAGTCGGCCGATACGAAGGACACGCTGCAGATTCAGCGCATTGCTGCACAGGGCATCGGCAGCACGGGAATGATCGTTCCCTTCCGCCAGTCGTTCCAGAATCTTCCCGATACGACGCAGTACTTCTACTCGACCGTGATCAAGGTCCCCGCGCTCGGTTTCCGCGACACCACCTTCGCGCGCAACTCCGGCAACTTCCGGCGTGCGGTGCTCGGTGAGGGCGGCGCTGCCGGCGGCACGGGCTCGCAGCCGAACAGCCGCGCCATTCTCTACGACGCAACGGCTGGCTTCGTCAACACGTTCACCGATCGCACAGGAGTCACGCACGCGATTCCGATTCCAGTGCAGGATCTCGGTGTCTCCGGTTCGTTCCTCGTCACCGATTTCATCGCGAACACCTCGACTCCGGTCTCCGGTGTAGCGATCAACTTCGACGGTGAGCTTTCCGGTGTGCGCGCCGACTCCACCTATCTCTTCGACTCCTCGCTGCGCCTCCAGGGTATGCTGCAGACCTCGGCCGGCAACGCGGGCATCGACTTCCACCCTGCCAACGCCGGTGTCCCCGCACCTGGGCCGTCCGGTGGCACGCACCTCTTCTTCGCGGCGTCGAGCCAGCCGCAGATCGAGGTCTACAACACGAACTACTACTCTCGCTGCCTGATCGTCCCGACTCGCGATCCCGTGATCGGTCCGATCAAGTCCGCTCCGATCGGCTCCGGCAGCGTGGTGCTCGTGGGTGCGACGGCGCACGGCGTCGTAATCGTCACGGTTACCTTGGCGCAGCTGGCAGCCTGCTCTTAACGCCTCACTCGTAGTAAGCTTTCCCGACCGCCCGTCGCGATCTGCGACGGGCGGTCGTACTTTATGCGTACTGTTGTAGCAATCGCCGTCTCCTCGACCCTTCCACATGCTTCGCTTCACGACCGCCGGTGAATCCCACGGGCCCGCACTCGTCTCGATTCTCGAGGGGATGCCGGCCGGCCTCGCGCTCCTCGCGGACGACGTGAACGTCGACCTCGTGCGTCGCCAGCAGGGGTATGGTCGCGGCCGTCGCATGCAGATCGAGCAGGACGCCGTACAGTTCCTCTCCGGCGTACGCGCGGGCGAGACGCTCGGCTCGCCGATCGCGATGCTCATCCCGAATCGCGACTGGAAGAGCTGGACCGAGATCATGGACTCCGCGCCGCGCGAGGGCGATCCCGCGCCGCGCAAGCGCAGCGTCACGCGCCCGCGCCCCGGTCACGCGGACCTCTCCGGCGTGTTCAAGTACGATCGCGACGACGCGCGCGACATCCTCGAGCGCGCATCCGCGCGCGAGACAACGGCGCGCGTGGCCGCCGGCGCGATCTGCCGGAAATTTCTCCGCGACTTCGACATCACCACCGCGAGCCACCTCACCCACCTCGGCGGCATCGATGCGCGGCGACCGGAATCATTCCCGGCGACTGCGGAGCTGAATGCCGCGGTGGACTCCTCTCCGCTCCGCACGCTCGATTCTGACGCCGAGCAGCAGATGATCGAGCGCATCGATGCAGCGAAGAAGGAAGGGAACACGCTCGGCGGCATCGTCGAGGTGATCTGCGACGGACTTCCCGTGGGACTCGGCTCGCACGTGTCGTGGGACCGCAAGCTCGACGGCCGGCTCGCCGCCGCGATCATGTCGATCCCCGCGGTGAAGGGCGTCGAGATCGGGATCGGCTTCGAATCATCGCGGCGCCCCGGCTCCGAGGTGCACGACGAGATCGAGCTGCACGCGAATCGCGCGCGCACCGGGAACGTGAAGCGCCGCACGAATCGCGCGGGTGGTCTCGAGGGCGGGATCACCACCGGCGAGCCGCTCATCGTGCGCGTCGGCATGAAGCCGATCTCCACGCTCATGCGCCCCCTCGGCACCATCGACTTCGCGACGTCCGCGCCCGCCGCCGCGACGGCCGAGCGGAGCGACGTCACCGCCGTCCCCGCGCTCGGCGTCATCGCCGAGGCGATGGTGTGCTTCATCGTCGCGCAGGCGATGCTCGAGAAATTCGGCGGCGACTCGGTGTTGGAGACGAAGAGAAATCACGACGCCTACGTCGCGCACATTGCCGAGCGAATCCACGAACGAGCCGAGTAGCCCCCACGTCATTCTCGTCGGGCTCCCCGGCTCGGGGAAGTCGACCATCGGCCGGCGCGTGGCCCGCAGGCTCGGTCGGACCTTCGTCGATTTCGATTCGGAGATCGAGCGCCGCGAGGGAAAGTCCGTCGCCCAGATCTTCGCCGAACGCGGCGAGGCTGGATTCCGCGCGCTCGAGCTGGCCCTCACGAAAGAGCTCGCCAAGACGAGCGGGATGATACTCGCGCCGGGCGGCGGCTGGACTACTATTCCTGGCGCAGCGGCACTTTTACGTCCACCCGCGCGTATGATCTACCTTCGAGTAAAAGCGGAGGTGGCAATCGGCCGAATATTGCGGGGACGGCGCATCCGGCCATTGCTGCAGACCGCCGATCCGCTGGAAACGCTCAGGAAGCTGCTGGCCGAGCGCGAAGCGGGTTACTTGGAGGCGGACCACGTCCTGGACGTGGAAGTCGTTAAATCGCAACAACTTATAGCAACAATCGCTCGTCTTGCCCAGCCTTGACACCCTGAGTACCTTGCCAAAGTGGCGCAGGAACGAAGCTGGTAAGTCCTTTGTTTTTAATATATTCCGCGATTGGATACGATTCGCGGTGATTTTGTGGCGATGGCGAGCGGCAATCGTTGATAGTGTGCAGCTGCGCCCTCGGGAGACAGAATGACATTCAGAGTGCTTGGACCCCACGAACGGGGACGGTTCGCACCGGACGCCTGGGGGCATCTCATTGCCCTCAGTGGCTCCGGCCTGCTGTCTTCGGCCGAGTTGGAGCAGCTAATCGAGCGTGCGCTCCAGCAGATCGACGGCCGCATCGCCATCGATGACATACGAGCACTAATGGAAGGCGTGGGCTATCTCGATGATGGCCTCAACGGCGACAATGTGACGGTGCACTGATAAATGGCTACAAAGAAGAAGGGAAAGACCACTACCGCGGCCAAGCGTGCGCGACCAGCGAAGGCGGATCCGCGGAATGCCGTGGAGCTCCCCGCTGAGAGCGATGGCACGGTAGCGCTCATCACCAAGAAGCCGCGGGCCAAAAAGGCGATCAGCGCCGCGAGCGCCGCCCCGGCTGCGGCGAAAAAACGTGCGCCCGCGAAAAAGTCTTCGCGCAACGACTTCCCCGACCTCGACGTCCCGGGGATGGCCGGAAAGTCGCTCGTCATCGTCGAGTCGCCTGCCAAGGCGAAGACCATCGGCAAGTACCTCGGCTCCGAGTACCGCGTTCGCGCGACGGTCGGCCACGTCCGCGATCTTCCCGAGAAGGGGCTCGGCATCGACATCGAGCACGGCTTCGCGCCCAAGTACGTGCCCGTCCCCGGCAAGGAGAAAACCCTCGCCGAGCTTCGCGGAGCGGCGAAGGTCGCGTCGCACGTCTATATCGCGACCGATCCTGATCGCGAGGGTGAGGCGATCGCGTGGCACGTGGCGGAGACGATCAAGCAGAAGGGAACGCCCTCGCCCGAGCGCGTGCTCTTTCACGAGATCACGAGCGACGCGGTGCATCAGGCGATCGCGAACGCGGGCGTCATCGACGAGAAGAAGGTGCACGCGCAGCAGGCGCGTCGCGTGCTCGATCGTCTCGTCGGCTACAAGGCGAGCCCGCTACTATGGAAGACGGTGCGCAAGGGACTTTCGGCCGGCCGCGTGCAGACCGTTGCGCTGCGACTGATCGTCGAGCGCGAGCGCGAGATCCGCGCGTTCAAGCCCGTCGAGTACTGGTCGATCGAAGCACTGCTCGAGAAGGAGGGGCAGAAGTTCATCGCGCGCCTCCATCAGGTGAACGGCAAGAAGACGGAGCTCACGAACGAGCGCGACACGATGGACGTCGTCAACGCGGTGAAGTCGCGCGGGACGTTCCAGGTCACCGATCTTCGCCGCCGCGAGCGCCGCAAGAATCCGCAGGCGCCATTCACAACGAGCACGCTGCAGCAGGAAGGCGCGAAGAAGCTGAGCTTCGGCAGCAAGAAGACGATGCGTGTGGCGCAGGGCTTGTACGAAGGAGTCGAGCTGGGCGCCGAGGGCGCGGTGGGACTCATCACGTACATGCGTACCGACTCCACGCGCATATCCGAGCTCGCCGCACAGCAGGCGCGCGACTATCTCACGACGCTGTTCGGCGCGCAGTTCCTCGCGAAGGGCGGGCCGCAGCTCTACGGCAAGGCGGGGCAGGCGAATACGCAGGACGCGCACGAAGCGGTGCGTCCCACGGATCCCACGCGCCGGCCGGAGCACGTCAAGAAATTCCTCACGCCCGAGCAGTTCAAGCTGTATGAGCTGATCTGGAAGCGCTTCATGGCGTCGCAGATGGCACCGGCGGTGTTCGACACGACCACTGCCGACTTCCTCATCGATGGCAACGAGGGCCGGAAAAACGCCGGCGAACCGCGCGACTATCTGTTCCGCTCCACGGGAAGCATCGTGAAGTTCGAAGGCTTTCTCAGCCTCTATCGTGAAGCGCACGAAGAGGGCGAGGGACGCGCGCTCGAGGATGAGCAGGCGCTGCCCGAGGTCGCGCTCAACGAGAAGATCCCCGTTCGCGAGATTCTCCCGAAGCAGCACTTCACCGAGCCGCCCGCGCGATTCAGCGAAGCGAGCCTCGTGAAGGAGCTGGAGCGCCTTGGCATAGGTAGACCGTCTACATATGCGTCGATCATCTCCGTGCTCGCTGATCGCCACTACGTGCTCCTCGAGCAACGCCGCTTCACTCCCACCCCGCTCGGCGAGACCGTCGCCAAGATCATGGTGATGCAGTTTCCCGACATCTTCAACGTGGAGTTCACGTCGGGGATGGAGGGTGAGCTCGACAAGGTCGAGGCAGGCAGCATGGGATGGCAGCGCGTGCTCGAGGAATTCTGGGAGCCGTTCTCCGTCGCGCTCAACGCGGCGGACGTCGAGCATCTCATCGGGCAGGCGCACGATCTCTCGGTGCTCGAGACGGAGCGCTGTCCCAAGGACGGCGGAAAGCTCGTCGCCAAGGGCGGCATCTTCGGACCGTATCTCGCCTGCGAGAATCGCCCCGAATGCACCTTCACGCGTCCCCTCGGCCGCGATCGCAAGCCCGCCGTGATGACCACCGAGGTCTGTCACGAGTGCGGCAAGTTCATGGTGATTCGCCAGGGACGCTCCGGCGAATTCCTTGGCTGCAGCGGATTCCCGAAGTGCCGCGGCACGCGCGCGCTGCCAACGGGCATCAAGTGTCCGAAGGACGGCGGCGACATCATTCAGCTTCGCTCGAAGCGGGGCGGACGCGCGTTCTACGGTTGCGCGAATCATCCGAACTGCGACTTCATCGCGTGGAACAAGCCGATTCTCGAGGAATGCCCCGACTGCCATTTCATGGGCGCCGAGATGAAATCGACGAAGGCGCGCGGCGACTACCGCAAGTGCATGAAGTGCGGCAATGAGTGGGAGGTCGTGGCGCCCGAGCTCGAGCCGGCCGTCGCGGCGGGATAGATGGCGCGCGACGTGATGCGCGCCGTGCCCATATCGATCATCGGTGGCGGCCTCGCCGGCTCGGAGGCCGCGTGGCAGCTCGCCGAGCGCGGGCACGATGTGGTGGTGCACGAGATGCGCCCCGTCGTGAAGACCGCGGCGCACCAGACCGAGACGCTCGCGGAGCTGGTGTGCAGCAACACCTTCAAGAGCACCGACACGTCGAATGCGCACGGGCTGCTCAAGGCCGAGATGCGCGCGCTCGGCTCGCTGATTTTATGGGCGGCGGACGAGGCGCGCGTGCCCGGCGGCGCGGCGCTCGCCGTGGATCGCGTCGTGTTCGCGGGCGCGGTGCAGTCGAGGCTCGAGGCGCATCCGCGCATCGAGATCGCGCGTGGAGAGATCGCGACCATTCCCTCGCCGGCGGTGATCGCGACGGGGCCGCTCACGTCGGATGCGCTCGCAACCTCGCTGCGCGCGCGGCTCGGCGTCGACGCGCTGGCGTTCTACGACGCGATCGCTCCCGTGATCGCCTACGATTCGATCGACCACGACATCGTCTTCAAGGCGTCGCGCTACGGCAAGGGCGAGACTGAGGCCGAGCGCGAAGAGGGCGCCTATCTCAATTGCCCGATGTCGCGCGAGCAGTACGAGTCGTTCATCGATGCGCTCGTGGCCGGCGACAAGTATCAGGGACACGCCTTCGACCAGGCGCCGTACTTCGAGGGATGTCTCCCGGTGGAGGAGATGGCCGCGCGCGGGCGCGAGACGCTGCGCTTCGGGCCGCTCAAGCCAGTGGGGCTGCGCGATCCGCGCACTGGTCGCGATGCATACGCGGTGGTGCAGCTGCGCCAGGAGGATCGCGCGGGGCGCATGTGGAATCTCGTCGGCTTTCAGACGCGGCTGCGCATCGGCGATCAGGAGAAAGTTTTTCGCTCGATTCCCGGACTCGCGAACGCGGAGTTCCTGCGTCACGGAAGCATCCATCGCAACTCGTACGTGAATTCGCCCGCGGCGCTCACCCCGGCGCTCACGCTGCGCGATGACGAGAGAGTTTTTCTCGCGGGACAGATCACGGGCGTGGAGGGCTACACCGAGTCGAGCGCGACGGGGCTGCTCGCGGGGATCAATCTCTCGCGAGTGCTCGGCGGCGCGGCACCGGTGATTCCGCCGGGCACCACGATGCTTGGCGCGCTGTATCGCTATCTGCGCGAGGCGGACCCGGCGCACTTCCAGCCGATGAACGCGAACTTCGGCTTGCTCGACGATCTCGCGAAGCCCGAGCGCGACAAGCGCAGGAAGCGCGAGCTCTTCGCCGCGCGCGCGCTCGCGGACATCGAGAGCTGGAAGAGCGAGCACAGTCTCAACCTTCACTCCACGGAGGCGGCCGCGGAGGCGTCAGCCGAAGCGGCACGATGAGTGAAAATGGCGACGTCCGAGACTTTCTCCTGCACCTCGAGAAGGAACAGAACGACTCGCCACACACACTGATCGCCTATCGCCGCGACCTCGACGCCTTCGTCGAGTTCCTCGGCTCCTACTATGGTATAGAGGGGTGGACGTGGGGCGGTGTCGACCGCCTGGCCATCCGCGGCTTCATGGGCCACCTCACCCGCCGCGGGCTCGGCAAGCGCACCGTGGGGCGCACGCTCTCCGCCGTGCGGTCGTTCTACAAATTTCTGCATCGCAATGAAGTCGTCGAAGCGAATCCGGCGAGATCGATGCAGTCGCCCAAGCGCGACAAGTATCTCCCGGCGTATCTCGACCGCGCGCAGATCGATCTCCTCTTTCAGATGGCCGAGGCGCGTGCGTGGGAAGGAAAATTCACGGACGTGCGCAACCTCGCGATCCTCGAGCTCTTCTACTCGACGGGGCTCAGACTCAGCGAGCTCGCGGGCGTGAACCGCGACATGCTCGACCTCGTGTCGCAGCAGCTCAAGGTGCGCGGGAAAGGACGCAAGGAGCGCATCGTCCCGATCGGCGATCACGCGCAGCTCGCGCTTCGCAACTACGAAGCGAAGCGCGATGAGCTCTCGCGCACGCTCGGCGGGAAGGCCGATCGCACCGCGTTCTTTCTCTCGCGCACGGGCACGCGCATTGGCGTGCGCGCGGTGCAGCTCGTCGTCGGCAAGTTCCTCAAGGAGATCGACGAGGACGCGGGGCTTTCGGTGCACTCGCTGCGCCACACCTTCGCGACGCACCTGCTCGACGCCGGCGCCGACCTGCGCGCCGTGCAGGAGCTGCTCGGCCACGCCTCGATCGCGACGACGCAGATCTACACGCACACCAGCGTCGAGCGGCTCAAGCAAGTGTACGCGAAGTCACATCCGCGCGCCTGAGCGCCTCGCGCGTTCGGACCCGCTTTTGCATTAGCTCGTGCCATGAACGCTGAAGCCATCCCCATCCTGCTCGGCATTCTCCTCTTCCTCATGGCTGGCGGGATGATCGCCGATGCCGTCATCGCCGAGGAGCATTCGCGGCCTGCCGAGCGCCGCAGCCGCGAGCGGCCCGAGCGGAACAGGGTGGGGCAGATCGTCCTTGGCGGCGGGATGTTGTGCGTGTCGGCCGCGCTCATTGGCCGGGATCAGTGGCGCTTCACGACGCTCGCCATCGCGGTGGCCGTGGTGCTCGTGGTCGTCGGCGTCGGGCTCAACTTCCGCTACATCCGCGGCTCGCTGCTGGGCCCCGTGCTCGGGCGCAGCGAGAAGCGGCGCGAGACGGACAGCGCGCCACCGTCGAAGGAGGCACGCCGCCCCTGACGTTCTGGCCTTGTTGCGGATGGTATCTTACTTCCCATGGCCCACGCACTTCCCACGATCTACGCCACCACCGTTCTCGGTGTGCGGCGCGACGGCAAGGTAGCCGTCGGCGGCGACGGGCAGGTTTCCGTCGGCGAGACAGTCATGAAGTCGAACGCTCAGAAGGTCCGCGCGCTGCGCGGCGGCAAGGTGCTCGCCGGCTTCGCTGGCGCAGCGGCTGACGCGTTCACCCTCTTCGAGAAATTCGAGGAGAAGCTGGAGCGCTACCCCGAAAATCTTCCCCGCGCGGCGGTGGAGCTGGCGAAGGACTGGCGCAGCGACCGCGTGCTGCGGCGTCTCGAGGCGCTGCTCGTCGTCGTCGACAAGACGCACGGGCTGATCGTCTCCGGCACCGGCGACATCATCGAGCCCGATGACGGCATCCTCGCGATCGGCTCCGGCGGTTCGTACGCGCTCTCGTCGGCGCGCGCGCTGCTCGCGCACTCGAAGCTCTCCGCGCGGGAAATAGTGCAGGCGTCGCTCGAGATCGCGGGCGACATCTGCATCTACACGAACAAGAACATCACCATTTTGGAGCTGTAGCGGCGCTTCGGTCGGGCCGGCGGAATGCGCCGGCTCGCGGCCGCATGCCGCATTTGATCATGCCATCGAATCGCACGCAGCAGGCAGTTGCCAGACTCGCCGACCTCACCCCCCGACAGATCGTGGGTGAGCTCGACCGCTACATCGTCGGACAGGGAAATGCCAAGAAGGCCGTCGCCATCGCGCTCCGCAATCGCTGGCGCCGCCAGCAGGCGCCGGACGACATCCGCGACGAGATCTCGCCCAACAACATCATCCTCATCGGCCCCACGGGCGTGGGCAAGACGGAAATCGCTCGCCGTCTCGCGAAGCTCGCGGCCGCGCCATTCATCAAGGTAGAGGCGTCGAAGTTCACCGAGGTCGGCTACGTCGGCCGCGATGTGGAGTCGATGGTGCGCGATCTCGTCGAGAGCGCGATCGACATGGTGCGCAACGAGCGCGAGAGTGACGTCGAGGATCTCGCGTACGAGAAGGTGGACGAGCGTCTGCTCGATCTGCTCTTGCCCAAACCGACCGCGGACAAGCCTGCGCCCTCCGAGCCGGATCCGAATGCAGCGCCCACCGGTCCTGCGTTGTTCGTGGTGAGTCCCACTGGCGAGGCGTCGCGCGAGCCCGCCGATGAAGTGGGCGCCGAGCGTTATCGGCGCACGCGCGAGAAGCTCAAGCAGCTGCTCATCGACGGCAAGCTCGAGGACCGCGAAGTCGAGGTCGAAGTGAGCGGCGGCAAGGGTCCGATGTTCGACATGATGGTGCCGCAGGGTGCGCCGGAAGGGATGGAGAACTTCACGGACATGCTGCAGGAGATGATGCCGAAGCGCCGCAAGAAGCGCACGGTGAAGGTGAGCGAGGCGCGGCGCATCATCCTCGAGCAGGAGCTGGAGAAGCTCATCGACCTCGACGATGTCACCGCCGATGCCGTCGAACGTGTCGAGAAGATGGGGATCATCTTCCTCGACGAAATCGACAAGATCGCCGGCGAGCGCTCGCAGACGGGCGGCCCCGATGTCTCGCGCGAGGGGGTGCAGCGCGATCTCCTCCCGATCGTGGAAGGCTCGAACGTGCAGACGAAATACGGGCTCGTGAAAACGGACCACGTGCTCTTCATCGCGGCGGGTGCGTTCCACGTGTCGAAGCCCAGCGATCTGATTCCGGAGTTGCAGGGCCGCTTCCCGATTCGCGTGGAGCTCACGCCGCTCACCGAGGCGGACTTCGTTCGCATCATGACGGAGCCCGAGAATGCGCTCACCCGCCAATACTCGGCGCTCGTCGAGGCGGAGGGTGCATCGCTCGTGTTCACCGAGGATGGCATCGCCGAGGTCGCGCGGATTGCGGCGACAGTGAACGACCGGATGGAGAACATCGGCGCGCGGCGGCTGCACACCGTGATGTCGACGCTGCTCGAGGATGTCTTGTATGACCTCCCCGATCGCGGCAAGGAGGCAATCACCGTAAACGCGGATCTCGTGCGCGATCGGCTCAAGACCATCGTCGAGGACGAGGATCTGCGCCGGTACATACTGTGAGCGTGTTCGAGGACATCTCGCTCGCGAAGCTGCGCGGGCGAGCGAGCGCGAAGTGGACCACCTATCCTGCCGACGTGCTGCCGGCGTGGGTGGCCGAGATGGACTTTCCCCTCGCGGAGCCGATCAAGCAGCGCCTGCGCCGCGCGATCGATGCGGACGACTGCGGATACGCGAATCCCGTGGCGTTGGGTGAAGCGTTTGCGAGCTTCGCGAGGTCGCGCTTCAAGTGGGCCGTGGACGCATCGCGCGTGCGCTCCGCACCTGAGGTAATGATTGCCATAGCGGAGATCCTGCGCATCGTCACGAAGCCGGGCGACGGCGTGGTGATCAACCCGCCGGTGTATCCGCCCTTCGCGATGGTGATCGAGGAGGTCGGCCGCACGATCGTGGAGGCGCCGCTCGCGCACGTGCAGGGCGGCGGATGGGATCTCGATCTCGATGCGCTCGAGAAGGCATTCGCCGATGGCGCGAAGGCGTATTTATTGTGCAACCCGCATAACCCCGTCGGACGCGTGTTCGAGAAGTCGCAGCTCGAGGCGATCGCAAAGCTCGCGAAGCAATATGGCGTGGTCGTGCTCTCCGACGAGATACACGCGCCGCTCGTCCTTCCGGGCGCGGTGCACGTGCCGTTCGTGAAGGTGAGCGAGAAGATCGGGACCGACGCGATCACGATCACCTCAGCGAGCAAGGCGTTCAACATCGCTGGGCTCAAGTGCGCGCTGTTCGTCGCCGGGTCGCCCGCGATGCAGAGCGCGCTGAAGAAGCTGCCGAAGGAGCTCCCCGAGCGCGTGGGGCTGCACGGCATGCTCGCGAACATCGCCGCGTTCCAGGAAGGCGCGCCCTACCTCGATGCGCTGCTCGAGCAGCTCGATCGCAATCGCACACTCATGGCCGAGCTGATCGGTCTGTATCTGCCGGCGGTCCGCTACGTCCCGCCGCAAGCCGGCTATCTCGCGTGGCTCGACTGCTCCTCGCTCGGCATCGGCGACGATCCCGCGCGACTCTTTCTGAAGAAGGGGAAGGTCGCGCTCATGCGCGGGCTGGATTTCGGGCGTCAGGGCGCGTGCTTCGTGCGCGTGAACATGGGCACGTCGAGCGCGATCCTGAGCGAGATCGTGGGGCGCATGGGCAAGGCGCTGGACTAGGCGCAGTCGCCTTGCTCCCCCCATTCCGCGATCGTTAACTTCCTCGCGCCCGCTACACCCCTCCGAGGAACAATGACCGACGTATCCCATCGCGACTTCCTCGCGATCCCCGACTTCACGCAGCCCGAGCTGATCAAGCTGTTCGACCTCGCCGAGCGGATGCGCAAAGGCGAGTACACTGCGAAGCCGCTCGCGGGCAAATCGCTCGCGATGATCTTCATGAAGTCGTCGACGCGCACGCGCGTGAGTTTCGAGGTCGGCGCCTGGCAGCTCGGCGGTCACGCACTGTTCCTCTCGCCTCGCGACGTGCAGCTCGGCCGCGGCGAGCCGATCGCCGACACCGCGCGCGTGCTCTCGCGCTACGTCGACGGGATCATGATTCGCACCTTCGCGCACAGCGAGGTGGAAGAACTCGCGCGCTACGCGTCGGTGCCGGTGATCAACGGGCTCACCGATCTGCTCCACCCCTGCCAGATCCTCGCGGACCTGCTCACGGTGAAGCAGCACCTCGGCACGTGGGAAGGAAAGACGATCGCGTGGATCGGCGACGGCAACAACATGGCGAACTCCTGGATCAACGCGTCGTACCGGCTCGGCTTCAGGCTCGTGCTTGCGTGCCCCGAGGGCTACGATCCCGATCCGGCGACGCTCAAGCGCGAGGGCGGAAAGAACGTGAGAGTCGTGCGCGATCCGGCCGAAGCGGTGAAGGGCGCCGACGTCGTGAACACGGATGTGTGGGCGTCGATGGGGCAGGAAGAGGAGCAGGCGAAGCGCGAGATCGCGTTCAAGGGCTACGAGGTGAACCGCAAGCTCATGTCGCTCGCGAACAAGGACGCGATCTTCCTCCACTGTCTCCCCGCGCACCGCGGCGAAGAGGTCGCGGCCGAAGTGATCGACGGGCCGCAGAGCCGCGTGTGGGACGAGGCGGAGAACCGCCTGCACGTGCAGAAGGCGCTCATGGCGGTGCTGATGGGGAACGAGCCGCTGGCGTGATTAGCGACGAGGCGAAGGGAGAGTAGCGAACAGCGACTGCTCACTACGTTCACGAATCAATCCCAAAAAAGACGAATCGAACCTGGCCCGGGGAAAGAATCTCTCCCGTACAAGGTTCGATTCGTCTTTATTGGTCTGATTCGTGTTCAGCCGTGGGCAGTTACTAATCACTCCACGCGATTTACCCCCAACGCCTAGCCCTTTCGAACCGTCTTCTGCTCCCCGCTCGGCCGCCACGGCTTGAGCGCCGCCAGCTGCTCCTCGATCGCGTGCATCTGATCGTCGGCGCTCATGAGCGAGAATCGCGCGAGTGCGCGGCGCAGCCACTTCGTCGCGCTCGTCACGTCGCCGCGCCCCGCCTTCACCATCCCCAGCTCGCGCGCCGCCTCCGCCTCCAGCGTCAGCAGCTGTAGCCGCCCCGCGATGCGGATCGCTTCCTTCAATCGCGGCTCCGCCTCCTCGAGCTGGTGCATCTTCCGGTAGATCTCGCCCTGCACGCGCAACGCCGCCGCGCGTCCGCTCTCGTCCTCGAGCTCGGCGAAGATCGCGAGCGACTTCTCACTCCGCTCGATCGCCTCGGCGTAGCGCTCCGCCTCGCAGCGCAGCTCCGCCTGATTGAGCATCGCGCCCGCCATCACGCTCTTGTCCCCGCGCTTCTCGGCGATCGCGAGGCAGCGCTCGAACGACGCTTCCGCCGCGTCATAGTCCTGCTCCTCCGCGTGCGCGAGCGCGAGATTGTGCAGCGCGAGCGTGAGCGCCTCTTCGTCGTTGACCATGTCGAGCAGCTCCACCGCGCGCTCGTAGCTCGCACGCGCTTCTTCCACATCGCCGAGCAGGAGGGCGAGAGCGCCCATGTTGATCTGGATGCGTCCGCGCAGTGCCGCGTTCACCGCGAGCTCCGACGCGACCGCGTACGACGCGCGCGCCTGCGTGAAGATTCCGCGCTGGCAGTACACTGAGCCCACGCCGTTCTCGATCGAGGCGCGAAGGTCGTCGTCGCCGATCTCGATCGCCGATGCCCGCGCGCGCTCGTAGAGCTCGAGCGCGTCGTCGAGCCGCCCCTGTCGCCATGCCACGCGTCCAAGTCTGAACAGTCCCTGCGCGGCAGCCGCGGGAACGTTGCACGCGGAGAGGCGCCGATACGCCGCGATCGCCGCAGCCAGGTCGCCGTGCTGCTCGGCCGCGTCGCCCTCGGCGAGCGAGATCTCGTGTTCGGTCATACGGCGAGCCTCGGTGCGCGCGTGTGCACGCGCGGGAGCGTCTGGCGCCGGCCGTCGGCCGACTGTACGTGGCGGAGGAGCGCGCCGATGACGTAGGCCGCACCGCCGCGCGCGCGGATCTGGTGCGGCGCCGCGTGCACGTAGCGCTGGCAGGTGTTGCGGAACGCGCTCCCCGACGGAAAGTCGAGCGCGAGCGCGACGGAGTCCGCGGTGCGCTCGTTGTCCTCGAGCATCTTCGCGGCGACGACGAGCCGTCCCCACGCGATGAGCCGCTGCGCGGTGGGGAAGCCGGCCTGCACCAGGCGATCGGACAACACCTTGCGGCGAATGCCGAGAATGCGCGCGAGCATGTCCGGCGCGAGGCGCTGGTGCGCGCGCGTCACCGTGACGAGGAGCGCGTCGCGCACCGTGGGCTTCACGTCCGCGATCGCGGGGCGCAGCAGCTCGATGATGCCGCGCGCCTCTGCCTGCTCGATGATCGTGAGGAGGCGACGCGGCTCATCGTCCTGGTCGGCGACGATGAGTCCATCGACGCCGAATCGTCCGGCCTCGAAGAGATCGCGCGGACGCGCGGGCGGAACTGCCGCGTACAACACCACCGTGACGGAGGGGAAGCGACGCTTCACCTGGCGAAGCCAGTCGAAGGTGTCGCTCACCTGCGATGCGGGGAACAGATCGATGAGCGCGATCGTGACCGGGCGCGCCGCGCAGGCGGCGAGTAGCTCCGGCCAATCGTTGCAGGGAACCATCGTGTAATGGTCCCGCAAAGCCGTGCGAACGCGGTTCAGCCGGTGGGGGCTGGGAAGAAGTGTGGCAACCAGACCCACGAGCTACCTCGGTTGGAGAGTCTTCACTATGGATGGACGCGGAGAGTCGCGGCCATGTCACAGCGCCCGGCCAGTAGCGTGACGCCCGGCCATGACTAGCATGAATCGTGGCCGCTTTTCGCGCAATGTGATGGTTCCGTTCCGGGCCGTGACGGACTTCGCGCGTCCCGCTGTGCAATGTATTGCACATCGGCATTTAATTGCGTAGCCGCGAAGCGGTTTCCGAACGCTAAACGCTTGTAGTAGAAAGAGATAGCCTACGGCATGGCTTGCGCGTAAGCAGTTCGACGACGAGTCCGCCTCGCAAAAGGCGGCGTGCGCGCGAGATCATCGCGCCAGTCGATCCTGGAGCCCTGGAGAGTCAGCTGAGATGACCCAATACACCCGTACTTCACCCAGCCACGTGACAGCGCCACGCCCCACCCGAAAGCTCGGGTTCAGCGTGATCGAGCTGTTGATCGTGTGCGCCATCGTCGGGATCTTCGCGACGATTGCGTACCCGCGGGTCAACTTCACGCAGTTCCAGGTGGACTCGGGAGCGCGCACCATTCGCGTAGCACTGCAGAACGCGGAGCGTCTCGCCGTCACGCGCCAGTACGATGTGGTGGTGAGCTTCGATGTGAACAGGAAGCGCGTGCGGGTGCTCGAGGACGGCAACAACAACGACGTGGTCGACAACGGCGAGCGCGTCACGTACGCGGCGCTCGAGGACGGCGTGCACTTCAAGGTTCCGCCGGCGGGGCTCAGCGGCCCGGTCGCATCCGCCGTGGTCGGCTCCAATCTCAAGACCGTCGATGGCATGCCGACGATCATCTTCCGCCGCGATGGTGCCGCGAGCTCGGACCTCGAGGTCTATCTCGCGTCGAGCAAGGAGCTCGCGAACGACTGGCGCGCGATTCAGGTCGTGCAGTCCACCGGTCGCACCGACTGGTTCCGATATCTCTCCGGCCTCTGGAAGGCAGGAAGCGTATGACAGCGCGGGGGATTCGCCGCAGCGGCATGAGCCTCATCGAGGTCATGATCGCTCTGGTGATCCTCACGGGCGCGCTGCTCGGAATGGGCAAGTACATCACGACTTTCTCGCACTCCACCAGCGATGGTGCCTTCTCCTCGGTGGCGAGCGATCTCGTGCTCGACCGGCTGGAAACGATAAAAGGCTCCACCTCCTATGCGTCGCTCGATTCGTACGCCGGCACCGAGAATTCCATCACCGGATTCACGGGCTACAAGCGCGTGACGCAGGTGACGCGCACGCTCGACGCCACGCAGGACTACAAGGCGATCACGGTGACCGTGTCGAATCCCGGGCTCAGCATGCCGGTGAAAAAATCCACGATCATCGCCGCCTTCTGAGCGTGCGAGCCATGCGCACCGCCGATTTCTCCCGGCGCCGGGGCGTGACGCTCATTGAGATGATGATCGCGATCATGCTCTTCGTGGTCGTGTTCGGACTCGCGGTTCCGTTCTTTCGATTTCAGGCGCGCTCGGTGAGCGCGAGTGCCGGGCGACTCGACGCGCTGCAGAACGCGCGCTACGCGCAGAACGCGATCGACCGTGACCTGCGCATCTCCGGGATCGGCATCGTGCAGGCGCAGCCGATGATCGTGCAGGCCGACGGCTTCGCGGTGACCTTCAACGCCGATCTCGCGACGAAAGACAGAAACGATCCGCTGTCGATCTACTACGATGCCGACATCGACTCGTCGGGCACGGACGCGATGAACACCGCGAACCAGGTCACGCTTCCGAGATCGGCCGTGGTGTATCCGCAGAGCAACTACATGAACGGCGCACTGGCCAGCCCCGCCGAGACGATCTCGTACTGGCTCACGAAAGATTCGACGGCGGCGAGGACGGATCAGTACATCCTCTTTCGCCGCGTCAACAATCTCGCGCCGAAAGTGGTGGCGAAAGGCATCATCGTTCCCGCCGGACAAAACTTCTTCCAGTACCTGCGCCCCGGCGCATCGGGCGGCCTCGACTCGATCAAGGCCGCAAATCTGCCACTCTTCCACTCGGCAGCAATCCACGGATCGACGGCGGACACGGGGAATTCGGCGATCACCGACAGCATTCGAGTCATCCGAATGGTCGTGACGGGGCTCTACAACGATCCCGACAAGGGTCCGATCCTGAAGACGGTCGTGAGCTCCACCAAGCTCCTCAACGCCGGAATGTCGCGCTCCACCGTGTGCGGTGACGTGCCCATCCCCGTCACGAGCGCGACGGCGACGCCCGTGCCGGCCGTCGGAACGCCGACGAAGGTGACGATCACCTGGAGCGCGTCGCTCGATCAGGATGCGGGTGAGAAAGACGTCGGCCGCTACATGGTCTTCAAGAAGCCGGTCGGCGCCGCCGATTGGGGGAGCCCGATCGCCGACCTCTCCGCGTCGCAGGCGAATTACACTCTCGATGACACGACGCTGCCGAGCGGTAGCTGGGTGTACGGTGTGGTCGCGCAGGACTGCTCGCCCGCGAATTCCGCCGTGACTTCTACTGGAGCGATCAATGTTCCGTAAAGCGGCGCGCGACCAGCGCAGGGGCACCGCGCTCATCCTCGTCCTCCTCATGACGGTGACGCTCGCGGCCATCGCGATGTCCGCGATTCTGCTCACCGGGAGCGGCGGGATGATCGGTCGGTACTACGATCGCGAGCGCGACTTCCGGTATGCGGCCGAGGCGTCGCTGCAGATGGGAAAGGCGCGCCTGCTGAAGGACACGACGATCCATCTTCCGGACACGGGCTACGTCACGCTCGTGTCGGGCGGAACGATCAAGGGCGCCGACGGGCTCGTGATCCCGAACGTCAAGGTGAATCTCTACGTCGGGTACACGAACATCACGACGGGTCAGTTCGGACAATATGCGAGCGTCGTGGCCGAGGCGTTCGATGCGACCGGTACGCGGTACGTGCGCCGGCTGGAGATGCAGGCGGAGAATTTCGCGCGCTACGCGATGTTCACGAACACCTTTCCGAACGGTTTGTGCTACGGCACCGGTGAGTTCATCGCGGGGCGCGCGCACAGCAACCAGGGGTGGTTTTCGTGCGGGATTCCGGTCTACAAGGACACGGTCTCGGCGGTGCTCTCGGTGTCGGGAGGGTCGCCCACCTACATGAAGGGCACGATCAACGGCGCGCAGTACATCCCCATTCCGCCGGTGAGCAAGCTCGCCGCGCTGCACACGCACGCAGTCGAGGGAAACCTCGACGTGATCCCGCTCGGCAACGATCTCTCGTCGGTCCGCACGAGAATCGAGTTCACTGTCGTCGATCTGAACAACGACAACAACATCACCGATGCCAACGAGGGTTTCTTTCGCGTCTATCAGGCAGCGGGTGCGGCGGCGAATTCGGACCGCATGAAAAGCGATCAGCAGTTCGGCGCCTCGAACGGAGCTGCGGCCGAGGATTCGTTGTGCGGAGACTTTCACACGGACACGACGGGACACGCGACCTTCTATCCGATCTGGGCTCACAACCAGCCCTGGTTCGCGTCGGGACGAGTGTTCACGGCGGCGCAGTGGACCAGCGTGAACGACAAGTTCACGAGCACGATCTCGGCGGCGAAGCGGCAGACGATCATGTCCAATCCCACCTTCCGCTGCTACATGGGCGGCGATCCGCATCTCGTGGCGAGCGAGCGTCGTCTGCAACTGCCCGCGCCTCCGGGGAACGTCAACCTCTACCAGAAGGGTGGGGAGGATTCGACGCTCACGGACAGCACGCAGTATGGCTTCTGGCAGAAGTGGAGCGGCGTTCAGACGCCCGTCGTCGCGGCGCTGAACGGCACGGCCGGTACGAGGTATCAGGAATGGCGCAATCACGCGGGCACGCTCTGGCCGCTGCATCGAAGCCTGAATCCGAACACGAAGGGCGTGATTCACGTGCACGGCCCGGTCGTGATGAGCGGTGTTCTGCGCGGAAGCGTCACCGTCTACGCGGCGACGACCGGCAATCAGATCGGACAGGTCGGTTATGGCGACGATCTCGTCTACGCTTCAGATCCGGCAGCCATCCTGTGCGCGAATCTGCTCGGCGTGATCTCCGACGACAATCAGATGATCCTCGACAACTCGATCAATTCGCCGCAGCGACCGTCGGGTTCCGGCAACACGTGGTGGTGGACTGACGGCGACGACAACGGCATGTCGACTGCCCATGACTTCGTGCTGCACGGCGTGACGATGAGCCGGCTCGGCACGGTTGGCGTGGAGAACTACAATCAGCATCCGGAGTCAATCGGACAGTGCGCCGCGGCCAACAGTGGGCGCGGCTGCATCAGGCAGGCGGGCGGCGTGATCGAGCAGAACATCACCGCGACGTATCAGAACAACGGGAGCGGCTTCGGTGAAAATCGATCCGTCGACGTCTGCATGAACACGCAATCTCCGCCGTACTTCCCGACTACCGGCCGCTACATCGACAACCGGTTCTACGAGATCGATCCGGCGCGCTACAACATCACGACGTTCTTCCAGGGGCTACAGGGCGGGTACTGACCCAACTCGCGTTGAGCACGCCTAGGCGCAGCTAACTCAGCACCAAGCGCCGACTTGGCAGTAGCCCTGCGATACCGGCATATTGCCGGATGCGAATTGCAATCCTCACGATCAGCGATGCCGGCGCGCGCGGCGAGCGACCTGTCGACGGCTCAGGCGATGCGATCGCGGCCTGGGTATCACAGCGCCAGGATACCATAGCAGTTCGCACCCTCGTCTCAGACGACGTCACCGCAATCGCCGCGCAGCTCATCGCCTGGTGCGATGCCGACGTCGCCGATCTCGTGCTCACCACCGGCGGCACCGGCCTCGCCCCCCGCGACCTCACCCCCGAAGCCACGCGCGCGGTGCTCGAGCGCGAGGCGCCGGGGATCGCCGAGCGGATTCGGGTGTTGTCGATCGCGAGCTTTCCGCGGGCGGCGCTGTCGCGCGGGGTCGCGGGCGTGCGCGGGCGAACGCTCATCATCAACCTCCCCGGATCCACCAGCGGCGTTCGCGACGGCCTCTCGGCCATCGACCCCATCATCGAGCACGCGGTGCGCATCACGCGCGGCGTCGACACGCATCACGAGAGAGCGCGCGCTTGATGAAGGTTCTCGTCACGCTCACGGATGTCGAGCCGGCGGTGCGGCTCAACGCGATGCTCGAGGCGGCGGGATACGAGACGGCGCTCGTGTCGCCCATCGACGACATGCGCGCGGCGATCAGGCGCGAGTCGCCGGATCTCGTCGTGCTCACCGGTGGGCTCGTGGACACGGCGAACGTGCAGCTCGTGCGCGACCTGTTGTGGGATGGCGTGGCGGCCGTGGGGCTCGCGGACATCGTCGATCCCGCACTCTCCGAGCGTCTCCGCGCGCTCGGCTTCGTGGAGGTGTATGCGAAGCCTGTGGATCTCGAGGAAGTGCTCAGGGGAATTCGCCGCATCCTCGACCGGCGGCGGCTCGCGGTGGAGACGGGGCTGATCGGCGAGAGCGAGGCGATGCGCGAGGTACTCGTGAAGATCGAGCAGATGGCGCCGGTGAGCAGCACGGTGCTCATCGAGGGGGAGAGCGGGACGGGGAAGGAGCTCGTCGCGCGCGCGCTGCATCGTTTGAGTCCGCGTCGCAGCAAGCCGTTCATCGCGGTGAACATTGGCGCGCTGCCGGAGACGCTGCTCGAGAGTGAGCTGTTCGGACACGAGAAGGGATCGTTCACCGGCGCGGCGGAGCGGAGGCTCGGGCGTTTCGAGCTCGCGAACACGGGGACGCTCTTTCTCGACGAGATTGGCGAGGCGCCGAACTCGACGCAGGTGAAGCTGTTGCGCGTGCTCGAGCAGCGTGAGCTCACGCGCGTGGGCGGCGCGAACGCGATCAAGGTGGATGTGCGCGTGGTGGCGGCGACGAATCGTCCGCTGCGCGAGGAGGTGGAGAGCGGCGCGTTTCGCCCCGACCTCTACTATCGATTGAACGTCCTGAATATTTATCTCCCGCCGCTGCGCGAGCGGCGCGAGGACATTCCGCTGCTCGTGCGCGCGTTCATCCAGGAATTCTCCGCGCAGCACGAGCGACCCTTCCACGGCATCTCGGCCGACGCAATGCGGATTCTTGTGGACTATCAGTGGCCGGGGAACGTGCGGGAGCTGCGCAATCTGGTGGAGAGCATGGTGGTGTTGTCGCCGGGGCGCGAGATCACGGCGAGCGACATTCCGCGGCAGATTCGCGAGGGGGGGAGCGCGAGATTTCTGCCGGTGCCGGTGGGTGCGGTGCTGCGCGGCCAGGAGGGAGCGAGCGGTCGCGAGCTCGAGTTCATCGTGCGCAGTCTCGTCGAGTTGAAGCTGCAGGTGGAAGAGCTTCGGCAGCGGGTGGACGACGGGCGGGAGGTGCGCGACGTTCGGCTGGGCGATGGGGAGGTGTTGCCGGCGACGAGATTGCCGAGCGTTGCGAGTCCTCTTACGACTGTGGGGATCGAGCCGCGGGAGGAGCAGCCCGCGCCGAACGTGGTGACGCTGGCGCCGGGGATGCGGATGGCGGACATCGAGCGGGCGGCGATCATCGCGGCGCTCAGGGAGACGCTTGGCAACCGAAGAAAGGCCGCCGACCAGCTGGGGATCGGAGAGCGAACGCTGTACAGGAAGTTGAAGGAGTACGAGATCCCGGAAACGTAAGTTTCTATACGACCATTTAGGTATACCAGATGCGAGGGGCACAATTATTCAAGGTATCTAACGACAGAATGCTTGCGTTTGCGGGCCTTGGATTCAATATTGGCGGCGCGTGTCCTCTGTTCGCCTCCTGGCACACCGCTCACTGAGCTGGCCAAGTAAGAAAGCTGCCGCGCAAGTCCCGCCTTTACACCATCAGTCTCCTCTAAGCATATAACCGTGGCTCTCACTGCACCGGGTAATCCGTTGTCGCATACGGTCTCGTCTCCCATCGCGGGGAGCGTGCTTCCATTGGCCGAGGCGGAGCGTCAGCTGCGTACGTTGCCCGGTGTGTTGGATGTGCGGATCGAGCCGAGTGAGACGGGGGCGGTGAGCGAGGTCCACGTCGTGACGACGATGGAAGTGAGCCCCAAGGCGACGGTGCGGAACGTGGAGACGATGCTCAAGGCATCGCTCAAGATGTCAGTAGATCATCGGAAGATTTCGGTCGCGACGACGAATGAGAAGCCGCGCGATCGTGTTGAGGCGGAAAGAAATGTTGCAGCTGCGCCGGCCGTAACGCCCGCCCCTGCGACGCCTCCTGTTGCTGCCCCGGCAAAAAGCGCTCGTCTGTTTTTCGAGGATGTCGAAATACAGCGAAGTAGGGCCAAGGGCGTGACAGTGCGAGTTACTCTGAGAAAAGGCGATCAGTCCTTCGTCGGAGAATGCGAAGGTCCGGAGAGCGCACGGTCGCGAGCGGAGCTCGCGGCAAAGGGTGCGCTGCTGGCGATCGCACAGCTCGAGCGTGGCGCGAACACGTTCCTCATCGAGGGCTGCAAGGTGGTCGACGCATTCGATCGCGAATTCATGTTCGTCGGGATCTCGGTGCGCGTGGGCCGCGAGACTGCGTTGCTGACGGGCAGCTGCGAGATCAAGGACAGTCCGGAGACGGCGAGCGTGCTGGCCGTTCTGGATGCGACGAACAGGTGGATCAGCCGGTTCTGATTTACGAATCCCTGAAAACGTTTTTAGTAGCAGTCAAACACTAAACACAGTGGAGTAGACACAAAACACGAGTCCCCCCGTTCTCTGGTAGCGAAGTTGAGCGGGCACGACACGCAGTTGAGCGGAGCCGACCTTTGCGCGATTCCACATTGGAATTCGCGACTTAGTAATCAAAGGGGAGGTGACGCGAAATGTCGGCTCTAGGATTCTTTGTCAAGGCTATCAGTTTTGTTACTGGTGGGTTGATTTCGGCTGAAGTGCTGGTGTGGCGTTAAGCCGGAGGACGGGGGACTTTTTTTCTATGCCCACACGGACTGTCTTGTATGTCGCCTTGGTAAGCGTGTGCGCCGTTCTCGCGAACGGCGCATTGTTTCTGCTTGCACCCGACTTGCAAGCCGCTGAGGTTCGTGCGGTGGTTTGGATGGCGGCTATCGGTTTGTTCGCTCACGTAGCGATGCACCGGCTGCCTCGTGGTAGCGAAGGGTCGATTGCGTTTATTCCGTGGCTGGCCGCTGCCATTATTACGCCAACATGGGTGGCAGTCGCGGGCGCTGCGATTTCTGTGCTCCTCGCTGAACTCGCGAAACGCCGGGCTCCGGTCAAGATCCTGTTCAATGTCATGCAGATATCGCTCGCGATCGGCATCGCGACGATCGCATTCAGGCTGATCGGCGGTACGTCACTACTGGCTCACAACTCCCTGCCACTTCTTGAGGGTGCCCGCGAAAACGTGGTACCGATGATGGTCCTCATCGCGACATTTTTTGTCGTGAATGCGTTCCTTCTATCGGGCGTCATCGCGGTAAGCGAGGGTAGTAGTCTGTTCTACATCTGGCGTCAGGCCACAAAGACAAGCATTTCCTACGATCTGCTGTCTGCTCCAGTCGTGTATCTGTTTGCATGGGTTTACGTCAACACGGGCATCACAGGAACAATCGCCCTATGTATCCCCATCATTGGAGTGCGCCAGCTTTATAAGACGAACTCCGAGCTTGAGCGCGTCAATCAAGAGCTGCTCGAGCTGATGGTGAAGGCCATTGAGGCGCGCGATCCCTATACATCAGGTCACTCTCGTCGGGTTGCGCATTACTCTCAGTTGATTGCACGCGCGATAGGACTTAGTGGTCAGCAGGTTGAGCGCGTTCGCATTGCAGCGCTACTTCACGATGTGGGTAAGATTCACGAAATCTATGCGCCACTCTTGCGGAAGCCTGAGAAGCTGACGCCCGCCGAGTGGGAAGTGATGCAAGGTCATCCGATCAAGAGTTCGGAACTCGTGATGACGGTGTCTCATTTAGCTGATATCGTTTTGCCGGTTCGCCACCACCACGAAAATTGGGACGGTAGTGGATATCCCGACGGCTTGGCGGGCGAGCAAATTCCTTTAGCGTCGCGAATCGTACTCTTCGCGGATACCATCGACGCGATGACTACGGATCGCCCGTATCGAAAAGCGCTCGGCGAAGCGCAGGTGCGATCCGAGCTGACAAAATATCGCGCAAAGCAGTTCGATCCCTATATTTGCGACAAGCTTCTTGCGAGTCCAATGTTTGGACTTCTGTTTGCGCCTGGTCAGCGAATTCCGACGCCGGTCGCGAATGTCGGAGTTCCTGCTAAACAAAGAGCGCTTCGCGCAATCTAGTTCAGGTCGGTTCAGCTAGTCTCGCGTTGTGCCTCGCTGAAGGAATAGGCGGGGCACATTTCATTTGCCGGAATGGAAGGTGTTCCGTGCAATTCAGGAGACCTTGGTCGAGGACCAGCACAACGCATCGACCGTTTGAATCTGTAGCAAATCGGTCGAAGGCGTGTCGTGAGATGGTCGGTCAAAGTTGAGATATTGGCGCAGGATATGTGTCGCCTCTTCGGTGCGACCGGCGGACGCCAATCCGCGCACAAGTTGAGCAATGAAATAGTCGAAGCGATATCCTCGGGCCACCTTCGGATAATGCAGCAAGAGTTCCTGACACTCTTGTTGCCGAAGCGCTTGGCCACGACTCAGTTTCAAATGAACTTCCATGGCTAGTTGCCGAGCACGCGCACGTGTCGAGTTGAGCCGAGTCGCGTAGGGCCGAAGCGAGAGAATCAATGCCTCCGCTTCATCATATCTGCCCTCTCGAATGCTGAGCTCAGCTTCGTAGCTCATCTCTTCTTCGTACGGCGATTCTCGTCGGCATCGGCGCAGCTGTTCTTTGCAGATCTCGCACCATTTGCGAGCCTCTATGAGATCTCCTGCCATGAGCGCAAGTCCGCCTAGCGAGTTGGCGGCGGATTCTGCTCGAAAGTGGAGGTAGTGTAATTGAGAGAGTTCGAACGCCTGCACATACAGGTCGCGAGCTTTCTCGATTTCACCCGCCATCCTGTACGCATGGCCGGCGTGCTCAAAATAGGTCGCGCGCAACGTAAAATCTTGCGAACGCCTCGCATAGCAAAGCAGTCGCTCTACGGCTGGCAACGCCTCTCGCGTCTCTCCGAATGAATTGTGATAAATCAGCAGGCAATGATCGCGATGCGGATTCTCCGTGCTGGCGTCGGCGTCGATTTCTTGAATGGCGGAATAGACCGCGTTCGCAAAATCCGTATCTTGAGTATTGTCGGCAGCCGTGAGTGCAACCAACGCAGCCTGAAAGCGATGATCCTCGCTAAGCTCGCCAGATGAGACAAGCGCCAGTATTCGATCAAGAACTTTGCGCGGAAATGCGCTGATTCTTGTTTCTGTGATAAGCAAGACTAATTCTGCCTCTGCTTTCGACTCTGCCGAACCTGCGATTCGATTGATGGCATCAATCGTCGAGACAGCCAGACGCTTGGAATCTTCCCAAGCTCCGGCGATTCCGTAGGCTTTCGCGGCGTCGCGTAAGAACGACACCTGCTGTTCGCCATTGACGAGTTTTGCAGCTGCCTCGAGAACCGTCGCGGCTTCCAGCGGCAGTCCGATCTTGAGAGAGTGGCGCGCACAAGCCTCCATCAAAGTAGCGGCGCGCTCCGGTTCGCCCGCCTCACGCCAGTGCTCAGCACAATCCCAATGCAAGGTCGCGTTGTCCGACGATGCATCTTCAAGAGCGAGCGCTGCGTAGCGATGCATTATTGCCTTTGATGCGCTCGATGCGCGAGCCAGCGATGCGAATGTGATAAGCGCGTGCCTACTGGCCACGCGATCGCCTTCGTGATTGATAAACCCTCTCGCAGCCAATTCGTCCAGACTCTCAAGTAAGTCTACTCTCCGCTCATTGAGCACTTGCTCAATCCTGTTCAGCGTGGAGTAGCGGCTAAGAATGCAAGATGCTTGAAGCACTCTCTGGGAGATCGCTGAGAGGGATGCGAGACGCACGTCAATTAGGTGAGTCAGCGAAGGTGGAGTTATAAACGTCCCATCGTCCTTCGCATGAGTCGCGAGTTCAACAATGAAATAGGGGTTTCCGCAACCAGAGCGAACGCACCATTGTTTGAATAGCGGAGATGCGGTTCCTCGATTGGAAAGAGAAAATTCGACTAGAGCAGTGCTCGCTGCCTCGCCGAGGGGCTTCAAGTGCACCGCGAAGACGTGGCGATGAGACTTGGCACTACTGTAGGAGTCGAGAGCAAGGGTGCGCACAAGCATGACGCAACGCCTGGCCGAAAACTCCGATATTGAGGCGCAAACGGACTCAGAGTGCGGATCGATCCATTGAACATCGTCGATGTGAACGATAAGGCAGCACTCTCCTGCAACGGCGTCAATGAGGTCAAGCACGGCCGCTCGCACGTGCTCGAAGATGCCATCTGGGCTCATGTCTCTCTGATCGCCGAGATGGCCGACTTCGCCCGACGCCGTCAACCGCCGCAAATACTTCATTGACTCCGGCGAACATCCCAACGCGCCCGGTAGCGCGAGCAGCTTCGGCACCATATCCACGAACGCCGAGAGTGGGCGCCGCACGTCGTGCGACTGACACGATACTCGCACGATGTGCACTCGCTGCAGCGACGCGACGCGCGTGAACTCCGACACCAGCCGGGTCTTCCCGATCCCCGGCTCGCCCCAAATCACGTACGCGCTTCCTTGTCCGCTCTGTGCCCTCGCCAGAGCGCGCGTGAGCTCCGCCATCTCTTCCTCGCGACCCACGAACGGGGCGTCGCGCACGGGGAAGATGTTGTCCTGATATGCCTCGGAGATTCGGCGACGCAGTAAGACGGCCGGCAACTTTATCTCGCCAGAGTTGTCGCCGATGTCCTCCAAATAGTGATTGAGAATCGAAAGCGCCTTCGTCTTGCTGCCGCCAAGCGCTGCGGCCTCGGCGACAGTCAACGTCGCTTCCTCATTCAGCGGGTCGATGGACAAGCACATCGATGCGAGGTGCTCGGCGCCGTTCCAGTCACTGATGCGTTTCTTCGCCTGAATGCCCGCTACAAGTGCGCGTGCGACAGTCGAGTGCACCACGTCGCGTTGTCGCTCGAGCCATCTCGTGAATTCTTCGGAGAGTTCCGGGCGATAGCCGGGGAGAAAACTTCCTCCAATTTCGTCGGCGAGAGACTCGAGCGACGCCGGCGTTTGCGGCTCGAGCAGCGGCGCAAAATCCGTTGTACAGAAACGCGGAGAGAGGATCAACGCCGACCGATCCGCCTTGATCGTCGCCCCGAGCGTCTTGAGCCTGTACAGCACCTGTCGAAGTCCGTGTTGCGATCGCGCTTCGGACACACCGGGCCACAGCATGCACGTGAGCTCATCGCGCTCGACGCGCCGACCTGCTTCCATGATGAGATACAGCGCCGTGGCAAACACGGATTCCGCTGCGGGTGTCAGCCGAGCGTCATCGGCTTCGATGAGCGTCTGTCCCAAGCTCTTCAACCGCAGCATGTCGCCCGCTCCCTGGTGTACGAGCTCCGCCTGCACCAGCTGCATGTCATCGCTAGTTCTCGGCGTCAGCGTTCCGTCATCAAGAAATCTTGACGCCTACTTTACGGAATCTGGAAGATTGGGGAAGGGGCGTAGGCGGGCGCCGTCGCTCGGTAGAGTCTAGCCCGTGCTCCCGACGCCTCCCGTACGGTCCGTGCTCACCCCCACCGCGCCAGGCGCCCACGCCAACACCTCGTATCGCGCCAAAATGATCTGCGCGATTCGCTCCCCATGCTCAATCACGACATCCCTCGGCGTGTCGTTCTTCAGCATGACCATCCACTCGTCCGGATAATCCGCGTCGATCGTCCCCGGCCCGTTCGGTATTATGAGCCCGCGCTTGAACGCGATCGAGCTGCGAATTCGCACTTGCGCCTCGTAACCGTCCGGTAACCGCGCCTTGAACCCGAGCGGCACGAGCGCGATCTCGCCGCCCTGAATGTGCAGCCGATGCGCCTCGTCGCTCGCGCGCTCGCGCACCTTCACGCCGTCCGAAATCCGCACCGTGCGCCCGATCAGGTACGCGCACACGTCGTAACCGGCTGCCTCCCTCGTGGCCCGTGCGGGAAGTGGAACGTCTGGGTAAAGTGACTCGTATGTAATGGCGGGCGAGCTGTCCGGCATCCCTGAAAATCTCCATTTCGCGTGTTTCCGGTGCTTCGGAAGCTTGCGCGGTGTGTGGTAAGTCCTTCGTTTACATAGAAATGTCCACTACCGATCGACCATTTCGCGACCGCGTGACGAACAAGCTGCCCCCGCACCTCGCCAACTGGCAACTGCCCCTCAATTGGACGTGGGGCACCGAGGGCGTCGAAGGCGAGCATCGCCACTACCAGGAAGTTGTCGATGAGCTCGGGCGCTCGCTCTCCCTCGTCAGCTCCGTCGACCCGGATCACGAGTCGTGGCTGCACGCCGAGGCGCGCAATCTCGCGCACCTCAATCACCCGTCGATCCCCACGACCTACTACTACTGGGGGCGCAATCCGCAACGGGAGCGCGGCCCCGGATACCTGCGCCGCTGGATCGCCGGCGAAACGCTCTGGTCGCGCCTCTCGCGCACCGGCCCCGAGGATCTCTCCTTCGTCCTCCAGTTCCTCCGCTCCGCAGGCTCGGCCATCGCCTACATGCACTCCGGCGGCTCCGTCCACGGCGCACTCTCGGCCGAGACCACCTGGGTCACCCCCACGGGGCGCATCTGGCTCCTGGGGTGGGAGTGGAGCGTGCCGAGCGCGGAGCTCCCGGCGGGCTACACGCCGAACTCGCGGTGGACGCCGCAGCCGCCGGAGTCCGACGGCGTGATCTGGGCGCCCACGCCCGCGAGCGACCAATGGCAGCTCGCCGCCACGGCCTTCGCCGCGTTCACGCGCGAATATCCGCCGCGCGCGCTGCCGCCGCTCACACTCGTGCGGCCGGACATTCCGGTGTCCGTCGCAAAGGTTCTCGCGCGCGCTCTCAAGCGAAATCCGGAGGAGCGCTTCAACTCCGTCGCGGCGATGCTGCGCGAGCTCGATCGCGCGGTGGGTAGTCACACGTCGATGTTCACGAGCGGCTCCATGGCCGCCGCCATGCGCGGCCCGGGCGAGAGCGAAGAGGCGCGCCTGCGCTGGGCCACCGGCGAGGACTACGAGGTGAAGGCGCGTCTCGGATCGGGCACCTTCGGCTCGGTGTGGCGCGTGCGCGATCTCTCGCTCAACCGCGAAGTCGCGCTCAAGATGCTCCACCCAGAAGTCTCGAGCGACGAGGGCGCCGTGCATCGCTTTCGTCGCGAGGCGCAGCTCGCCGCGCAGCTGGCGCATCCGTCGATCGTCCCGATCTACGACTGGGACTCGAGCGGCGGCGTCGCGTGGTACACGATGGAGCTGGCCGAGGGCGGATCGCTCGCCGATCTCGTCGCGCGCTCGGGCCCGCGCACGATCGCCGAGATCGCGCCGCAGATCGATCAGGTGCTCGACGGTCTCGCCGCCGCGCACGCGAGCGGCATCATCCATCGCGATCTCAAGCCGGAGAACATTCTCATCGACCGCTATCGCCGCTGGCGCATCGCGGACTTCGGCGTCGCGAAGATTCCGGGCGAGGAATCCGGCGGCACCACCGGCACTCCGGAATTCGCCGCCCCCGAGCAACTACTCGGCGAAGTGCAGGGCACGCCGGTGGACTGCTTCGAGATCGCGGCGATCACCTACTTCCTGCTCACGGGCAAGCCGCCCTTCGGCTCGGGCGACGGACGTCTGATCCTCGCGCGCGAGCTCTCGGGCGATGTCGATCTATCCGAGATCGCGCCCGACGTGGCCGAGTGGTTGAAGCAGGGGCTCGCGGCGCAGCCGGAGGATCGCTTCGCGGATGCGAAGACGATGCGCAACGCGTGGCGCGTGGCGGCGGGGAAGGCGCTGAATACGGACGATCACGCGCCGTGGTGGCGGCGGTGGCTCACGACGGAGGCGAGTTTGACGACGGGGGAGAACTGAGGGCGCCTATTGCGCCACCGGTTTATCCGAGGGCGGTGAAAGCCTCGGCAGCTCCTCGGCCAGCGAGACGATGATTCCCGCCGGGCCTCGCATGTAGCAGAGTCTGTAGATGTCCTCGTACTGCACCACCTCGCCGAGGAGCTCGCCGCCGTGGGCGCGCAGGCGAGCGACAGTGTCGTCCACGCTGTCGACCGCGAACATGACGCTCCGGAGGCCCAGTGCGTTTGGCGGTGCGATCGCCGGTTCGAGCTCGACCAGTTTTGGATTGCGAAACTTCGTCAGCTCGAGCTGACCGTGCCCATCCGGGGTCCGCATCATGACGATGTCGACCTGGATCCCTTGGATCCCGTTGATGCGATCCACCCACGGGCCCTCGACCCGCGCCTCGCCTGCGCGCGTCATGCCGAGCGCGGTGAAAAAAGCGATAGCCGCTTGAAGGTCGTCGACGACGACGCTGACGTGATCCAATCTCTTGACCGTCATGTCCCTCCCACTGGCGCAAGAATTCGAAGTACGGGCTTTCCATCGACGTCCTGCAGCGGCAGATAGACGCGATGCGAGGATGGATCGACAGCAACGCTGTGAGAATGTGGCGCGCGATACTCGCCGAGCAATGTGAGCGTCCCGTCGTGCTCGCGAAACACGGCGAGTGCGCCCGATTCACTCGCCACGTAGAGCCGTTCGAGCTCTGCGTCGAGCGCGAGCACGTCAGGTCCCTCGGCCACCTTCAACGTCGCCGTCGTTCGCATGGAGCGCAGGTCGATCACGAGAAGCCGGGCGTCGCCTTCGCACGTGACGAAGGCGAGGCGATGAGGCTCGTCGATCAAAAATCCGTGCGGGTGATCGCACTGCATGTGGTAGCGCGCCACGATCCGCTGGCTCGCCGGGTCGAGTGCTGCGATCTCGTTCTTCGACTGCACGGCGACGAGAATGCAGTGCGATGGCGCGTCGTAGTGCGTGTTGCCCGCCTCGCCGCCTAAATCGATCCGGCCGATCTTCGCGTTTGAGGCGCCGTCGATGATGAGATCTGCGCCGCCATTCTCGTCGGACACGAAGATCCGCCGCTCCCCCGGCGCGTATGCGATGCCATCGGGGAAGTCTGCTCCTGCAATTCGCGCCATGACCTCGAGCGACCGGTCGTCGAGCACTGCAACCTCGTGTCGGCCAGTGACGGATACATACAGGCGATGCAATGAAGGCACCGCCAACACGCCGGTCGCGCCGGGAAATCCTTCGAGGCTCGCGACCAGCTTCCCGGCGCGCGTGTCGAACACGTCCAGGCGATCGCCGTGCATGTGCGAGATGTAGAGTCGGCCCGTAGTGGGATCGAGGCTCTGGTAGTCGAAGCGCTTTGCGGCGCCGGGGAGTGGAATGTCGGCGACGATCGTGAGCGGGGCGCGCGTGGCAGAATCAGGGCGCAATGGCGCGCGCGCTCCGCCGCTCGCCGGCGCACGCCAGCTCGACGGAGTGAGGGAGCCCTCCGTCGCCATGCACGGTGCGCTCGCGGTCTGCGATGCGAGGGGAGCGGCGAGAAGGGCGAGCGCGCCGAGGATGGCGGCGAGGCACCTCACGGCTGCGACGCCTTTTTCACCTTCATTTGATCGAGCGCAGCGCGCAGTCCAGCTGCGAGCGCCCTCGCATCGTCGTTCGCCCAGAAGTGCATGAAGAACAATCGCGGCGTTTCCTCGAGCATGTGACTGTGCAGCGCACCGACTGCGATGCCGTTGCTGGTGAGCGCGCGGATGACGGGATTCACCTCCTCCGCCGTCATGACGAAGTCGCCCGTGATGGCCGCCTTGCCGCCGCCAGTCGGCTGGAAGTTGATCGCGGTCGCGACGCCCATGGAAGGCGGAATCTCGATGCCATGCTCCATGACGCGATCGGTGCGCGGCACGGCCTCCTGGTACACGCCTCCATTCACCTTGCCGGCGACGCCGAGCACTTTCGCGATCATCGCGGTGTCGAGGTCGATCGCCGGCGATGGCGCAGCTGGCGAGGGCGCGTTCATGGGTGTTCTCGTGAGCGCGAGCGCGTCATGAATCGTCGTTGCGATCTTTTCCGCATTGCCGTGCGCGCTGATGTGCATGTACATCACGCGTGGCGATTCCGTCAACAGATGATTGTGGAGTGCGGTCTGCTCGACGCCGCCGCTTTGCAGCGTCTTCATCACCGGTGCGACCTCGTCCTCGGCCAGCACGAGGTCGCCCATGGCGATCGCGCCGTCGCTGACGTGCTTGAACGCCACCCACGAGCCGAGCGCCAGCGCGGGCCGGAGCTGCACGCCGGCGACGCGCACCGCCATGTCACCGCGCGGAAAGGAGAACTTGATGACGTCGCCGGGGTTCGATGCGCCCTTCCGGCCGAGCGCCTGCTCGACTGCGGTCCAGTCGGTCGCGGGAGATGCGGCAGTCTGCGCCACGGCCACGCGTGTGACCGTCAGGACGGCGGGGGCAAACAGGAGATAGACGAAACGGTGCGAACTCATCTGGGCTACTCCACTATCAGAGATAGTTGCTAGTTCGTGTGCGAGCTTCGCTGCGTGATCGTCGCGTCTACAACCGCGTCACTCCTCGATTTCCACGTCCATCCCCCCAATCCTTTCCTCATCCGCGATCAACTCGATCGCCACGATCTTCCCCTCCGCGAAGGTAAAGCCGAACAGCACCTTCGGCACTCCCCCTGGCGCCCACACCGCGCCCGGCAGCCCATCGATGAGCGCCACGCGCGCTGCCTTCGCGCGTCCCACGAACGTCTGCGCCACCGCATCCGCGCCGCGCATTTCCGCATTCGCGCCCAGCGTCACCGCCGCCGCATCGGCACGCACCACCACATCGGGATCGAGCATCTCGAGCAGCGCCCCGAACTCCCCGTCTCGCGACGCCGCGAGAAAGGCGCTCACGATCTCGCGCTGGCGCGTGTGATGCTCTCGCACCACCGAGTCGGCATCCACGCCGCGCACCCGCCGGCGCGCACGACTCGCGAGCTGCCGCGCCGCCGTCGAGCTGCGCCCAACGATGGGCGCGATCTCCTCGAACGGGAGATCGAACATGTCGTGCAGCACGAACGCGACGCGCTCCGCCGGCGCGAGCGTCTCGAGTACCACGAGCAGTGCGAGGCTCATCGAGTCCGCAAGCTCGAGCTCGCGTTGCGGGTCGAGCGTGCTTTCCGTGTTCGGCATCTCGTTCGGCGCGAGCAGCTCGAGCGCATCCTCCCGGCGCGAGTCGCGCGAGCGCAGATGATCGAGACACACGCGCGCGACCACCGTCGTCAGCCACCCCGACAAATTCGATACGTCGCTCGTGTCCGTGCGAGCCAGCCGCAGCCATCCCTCCTGCACGGCGTCCTCCGCCTCGGACATCGAGCCGAGCATCCGATACGCCACTTTCTGCAGATGCTCGCGATTCTCCTCGAATCGCTCCGCCAACCACTCGCGCTCAGCCATTGGTCACATCCCCCGTTTGCGTTCCGTCATCTCCCTGACGGACGCAGCGTTGCCGATGTGACGAGCTCACTCACGCACCATGAACCACGGAGTACGGACATGAATGAAGGCATGAAGACGGTTATCTATCCCGTCAAGGACATCGCGAAGGGCAAAGAGCTCTTCAGCACGCTGCTCGGCGTGAAGCCGAGCGTGGAGCTGCCGCACTACGTGCACTTCGAAGTTGGCGATCTCAAGATTGGGCTCAGTACGAGCGGCCACGCGCAGGGATACACGGGTGCGCTGTGCTATTGGGACATCGACGATATCGAGCAAGCCATTGAAGAGCTCACCGCGGTAGGTGCGCACATCGATCAGGCACCGAAGGACGTCGGCGGTGGCAAGCTCGTCGCCACCGTGAAGGACGGCGATGGAAATCTCATCGGCCTGATCCAGGCCGCGTGAGCACACCTTCGAGCTGATTCGCCGAGTTACTCCTCGAGGCGAATCAGCTTGCTCACGCTCAGCCCTTCGGCCTCGCCCTGGAAGTTGAGCACCACGCGATGCCTGAGCACCGAGTCCGCGATCGAGCGCACGTCGTCGAGATCGGGAACGCTCCGTCCATCCATCGCAGCCTTGGCCTTCGCGCCGAGCACGAGGTACTGACTCGCGCGCGGGCCGGCGCCCCAGCTCACGTACTTGCGCACGTCCGGCGTTGCCTCGGGTGTGTCCGGGCGCGTCGAGCGCGCGAGCTTCACCGCGTAGCGCACGACAGTCGGTGGCGCGGGCAGCCTGCGCACGAGATGCTGCAGCTTCGCGAGCTGCACCGCGGTGAGCACCGGCGTGATCGAAAGCGTGTCGTCGCCCGTCGTCGTCGACACGATGCGCTCCTCTTCCTCGATCGACGGATAGCCCACGTGCAACTCGAACATGAAGCGGTCGAGCTGCGCTTCGGGGAGCGGGTACGTGCCTTCCTGCTCGATCGGATTTTGCGTCGCGAGCACGAAGAACGGCTCGGGGAGCGCGTGCGTCTGCCCGCTCGCGGTCACCGCGTGCTCCTGCATCGCCTGCAGCAGCGCGGCCTGCGTCTTCGGCGGCGCGCGATTGATCTCGTCGGCGAGCACGGCGTTCGCGAAGATGGGACCGCGCACGTACTTGAAGCTGCGCCGCCCCGTCGCGTGATCCTCCTCGAGCATCTCGGTGCCCGTGATGTCGCTCGGCATCAGATCCGGCGTGAACTGCACGCGCGAGAAGGTGAGGTCGAGCGCCTCGGCCACCGTTCGCACGAGCAGCGTCTTCGCGAGTCCGGGCACGCCCACGAGCAGCGCATGTCCGCCGCTCAGCAGTGCCGCGACGATGTTGTCGACCACCGCGTGCTGCCCCACGATGCGTCGGCCGATCTGCGCGATCAGCTGCTTGTGCGCGCGCGCGAGGTCGTCGAGCAGCGCGAGATCGTCGTTGGCGGACGTGGCGTGAGTCATTGCGCTCACTTTCGGGTGACGGATTGAATCCTGTGCGAAGCTAACCGCCGCGGCGCGCGAGGCGAAGGGGACAGTAGGGCACGCAATCCCCGATGGCACGGAACTCCCGCTCCCGTGTACGGAGAGTGACGTCCATCAGACACCGCGAGAGGTTGATTGCATGGCTTCATTCATGACATCGTCAGTGCGTTTCCTTCGTCCGCTCGTTCTGGTTTGCTCGATCGCTGCACTCGCGGCGTGCGGTAGTGACAGCAACGGACCCGCTCAAAATGCCGATGTGAACGGCCAGTACAATCTCGTGACGGTGGATGGACACGCGCTCCCCGACACGATTCCGAACTCCGAGCACGCGTTCGTGGTCACCGCCGCCACCGTCCTGTTCGATGATAATGGTACTTACGATGCATCGGTCACGGGCACGGAGGATGGCTCCGCCGAGCAGGGGATCGCCGCGGACAATGGTACGTTCACCATCTCCGGCAACACCGTCACACTCCACAGCGCCGTCTTCTTCACGGCGTACCAGGCGACCGTCGCCTCGAATGATGAGATTACCGTGACGGTGCCGGGGGCGTTCGTGAGCTCGAGCAACGCCACGATCGCGCTGAAGTTCGCGAAGGCCACCTAGGGGGTACCATATTGCGCTAGGCAGCATCGAGTGTCACCGTTGCGTCAGAGGAACGGTCGATCTCGCGACCGCTCGCGCACACGCGCTCCGCACACCTGGAGGAGTCCAATGTCCCCTCGTTTGTTCGCTCGCAGTGCCCTGTCGTTCGCTCTCGTTGCTGCCATGGCCGCGTCGCTTGCCGGTTGCAGCAACAGCACCGACCTGCTGCAGCTCCCGAATTCGTGGACGCTGCAGACGAGTGACGGCCACGCGCTGCCGGACACGATTCCAAATTCGTCGCCAGTGATCGTGGTCACTTCGGCGACCGCGCAGATCAACGACAATCATAATTATACTTTCACGCTCAACGGGACGACCGACGGCGTGGAAGGCGTGGTCGGGTCGGACGCTGGCACGTGGAGCATCTCCCACTCGATCATTCTCTTTCGCAGCACCAGCAGCGCTCCGCAGCTTGCGGATTACGTAGCCGCGTTCAACGGAAATACGATCAACGTCGGGATGCCGGGGCAGGTCGTGCATTCGTCGAACCAGTCGGTTGCGATGACCTTCGTCGCGGCACCGTAATGCGCAGTCCGTGAGGATCATGGCTCGCGGAACGAGCACGCTTACTCTCCACCGTCTCGAATCGAACCGCGAGGATTCAATGAAGTCATCCGCACCGCACGCATTGCGCACGCGCTTTGCTCGTCCCGTCATCGCGGTGGCGATGTGCGCATCGATCGCGCTGGCGCTCGCCTGCGGAAGCGATTCGCCCACGGCGCCCCAGGATTTTTCGGGGACGTATGTCCTCATGCAGGTGGACGGGCTGCCGCTACCCGTGGCGGTGCCCAATCCGCGCGAGCACGTGATCGTGATCAACTCCGTCACGGCCACGCTCAATGCGAATCACACGTACGCGGTGGCGGGGACGGGCACCGAAGATGGCAACGCGAGCACGGTGATCACCGACGCGGGGACGTTCACGCAATCGGGATCGACGCTGCACTTCACGTCGACGACGTTCGGCGGCGCGACCTACTCGGCGAAGGCGAAGACGGATACCGTGACGGTGACGCTGCCCGGCGGATTCGTGGACTCGGACAACACGAGCTTCGCGCTGCTCTTCGAAAAAGGCAGCTGACGAAAAGAGCTACGAGTCAGCTACGGCAGTACGAACTCGATTCGCTCTTCAACGGGATGGTTGCTGCTGCGCAGCAGCGCGAGCGCGGTGTAGCGTCCGCGCAGCCCCTTGGGATTCCACCGCTCGTCGAACGTCAGCGTCTGGTTCGGATCGACCTGGCGATTCTGAACTGCCTGCGTGAACATGTGCCCCGCGCTCCAGCGCCAGACTTCGTGGCCGAGTGTGTCGAGGACGACGAATTCGTGCGTCTGGCCGTTGGGGAAGTTCACTTCGACGGTGTGGGGCGCGAGGTTGGTCACCTGCAGCGCGAACTGCACTTCGCTGGCGCTCACCGCGACCTTCGCCGATGTGGCGAGCGACGTGTCGCTGCGCGGACGCTCGGCCGCTTGATGCTCGGCCGCCTGATGCGTGCTCGGGGTGCTGGCGCGTGCATCGCCGTCTCCGTGTCGCGCGTGGGGTCCGCAGGCGACTGCGATGGCGGCAAAGACGAGAATCCAGGTGATCGAGCGGCGCGTCATTTTCTGACCTGCTGAAGCGAAGCGTAAGGAAGTGGAGGTCACAGAAGTGACGGCTGCCAAGTTATCAACAGGAGGACGCAGTTGCAACCGTGCACGCAACCGTAAGTGTCGAAGATTGAAGGACTTTCATGATCGGTACGGTTCGTTCGGGTGTTGTTCGGCCGGCTGTCACTTTTGCTTGCGAAAAATTTCACAAGCGGGTAAATTCACCTCGCGAAATGGCTGACGACAAGGATCCCGCGGGCGAGCGCAAGACGGCATCGGCGGGGGGCGGATCGAATGGCCCGTCGCCAGCGGAGTTCGCGGGGTCGGGGGTTCAGTTCGTCGTCGCCATTCTTCTCTTTCTGTACATTGGGAAGTGGCTGGACGCGAAGCTCGGGACGGCGCCGTGGCTGCTCATGGCTGGCGTGTTCGTGGGCGCGGTGGCGGGGTTCTACAGCTTCTACCGGCGCATCATGGCGGCGAGCAAGCGGAACGGCGACAAATGAAAAAGATCGCGATCTTCGCGATCGCCTCGGCGGCACTCGTCGCGATCGCGGCGTGGGTGCTGACCATCGCCTTCTCGACGACCGGGGATCGGCACGCGATCGTTGTAAGCGCTGGAATCGCCTACGTAGTGCAGCTCCTCTCGTTCACCGTCGCGCGCAGCTGGGCGACGACGAACGTGGTGGCAGGGTGGGGGCTGGGAATGCTGATTCGCTTTGCGGTGCTCGCGTTGTACGCGCTCGTGTTCGTGAAGGCGCTCGGACTACCGATCACGTCCGCGCTCGTGAGCCTCGCTGCCTTTTTCTTCGTATCCACGCTGCTCGAACCGGTGCTGCTTAAGTCATGAGATTGGGCTCGCTACTTCTTTCGCTGATGCTCCTCGTCGCCGCGCCTCTTCGCGCGCAGGACACGACGTCGACCTTCGGACGCACGGGCGACCACCTGCATCAGCCGGCGTCGAAAAACGTCGACATCATCACGCCGCACATCACGGACTCGCACCACCTCGAGCTTCCGTACTTCGGCGAATACGAGCTGCCGCGCTGGGCGCCGATTCACATCGGCGGGCTCGCGATCGATATGTCGCCGACGAAGCACGTCGTCTTCCTGCTGCTGGCCGCCCTGCTCTGCATCGGCATCATGATTCCAGCCGCCACATCGAATCAGCGGCAGACGGCGCACGAGGGACACGCGAAGGGCTTTGCGGGCGCGATCGAATCGATCGTCCTCTACATTCGCAACGAAGTCATTCTGCCGAACGTGGGACATCACGGTAACGCGTACGTGCCGTTCGGGCTGACGCTCTTCTTCTTCATTCTCTTCGCCAACCTGCTGGGCCTTCTGCCCTACGGCTCCACGGCGACGGGAAACATCTCCGTCACGGCGACGCTCGCGCTGATCACCTTCGTGGTGGTCGAGTTTGCGGGCATGAAGGCGCAGGGGGCGGCGTACATCAAGACGATCATCTACTGGCCTTCCGATCAGCCGCTCGCGATGAAGCTGCCGATGACGCTGATCATGACGCCGGTCGAGATCATCGGAAAGTTCACGAAGCCGTTCGCGCTCGCGATTCGTCTGTTCGCGAATATGACGGCCGGTCACGTCGTGCTCCTCGCGCTCATCAGCCTGATCTTCACCTTCGGCAGCTGGTTCATCGCGCCGGCGCCGATCGTCATGGGCGTCGCGATCAGCATGCTCGAGATCTTCGTCGCATTCCTGCAGGCGTTCATCTTCACGCTGCTCGCCAGCGTGTTCATCGGCTTGATCCGCGAGGGCGCGCACTAGCGCTCCCTCGTTTCGCATCTCGTCCGCGCGCACTGCTCCACGCGCGGGACATCGTACCCGGTCGAGCGACCGGGGAAGCTCGTTGAGACCCGGGTCTCGCTGACGAGCAGCGCTCAATGCACCGGGCGCGGAGCAGCAGGAATCACGTTTATCGGAGCAACACAATGCACGCTTTTCTTCCCATGCTTCAGGCGGCAGCGAGCTTCACGAAGGAGTATACGGGTGCGTGGGCGATGTTCGGTGCCGGTCTCGGCGCGGGCGTCGCGGTCATCGGTGCCGGTCTCGGCATCGGCCGCATCGGTGGTCAGGCCGCGGAAGCGATGGCTCGTCAGCCGGAGCGCGCGGGCCAGATCCAGACGGCTGGTCTTATCCTCGCGGCGCTGATCGAAGGCGCGGCGCTGTTCGCGATCGTCGTCACGTTCCTGATCCAGAGCAAGTTCAACTTCTAGTATCGATCGATCGGCCGCCGCGCCCCGGGGTGCGGCGCGCCATCGTCACCATTTTTCCAGAATTTCCATGCGCAAGCTTCTGACAGTTATCTCGGCGTCGATCGTTGCGGCGCTTCCACTCGCGGCACAGGAGGCAGAGGCGCCCAAGGGCGGTCTGCTGACGCCGAGTGGCGGGTTGATGGTGTGGACGCTGGTGATCTTCGCCGTCGTCCTCTTCATTCTCTCGAAGTTCGCCTTCCCGAAGATTCTCGAGGCCGTCGAGGCCCGCGAGAAGTCGCTCTCGGATGCGATCGAAGCCGCCAAGAAGGACCGCGAAGAAGCCGCCGCGCTCCTCGCCGAGCATCAGAAGGCGCTCGCGGCGACGCGCGATGAGGCGCAGAAGATCATCTCCGACGCCCGCGCGGCCGGTGAGAAGGTGCGCACCGACGTGATCGAGCAGGCGCACAAGGAGCAGCAGGCGATGCTCGAGCGCGCGCGCGCCGAGATCGTGAGCGAGAAGGACAAGGCGCTGGCCGAGCTGCGGAAGCAGACGGTGGAGCTGGCCGTTCGCGCCGCGAGCAAGGTGATCGAGCGCAATCTCGACGTCGAGTCCAACCGCACGGTCGTCGAGAAGTTCCTGGCGTCGATCGAGCCTGTGGGTTCGAAGCGCTAATGCGCGAGCCGACGATCGCGCGGAACTACGCCGAAACGCTGGTGTCGCTCGCGGAGCGCGCCGGCGAGCTCGATGGGTGGGGAGATACGATCGGCCAGATCGCGGACGCGGTCGAGACCGATCAGGTGCTCGCCAACTTTCTGTCGTCGCCCAAGGTGAGCGCGAAGCGGAAGGTCGAGATCATCAGCAAGGCGTTCCAGGACACGCTGCCGCGGATGTTCGTGCGCTTTCTCGGCGCGGTCATCTCCAACCGGCGCCAGCATCTCATTCCGGAAATCGCGAGCGAGTACACGATGCTCGTGGACGAGCTGCAGGGGCGCGTGCACGTGCGCGTGACCGTCGCGCACGAGCCCGACGAGGCGCAGCGCGACGCGATCGTGAAGCAGCTCGGCACGATCACCGGCAAGCAGGTCACGCCGCACTTCGTGATCAAGCCGGAGATCCTGGGCGGCGTGATCGCTCGCATGGGCGACACGGTGATGGATGGGTCGGTGTCGCGCCGGCTCGAGACGCTGCGGGGACACATGCTGGGGCGGGCGAGCTGACGATCGGCTTTGCACAAGGCTCCAAAATCGAGCGCGGCGCCCTTCCACGGGCGCCGCGCTCGTGTTTTCATCCTGCACCATGATCGCAATTCTCAATTTCGTGCTCGCGCTGCAGCAGGGCGTGACGCAGACGGTGTCGCCGCCGGGCGGTGACACAGTGGGCTACTGGCAGCAGCGCGCGGACTATCGCATCAACGCCGAGCTGGACGAGGCGGCGCAGGTGCTGCACGGCAAGGCGACGCTCACCTATGTGAATCACTCGCCCGACACGCTGCGCGAGATGCGCGTGCAGCAGCTGCTGAATGCCTTTCGCCCGGGATCGCGATGGAGCGCGGCGGACGAGCGCGAGGGACGCGTGCGCTTTCAGAAGCTCAAAGAGCCGAACTACGGATACGAGCGGTTCACGAGCGCGCCACGCGTGAACGGCGAGGCGGTGACAGTGACGTACCCGTTCGCGCCGGACAGCACGATCGCGCGCTTCGAGCTCCCGCATGCGCTCGCCCCCGGCGATTCGGCGATCGTCGAGTTCGCGTGGGATGCGCGTCCGTCGGCGACGATTTATCGGCGTCAGGGGCGGAAAGGGCGGCACTACGACTTCTCGCAGTGGTATCCGAAGGTCGCGGTGTACGATCGCCGCGGATGGGAGGCGCAGCCCTTCATTCCGAACGGCGAGATGTACGGCGAGTTCGGGACCTTCGACGTGACGCTGAATCTCGCGGCGGATCAGGTGGTGGGCGCCACGGGAGTTCCGGTGGCGGGCGATCCCGGGTGGGAGAAGGCGAAGACGTGGGGCGAGGTGCATCTCGCGCGCGATGCGTATGGTGCAGTCGACACGACGCTGCCGGCGGTGGCCGCCGGGCGGAAGGCCGTGCGCTTCTACGCGCGCGACGTGCATCACTTCGGCTGGAGCGTCGATCCCGCCTTCAAGTACGAGGGCGCGCTCTATCGCGGCGCAATCCCGATCCACGTGCTCCTCGCGCCGTCGCAGATGTCGAAGCTCGGGCACGGAGTGTTCGTGCTGTGGAACGAGCACGCGCTCGAGTTTCTCGAGAAGATCTATGGCTCATACGGATATCCGCAGCTCACGGGGCTCATCCGCCTCGATCCCGGCGCCACGGAATTTCCGATGATGGCGATGTACGGCGAGAGCGTGAGCGAGGGGACGGTGTCGCACGAGGTGGGGCACATCTACAGCTACGGCATGCTCGCGAACAACGAGTGGCGCGCAGGGTGGATGGACGAGGGGCTCACGAGCTATCAGAGCGAGTGGCGCATTGGCGCGACGCCGCAGGATGTGGCCGAGGGTGCGCCGCAGCAGGGAACGCCGCCGGCTACGGGGTATCGGGCGCACGCGCACGTAATGCGCCCCGAGGACCGCGGCCGGATGCAGCTCTACGACGTGGACCTGCTCGGCCGCGCGCAGGCGCCGGAGCCGGCGGGGGGCACGTTCAACGAGTTCAACATCTATCAGATGGGCGTGTACTCGCGTCCCGATCTCATGTACGGGATGCTGCGCGACATGCTGGGCGACAGCGTGTTCACGGCCTTTCTGCACGACTATTACGCGCGGTGGAAGTACAAGCACGTCGACGAGCTCGCGATGCGGGCGAGCGCGGAGCGGGTGAGCGGGCGCGACCTCGGGTGGTTCTTCGAGCAGTGGGTGCATCACACGGGGCTCGTGGATTACGCGCTGGCGGATGTCGAGACCAAGCAGGACGGCAACGGGTGGCTCACGCGCGCGCGTATCGTGAAGAGTGGCGAGTACCGGCACGCGATGCCCGTGGGGGTGCGCGTGGGCGAGGATGCGAGTGGCGCGTGGACCATTGCGCGCGGCGACCCGACGCGCGACGACCAGTGGGTGGAGATTCGGACGGCGGAGCGGCCGCGCGAGGTGCGGCTCGATCCCAGGCACTCCACCGAGGATTGGGATCGGCGGAACGACGTGCACACGTGGCGAGGATGGTTCGACGCGCGTCGAACCATGTTCGTCTTCGATTGGCCGTTTCTGGCGCAGACCGATCGCGATCGCAATGTCGCGGCGGTGGGGCCGAAGCTCTGGTATACGGGGCCGGGGGGCGCGACCGCCGCGGTGCGGCTCCGCACGAACTACGCGACGTTGGGCGATGTCGCGATCGACAAAGGCGAGCTCGGGATCGCGATGTCGGCGAAAGTGCCGGCGGGCGCGCCGGTGAGCGAGCGATTGATGGGGTGGGGGACGATCGCGAATCCTCGGCTGCCGTTCATGGCGCGGCCGATCATCGGGTTGAGCGCAGGAGCGTGGTTCCTCGACGGGATCACGAAGCTCGAGGTCGCGAAGGATTGGAATCTCAGTCAGTTCCTGTACTCGAATGGCGCGCAGGAGCATCTGCGGGTGGCGCTCGATGGAACGCTGCCGTACGACATGCGGTGGGTGGACACCTCGCGATGGGATCCCAAGCAAGTGTTCGACGCAAACGCGGAATATTCGTGGACGAGCCGCAGGCCGGGGACGATGCGCGCGCGAGTCAAATGGATCGCGGGGGTCGCGCGCTCCGACGACGGCGGGACGACGAAGCAGTTCCAGCGCATCGAGGGCGAGCTCTCGCGCACGGGGACCTTCGATGCGGCGAGGCTCTGGACGCACAAGCTGCGATTCTTCGCGGGCGCGAGCCACGATTCGCCGGAGCAGCGCTCGATCGGGCTCGCGTCGCTCGATGTGACGGACACGTACACGAACGACTTCGTGCGCGGGCGCGACGCGCTCTTCGCGCGCCCGGACGTGCACTTCGTGGTTCCGGGCGGAGCCGGGCTCCGTGGCTACTCGCCGCTGCTGCTCGTCGACAGGGTGGCAGCGCTGAACGGAGAGCTCACGCGAAGCGTATTGCGGGGGCGTCCCAATTCGATGGTACCGACTGTGCAATTGGTTGCCTTCGCCGATGGCGCGTGGGGCAGGCCATGGACGCCGCCAGCGGGGTTTGTGCCGGTGGCGGAGCCGGACGCTCGCGTCTTCGCCGACGCCGGTGTGGGCGTGCTCGCGCGCGGCCAGCTGTGGGATCGCGCGGTCACGCTGCGTTTCGATCTGCCGTTGTACGTTCGCGATCCTGATCTTGCACCAGGCGCCCAGGCAGGCGACGATCGCGTAAAACTTCGCTGGACTTTCTCATTCGCTGACCTCTGGTGAGCATTTCTTACGCTCTACTCGTAGGCAGCGACACCTTTCTCACGATCCGGACCTAATCGCGATGACTACTCCGCTGCCGCCCAAGTCGGGACCGACCGAGGTGACGCGTGTCCCCAAGCCGTGGGGACACGAGATCATCTGGGCGAAGACCGATCGTTATGTCGGCAAGATCCTTCACATCCTCGCGGGGCACGCGCTCTCGGTGCAGTATCACGAGCGCAAGGACGAGACGGTGTATCTGCTCTCGGGTGAGCTCAAGTACTGGGTGAAGACCGGAGAGACGATGACGGACATGCACCTGAGCGTCGGCGATGCCTTTCGAATCACCCCTCACACGATTCACTACATGGAAGCAGTCACCGACTGCGATGTCCTCGAGGCATCGACTCCCGAGCTCGACGACGTGGTGCGCCTGACGGATCGCTACGGCCGAGAAGGGACGAGCGCGCCATGAAGGTGATCATTCCGCTCGCGGGGAAGGGGACGCGCCTGCGCCCGCACACGCACCTCACGCCCAAGCCGATGCTCAAGGTCGCCGGCAAGCCGGTGATCTCCTATCTCCTCGACGACCTCCAATCACTCGGCGGCATCGAGCAGATCATCTACATCACGGGGCATCTGAAGGAGAAGGTCGAGGAGTTCGCGCGGAAGAACTACGATTTTCCGGCGGAGTTCGTCGAGCAGACGGTGCAGAACGGGACGGCGACGGCGGTCGATCTCGCGCGGCCGTACGTCGATCAGCCGGTGCTCATCATCTTCGTCGACACGATCTTCGACGCCGATCTCTCGCTCGTGCAGCACACGGATGCGGACGGGATCATCTGGGTGAAGGAGGTCGAGGACTATCAGCGCTTCGGCGTGGTGGTCACGGATGCGAACGGCTTCATGACGAAGATCGTCGAGAAGCCGTCGACGCCGATCTCGAAGCGCGCGAACATCGGCCTTTACTACATCAAGAACTGGAAGCTCTTGTACGAGGGGATCTCGCACGTGATGACGCAGCCGTCGAACAAGGGCGAGTACTATCTCACGGATGCGTTCCAGTACATGATCGACAAGGGCGCGAAGATCAAGGTTGTGGATGTCGCGGGATGGTACGACGCGGGGAAGCTCGATACGCTGCTGGACACGAATCGCGCGATGCTGGAGCGGGGACGGGCGAAGAGGCCGGCATCGGTGCCCGCCGGTTCGAAGATCATCGATCCGGTTTACATCGAAGAGGGCGTGACGCTTACGAATGCGACGGTGGGGCCGAACGTGTCGATCCATGCGGGCGCGGTGGTCGAGCGGTCGACGTTGCGCGATACGATCGTGGGGAGCAAGTCGACGATTACGGAGTGTGTGTTGAGCGGGTCGTTGATTGGGGAGGAGGTGGTGCTGGAGGGGGTGAAGGGGCAGGTGACGATTGGGGATCAGAGCGAGGTGCACTCGGGGGAGTGAGGGGTGGACTTTTGTGCATTCGACCTCTGAGGCACGCCGGGTACCCCGTGGAGGGAATATGGAGGAGAATGCGAAGGTCACGGTGCGCTTGACGAACAGTCTCGAACTCGCACGCACAGTCGTACTCGAACTCTGGACCGGAGAGTACGCGCTACAGCCGGGCAAGTCATTCGACATCGTCGCGGAGGGAAACCTGAGGTATCCTCTTCACGTCGAGCTTTGCGAGAATCGAGTAATCATCTACTGCTTCGATTCAGCCGGTGCTCACATGTCGATTTTCGAAAACGGAAGGGAGCTGACGTCGTCGGAGTAGTAGGCGGGCACCAGACACAGACGCAACAACGGAAATCGAATGTGGTCAGTGAGCGTGATAGCGCGCGGAAAAGCTCGATTCGGATGTGCCGCGATCCTAGTTCTGATGGCGCTTCCGCTTGCAGCGCAGGCGCGTCCATGCGTGCACTATTGGCCCCAGCATGTGTCGATCGTCGGCACGCTCGAGCGGATCGAGAAATTCGGACCTCCGAACTACGGGGAGAATCCGAAGACGGATGCGAGGTATTCGGTGCCGATCCTGCGGCTGGCTCAACCCCTCCGCATGTGCGCTGATTCAACTGGCGATGCAGTCTCCGTGGTCAGCGAGATCCAGGTTCAGCTAAAACCGATTCAAGCAAATCAGTTGATTGACCGAGTTGTTCAAGTTTTTGGAACGATGGGGCCCGCCGCGATGGCTCACGATTTTACCCCCGTCGTGTGCACACCGGATTCGGTCATACTCGTCTCCTCAGGAACGCGTCGGCCGGCTTCGAAGCGGACAGACTAGAAGCGCGTCCGACATACGTTCCGAGGTGCACGGGGAAGAGTGAGCGGGCATAGCCCTCGTGCTCGCACGGCCAATTCTCTCTTAGCGTTTGGCGGGCAGTCGCGATTGGTTACGCGAGGTCGCGCATCGCTAACCCAGTCTTGCCATCGTCTCGCAATCATTTCAACGACTGGGACTGGGTGCTCAACCGGTAGCGGCGCAGGGGGCGAATTCCGTAACGCAGATCGGTCAGCTCCCCGCAAGAAATTGCTCTTGCGGCATATGCTACGCGGTAGCATACTACTCGATGACCCTCGAGTTCGTCGAGCTGAAATCATTCACTCTTACCGCCGCTGGCGTATTGAGCGATGACGAGCTTCGCGCGGTCGAAGATGAACTGCTCGAAAATCCGGACGCAGGGGCGGTCGTCGCAGGAACGGGCGGTGTTCGAAAAATCCGCGTCGCATTGCCCGGGGGTGGCAAGCGCGGGGGTGCGCGAGTGCTCTACTACTACGATCGTCGCCGCGCGGTCATTCACTTGATCCTCTGTTACGCGAAGAATCAGTCGTCGACGTTGACGGCCGCGGGAAAGAAGCTCGTCCGAGCGATCGCGAACGAGATCGATCGCACATAACTCAAAGCCGCCGTCGCGGTGAAGGAAAACTCTCGTTGCTCGTATGCGGCTGCGGGGGTTCGGCAACAACGTACTGGGAAGCACTTCACTGGCACTGCTTGCAGGCTGGAGGTAGGGCATGGCACGGAAGCGGTCTGCAAAAGAGATGGAAGACCTGCTCATCGCAGGAATGCAGGAAGCGCTGGCAATCACGAGGGGAGAGGCGAAGCCCGTGCGCTCCCGCACGCGCACGGCTGGCGATACACGCGTGGCACCACCCCCAGAGTTCGATGCAAAGCGCGTGGTCGCTGTACGCGAGACCCTCGCGGTTTCTCAGCCTGTATTTGCCAGGGTGCTCAACGTGAGTCCCGCGCTCGTACGTGGTTGGGAGCGCGGCGCGCGAAAACCCAGTGGCGCGGCAGCGCGACTGCTGGAGCTGGCAGAGCGCGGCGACGTTCAGCTTGCGCCGGCATCTCGCGATCTCTCCCGCTCTCAGCCGCGTGGGCACACGAAAGCGAAGCGCGAACGTGTGTCCGTCAAGAAAAAACGGTGACGGGATTCTTCGTGAACCGCTAAACCACCACCCCCGCCACCGCCGTCACGATCGCCAGCGCGCGCACCAGCCCCAGGTGCCCCGCCGTATTCTCGAACCACTCGCCCACCGTGTGCGCCTCGCCGCCCTTGCCGCCCGCGCCGATCGCGATCGCGGGAATCCCTCGGCTGATCGGCACATTCGCGTCCGTGCTCGCCGTCGCGAGGTCCGGCGCACGCCCAATCAGCTGCGTCGCCTCGATCGCCGCGCTCACCAGCGGCAGCGACGGATCCGTCTCGCCACTCGGCCTGTCGCCGATGATCGTGACCGTGTGCGTGAGCGGCGGCGCACCGCGCATACCGCGCAGATTCTCCTCGTGCAGCGCCGCCGTCGCCGCCGCGCGGATCTCGCCCTCGTACGTGCGAAGCGTGCTCTCCAACGTCGAGCGGAGATCGATCTCGAGCCACGCATCGTCCGGGATCGCATTCACCGAGATCCCGCCGCCGATGCGCCCCACCGACAGCGTCGTGCGCGGATTCGTCGGCAACGCCGTGCGCGCGAGCATCGCGCCCGTGAGCGCCGCCGCATGCACTGCATTCGGCACGCCGAAGGCGGTCCAGCTGTGCCCTCCTGCGCCGCTGAAATGAACTCGGAAGCGGCGCGAGCCGAGCGCGCGGTGGACGATGCGCTCGTCGCCCGCGCCGTCGAGCGCGATCGCAGCGGCGGCGTCACGCATCGAGGTGGCGAAGAGCTCCTTCGCGCCGCGAAGATCGCCCGAGCCCTCCTCGCCCGTCGTCGCGGCGAACACCACCGGCGCGCGCGTGCGAAGCGCCACGCCATCGATCACCGCCGCGAGCGCGAGCATCGCCGCGAGGCCACGGCCGTTGTCGCCGATCCCGGGGCCGACGAGGCGCGCCCCGTTACGCTGCACTCGCAACGGCACGCCGCGCGGGAATACCGTGTCGAGATGCGCGCAGATGACCACGGGCGGCACGTCTTCGGAGCCCGGGCGCGTTCCCGTCACGTTTCCGGCGGCATCGCACCGGACGTCGATGAGCCCGAGCGCACGAAAGCGCGAGGCGACCCACTCCCCGCGCTCCGCCTCTTCACCGGTGGGCGCCGCGATCTCCGAAATCGCGATCTGCATGTCGATCGTTTCCCCATCGCGCGCCGTCAGCGCAGCCCGCGCTTCCGCGAGCGGAGGCGCGTCCCAGAGTGCCCGGAGTCGCGTGGGGAAAGCCATCCCTCCTTAATTGGTGAGTGAGCCGTGCGTGCGCAAGTGGCGCGCTCTGCCACAACGCGCAGCCAGGGCATGGCATACTAGAGTAAGGTGCCGCACATTCCATGGACGCGGGCGTCTCAAAAAGGAGCGCGCCGGCTGTCCCTGCCTAACCCGATTACATGCAAGAACACGAGCTCATCTACGACTGGAACATCCGCACCCCCTCTTTCTCGTGGGCGAACGCCCGCGTGGAGCTCAACGACGAGACGTTGCGCGACGGGCTGCAATCGCCGTCGGTGACGGATCCATCCATCGACGACAAGAAAAAGCTGCTCCATTTGATGTCCGAGCTCGGCATCGCTGCCGCGAACATCGGGCTCCCCGGCGCCGGCCCTCGCACGCGCGCCGACACCCTCGAGCTCGCGCGCGAGATCGTGCGCGCCAAGCTCCCCATCTCGGCCAACTGCGCCGCGCGCACGCTCGCGACGGACATCGAGCCGATCGCGCGCATCGCCCAGGAGACTGGGCTCGCGATCGAGGCGGCGACGTTCATCGGCTCGTCGCCGATTCGGCAGTACGCCGAGGAGTGGACGATCGACAAGATGGTGAAGGTGAGCGAAGAGGCTGTGCGCTTCGCCGTGGGCGAGGGGCTGCAGGTGATGTTCGTGACGGAAGACACGACTCGCGCGACTCCGGAAGCGCTCCGCGCGCTCTACGGCGCCGCGATCGCGTGCGGCGCGCGGCGCCTCTGCCTCGCAGATACGGTGGGGCACGCGACGCCCGACGGCGTGCGCGCGCTCGTGCGCTTCGTGCGCGACGAGATCATCGCGCCCACGGGGCTCGCGGTGATAATCGACTGGCACGGGCACCGCGATCGCGGCAACGGCCTCGCGAACTGCATGGCGGCGATCGAAGCCGGCGCGGACCGCGTGCACGGCACCGCGCTCGGCATCGGCGAGCGCGTGGGCAACGCCGAGATGGATCTGCTGCTGATCAACCTTCGCCTGCTCGGCGCGCACAATCACGACCTTCGCAAGCTCCCCGAGTACACGGCGCTCGCCTCGCGCGCGCTGGGCGTTCCGATACCGCCGAGTTATCCGGTGTTCGGAGAGGATGCATTCCGCACGGCTACCGGTGTGCACGCGGCGGCGATCGCGAAGGCGCACAAGAAGGGCGACGCGTGGCTCGCGGACCGCATCTACTCGGGCGTGCCGGCGGGCGACTTCGGGCTCTCGCAGCGCATCGACGTCGGGCACGTGTCGGGGATCTCGAATGTGCGATCGTGGCTCGATGCGCACGGGCACGATGGCAGCGACGATCTGCTCTGCCGCTACATCCTCGACTCGGCGAAGCAGGCGACGCGCACACTGAGCGATGCCGAGCTCTCGGCGCTCGTCGCCGAGCACCGGAAGCGGACGGTAACGGCGTGAGCGCGCCGCTCTCCGCCGTGATGAGCGGCTATCTCGATTTGCGGTGGCGGCTGAATCCGGTGGAGGCGACCTTCCACGGCGTCACCGAGTTCGACGGGCAGTTCGCGCCGTACGACGCGAATTCGGTGCGCGCGCAAATCGCGGCGCTGGTGGCGTACGAGAATGCGCTCGAGGAAGCCGAGGCGGAGACGCTCGCCGACGAGATCGATCGCACGGCGGTGCTGCACTCGCTGCGCAACGATCTTCTCGAGCTCGAGAAGGAGCGGCAGTTCGTGCACAATCCGGCGTTCCATCTCTGGCACGCGGTGAACGGGATCTTCCTGCTCCTCGCGCGTCCCGAGGCGAACGCCGGCGAGCGTGCGGCGTCGTTGCTCGCTCGCCTGCAGGCGCTCCCGGAATTTCTCGAGACTGCCGCAACCGTTCTCACGGAGCCGGATTCGATCTTTCTCGAGATGGGCGTGTCGCTGATTCCCGGTGCGATCGCGCTCATTCAGGACGGGCTCGACGATCCCGCGCTCGATCTCGCGACGCTCGACGAGCTCGAGCTGGAGCACGCGCGACGCACGGCGATCGAAGCGCTCGAGGCATTCGGCGACGCGCTCGCCGCGATGCGCGAGCGCGCGGGGAATCACTTCGCGATCGGGCGCGAGCTGTTCGACCGGAAGCTGCACACCGCGCACATGATCGCGGACAATGCCGACGAGCTGATGCGCTTCGGCGAGCGATTGCGCGCGAGCGCGATCGCGGAGCTCGAGCTCATCGCGGCAGAGATCGATCCGAGCGCGCACTGGCAGGAGATCGCCGCGCGGCTGCGCGCGGACATTCCGAGCCCTGAACAGGCGCTCGAGTCGTATCGCGAGGCGATGGATGCGGCGCGGCACTTCACGATCTCGCGCAATCTGATGCCGGTGCCTGATGCCGAGCTCGCGGTGGTGCCGACGCCGGACTTTCTGCGGCCGCTCATTCCGCTTGCCGCGTATCAGGGGCCCGGTGCGTTCGATCCGGTGCAGCGCGGACTCTTTCTCGTCACGCTCCCCGAGGGAGGCGAGTCGTGGACCGCGCACTGTCGGGCCGAGCTGCCGAGCACTGCGTTGCACGAGGGGATTCCTGGGCACCACCTGCAGATCGCGATCGGGAATCAGCTGCCGAGCGTGCCGCGACGGGTGCTGTCGACGCCGGCGGCGCGCGAGGGATGGGCGCTGTACTGCGAGTCGCTCATGGCCGAGATGGGATTTCTCGACTCGGCCGAGGAAAGATTCTTCCAGGCGCACAATCTGCTATGGAGAGCGGTGCGGGTGATCCTCGATGTCTCGCTGCACACGAAGGGGATGTCGATGAAAGAGGCCGCGTCGCGTCTGCGTGAGGAGCTCGGCTTCGACGAGCAGATCGCGGAGGCCGAGGCGAAGCGCTACTGCGCGTATCCGACGTATCAGCTGTGCTATGCGGTGGGGCGTCGCGACATTCTCGCGCTGCGTGAGGATCTGCGAAAGGCGCGATCGGATGAGTTCTCGCTTGCGAGCTTTCACGAGGAGCTACTGCAGTATGGCGCGCTTCCGACGGCGCTGGCGCGGTGGGGAATGGGGCTCGCGACCGTGCAGTAGGGTCCGACCAACTGGAGGAGAGCGCACATGTGGCGTAGTGGAATAGCAGCTGTCATCGCTGTGGTCGCCGTGATCGGATGTAACAGCGAGAAGAAAGCGCCGGCCGCGGACACGACAGCGGCTGCGGCTCCCAAGGCGCCGCAGACGGACTTCACCACTGGCGGGCCATACATCTTCGTGTCGAACGAGGATGGCAACGACGTCACAGTGATCAGCGCGAAGACGGACAGCGTCGTCGCGACGCTCGATCCGGGGCAGCGTCCGCGCGGACTGCGCCTGAGCCCCGACGGAAAGTTTCTGATCGTCGCGGTGAGCGGCTCTCCCAAGGGTGGGCCAGGTGTCGACGAGAAGACGCTGCCGCCCGCGGATCGCTCGAAGGACGGCATCGCGATGATGGACCTTTCCACCGGGAAGAAAGTGGCGAACCTCCCGGGCGGGCTCGATCCCGAAGCGTTCGCGATCTCGAGCGATGGCAAGACGATCTACGTGTCGAATGAGGACGGCGGAACGCTCACGCTCATCGATGTCGACACGAGGCAGATCACCGGCACGGTGCCGATCGGAGAGGAACCGGAGGGTGTGCAGATCAATCCGGACAACGAGGTGCTCTACGCCACGAACGAGGCGAGCGGCACGGTGTCGGTACTCGATCTCAAGTCGAAGAAAATCGTCGCGACGATCCACACGGGAAAGCGGCCGCGCGGCATTGCGTTCACGCCAGACGGAAGGAAGGCGTACATCACGAACGAGGTCGACGGCACGGTGTCTGTCATCGATGTGAAGAGGCACAAGGTGATGAAGACCCTCAAGGTGCCGGGAGAGGGCCCGAAGCCGATGGGAACGGCGATGGCTCCCGACGGCGAGCATCTCTACATCACGACGGGGCGCGGCGGTACTGCGGCAGTGATCGACACGAAGAACGACTCGATCGGCACGCCATTTCCGGTGGGGAAGCGCCCGTGGGGGATCGCGGTGAGCGCGGACGGAAAGCGGATCTATACCGCGAACGGGCCGTCGAACGACATCTCGGTGATCGACGCGAGCACGAATCAGGTGCTGAAGCGCATCCCCGGCGGGAAGTCGCCATGGGGGATCGCAATCTCGAAGTAACGACGAACGAGGCCGCCGCTCAGCAGCAGCGGTTGCCGGTACCCTCGTAGCGCGCTCGCTCCCGCTCTCGTGCGAATTCCTCGCGCGAGAGCGGTGTCGCATGTGGATGTTTGGCGCGCTGGTGCGCGAGGTAGCGCGCGTAGTCCGGCGCGCCGATGACCGCTCGCACGACGCCGAGCGCACGCGCCAGGAATCGCGCGTGCGCCGTGCGTGGCTCGGTCACGAGATCAGTGCGTGCTGCTCGCATCCCTGTCTCGCGGGTGCGCGATCGTGCGGTCGAAGAGCTCGTAGATGCGCCGATACTCGTCCTGCCAGCTCGAGTTGCGCACGAAGTCGTGGCGCTCCACGGGGTAGACGGCGAGATCCCAGTTCGTTTTGCCGAGCTCGATCAGCCGTTGAGTGAGTCGCACGATGTCCTGGAAGTGCACGTTGTCGTCCACCATGCCGTGCAACATGAGCAGTGGATCCTGCAGCCCCTCGGCAAAATAAATGGGCGATGACTGCCGGTACGCGACGCTGTCCTGCGTCGGCATGTTCAGGATGCGCGACGTGTAGCCGTGATTGTAGTGCGACCAGTCGGTGACCGAGCGAATCGCGGCGCCGGCGCCGAAGTGCGGCGACTCGGTGAAGAGCGCCATGAGCGTCATGAAGCCGCCGTAGCTCCCGCCGTAGATGCCGATGCGCTTCGGGTCGATGCCGTACTTGTCGTGCAGATACCTCGAGCCATCCACTTCATCCTGCAAATCGCGTCCGCCCATGTGGCGATAGATCGCCGTGCGCCAATCGCGTCCGTAGCCTGCCGAGCCGCGATAGTCCATGTCGATGACGACGTAGCCCTTCGACGCGAGGTAGTGATTGAACATGTACTCGCGGAAGTAGTACGACCAGTAGTTGTTCACGTTGTGCAGGTAGCCCGCGCCGTGCACGAAGATCACCGCCGCGCCGTTGGGCTGCGCGCCCATGTTCTTCGGCGTGTAGATGCGCGCGGGCACCTGCACGCCGTCAGACGCGGGCACCATCACGATCTCGGGGCTCAGCCACGGAAAGCTCAGCCACTCCGCCGTGGGCGAGAGCGTGAGCCGCGATTCGGCCGCGCCGGGCTGGTTGCGCATCACGTACAGCTCGGGCGGGCGGTTCGAGGTCGAGTACACGTCGGCGAGCAGCTGCTCGTTGGGTGATGCGACCACGGTGTGTCCGCCACTCGTCTTCGTTATCTGCGTGCGCGCTCCGCCGGTGACGGGCATGCGATAGAACTGCTGCTCGAAGGGCGACTGCTCGCTCGTCGTCAGATAGAAGGTGCGCTTGTCGTTCGAGAGCGAGACGTCGTTCACCTCCCACTTGCCTTTCGTGAGCTGCTTTCTGTCGCCGCCCGTTGCCGACATCGTGTAGAGGTGCGCGTAGCCGTCGGCCTCCGACACGAACCAGATTCGCTTGCCGCCATCGAGAAATCCCGCCTCGCCGAAGGCCGGGCCATCGACCCACGCGCTGTCGCGCAGCGTGTCGAGCGCAGACAGCGCGCCCTTCGCGCCCACGGTGTAGATGTAGCGCGTCTTCCAGTCGAAGCTGACCGCGAATACGAGCGCCGTCGCGCCGTCGTCGCTCCAGCCATTCACCTGCGCGAGCCCCGGCGCGTCTACAGTGTCGCCAGGGATGAGCGCGAGCCACACCGGATCGCCGCGCGTGATCGGGATGTACGCCACGCGTCCGCCATCCTGCGCGTCGCCCACCTTCTCCCGCGACTTCTGCTGCTCGGTGTAGCCGCTCTTCGACACGTAGTGCGGAATGTCGGTGTCCTTCTGCTTGTCGCCCGCCGGAATCGTCGTCACGAGCAGCAGCGCATTCCCCGCCGGCGACACCGAGAGTGTGCTCACCGTTTCATCCTTGCGCAGCCACAGCGTGGTGGGCCCGAGCGAGTCACGCTCGGCCTTGAGCTTCTTCCTGAGCGAATCGACATGCACCTCATCGCGCACGACGCCGAGGAGCTCGCGCTGCTCCGCCTCGAGCGCGGCGCGCTGCGGCGTGAGCTTCTCGTCATCCTTGTCCTTCGGCTTGGGGCCCGAGCGAATGTCGGTGAGCTGTTTCTCCTCGCCGGTCGCGAGATCGAAGGAGAAGGCGTTGTTGTCGCGCACGAAGAAGACGTGCTTCGCGCCGCGATCGAAGTGTGGATCCGACTCCTGCGCGGTGGTGTTCGTGAGCCGCCTCAGCGCGCCCGTCCGCAGATTCACGACGTAGATGTCGCCGCCCCATTCGGCCGCGCGCATGCTGCGGTCCGTGGACACGTCGCCATCCGCCGCGAGCGGGCCGGCGCTGTTCATCTGCGCGACGGTCAGCGATTCCGGTTTCGCGCCGGCCTCCGCGCGCACGCGATACGGCACGAGCGGCTCGCGTGGATTGGTCCCCGGCGGATTCCACGAGAAGTAGATCCACTTGCTGTCCGCGGACCAGCGCACGTTGTCCGGCGTGCGGCCAACGAGGTCGTGGCCGCGCATGATCCCCTTGATCGTGAAGTCGAAAGTGCTGCGCGGCGGGGGAGCGGGAGCGGTAGGGGCGGCGGGCTGCTGTGCGCCGAGGGCGGCGATACCGCCCAGGATGGGGGCGGCAAGAAGCGTGAAGCGCATTTGACGGGACTGAGGACGTACGGATTGGCGCGTGGAGCTACGCGCGGGACAGTCCTAGAGAAGCACGCGGACGCGCCGCTCGCAAGCCTCAGCCGTTGGCGGCCCGCGGCGAAGCATCGGCCAACTGCTCGAAGGCGCCACCCCGTCCGGCGGCGCTGATGCGAGCCGCGAGCTCGCCCCGCAGGACGGGATTTCGCAGCACGCGAACGACGGCGGAGGCGAGAGCATCCGCGTCGCCAGGGGGCACGAGCAGCCCGTTCTCGCCATCGCGCACGACCGACGAGAGCCCGCCCACGCGCGTCGCCACGAGCGGCACGCCGGCGCTGAGCGCCTCCATCGCGGCGAGCGACAACCCATCGTCCGTCGACGAAACGACGGCGACATCACACAGCCGCAGATGCGCGGGGATGTCTTCGCGCATGCTCGCGAAGATCACGAAGGGCGAAATCCCCAGCCGGCTGGCCTGCGCCTCGAGTGCTTCGCGCTCTGCGCCCTCGCCCACGAGGAGCAGGCGTGCCGACGGCACGGCCGCGCGCACGCGCGGAAAGGCATCGATCAGATGCTTCGTTCCCGAGATCGGGAAGAAGCGCGACACCGCGCCCACGATGAGCGCGTCGTCGCTGAGCCCGTAGCGGCGGCGCAGCTCGCCCGACGGGCGCGCGACGGCGTCGGCGGTGCGGCGGCGCGTGGGATTCTTCGCGCGCGAGACGAGCGCGAGGCGCTCTTCCCAGAGCACCGTGCGCCCAACGCCCTCGGACACCGCCACGCGCGGCGTGAATCCGAGTACGCGCGCGGCCTTGCCGATGTCGAAGATGTGACTCTTCGTGAAGAACTCGAGCCGTCCGCGCATCTGCCCACCGTATGTGCCGAAGCGCTCGGACGCCCACACGAGCATGCGCGTCGACAGCTCGGGGATGTGCACCTGGGGGCGCCTCACGCCGATTGCGCGCGCGAGCACGGTGATGAGCTCATCGAGCTCGAGATGCTCGGGACCGCCCAGGATGAACGATTCGCCGATCGCTGCGTCGCGCGTGGCGAGGAGCTTGAGGCCGCGCACGAGATCCTCGACGTGAATCGGGTGGACGCGCGCCGTGCGCGTGCCGGGGATCACGACGTGGCCGCGACGCACGGATGCCATCATGCGGCGGAAGCGGCGATCGTCGGCACCGTAGGTCCAGGTGGGCCGCGCGACAGTCACGGGAAGATTGCACTCGCGCACGAACAACAGCGCGAGGCGCTCCGCCTGCAGCTTCGTGAGCTCGTACGCGTTCGTGGGACGGAACGCCGAGTCTTCGTTGGCCGATCCGGGGCCGGTGTCGCCGTGCACGCGCGCGGTGCCGCAGTGCACGATGCGCCGCACGCCCTCCTCCACTGCGGCCTGCATCACGAGTCGCGTGCCCTGCACGTTGACGCGCCAGTGATCGCGCGCGTGCGTCACGCGCGCATCGCCCGAGCTGTCGGCGAGATGATAGACGATGTCGCGCCCCTCCATGGCGCGCCTCACATCGGAGCGCTCCGTGATCTCGCCGGCGAGGATCTCGGCTTCGGCGGGGAGCATCGCGCGTGCGCGCTCGAGCGAGCGCGTCATCACGCGAACCGCGTGGCCTTCGCGCACGAGGCTTCGGACGAGATGCAGTCCGGAAAAGCTCGTGCCGCCGGTGACCAGGATTCGGTCCATGCTGCTCCGATTCATGAGTACCTACCCTACGCAACGCCCCGCATGCGGAAGCTCGTGATCAATGCACGCCTCGAGCGAACACGAGGCCTACTTTCTATTTAGCGAGCGGAAGCAGCAGGTGCAGCGGCCTCGAACGGGATTTCCGTCGATACTCTGACCTTCCGGCCAGACAACACCAACCACCATTCACGAATCGAGGCCAACAGTACGACGATTACGCAGAGAATAAAGAACGCGGCAACGGCGGCATCGAGCCGATCATTCAACGCCATGCGAGCGGCCGCTGCCGCACTCGCGACTCCCGGCGGCAAAGGTCCGCCGTGCGCAGCAGTCAGAAGCAGACGCGAGTGTGCCAGGAATCCGAGAGCAGGATCGGATGCCCAGATCTTCTGATACCCCGCAGTGAGCGTCACGATCGCCAGCCACGTGAGCGGCATTACCGTCACCCACGCGTAGCGCGCGCGACCCATTTTGATGATTACGGTGGTGCCGACACACAGAGCGACGGCGCCGAGCAGCTGATTAGAAATTCCAAAGAGCGGCCAGAGGGAGTTGATGCCGCCCAGCGGGTCGTTGACTCCTTGGTAGAGAAAGTATCCCCACATTCCGACGAAAACTGCGCTCGACATCACAGTCGCCGGGTATGAAGAAATCTTTCCGAGCGGCGACCACGCGAGTCCGCCGAGATCCTGAAGCATGAAACGTCCGACGCGCGTGCCGGCGTCGATGGTCGTGAGAATGAACAACGCCTCGAACATGATGGCGAAGTGGTACCAGAGCGCCATCGCGCTGCTGCCCCCGAGCACGTTCGAGAAAAGCTGCGCCATTCCCACCGCCAGGCTCGGCGCGCCGCCCGTGCGCGAGAGCAGCGAGATCTCGCCCACGCGCGAGGCGAGCTCGCGCATCTCCTGTGGCGTGACCGTGAAGCCCCACTGCGCGATCGCGTGCGCCGCACTCTCGACGCTCGGGCCGAGCGACGCCGAGCTGGCGTTGATGGCGAAATAGATGCCGGGAGTGAGCAGGCACGCCGCGATGAGCGCCATGATCGCCACGAACGATTCCATCAACATGCCGCCGTAGCCGACGAGCAGCGCGTCGCCTTCACGTGCGAGCAGCTTGGGTGTGGTGCCCGATGCGATGAGCGCGTGAAAGCCCGAGATCGCGCCGCAGGCGATCGTGATGAAGGCGAAGGGGAAGATCGTTCCCGCGAAGATCGGCCCGCCGCCGTGCGCGAAGCGGGTGAGCGCAGGCATCTGGAGGGGCGGAAGTACGACGATGATGCCGGCCGCGAGCGCGAGGACGACGCCGATCTTCACGAAGGCGGAGAGATAGTCGCGCGGCGCGAGGAGCAGCCACACCGGGAGCACGGAGGCGGCGAAGCCGTAGACCATGATCCAGATCGCGAGCGTCTGGCGCGAGAGCGTGAAGTGCGCGGCCATGGCGGGATTCGCCGCGACCCAGCGCCCCGCGTAGAGCGCACCGACGAGCAGGACGAGGCCGACGGCGCTCACTTCGAGCACGCGGCCCGGGCGCACCCAGCGGAGCAGAACGCCCATGAGCAGTGCGATCGGGATGGTGAGCCCGATGGTGACGACGCCCCACGGACTCGAGGCGAGCGCATTCACCACCACGAGCGCGAGCACGGCGATGAGCACTACCATAATTCCGAGAATTGCGACGAGCGCCGTCGTCCCTGCGACCGGACCGATCTCGTCGCGCGCCATCGCGCCGAGCGAGCGCCCGTTGCGCCGCACCGAAGCGAGGAGGATGACGAGATCCTGCACTGCGCCGCCGAGCACGACGCCGGCGACGATCCAGATCGCGCCGGGAAGAAAGCCGAATTGTGCGGCGAGGGTGGGACCGACGAGTGGCCCAGGGCCCGCGATCGCCGCGAAGTGGTGTCCGAAGACCACCCAGCGATTCGTCGGGAGATAGTCGCGCCCGTCCTCCATGCGCACCGCGGGAGTCGCGCGGCGGTCGTCGACGACGAAGATCTTCCTCGCGATCATGCGTCCGTAGAATCGGTAGCCCACGGCGTAGCAGCAGAGCGCGGCCGCGAGCAGCCACCCCGCGCTGATGCTCTCCCCGCGCGAGAGCGCCAGGCGCGCGAGAGCGGCCGCACCGAGCACGGAGACGGCGATCCAGATGAGTATCGATGAGAGGCGTCGCATAGGCGGGCGAATATGTGGTGAGTGCCTCGCGCGAGGCCAGATGCACGAAGGAGAATCGCGTGAGTGCCGAGAGGCAACCGATAGGCGTCATTCATCGGTACCCCTCTCTGCACCGTTCTTATAGCTTTCCCGATTCAAGGATGAAGTCCGTGAAGCTCTCCGCCATTGTTGGCGCCGCCCTGTTCGCGACGTCCGCGCTCGCCGCTCTTCCGGCGCGCGCCGATGCGCAGAACAAATCGAAGTCCACGAACGTGCTCGCGGCCTTCGCGACGCGGCGCCTGATGATCCTGCCCACGCACTATCTGCGCATGGGCGACTCGCTCAACTGGGCGGGCCAGATCTCGGACCAGTCCGCGTATCTCTCGTCGTTCGACGATGAGCTCGCGTTCGCGCTGAGCGATCGCGGCGTGAAGAAAGTGTGGGTGTTCCCCGACGCGATCGACCGGATGGCCAAGCGCAACGAGCCGTACGCGCCCGATCCGCACGCGATGGCCGCGCAGTGGCTCCGTTTTCCCGGGCCTAAGCGACTGCCTCAGCAGGTGCCCGATCCCATCGCATCGGAGCTTCGGACACTCGTCGCATTGCAGGACGGCGGACAGCTCGTGCTGCTGCCAGTCGAGCTCCGCTTCGAGCCGATTCCGAACGGGCAGGAGTGCCTCGTGCTCCGATTCGTGATCTTCGACGCGGTGCGCGCAAAAATCATCTACATGGCAGACGTCTCCAGCGATCCGCAGTCCTCCTTCGGACCGGCGCTGGCCGCGAGTCTCGCCAATCATTTCGCCGACCAACTTGGACCCCCGAATCAATGAGTAATGCTATTCCCGTCACGCTGATTCCCGGTGACGGTATCGGTCCGGAAATCGTAAGCGCGACGGTCAAGATCGTGGAGGCGACGGGAGCGAAGATCGAGTGGGATCGGCAGCTGGCGGGAATGGCCGCGCTCAACGCGGTCGGCGACCCGATGCCGGTGGCGACGCTCGAGTCCATCGAGCGCACAGGAGTGGCGCTCAAGGGTCCGCTCGAGACGCAGCTGGGGAGCGGCTATCGCAGCGTGAATGTCGCGCTGCGCATGCGCTTCGATCTGTTCGCGAACGTACGCCCCGCGCGCACGCTCCTCCCCAACGGCCGCTACACCGGCGTCGACATCATCCTGGTGCGCGAGAACACCGAGGGGCTCTACAGCGGCGTCGAGCATTACGTGAAGATCGGAAGCGACGATCACGCGGCGGCCGAGTCGGTGGCGATCATCACGCGCGCCGGAGCCGAGCGGGTGATTCGCTTCGCCTTCGAGCACGCGGTGACGCGCAAGCGGAAGAAGCTCACGCTCGTGCACAAGGCGAACATCCTCAAGCTGTCGCAGGGGCTGTTCCTCGAGTCGGGGCGCAAGATCGCGAAGGAGTACGAGGGGCGGATCGTGTTCGAGGAGCGCATCATCGATGCGATGGCGATGCACCTCGTGCTCACCCCCGAGCGCTACGACGTGATCGTGACGACGAACATGTTCGGCGACATTCTCTCCGACGAGATCTCCGGACTCGTGGGCGGCCTGGGGCTCGCGCCGGGCGCCAACATCGGCGAGAAGGCCGCGATCTTCGAGGCGGTGCACGGAACGGCACCCGACATCGCGGGGAAGGGAATTGCCAACCCGGGGGCAGTGGTCCTCGCGGCATGCCTGATGCTCGATCATCTCGGTGACGCGAAAAACGCGGACCGCATTCGCACCGCGATGAACTACGTACTCCACACCGGCAGCGCGCTCACCGCCGATCTCGGCGGCAACGCGACGACGACCGGCTTCGCCGACGCCATCATCGCGAGACTGGATTGACGAGAGTCCTGCACGTTTCAGATCTGCACTTCGGACCACCGGCCGTACCCGCGCAGCTCGATAGAATCCAGGAGATGATCGCGACGAGTCGCTACGACGTCGTCGCGATCTCCGGCGATCTCTCGCAGCGTGCGCGGCCGGGGGAGTTCCAGGCGGCGCGGCAGCTCCTGCGCGATGCGGCGAAGGTGAGCCGCACGATCGTCGTACCTGGGAATCACGATGTGAAGTGGTGGCGCGCGCCGCTGGGCGTGGGCTCGCGCGCGTCGGCGATCGCGAACTACGCGAAATACATCTCGAGGGACTTCGAGCCGGTGCTGTCGGTGCCCGGGGTGACGTTCGTGGGCATCAACACGGCGCAGGGCGTGGTGCCGGGGACGCTCACGTGGAATCCGCGCGATGTGGGCGTCGTCGGCAACATGAGCGCGGCGCAGATCGCGGAGGCGCGCGTGCGGTTCGACGCGGCGCCGAAGGGCGACATGCGCGTGATCGTGATGCACCACAACCCGCTGCGCGGCGAGATCTCGAATCGATACGGGCTCTCGCACCCCGCGCGCGCGGCGAAGGCCTTCGTCGATCTCGGGATCGACCTCGTGCTGTGCGGCCACGACCACCAGGAGGCCGTGTACCACGTGGAGCACACGAAGTACGGAACCATCGTGTGCACGGCCGGCACGGTGTCGGACCGCACGCGAGGGCAGCGACCATCGGCGATGAACGTCGTCACGCTCACGCCGCAGGCGATCGAGGTCGAGCCGCAGATCTGGTCACTCGAGTCGCAGAACTTTCTTCCCGGGCCAGTGAAGCGATTCGCGCGATGAAGAAGTTCGTGGGCGAACGCATCAACCAGCTCATGCAGCTGTTCCTCGATCTCGATACGCCGCCGCGCAACGCCGATCAGCTGCTGCAACGGCTGCGCGTCTACGGCCTCAAAGGGATCACGAAGCTGCGGCTCACGTCGAATCGCGCGGTGATGGTGAGCTTCAGCGGCACGGAGCTGCGCGTCAACAAGGGATATCTCGAGGCGCCCGAGGACGTGCAGCGCGCAATCGTGCGGTTCGTGCAGGGGCGCACGCGCGCCGACCGTCACGAAGCGCAAAAGACGATTCTCGCGCATCCGGTGGCCGCGACGCATCGCGCGCCCGTGCGCCGGCCGGGGCGCGCGCAGCCGCAGGACCAGGCGATGCTCCGCGAGCTCGCGCACTGGCATCAGGAATACAACATCCGCCACTTCGGCGGCTCGCTGAGCGAGATCCCGATCAAGCTGTCGGGGCGCATGCGGTCGCGTCTGGGGCAGTACACAAGCTCCAACGGGTACGGCGAGCCAGCCGAGATCACGATCAGTCGCGGGCACATCCGCAAACACGGATGGGCGGAGGCGCTCCACACGCTGCTGCACGAGATGGTGCATCAGTGGCAGGCCGAGAGCGGGTTGCCGATCGATCACGGGCCGAACTTTCGCTCGAAGGCGGCAGCCGTCGGGATTGAGCCGCAAGCGCGTCGCGAGCTTCGCGCGCCCGCCCCCGCGGCGCTCGTCGTGGCGCAGCAGGACTTGGGTCTGCGAGCGGCCCGGCAGGGCTGACGCAAGGGGCGTGGCGGCACTTTGACGCCGCCCCTCAAAGGCGTAGCTTTCCTGCCATGCAAGATTTCTTCGACATCGACAGCGCCCTCTCGGAAGAGGAGCGCGCTGTTCGTGCGAGCGTCCGACAGTTCGTGGACGAGCGCATCCTCCCGATCATCGGCGACTGCTACGTTGAGGGCCGATTTCCGAAAGAGATCATTCCGGGGCTCGCCGAGCTCGGCGTGTTCGGCGCCAATCTGCCTGAGGAATACGGCTGCGCGGGGCTGAACAACGTCGCGTACGGCTTGATCATGCAGGAGCTCGAGCGAGGAGACTCCGGCATTCGATCCTTCGCCTCGGTGCAGGGCGCGCTCGTGATGTATCCGATCTTCGCCTTCGGCAGCGAGGAGCAGAAGAAACACTATCTGCCCAAGATGGCCGCGGGTGAAATCATCGGCTGCTTCGGGCTCACGGAGCCGGATTTCGGATCGAATCCGTCGGGGATGATCACGATGGCGAAGGAGCAGGCCGACGGGTCGTGGATCCTGAACGGCGCGAAGATGTGGATCACGAACGGCTCGCAGGCGAAGATCGCGGTCGTCTGGGCCAAGACGAATGGCGACAAGAGCGACAAGTCGATCCGCGGCTTCATCGTCCCCACGAACACGCCGGGCTTCACCGCGAAGGACCAGAAGGGCAAGCTCTCGCTGCGCGCGTCGGACACGAGTGAGCTCGTCTTCCAGGACGTGCACCTGCCGAAGGACGCGATCCTTCCGAAGAGCGGCGGGATCAAGAGCCCGCTCATGTGCCTCACGCAGGCGCGCTACGGCATCTCGTGGGGCGTGATCGGCGCCGCCATGGCCTGCTACGAAGAGGCGCTCGCGTACTCGACGAGCCGCGTGATGTTCGACAAGGTGATCGGCGGCTTCCAGCTGCAGCAGCAGCGCCTCGCGATCATGCTCACCGAGATCGTGAAGGCGCAGCTCGTCTCGCTGCATCTCGGACGGCTCAAGGATGCGGGAAAGCTCACGCCGCAGCAGGTGTCGCTCGCCAAGCGCAACAACTGCGACATCGCCACCGATGTCGCCCGCGAGGCGCGCCGCCTGCTCGGCGCCAATGGCATTCTCGCCGAATACGCATCGATGCGGCACATGGCGAACCTCGAAAGCGTCTACACGTATGAAGGGACGCACGACATTCACACGTTGATTCTCGGTCAGGCGGTGACCGGGTTGAGCGCGTTCAACTAACCCGGTGTTCGTGTGAAGATTGCGGTGTGCATCAAGCGCGTTCCCGACATGGAGACGCGATTCAAGATTGCGGCGAACGGTACGTCGGTCGATGAGTCAGGGCTCAAGTACGACATGAGCGACTTCGACGGCTACGCTGTGGAGACCGCACTCCAGCTCAACGAGAAGCAGGGCCCTGGCGAGACGGTCGTGATCTCGCTCGGCCCCGACGTCGTGCAGGAGCAGCTGCGCAAGGCGCTCAGCATGGGCGCGGATCGCGCGGTGCAGCTCAAGGCCGATCGCGTACCCGCCGATGGACTGGCGATCGCGCGCGCGCTCGCGGCCGAGCTGAAGGAGGGCGGCTACGATCTCATTCTCTTCGGGCGCCAGGCGGTGGACTCCGCGAATGCGACCGTCGGGCCGATGACCGCCGAGTTGCTCGGGCTTCCATGCGCGACGGCGGTGTCGACGCTCGACATCGCGAACGGACGTGCGACCGCGCGCCGCGACCTCGAGGGAGCGACGGAGGTGGTGGAGTTCGCGCTGCCGGCGGTCGTGAGCGTGGACGAAGGGATGCCGCGCGCGCGCTACCCATCGCTCAAGGGGATCATGGCGGCGAAGAAGAAGCCGCTCGAGGTGAAGCCCGCGCAGCTGGGGGACGAGCGCATCTCGATCGAGAAAATGGAGCTGCCGCCGGAGCGCGCCGCTGGGCGCATCGTGGGCGAGGGGCCGGGCGCGGTGCCCGAGCTCGTGCGGCTGCTGCACACCGAAGCGAAGGTTTTGTAATGGCGAATACGTTCGCGTTTGCGGAGTCGCGCGGCGGTGCGCTGCGTCGGGTTGCGTTCGAGGCCGTGAGCGCGGCGCGCGCGCTGGCGGATGCGAGTGGTGGCGGCGAGGTGCACGCGCTGCTCGCGGGGGCGCCGGGCGTTGCCGCGCTCGCGAGCGAGCTCGGGAAATACGGCGCCGATGTCGTGATCGTGGTGGAGCACGCGGGGCTTGCGAACGCGAACGCCGAGTCGCTCGCAGCGACGGCGGCGGCGCGCATCAAGGCGGGCGGCTATCGCGCCGCGATCTTCTCCGCGAGCGCCCAGGGGCGCGATCTCGCGCCGCGCGTGGCCGCGCAGCTGGGCGTGAGCATGGCGGCGGACGTGACGTCGTTCGAATTCGCGGGCGACGCGCTCGTCGTGAGGCATCCGGCATATGCGGGGAAGGTGATCGCGACGCTCAAGCTCACCGGCTCACCCGCGATCGTGACGCTGCGTCCCGGCGCGCGCGCGGCGGTGGAGGCGGCGCGCGAGGCGCGCGTCGAGAGCGCGCAGCCGGCGAGCGATCCGGGCGCGTCGAAAGTCGTCGTGAAGGAGATGATCGTGGGCGGCGGCGCGAAGCTCGACATCGGCGACGCGCCGGTGATCGTGAGCGGCGGACGCGGGCTCAAGAGCGCGGAGAACTTCAAGCTGGTCGAGGATCTCGCGGCGGCGTTCGGCAACGCGGCGGTGGGCGCGACGCGCGCGGTCACCGACGATGGGTGGCGGCCGCACAGCGACCAGATCGGGCAGACCGGGCGGCAGGTGTCGCCCGAGCTCTATGTCGCGCTCGGTATCTCCGGCGCGATCCAGCACATCGCGGGGATGCGCAATTCGCGCACGATCGTCGCGATCAACAAGGACAAGGAAGCGCCGATCTTCAAGGTCGCGGACTATGGCATTGTCGGCGACGTGATCGAGATCCTGCCGGTGCTCACGGCAGCAGTGAAAGAGGCGCGCGCGAAGGGCTGAGCTCCGCTGGTTGTTTCAGCACCCGACGCGCCATAGCTTCGGTGCCATGCGAATAGAGAACGCCGTATTTCTGCTCGTCCTGCTCCTCTCGGTCGGGTTCTTCTCCTACAACGTTCAGCGGCTCCTCTCCTATCTCTGGATAGCGGGACCGGACGATCGCTCTGGCGATCCGCTCGCGCGCCTGAAGAACGTGATCACGGTCGCGATCCTGCAGAAAAAGATTCTGCGCGATCCGGTCGCCGGTCCGATGCACGCGCTGATCTTTTGGGGCTTCTGCGTGCTCACCGTAGGGACGATCGAGCTGCTGTTGCACGGCAGCTTCCCTGCGTTCTCGTACGCGTTTCTCCCCACTTCGCTCTACCAGTTCTACTCGGTCTCGCAGGACGTCTTCGGCGCGCTCGTGCTCGCTGCGATCGCCTTTGCGTTCTATCGGCGACTCGTGCTGCACCCCGAGCGCCTCGAGGGCGACAAGCTCGAGCACAGTGACGCGTATCTCATCCTCGGTGCGATCGCCGGGTTGATGGTGACGATGTTCGCGGTCAACGCGCTCGAGCTCGCGCTCGACCCGGAGTCGATCACGCGCGCCAAGCCGCTGTCGCTCGCGCTCTCGATACCGCTGCAATCGCTGCCCGCCGGACTGCTCACCGGTGCGCACGCGGTTTTTTGGTGGACGCACGCGCTGCTCGTGCTCGCGTTTCTGAACTACCTGCCGTACTCGAAGCACCTGCACATCGTCTCGTCGATTCCGAACGTCTACCTCTCGAACGCGCAGGGTCCCGGCCCGAAAGGCGTGATCCGTTTTCTCGATCTCGAGGCGGAGGGAATCGAGCAGTTCGGGGCGGCGGACGTCGATCAAATGACGTGGAAGGATCTGCTCGATGGTTACACGTGCACGGAGTGCGGCCGATGCACGTCCGTCTGCCCCGCGCATCTCACCGGGAAGGTGCTGAGCCCGCGCAAGATCATCATCGACACGCGCCACCGGCTGATGGAAAAAGCGCCGCTGCTCGTGGGCGATCGCTCGGAACAGCGCCACCACGCGCTCGTGCACGGCGAGGGCGACGAAGGCAGCATGAGCGATGCGGCGATCCTCGAGCACCGGCTCCTCGACAACTTCATCACCGAGGAAGAGCTCTGGCAGTGCACGACGTGCCGCGCGTGCATCCAGGAGTGTCCGGTTGGGATCGAGCATCTCGATCACATCGTCGACATGCGCCGCAACCTCGTGCTCATGGAGTCGCGCTTCCCGCCCGAGGTGCTCCCGACCTTCGAGTCGATGGAGCGCAACGGATCGCCGTGGGCATTCCGCCCCGACGATCGCGCGAAGTGGGCCGAGGGGCTCGACATCCCGACGATGGCGGAGCTCACCGAGCGAGGGGAGAGCCCGGAGATTCTCTTCTGGGTTGGCTGCATGGGGTCGTTCGACGATCGCTCGAAGAAGATCAGCGTCGCCTTCGCGCGCATTCTGCAGGCGGCCGGCGTGCCCTTCGCGATTCTCGGACAGGAAGAGTCGTGCAACGGCGATCCCGCTCGGCGTATGGGGAATGAGTATCTCTACCAGACGCTCGCCAAGCAGAACATCGAGACGCTCACGCGCTACGACGTGAAGACGATCGTCACCTTCTGCCCGCACTGCTTCCATCAGATCGGCAACGAATACCCGCAGCTCGGTGGCAACTACGAGGTGATCCACCACTCCACGTACATCGAGCGGCTGCTGGAGGCCGGGCGCGTCCCCTTCGATACCGATGAGGGGAAGACGCTGACCATGGCCTATCACGATAGTTGTTATCTCGGGCGCTACAACGACATGTACGATGCGCCGCGCGAGACGCTCAAGCGCGCGCTGCCGATCGTGACGATGGTCGAGCCCGAGCGCACGCGCGATCGCGGCATGTGCTGCGGCGCCGGTGGCGGGCGGATGTTCATGGAGGAGACGCAGGGGAAGCGCATCAACGTCGAGCGCGCGGAGCAGCTACTCGCGACCGGCGCGGACACGCTCGCGGTAGCGTGCCCGTTCTGCATGACGATGATCAGCGACGGTGTGAAGGCGAAGGGGAGCGAGGTGCCGGTATACGATATCTCGGAGGTGGTGGCGTCGCGGCTGCGCGCGTAGGGGCTACTCGCCCGCGTGCACGATGTGATGTAGCCGGATCGTCTGCTTCGCCGGCGACTCGTCGTACTCGACCAACTCGGTGTCTCTGAGACGCAGCCCGAGAGTCGGCAGCAGCTCGAAGAACTGCTCGACCATCGGCCGACCCGGATCGGCGATTGTCGCGACTCCGCCGGGAGCGAGCGTGCGCGCGATGACGTTGGCGACGAGCGGCGGATAGCGATCCTCGTAGAGCACGTCTGCGGCGACCACGCGATCGGCGACGCCGAGATCCGCGGGGAGATCGCGCCAGTCGATCATGCGCGTCCGCGGCTCGCGCTCGAGCGTGCGCCACGCGTTCGCGCTCGTGAAGAGGAGCGCGTCGTCATAGTAGTCGCTCGCGAGCACGTCGTAGCCCGCGCGCATCGCGCCGATCGTGGCGAGGCCGAGCCCCGCTCCGAGCTCCAGCATCGTGCGCCCGGCACCCGTCTCGCGCGCGAGCGCGCGCGCGAGCACACGCGAGGACGGCCAGATGTCCGCCCAGTATGGCAGACGGTCGTCGCGCACCATGTCCTCCTCGCTGATGAGCGCATCCGTGTTCTCCGGATGCATCAAGTCGACCGCGCCGCCCGGGAGATCGACCACCGAATGCGCAACGACGAACCGCCGCTCGAGCTCCTTCACGAGCGGCTTGCCATGCAGCTCCGTCATGCGCGTCACAGCGAGAAGTGGGTTGCGAGCTGCGCGTCGTCGGAGAGCAGGAGCGCGTTCACGATCTCGCCGGCCTCGATGCGCGGGCGCTGCTCCGGCACCACGAGCAGCGCGTTGGCGAGCGACATCGATGTGAGAATGCCGGAGCCCTGTGGCCCGGTGAGGCGCGCGCTCAGCGATCCATCGGGACGCACGGACACGATCGCGCGCAAGAAATGCGTGAGTGCCGCGCCGATCTTTACCGGCTCCTCGAGTGTCACCGGAATCGGTCTGCGAAAGAGCCGCGTGTGTCCGAGCATGCGACGAATCATCGGGCGCACGAAAAGATCGAAGGTCACCATCGTCGACACCGGATTGCCCGGGAGCCCGATCCACGGCATGGCGCCGAGCCAGCCGAAGCCGAGCGGCGCGCCCGGCCGCATGCGCACCCTCCACACATCGAGCGTCACTCCCGCCTCGGCCAGCACTGGCCGCAGATAGTCGAATTCGCCCGCCGAGATCCCCGCGGTCGTGATGAGGAGATCGCAGCCGGCGGCGCGGTCGATGCGCGCGCGGATGTCGGCGGGATCGTCGCGCGCGACGCCGAGGTTGACGGGGATGCCGCCATTGAGGCGCACGAGCGCGTTGAGCGTGTAACTGTTCGAGGTGACGATCTTCTTGCCGTCGAGCGCCTCGGAGAAGCGATCGAGGTCGACGATCTCGTCGCCCGAGCCGAAGAAAGCGACGCGCGGCTGGCGATACACGTCCACCGACGACGCGCCCACCGACGCGAGCACGCCAATTTGTGCCGCGCCGAGGGGCTGGCCGCGATCGAGCACCTGCGTGCCGGTGGTGATATCCTCGCCCCGGTAGCGCACGTTGCGGCGTGAGTCGCGATCGTTGCGAATGGCAACGCGCTCGATGCCGCCATCGGTGTCCTCGAGGCGGATGACCGTGTCGACACCCTCGGGGAGCGGAGCACCAGTCATGATGCGCGTGCAGCTCCCGGCTTGCACAGCGCGAGTCGGGAACGCGCCCGCCGCGACAGTCTCGAGCACGGTGAGCGTCACGGGCTTCTCTGCGCTCGCGCCCTCGACATCGGAGGCGCGGAGCGCGTAGCCGTCCATCGCGGAGTTGTCCCACGCCGGGAGCGTGAGCGGCGAGACGATCGGCGTCGCGAGCACGCGGCCGAGCGCTTCGAGAATCTGCACCCGCTCGACGCCGAGCGGCTCGATGTCCGCGACGATGCGCGCGACGGCGTCGGCGACGGTGAACACTACTGTACGTCGTGAAGTTTGAGGGACGCGAGCATGACGCAGATGCGATTGTGCACGCTGTCCACGGCGGCCTGCTTCACCGTCCAGTTGTTCGCGAGGAGGCTGAACAGAAGCATGTGGTTGTCGGCCGTGGTCACGTAGCCGGAGAGCGAGCGTGCGTTCGCGACTGAGCCGGTCTTCGCGTGAACGTTTCCGGCGGCGACGGTCCCCTTCATTCGATTCCTCAGCGATCCGTCGACGCCGGCGATTGGCAGCGCGTCGTAGAACACCTTGAACGCCGTGTCCGCGCGAATCTTGTCGAGCACGCGAATGAGCGTCTCTGGGCTGAGATAGCCGTAGCGCGAGAGGCCGCTGCCGTCGCGAATGAGATAGCCGTCGGGCTGCGCGCCCCACGAGGCGAGCTGGCGCGAGAGCACCGCCTGTCCGCTGTCGGCAGAGCCGACGCCCGTTTTCTCGAGAGCGAGGGTCTTGAAGAGAAGCTCGGCGATCTGGTTCTGCGAGGGCTTCGCGAGCGCGGGAAGGATCGCGCGCAGGGAAGGGGATTGGATGCTGAAGAGATGAGTCGCGGGCGAGCTCGCGCCGCCAGGTTGCGCAACGGATTCTCCGCCGTGCACCGTGATTCCGCGCGATGCGATCGCCTCGCGCAGCGCCGCGAGATACGCTTCGCGCTGGTCCGGGTACACGTAAATCAGCGTGTCGACCGCGGATTTGAGCTTGCCGTGCGAGATGAACCGTGTGCGTGCGGGATCGAAGCCGAGGCGCAGCGCTGTCGTATCGGCGAGGTCGCTGCGCGATGCGGGCGCGATGCTGATTCGCGGGTACGTGCGCGCCGGAAGCGTCTCGATGCTGTCCGGAGATGCGCCCGGCTTCCCGTACGCGAGCGCGGTGCCGAATCCTTCATTGAAGTACAGCGCGTCGACGCCGGCGCCGTAGTCCTCGCCGAGGTCATCCCACGACCATCCCCAACCGATCGACGTATCGGGAAAGACATCCGACGCAGCCTGCAGTCCGCCCGCGATCACCAGCACGCCGTGGGCCTTGAGCGAATCCGCGACGTCGTACAGCGGCTTCATCGCATTGCCGCGCATGTGATCGCTGACCGTCGGATCGCCGCGCCCCATCACGACCAGCGCGCCCTGCAGCGTGTCGTGCACCACGCGCCCGCCCGCGGAGAACTCGGTGCGATACGTGTAGTCCGCCCCCAGCTGCGCCAGCGCCGTCGCGCCCGTCACGATCTTCATGTTCGATGCGGGCATGAACAGCTTCCCGGCATTCAGCGAGTACAGAGTATCGCCCTTCTCGGGATCGACGATGAGCACGCCGAACTGCGAGTTGCGGAACTCGCTCTGCGCCACCATCGAATCGATCGAGTGGCGCAGCATCGCACGCGAGACCGTCTCGCTCGGCGCTGCGCCCATGAGCACTGCCGCAGGGGAGGGCGTCGCCGCGCCATTCGTCGCGGTGCCGCTGGTTTTCGCGCCGGCACTCGCGCACGCGAGCGTGAATGCCGCGAGCACGATCTTCCAGGTTGACCTCATATCCGCATCACCTTTTCCTCCACGAGATTCGCCAGCGTCGTGAGCCAACCCTCATCCGAGAACAACACCACCGGCACGTGCGCCTCCAGCTCAGCATCATCCGTCGCGATCGCGATGTAGTACGCGCTCATCGCCGATCCCGTCTCGTACAGCTTCGACTTCCCCGTTTCGCGTCGCCAGATCTCGATCTTAGGCAGCGCCGCCGCCTTGAAGCCCTCGGCGATCACGATGTCCGCGTCGGAGAGATACTGCTCCGCGATCTGCTCGGGCGTGCGCTCCTCCGTCCACCGCTCCACGAGCGCGAACTTGTCGGGCGACACCATCGCCACACGCTCGGCGTTTCCTTCGTGATAGTGCCGGTACGTGTCCGTCGTCGACGGATCGATGTTGAAGGTGTGCGACCCGTGCTTCATCGTCATCACGCGATGGCCGCGCCGGTGCATCTCGGCCGCGAGCTTCACCGTGAGCGTCGTCTTCCCCTGCTTCTTAGTTCCGATGATCGTTATGATCGGCGGTCGACGCATATTGCTCCGCGAGCGCGAGCTCGCCAGGTGTGTTGACGTTCATGAACAGCCGCTCCGGATCTCCGAAGCGGCGCACCTCGTCCACCGGCACGCGCGCGACGCGCACCGTGTCGAAGAATCCGATCACGCGCCGGTCATCCGCGTCGATCGACCGCTCGATCGGCGCGACGCACGCCTGCGAATAGTACGCGCATAACGGCTCGAGCCCGCGTCGCGACGAATCACTCTCCGGCGCAACCACGTCCGCAACTTCGCCCCGCGCGCGCAGCTCCGCGAGCAGCCCTTCTGGCACGAAAGGCATGTCCCACGCGACCACGATCACCGCCGTCCCCGCGTGCACGAGCGCCGCATGGATGCCGCCGAGGCTGCCGATGCCCGGGCGCACGTCGCTCGCCACGCGTACGCCCGGAAGCCATTCGCTCGCGCCGGGATCGTTCGCAATCAGGAGCAGCGAATCAGTCGTCGCGCGCAGCGCCGCCGCGACGCGATCGATCACTCGCTCGCCGTGCACGCGCTCCAGCCCCTTCGGCTTCCCGCCGTAGCGCGACGCCTGCCCGCCGGCGAGGATCACGCCGGTGCACGGCGCGGTCACGTTTGATGGAGCTGCGGCGATCCACTCACCGCGCGGCCGACGATCCCCATCCCCGTCGCCTTCGCGATGTCCACGGCCATCGTGCTCGGCACCGACGGCGTCGCGACGAGCCCCATGCGCGCGCGCGCGGCCTTGAACGCGAGCTCGCCAGAGATGCGGCCGGTCACGAGCAGGATGAGATCCTCGGGGCTGCGGCCATCGAGAATGGCCGCGCCGATCACCTTGTCTACGGCGTTGTGCCGCCCGATGTCTTCCGCGTGATACAGCAGCGTCTCACCGTCGGTGATCGCCGCCGCGTGGATGCCGCCAGTCTCCTTGTAGTGCGTGCCGCGCGCGAACAGCTCCTTGAAGAGCGCACGCATCTTCGCGAGGTCGATCGGCGGGAGCGCAGCCTTGCGACGCGGCAGCGCGCTGAGCGAGCCGAGAATCGTGGTGACCGCGCCGCAACCGGAGGCGAGCACGCGCCTGCGATCGCTCGACTCCACACTCTGGTATCGCTCGGCCGGCACGTCCACCCAGAAGCCGAGCTCCTGCGCGCACGGACGCATCTTCAGAATGTCCGCAGCCGTGTCGATGTACCCCTCGCCGTGCAGCCAGCCGACGACGAGCTCGTCGAGCCGCTCGGGCGTGCACATCCACGTCACCGCGGGCGCGCCGTTCACCTCGAGCCACACGGGCGCTTCCTCAACCGCGTCGAGCGAGACGGCTGGATTCGTCATTCGCGAAATATACCGCGTTCGCCTGAAACCGAGCGAGACGGCGGCGGCCCCGATCACCCCTCGCCGGTGTACTCCGCCGAGATCGTGGGATCCTCTCGCACGATGACGCTCGTGAGCTTCGCCGATCCGGTGAGCGATGCGGAGACGCGCTCGAATATGAAGCGCGCGAGATTCTCGCACGTGGGGATGAGCTTGCCGTCGGCGAACTCCGGCACATCGATGGTAATGCTCGTACCGTGAAAGCGCGCCCGAACCTCGCGATCGAGCGTCCGGTCGAGCATCCCGAGATCGACGAGCATGCCCGTTTCGCCATCGATCGGGCCGCTCACCGTCACGTCGCACGCGTAGTCGTGCGCGTGCGGCGTGCTCGCGGCGCCGAAGCGCTGCTCGTTGCGCACGTCGCTCCAATCGGAGCGCCAGTAGCGATGCGTGGCCGTAAACGAAACGCGCCGCGTGAGTGAGGGCATGTGCTAGCGACTCCCGAGCTCAGCGCGGACCATCGCGACCTTCGGGTGTTGGGCCGTCGGGCGGAATCCAGGGGAGTCCGTTCTCCATCGCGGTCTCGATGTCGCGCGTGCCGAAGAGCGCCGCGTCGTCGTTGTCCTTCGTTCGCTCGGCCTCATCGTCGGTCGAGGCGAGATCGCTGCCGCCGAGCAGCGGATCCTCTCCGCGGGAGGCGGCACGCGCGACCGCATCGTCCGCCGCCTCGGACTCTTCGTCGCGATGTATGGGGTCGACGAAGAGGTCGTTCGAGTACGTCTCGAGTCCGATCACATCGCTCAACACGTGATCCGCGATCTGCTTCTCCGATTCGGAGCCGACGCGCCCCGTGAGCGTCACATGTCCGTCCTTCACGCGAACGAGGACGCTGTCGACGTCGATCGTATCGTATTCCGCCAGCTGGTCGCGCACGAGCCCGCGCAGCTCCTCGTCGCTCAGGTCATCGAGGTCGAAGACGTTCTCAAAGTCCTGAGCCATGGTGGGCCTCGCGCTAGCGCTTGAAGTTGTAGGTGATTCCGAACGTGATCACGCCGTTCTGCTTCCACTCATTCTGCGACTGCCCCTCTGGCAGCACCGCCGCGCCGCCCGTTGGCGCGAGGAAATACCCGCCTGGATAGGAGAGCTGCCAGTAATAGTCCGTCACGTCAATGCGAGCCGCCCAGGGCCCGTGCGTCACGAACTTCAATCCACCGCCAAAATGGATAGCAAAGCCGGTGCCGAATGAGTACGTGCCGACGTCCTGGTCGCTGTTGCTTCTCGAGAAGCCGACGCCAGCGCCGATCAGGGGAACGAAGTGATGAAAGCTCTTCTGTCCCGTGAGCGCCATGTTGATTCCGACGTCGCCGATCCAGATCGGATCCGACATTGTGCCGAGATCGCGCGCGGCGCCGGTCTTGGTCGGATCGATGACGTTGCGGTCAGATGACGCGCGCAGGAGCCGAACGCTGAACTCCGCTGGCCCGGCGATGTGCAGCCCGTAGCGCACGCCGAAGATCGGCCCGCTCTGCGGCCCTACGCCTGCGGCGCCCTTGTTGCCGCTGAAGTATCCGCCGATCACCGAGAAGTCCTGCTTGTACGTGAAGTCCGAGTAAGGACTCTTGTCCGGCTCGCTCCCCACCTGTGCGGCGAGAGGCATGACACCCAGGCAGAGTAGTGCGACGGCGGTCAGTGCGACTTTCACGATACGGCTCCCATCTCTCTGAGGTCGATTCCGGTCATCTCGGCTGGCTTGTCCACGCCGAGCATCGCCAGCACCGTCGGTCCGACATCCTGCAGCGCGCCGCCTTCGCGCAGCGGGCGATCACCGTCGGGATCGACGATGACCAACGGAACCGGATTCGTTGTGTGTGCAGTGTGCGGCCCGCCCGTGGCGGGGTCGATCATCATTTCGCAGTTGCCATGGTCCGCCGTCACGAGCACGCGCGCATTCGCGCGCTGCGCGGCGGCGAGCACGCGCGCGAGGCACTCGTCCACCGTCTCCACGGCCTTCACGGCCGCGGGGATCACGCCCGTGTGTCCCACCATGTCGCCGTTCGCGTAATTGCACAGGATGAAGTCGTAGTCACGAGAGCTGATCGCCTTCGTCAACACGTCCGTCACCCCGTGCGCGCTCATCTCCGGCGCGAGGTCGTACGTCGCCACCTTCTGGCTCGGCACCAGCTCGCGCACCTCACCCTTGTACGGCGCCTCGACGCCCGCGTTGAAAAAGTACGTCACGTGCGCGTACTTCTCCGTCTCGGCCGTGCGGAACTGCGTCCCGCCGTGCGCCGAGATCACTTCGGCCACGACGCGCGCGAGCGTGAAAGGCGGGAAGACGACGGGCAGGTCATACGTCTCATCATACTGCGTCATCGTGACGAGCTTGATCGACGGACGCCCGCTCACGTCGAATCCGTCGAACGGATTTTCAGTGAGCGCGCGCGAGATCTGCCGCATCCGGTCAGCCCGGAAGTTGAAGAGGATGATCGCATCGCCATCTCGTACCGTCGCGACCGGCTGCTCGTTCCGTTCGATCACGACGGGCGTCACAAACTCGTCGCTCTCGCCGCGCTCGTAGGCGGCGCGAATGGCGGTGAGTGCATCGGGTGCGCGCGGGCCGACGCCCTGCATCATCGCGCGATACCAGAGCTCCGTGCGCGTCCAGCGGCGATCGCGGTCCATGCCATGATAGCGCCCGCCCACCGATGCGATCTCCGCACGCCCCTTGGCGCGCTCGAGCAGCTGCTCCATGAAGCCGAGCGCCGAGCGGGGCAGGGTATCGCGTCCGTCGAGCAGCGCATGGATCGCGACGTGCGGCACGTGCTCACGCTCGGCGAGATCGATGAGCGCGAAGAGGTGCTTGTCGACCGCGTGCACGCCGCCGTTGCCGATGAGTCCCGCGAGATGGAGCGTGCCGCCGCTCTTGCGCACGGCGGCGCAGGTCTCGAGCAGCGTCTCGTTGCGGAAGAAGGAACCGTCGTCGATCGCGAGGTTGATGCGCACGAGATCCTGCGGCACCACGCGGCCGGCGCCGAGGTTGAGGTGTCCGACCTCGCTGTTCCCCATTTGTCCTTCGGGGAGTCCTACCGGCAGCCCCGACGCGTGCAGCAGCGTGCGCGAGCGACCGGTCCAGAGCGCATCCCAGGTAGGCGTGCGCGACATCGCGATTGCGTTTCCTTCCCGTTCCTTACGATAGCCCCATCCGTCCAGCACCAGCAGTACGACCGGGCGTCTGCGCGAAGTCGACATCTTTGCTCAGTGAGAGTTCATACGTATACTGCGGCGCGACCCCAGCCTCGGAAATGTACGCGCCCCCACATTCTCCATCCAGCGATGCGCCGTAATTCGCTCGTGATTCTGTGCGTGCTCGTCGCGTCTTCGGCGCGTGCGCAGTCCACCGCCGCAACGGCGGCACCCGTGCGCGCGGCGCCAGACGGACGACTGGTGGCGACGATGCGAGCGGGCGCCGCACTCAAGACGGGGACCACGAAGGGCGACTGGACCGCCGTGACGATGGAAGGATTTCTTCACAAGAGCGTCGTCAGCGCAAAGAAGGATGCGCTCACGGTCCGCGCGCCGAGTGGTGCATCGCTGCGGGCGAGCGCGGATCCGTCTGGCGCGGTGATCGCGGTGCTCGAAGATGGCGCCGCCATCGACAAGGTCTCGGCGAGCGGCGACTGGATGCGTGTGCGGCGCGACGCGTGGGTTCAAAAGCGCGACATCAAGACCGTGGTTGCGAAGGCCGCCCCGCCGCTGGTTGGCGGCGCACCGCTGCGCGCGCCGTCGACACAGGGCGCGCCGCAGCGGGTGGCCGCGATTCCCCCGCGTGCCGCGCCGACTCCGCCACCCGCGCCCGCGCCGCCGGCGCGCTCCGACCCACCGGCACCTGCGGGCGATTTCGCTGCGTCGCATCCGATCGTGCTCCGCGCCGCGCCCGATGGCGCGCCCGCCGGCACCGCCGACTCGGCCGCTCGCGTGCGCATCGTCGCGCGCGATCACGGCTGGGCGCGCGTCTCGCTCGAGGGGTGGGTGCGCGAAAGCGAGCTCGTTCCCGTCGACAGCGCGTCCGTGAGCGCCGTGAGCGCGGCCGACCTCCGCTCCGATCCGGAGCACTACAAGGGCTCGACGGTGCGATGGGTGGTGCAGGCGATCGCCGTGCAGCAGGCGGATCCGCTGCGCAAAGGGCTCGCGCCCGACGAGCCCTATCTGCTCGCGCGCGGGCCCGGGAGTGAGAGCTCGCTTCTCTATCTCGCGCTGCCGCCGGCGCTGGTCGCGAGTGCGAGGGCGCTGCAGCCGCTCAGCAGCATCATGGTGCTCGCGCGCGTGCGCGCGGGGCGCAGCGAGCCATCCGGGGTCCCAATTCTCGATGTTCTGCGCATCGTACCGCGCTAGATTTTTTCGACGGCTGAGTACCGCCGTGTCCTCTCACAGTCTCTGATGCCCTTCTCCGATTTTCGCCGGCGCCATCCGGCGTTTACCGCGGCGGTCGCCGTCATCATCGTTGGCATCCTCGCCATCGACGGATGGGTCATCGCCAGGCGCATCGCCTATCAGAGGGAGATCGAGCGGCTTCGGGCAGGGATGAGCGACGTCGAGCGCCGACGGAGCGACGCCGTCACGAACACGAACGAGAAGCGGCTCGCGATGATGATGGAGCTGATCAAGCGTCAGGCGAAGATCGACAAGGAAATCCACCTGGCGGTCGCCGTCGACAGCGGCAAGATGTACCTCGAGCGCGACGGTGCCCTGCTGCGCGAGATGGGCGTCGAGGTGCCGGCGGAGAAGCGCGTGGGCGCAGGGCACGACACCGTACACATGGCGGCCCCCCGAGGCACTCGCACGGTGGAGCGGATTCTCGGCCCAACCGATGCATGGGATGTCCCCGACTGGGTCTACACCGACCGCGGAGTGCCCCACCCGGAGTCGACGACCGAGGTTGGTGCTCTCGGGCCGGTGGCGATCGTCCTGAATGGGGGCACGGTGATCTACTCGCTCCCGAGCGTGGGCCCGCTGAACGACTCGTCCTACGTGCTCCCGGGGAGCATTCGGATGAGCGCGGAGGATCTGCGGGCGGTGACGCCGAATCTGCAGCGCGGTACCGTCGTGTATTTCTATTGACCGAGTGACATGAGCATCCCCAGCGAAGGCGTTCCCTCTCCCAATCCACGACCCATACGCCCGCGGCCCGCGTTCACGCCGCCGGTGGAGGCGCGTGATGGTTGGAAGTGGATGGCCGGAGCGATCGGGATCACGCTCGCGCTCGGGATTGCCAGCGGCGCCCTCGTCTACACGACGCTCAAGGTGCGCTTCCAGCGCGATATCAACCGCATCGTGTTCAACCGGAACTTTGAGCTCCTCGACGACCTGAGCCGCAAGGCTGGGACGGTCACGGACTCGCTGCAGACCATGCTCGCGACCGAACCGGACAGCTCCTCGACCAAGCCGTACCTCGTGGTGAGCATCGAGGACCGAAGACTCTGGTACAAGCTCGGCGACACGACGCTCTACACGACCCTGGTCGCCGTCGGCAGCGGCAAGACGCTCGTGCAGAAGCAGGGAACGCGGCAGGAGTACAAGTTCGACACGCCGCGCGGGAGATTGGTGGTGCAGAACAAGGAGATGGATCCCGTCTGGGTTCCACCCGACTGGCACTACGTGGAGCAGGCGAAGAAAAAAGGGCTGGGCATACTCGCCCTCGACCGCAAGAAGGCGATCCCCGGCGGCGATGGAACGATGATCATGGTCGACGGGAATGACGTCGTAAGGCGCAGCGCTGATGGCCTCGAGGTCCCGCTGGAGGCGAAGGACGGCCACGAGATCACCGCCGGCGGCAACATCATCGTGCCTCCGTACGGCACCAACCAGCGCAAGTACAAAGGAACGCTTGGCGGGCATCGCCTGAACATGGGCGACGGCTATGCACTGCACGGTACGGACGAACCGCTGTCGATCGGAAAGGCCGTGAGCCACGGGTGTATCAGGCTTCGCAATGAGGACATTGCGTACCTCTACAGCGTCGTTCCGGTCGGAACGGCGGTGTTTATATACTGACCGTCTGGTCAGTCAATCCATGAGCCGCCTGTAAGGTTGCAGTATCACGTCCGCGGCGTCTATTGTAACATAGAACCGTGTTGACGCCTCGCCTCTTCTGAGGTCGAGGACTCCTTGTAAAAGGGCACGTTGGCTTCGGCCAACACGCAAAACCATGAGACGACCTCAGGTCGTCCGTCTGGTTGCCAGGGAGGGCATCCCGTGAAGAGACCCAACATCCGCGTTCGCCGGTACAAGGCGCGCGTCGTCGGAGTCATGGCCAGCATTGCGTTCGTCGGCGTAGCCGCGGGCGCGACCTTCGAGCTGGACGAGCACCCCGACCTCCCGAAAGCTCTACCAATCCCGACCGTCACCACCGTCGTCAGCAACGGGGCCATTGCAGCGCCCGCCAAGCCGATGGCGTTCGCTTTCCTCGACTCACTCGTCGGGTTCAGCGGAAAGCTCCGCGCTCGGTTCGTCGCTCGTGGTACGCCCATGCTCAGCATCCCGATCCTCGCTCAGCTCTTCGGCGACAGCGCGCTCCAGCAACCGGGCGTTCATCCGCTCATGGACGCGTCCCGCTCATTCTCCCTCATCACGATGCTCCCCTTCTCCGCCAAGCATGCCGGCCGGATCGGGTCGTATCGCATTGGCAGCTGGCCCGGCGAGCGCCACGCGCCGCGCTCGGCAGAGTACGCAAATCCGGAAGGATTCATCGAAGTGACCGCCGAGAATGAGAGCACGTACGTCTCGGACCACTTTCGGCTCTCCGACTTCCTGACGCACGATCAGCAGGACACCTGGCCCAAGTATCTCGTGCTCAACGAGCGTCTCATCGACAAGCTCGAGCTCGTGATTCAGGACCTGAACGCGCACGGCGTTCGCGTCGAGCACCTCGCGATCATGTCGGGATTCCGCACTCCCGAGTACAACGTGCAGGGCGTGGGCGAGGGTGGCCGCGCACGCGACAGCCGTCACCAGTATGGCGATGCCGCGGATGTGTACGTGGACAACGAAGGTCGTGGTCGGATGGACGATCTCAATCACGATGGTCGGGTGGACTATCGTGATGCTCGCGTAATTCGCGACGCGGTGGATCGCGTCGAGGCCGCGCACCCCGAGCTCGTTGGGGGCGTGGGCGTGTACAGGGGCAACTCGGTGCACGGACCGTTCGCGCACGTGGACGCGCGTGGCGTTCGCGCCCGGTGGGGACGTTCATAGCAGAGTCGTTTCGGCCGACCGCTTCCAACACTACGCCCTTCGCGAAAGCGAGGGGCGTAGCCACATCTGGACCGAAGTGGTAAATCACACGGAGAAGCGTTCGCGCATCTTCACCGACCAGCCTGCCATGAACAGCTCTCTTCGCGATCGCATCGTCCGCACGCTCGAGTCGCTTCCCGACGAGCGCGGCTACCAACTGCTCGATTACGTCGAGTTTCTCGAGTCCAAGTACGCCGAGCGGACGTCGCAGGCGCCAAACGCGCTGCAGCGCTTCGCGGAAGGCGTCGAAGATACGCTCCGCGCCGGGCGCGTCTCCGCGAGCACGATCGCCGAGACGATGGGGCTGATGAACAAGGCCATGGGTGTGCTGTCGGGAGTGGCAGCTGCTGGCAAGTCAGTTGCAAGTGATGTCGTCGATGCCGCGCAGCGCAACATCGCGAGCGTCACGACCGAGCGGCCCGCCGCCGCTCCGCCAGCAACACCACCGGCAGCGCCCGAAGCCGATTCTCCTGGAGGCACCCCGAAGTGACCGCGACTCCCAGCTCAGCCGCCGGCGCTCGCGCCCGAGGCCGCACTCGCGGCAGGGCAGCTCCGCGCACGGGTGCCAAGCGTACGCTGCTCGGAACGATCACGCAGATCCCCGCCTATCTCCGTCTCATGGGCGGGCTGCTCACCGATCCGCGAGTCTCCGCGGTCGACAAGGTGCTGCTCGGCGTCGCGGTTGCGTACGTCGTCACGCCGATCGACCTGATCCCGGATTTCATCCCGTTCCTCGGCCAGGTCGACGACGTCTTCATCCTCGTGCTCGCGCTGCGCCGGCTGATCGCGAACGCCGGAATGCGCGTGATTCGCGATCACTGGGATGGGCCGATCGAGGACCTGCACCCGACGGTGCTGCAGGAAGTCCTGCTCGCCGCGGCGTTTTTTCTCCCGCGCCGCATTCGCCGCCGCCTCCGCAAAATCGCTCGATAGACACCACCACGGTCGGCCGCTCGCCATTGTACCTCCGCTTGCTCGCGGCGCTCGTCCTGGTGCTCGCGAGCGGCTCGTGCGCGCGTGCCCGAACGGCGCATGCGCCGCTGCGTTGGGGCGGTGACGCGGAGGGCGGCGCGCCATTCGTCGAGGCCGACGCCGCGGATCCATCGAAGGTGCGCGGCTTCGACGTCGAAATCGCATCGATGATCGGCCAAGATCTGCATCGAGCGCCCGTGTTTGTGCAGGTGGCATGGGCGTCGATCGAGGCTTCGGTGGAGCGCGGCGATTTCTCGATCGGCATGTCCGGCGTCGAGGATCGGCCGGAGCTGCGCGAGCGACACGCGGTGTCGATCCCGTATTTCGAGTTTCGCGAGGTGCTCGCCGTCCGCTTCGCCGACAGCGCGCGCTATCGCACGCTGAAGGACCTCTCCGGCAAGCGCGTAGCCACGCTCGGCGGCACGGGCGCGTATCAGATGCTGCTCGACCTGCAGCCACACGACGGGCCCCTCCCCACCTCGTACGACGACGATGTGCATCCGTACAGCGATCTCGTGTCGGGGCGTGTGGACGCGGTGCTCCTCGACAACATCATCGCCGAGCGCTCGCTGCGCCGCTCGGGCGGCTTTTACATCCAGCCTGCGCCCGTCGCGACGGGGCACTACGTGGCGGTGCTCGCGCGCGCCGACAGCGCGCTGCGCGACTCGGTGAACGAGATCCTGCGCGCGCGCATGCGCGACGGCTCGCTCGAGAAGAGCTTTCGCGCGTGGCACGTGTGGGACGATGGGCAGGCGCAGTACTTCGCGCGCGTGCTCGCGGACTCGACTCGCGCGCGGACGGCGGGTGCCGCCGCGAGCGTGCGCACGGTGCGCTCGTACCTGCCCGCGCTGCTGCGCGCCGCGGGGATCACGCTCCTGCTCTCGTGCCTCGCGATGTTGCTCGCCGTTGCCGTCGGGATCGCCGTGGCCGCGGGGCGCGTGTATGGCTCGCCGCTCGTGCGTGCGCCACTCACGCTCTACGTCGAGGTCATTCGCGGGACGCCTGTGCTGCTGCAGCTCTTCGTGCTCTATTACGGGCTCTCCGGATTCATTCGTCTCCCGGCGTTCATCGCCGCAGTGCTTGGCCTCGGCCTCAACTACGCGGCGTACGAATCGGAGATCTATCGCGCGGCATTGCAGGCGATTCCGCGATCGCAGCTCGAGGCGGGGCGCACGCTCGGACTGTCCGAGGCGCAAATTCTCCGCCTCGTGCGCGGGCCGCAGGCGCTCCGCCTCGCGCTGGCGCCCATGACGAACGACTTCGTCGCGCTGCTCAAGGATTCGTCGCTCGTCTCGGTGATCACTGTCGTCGAGCTCACGAAGCAGACGGCGATCTACGCGACGAACATCGGCAGCTGGGTCGTCCCCGGACTGCTGTGCTCCGCGATCTATCTCGCGATGTCGCTTCCCCTGTCGCGGCTCGCGCGGCGACTCGAGCGCAGGTGGAGCTCGATATGACGCAGGCGCTCGACGTTCGCGACGTGCACGCCTCGCGCGGCTCGCAGCCGGTGCTGCGCGGCGTCACCATCGATGTCGCGCCGGGGGAGATCTGCGCGCTCATGGGTACGTCCGGCGCCGGGAAAACGACGATGCTCCGCGCCATCGCTGCGCTCGGCCCCTTCGATTCGGGGTCGATCGTCGTCGACGGCTTCGCGCTCGCGCCGGGGCAGGTGCCGCCCGAGTCCCGGCTACGCGTGCTGCGGCGGAGCGTCGGGATGGTCTTCCAGTCGCAGTCGCTGTTCGAGCATCTCACTGTAATGGACAACGTCACCCTCGCGCTCGTGCATGCGCTCGGCTGGACGCGGGAGCGCGCCGAATCCGAGGCCATGGCGCTGCTCACCACGCTCGGCGTGTCGCATCGCGCGGGGGCGTTTCCGCGGCAGCTTTCGGGGGGCGAGGCGCAACGCGTCGCGATCGCGCGCGCGTTAGCCCCCGATCCGACGCTTCTGCTCCTCGACGAGCCCACATCCGCGCTCGATCCCGCGCGTCGTGGAAGCCTCGGTGAGGTGCTGCGCGCGCTGGCGGCCGAGGGGCACGCGCTGCTGATCTCGACGCACGACGTGGACTTCGCGGAGGCGTTCGCGGACCGTGTGGCGGTGCTCGCAAAGGGCGTCGTGGTGGAGGAGGGGTCGCCCCGCGACATCCTCTCCGAATCGACGCACGCGGACGTGCGCGCCCTGCTCCGATCGCCCAGCAGTGAGCCGGCGCGCTGACCGCACAGTGACACTTTACACCCCTCTGGTCACCCCCTAGCTTTCGCCATGGCAACCAGTTCTCGCATCTCATCACGGCCCGCTGTCTCCGCATCGTCAACCCCGGAGAGCGGGCCGTCTCGTCATCAGGACACCCCGTCGGCGTCACGCGTGCGCGCCGAGCCGGCGCTCACCTTCGACGACGTTCTGCTGGCGCCGCGACACAGCGTCACGCATCCGAAGGACGTGAGCACCTCCACGCGATTCACCACCGGCATCTCGCTCAACATCCCGCTCGTTTCGGCGGCGATGGACACGGTGACGGAATCAGAGATGGCGATCGCGATGGCGCGCGCGGGCGGGATCGGCGTGATTCACAAGAACATGTCGATCGACCGGCACGCGGCTGAGGTCGACCGGGTAAAGCGATCGGAGAGCGGAATGATCCTCAAGCCGATCACCCTCGGCCCCGAGGCGACGCTCCGCGAGGCGAACTCGCTGATGATGCGCTTCAAGATCTCCGGTGTGCCCATCGTCGATCGCGAGAACAGGCTCATCGGGATCATTACGAATCGCGATCTGCAGTTCGAGCGCCAGCTGGACCGTCCGCTGCAGGACGTGATGACGAAAGAGAATCTGATCACGGCGCCGGTGGGCACCACGCTCGACGAGGCGGAGCGGATTCTCGGCAGGCATCGCATCGAGAAGCTGCCGGTGGTGGACGCCGAGGGGCGACTCAGCGGATTGATCACCGTGAAGGACATTCACAAGCGCCGACAGCACCCGTTCGCGAACAAGGATCAGCACGGGCGGCTGCGCGTGGCGGCGGCACTCGGCTCGGGCGGCGACTTCAAGGAGCGCGCGCGGGCGCTGTTCGAGGCGGGCGTCGATGCACTCGTGATCGACACGGCGCACGGACACAGCGAGGGCGTGCTGCAGGCGACGTCGCTCATCCGCGAGATGCTTCCGGACATTCAGCTCATCGCGGGGAACGTGGCGACGCGCGCCGGGACGATGGCGTTGGTCGAGCGCGGCGTGAACGCGGTGAAGGTGGGCGTGGGGCCGGGATCGATCTGCACGACGCGCGTGGTCACGGGCGTCGGCGTGCCGCAGCTCACGGCGGTGATGGATGCGGTGGAGGGCGCGGGCGATGTGCCGGTGATCGCGGATGGCGGCGTGAAGTATTCGGGCGACGTCGTGAAGGCGCTCGCGGCCGGCGCCTCGAGCGTGATGATGGGCTCGATGCTCGCGGGCACGGAGGAGAGTCCGGGCGAGTCGTTCCTGCTCGAGGGACGCCGGTTCAAGATGATCCGCGGCATGGGCAGCCTCTCCGCGATGCAGGACGGAAGCGCGGATCGCTACTTCCAGGAGGGCGAGCTGTCGGTGAAGAAGCTCGTGCCGGAAGGGATCGAAGGGCGCGTGCCGTACAAGGGACCCGTGGGCGACGTGATCTACCAGATGGTCGGCGGACTTCGCAGCGGCATGGGATACGTGGGCTGCGCGAACGTCGATGAGCTACGCACGGAGACGGAGTTCGTGCGGATCACGACGGCGGGGCTGAGGGAGTCGCACCCGCACGACGTCATCATCACGCGCGAGGCGCCGAATTATTCGGTGTAGGCGGGGAGCGCGTAGAGGGAGCGCGCAGGGTCACAGGTTTTAGTCAAAAGAGTTGGATACTGACAAAAACGGAGGGGGATGGACGCAAACGGAAAAGGCTACTTCTGGTAGTCATCCGTCTGGGTCCGTGCCTCTCGTCCGTTATTGTCCGTATCCAACTCTTTTGACTTTTCTAGTCGCCATCCCCGATTCACGCCTTCCTACACCACCGCCCGCGCACTCCGAAATCCGCTCACCATGAGCGGCGAGATCGGGAGGAGCAGGACTAAATAAGTCCCGAGCGAGGCCGCGCCGCCGGCTATTGTGCGCGGGTCGTAGAAGCGGCTCATGAGCAGCACGCTCGCGACGCACCACGCGAGTGGGAGCATCCCCTTGAGCACGAGCGCGCTTGCACGCCGCTCCGTCGCCTGGCCGCCGAGGATCGCGAGCACGCCCGCGGCGATCGTCGACTGGGCGAGCACCGCGCCAGCCGCGACCACCGCGAGTCCGGCGCCGAAGTGCAGCGCGAGCATCGAGCAGGCGACATTGATGACGAGCGCGATCCCCGAGAGTACCGGGAGCGAGCGCTGTCGTCCCGTGGCGACGACGCCGATGGCGCCAAGCGTCGTGATGCCGCCCGCTGCCGCGACGAAAATGAAGACGCGCGCGGCATCCGCGGCCGGGAGATAGCGCGGAAGTGCGAACGCCATCGTCGGCTCCAGCGCGAGCGCGAGAGCGCCGAGGATGGGCGGAAAGAGATACGCGAAGGGCAGCACGGTGTGATCTAAATGCTCGCGCATGGCGGACGCCGCGCCGGCGACGCGCGCGCTGCCGTAGACGTCGGGGAAGATCACCGTGCGGATGATCCACGCGAGCGAGGCCGCGAGCCCGGCAATCGAGACGCCGAATGCGTAGAGGCCGAGCGTCGCGGCGCCGCCGTACGCCGCCACGACGAGGCGGTCCGCGGTGCTCAGCGCGATCGTGAGCGCGGAGGAGAGCGCGAGCGGCGTGCCGATCCCGAGCAGGCGACGGAGCTGCTGCTTCGCGAGCGCGGGGCGAAAGGGCGCGCAGTTCCGCACCGTCCACAGACTCGCGAGCGCTCCAATGACGAAGCCCGCGATCGCGCCGCGCAGGCCGAACAGGTACGCCAAGCTCACGGCGGCGACGAGATGCAGCGTTGCGTTCGCGATCTCGAGCAGCGCGTAGCGTCTGAGCTCGCGGAGCGCGCGAAGATACGTCGTCGCGTACACCCAGAGCTCCTCGAGCACGACGCCCAGCGAGACGGCGCGGAGCGCGATCCGCCACGTTGGATCTGTGACGATGAACGATGCGACGAGCGCCGCGGCCGACGTCGCAATCGCCGTCGCGATGATCCAGCCGAGCGTGGTGCGCGCGGCGAGATCTGATCGCTCGATCGCCTCCGCGTCGCCAAGCGCGCGCTCCTGGACGATCGCGAGCTCGAGTCCGCGCTGCACGCCGAGTCCGGAGAGCGGCGTGTAGCGCATGAAGATGCGGAAGAGCGTCCAGATGCCGAAGGCGCGCGGGCCAAGCACGATGGCGAGAACCAGTCCGCGAAGGCTGCGCATCCCTTCCGTGGCGCCGCGCGTGGCCGCGTAGAGCGCGATGCGGCGACCGCGCCCCGGCCGCGCGGCGCTGAGCTCCGCCGCCGAAAGCTCGGGAACGGCGACAGGCGTGCTCACCTTACGCCGAGGTTGCGGCGGAGAGCTTGCTCACGAGCTTCCGTTGCTTGGCGCGATTGCGAGCGTGGGTAACGGGCACGAGCACGCTGAGCGCTGCTCTGGCGGCCGGCGTGAGCCCGCGCACGAGTGTGACTCGCGCCTGAAGCCGCGCCCCACGCAGGATCTTGGGGTGGAGCGCGCTCGGACCGAGATGAATGCGAGTGAGCCCGCCCGCGATGGCCGCGCGGATCGGATCGTAGGCGAGGCCGTGTTGATAGAGGAGACCATTGCGCGTTTCCTCCGACTGTGCGCTCATGCAGAGGTCGAGCGCGCCGCCGCCATCGAGCGCCACGGCCATCTCGAGCAGTTTCGCCCCCTTCCACGCGCACCGCACGCGCACACCGGGCGATTGCTGCGCGGCCAGCTCGCTGAAGAATTGGGGCGGAAGGGAAGCGACGCTGTGGTTGCGCGCGGCATACGAGGCGCGGTAGAACGCGTCGAAGGTGCTCGCCAGCGCGCGAAGATCAGTTTCCCACGAGACGCGAATGCCCTGATCGTGCACCCACGCGAGCTCGTTGAGCAACGTGCGCCGCACCTTTCTCGATCGCGAGGCGAGATACTCTTCGGGCGAGCTCCACTCGATATCGACGATGGCCTCCGAGTTCGCAAAGCTCTCGCGAAAGCTCATGCGTCGAGCGACTTCGCGAATGCTCACGGCACTCTCGTCGAGAAAAGGCCAGACGATCGCCTTGGCGTGCGCGTCGCGCGCCTCCTCTTCGAGCAGGGCAAGCGCGTGCTCGAGAACGGTCTCGGTGAGGACGGCATCGCTGCCGATCGGATCCGAGCCCGTGCTCATCGGCGGGCCGATCGCAAGCGAGGGGCGGAGACTCCCGCCGAGTGCGGCGGCGATGCGGTGCGCGGGGCCATACCAGCGCGCGTGCAGATCGCCGTGGAGTGTATCGTTCTCGATGTACGCGGGGATGAGCGCAACGAGTGTCTTCCGCTTGTCGAACACCCCGATGTGCCGCGCCTCCGCCCCGCACGCCTCGGCCGCCATGAACCACGCATGACGGTGGTAGCCGCGGCGTGAGAGCGCGTCCCACTGCTCGCGCGGAACCATGCTCGCGCTGCGGAGCACCCGCAGCATGGTCGTGGGCTTGGGTGCCGAGGAGGAACTCATCGCTCGCCTTCCAGAGCTGCGCGCGCCTTGGCTGTAGTCGGTGTCGTCCCCGCGTTGGCGGTGAAGTTACACCACGATCGGCCGAGCGCGTGCACGTATCTCACTTCGCCGATCACGCGCGTGCTCTCGCTCGCCGCCCTCTGCGCCGTGCGCTGCGAGGCGAGGTTGTCGACGTCGACGAGGCGCCACCCGACGCGCGCGCCCTTTCCGCGAGCGTGATGCAGCCGCGCGAACGTGAGCGCGGTGCCGATTCCGTTGCTGCGTTCGGCCGGGTCGACGAACAAGTCCCAGTGATACGTCGCGTCGAGGGGAAGGGGAAGCGGATACGTCTCAATGTCGCGATCCATGCGCGTCGATATCCATGTGAGGCCCACGGGACGATCGCCGCGCCAGGCGACGAGGCACTCGCGCCCGCGCGCGATGCGTGCGCGGAAGCTCGCGACGCGACGCTCTGATACGAGCGCGAGAAACGCCGACCAGTCGTCGCCCGCAAAGGGCGCAATTCGCACGCCCTCGGGGAGCGGTCGGTTCGGCACGTCGGCGAGCACGCTCTCGACCACGAGCGCGACGCCGCGGCGCCAGACGCGATCGAGGGTGCGCACGCGAAGCTCGCGCCAGACGCCGGGCGCGCCCGCGTGCCGCCACGCCGCGCCGGCGTCGCGCGGAAAGGTGACCGCATCGCGCACGTACTTGTTCACGACGGCACCGTGACACCGTCGTACGACGAAGTCACGAGCGAGCGCGCTGGACGGTACTTGCCACTCAGCTCGCTCGGAATGCTGTCGACGACGAGCAGCTCGAACTCGACGCCGGCGCCCAGGAGCTCGGCGCCGTGCGCGCGGAGCGTGGCCAGTCGCTCGGCAGTGGGCTCAGCGCGCGGGACGATGCGCATCGTGATGTGGTCGATGCGCACCTGCGTGAGCTGAAAGTTCTCGATCCAGTCCGGGTCGTCCATGATGAGCGACTCGGTCAGGTAGTACGGGTGGATCACGCGGCCGTCGGGGAGGGGAAACATGTCCAGCATGCGTCCGCGCACGCCGTGAATCGTCCCGAATGGCGCGCCGCATTCGCACTGCGTCGATCCCTGCTCGGCGAGGTCGCCGATGCGAAAGCGGACGAGCGGCATGGCGAAGGAGTGCAGGGCGGTGACGACGACTTCACCTTGCTCGCCGGGCGCAACGGGCGCGCCATCGGCGCCGATCACCTCGACGAGCACCGTGTCATCCGACGTGTGGAGCGGTCCTCCGCGCGGGCACTCCCACGCCATGAGGTTGCACTCGTTGCTTCCGTACTGGTTTCGCACGGGCGCTCCGAGTCGCGACTCGATCCTGCGGCGAAGTTCGGGAGTGAGCGTTTCGGCGCCGACGAGCGCCACGCGAACGCTCGGCGGCGTGATTGGCTCGTGCTGCAACACCTCGGACACGCGTGCGAGCATGTTCGGATAGCCCATCAACATCGCGGGACGAGAGGCGCGCGCAGCGGCCGCGATCGTCTCGGGATCGAGATGGATGCTGACGTGATTCTGCCGAGTCAGCAGCCCGAGCCTCACGAGCGTCTTTCCGACGAGCTTGTTGTCGCGCGCGTGGACCTGCTTGGGGTTGAGAACATTGAGCGTCGTGTCGCTGCGTTTCACCCCGTACGAGCGAAGCGCGCGGAGGCGTGGAAGGTGGAGAACGTTTTGCTCGATCCAGCTGCGGCGGATCATGAACGGTCGTCCGCTCGAGCCGCTGCTCGCAGCGGGAATGAGCTGCTCGGGGTCGAGTCCCGCGGCCACGCGCTCGATCTCGGGCACCGCGCGGAAGTGCGTCTTGGTGACGGCGGGGAGGAGCGGCATGTCGTCCGCGCCGCGGATCGCGTCGGGGTGCACGCCGTGCGCGTCGTAGAGCGCGCGGTAGTACGGCACCTCGTGGTAGGCGTGGCGCACAATGGCGCGCAGCTGCCGATCGCGAAAGTTTGCGATCTGCGCGCGCGTCGCGGTCTCGTGGCCGCGAATCGCCCAGGCGTTGCGGAGGTGCGCGATGGTGGAGCTCATTGCGTGGCTCCGTGCGCCACGAGCTCACCCTGCACGTCGCGAGTGCGCGGCAGTGGATGGACGACGCGCACCTTCTCGCGCGGGCCGCGCTCGATGCGCTCGACGATCGAGACCTCGATCCGGATGTTGCGCGGAAGCTCATCGCGCAGCGCATCGCGAATCGCGCGCTCGAGCGCGGTAGCGTCGGTGCGCGCGCTCGTGGCCACGGCGATCACGCGCAGGAGATCGCGCTCGGTCTGCAGAATCTGATATTGCGCGAGCCCCGGAATGCGCTCGAGCGCCATCGTGAGCCGATACGGTGAGCGCGTTGTGCCGTCGGGCAGCTCGAGCGTGTCGGCCTCGCGTCCGCTGACGACGCCAAGCAACGGCGCGCCACGGCCGCACGAGCAGCGCTCGCCGACGAGCGCCCCGCGGTCGCCGGTGCGATAGCGCACGAGCGGCATGGCGCGATTCATCAGGAGCGTGACGACGATCTCTCCTTCCGTGCCGATGGGCACCACAGCACCTCTCTCGTCGAGAATCTCAACGTGGACGACGTCAGCGTTGATGTGCCGCGAGCCGTCCGCGCACTCCCAGGCGATCTCCTTCGTCTCGGAAGTGCCGTAGATGTCGAACAGCTCGCCGCCATACGCGGCCTTGATCGCCTGGCGCGCACCGCCGGCGAGGATCTCGCCGCTCGTGAAGATGCGATGCGTGCGCACGTGCGGCGCTCCGGCATCGATTGCGCGAGCGATCTCCAGCAGCGCAGAGGGGAGCGCGTAGATTGAGGCAGGGCGATAGTCGGCGAGCATCGTCGCGAGTTGCGCGGGCGGGCGAAAGACGCTGACGCGGCGCAGCCGCCCCGCGCGCTCGAGCAGCGACTCCCCCTCGGCTGAAATCGGAATCGCATCGAGAATCGCGATGCGATCCGAGAGCGTCACGCCGGCCGCCCTGCGCGCGCGCATCTTCACGAGATACTTGAGCATCGCCCACGCACGGGCGTCGTAGTACACGCGAAACGGCTCCCCCGACGACCCCGACGACTGCGACGAAAGCCAAGTCGCGTGCACGCGCCCGTCGCGGAGTGCGCCGTCGCCCGCGTCGCGCAGGTCGCGCTTCGTCACAGGCGGCAGCGACTGCAGCGCGAGCGGCAGATCGACATCGCGCAAAGCGCCGAGGCTCGCGAGGCCGGCGTCGCGCATGCGCGAGGCGTGGAAGGGAGAGCGCTGCGCATCGGCGAGCAGCGCGCGCAGCCGGCGCGCAGCCAGCGCGCCCAAGGCACCGGCATCGAGGTCGCGCGCGCGCGCAGCCGTGCGCGCGTAGCGCGCGAGCCAGAACGCGACCGCTGCGTGCTTCATCATCTGTGCGCCGCTCCCGCGATCAGCTCCGCGTAGAGCGCGAGATATCGGTCCGCCGCCGCATCCCACGAGAGTGTCGACTCGGCGCGCGCGCGATTGCGCGTCGCGATCTCAGCGCGGCGAGCGGGATCGTCACCAAGCGCGCGCACCGCGCGCGCGATGGCGTTGGCGTCGCCGGGCTTCACGAGAATGCCGTTCTCGCCCTGCTGAACGAGATCGGGGATGGCGCCGATGTCGCTGCCGATCACCGGCAGCCCAGCGGCGAGCGCCTCAGCGAATGCATTGCCGAACGCTTCCTCGTGCGGCGTGAGGAGGAACAGATCAGCGCCCCGATACCGTGCTGCGATCTCGTCGCGGCTGAGCGCGCCGCTGAATCGCACGTCGCTGGTGAGCCCGAGCTCCGCGGCGAGCGCGCGCAGCGCGGCATCCTGCGGACCGCCGCCCGCGATCTCGAGCGCGTATTTCCCGCGCGGCAGCAGGCTCCATGCGCGCAGCACATCGGCAAGTCCCTTACGCTCGATCAATCGCCCCACCGCGAGGCATCGCACCGGAAGCGCATTGCGCGCCCCGTCGCCCGGCCGAAAGAGCTCCAGATCGACGCCGTTGCCGATCACGCTGTACTCGAGCGACGGCGACGTCTCGCGCGCGAGCTGTCCGAGCGAATCGCACACGGGCACCACGCGCGACGCACGCCGCCAGATCCAGCGCGTGAACGGACGCAGCGCGCGGTGCGCGAGCACCAGCTTCGGGTTTCGCTCATCGTATCCCGGAACGTCGGAGCCGCGGAGCGAAACGACGACGGGGATGTCGCGGAGCGGGAGCGCAGGGATGAGCGCGCCCGTGGGAAGCGAGAAGTAGATATGGACGACGTCGTAGCGATGCGCGCGAAGGAGTGTTCGCGCAACCGGAATCGCCGAGTAGAGGTAGCTTCCTGCACCGAAAAAGCCCGCCTGATGGATGCCGCGCCGCCGGCTGCGCACGCGAAAGAGCGTGAGATTCGGCGCGACCGTAACGCATGAAAGTCCCGAGCTTCGTTCTGGATCACGCACGCCAGTTGGGCGCGAGGTGACCACGTCGACCACGTGCCCCCGCGCGGCGAGCCGCTGCGCGAGCGCGGCCGAAGCGATGCCGGCGCCGCCGCCGAGGGGCGGATACTCGTAATTGAGAAGGAGGATGCGAAGCGGGCCCGCTCGCCCAAGCGTGGTACTCTCGCTGGCCGGGCCGCTCAATCTCGTGTCCTCGTGCGAGGCAGGGAGTGCCCGGAAAGCCATTCAGTGGTGCGCGGGTAGATGAGGAGACGGCAACAGTTGCCGGGGGCACGCGCAATATCCGCGCGCGGGAAGTTCCGGCTTGCGCGTGGCCAAGAGCGAATGGACCGCCGCTACCATCATGCTATCGAAAAAGACGTCGCACGTTCGCCACGCAGGCGTCGCCGTCGCCCCGCAATGCTTGACAGAGCGTTGGCTCCGGTAGAACGTTGCAGTCTGACGCCGGGGCAGTCGCCTCGGACGTTTAAACACGCCGATAGCCACCCTACCCGATTTGCCTGGAGACACTTGCATGGGTTTGTTCGCTAGGAAGAGCATCGCAGTGCTTCAGAACGAGGCGGGAGAGACTGGAGCGGATCAGCTCAAACGCGTCCTGTCCGCGAGTAATCTGACGCTGCTGGGGATCGGCGCAATCATCGGCGCAGGCATCTTCGTCCTCACTGGAACGGCCGCTGCGCTCCATGCCGGCCCCGCCGTCGTCTATTCGTTCATTCTTGCCGGCGCCGGCTGCCTCTTCGCGGGACTCTGCTACGCCGAGTTCGCGTCGATGATTCCGCTCGCCGGAAGCGCCTACACCTACGGCTATGCGACGCTCGGCGAGTTCGTCGCCTGGATCATCGGGTGGGATCTCGTGCTCGAGTATCTCTTCGGTGCCGCGACCGTTGCCGTCGGCTGGTCGGGATACTTCGGAGCGTTTCTGCATCGCCTCGGCATCGATCTGCCGAAGGCTTTCATGGAAGCGCCGTTTGCCGTGGAGGGAACGCACACGCTGGTGAGAGTTCCGGGCGGCATCATCAATCTGCCGGCCGTCGCGCTGATCATCGCCATGACCATTCTCCTCGTGGTCGGCATCAAGGAGTCGGCGCGGTTCAACAACGTGATCGTGTTCCTCAAGATCGCGATCGTGCTGCTGGTGATCGGCTTTGGCATCAAGTTCGTGAACACGGCGAACTGGCACCCGTTCGTTCCGCCGAACACCGGTCACTTCGGCGAATTCGGTTGGTCCGGCGTCGTTCGCGCCGCCGGCGTCGTCTTCTTCGCCTATATCGGCTTCGACGCCGTGTCGACCGCTGCGCAGGAAGCGCGAAATCCGCAGAAGGACATGCCGATCGGAATTCTGCTGTCGCTCGGCATCTGCACCGTTCTCTATATTCTGATGTCGCTGGTGCTCACCGGAGTCGCCAATTACACGACGCTCAACGTGCCGCACCCGGTCGCCTTCGCGCTCGAGAACATTCCGGCGCTCTCGTGGCTGACGTATCTCGTCGAGCTTGGCGCCATTTTCGGACTCGCCTCGGTCGTGCTCGTGATGCTCATGGGCCAGCCGCGAGTCTTTTTCTCGATGGCGCGCGACGGGCTGCTGCCGCCGATCTTCGGTAAAGTCCACCCCAAGTTCGGTACACCGTATGTCACGACGATCGTCACCGGCACCATCGCGGCGATCGTGGCGGGATTCCTTCCCGTCGGCTTGCTCGGCGAGCTGGTGTCGATCGGCACGCTGCTCGCATTCGTGATCGTCTGCGGCGGTGTCATCGTGCTGAGACGTCGCAGCCCGGACATGCCGCGCCCGTTCAAGACGCCGCTCGTTCCGCTCGTGCCGATTCTCGGAATTCTGATCTGCGGTGGGCTCATGGCTGCACTTCCGCCCGATACCTGGATCCGTCTTCTCGTCTGGATGGCGATCGGTATCGTGATTTACTTCACCTACGGCCGGACAAACTCGAAGGTCCAGCGCGGCATCGGCGCAGCTACCGACTGACCGCTCGCACTCGCTCCTCGCGTAGTTAGCTTTGAATCGGCGCCCGGATCAACGGGCGCCGCTTCTTTTTCTCCGCACATGCCGACGACTCTCCCCGATCTTCTCGCCGTTCCCGCGCATCGCGTCGCGGCGATCGAGCGCCACGCCGCCGAGTTCACATCGGGACGCACCGTCGCGCTGCTCACGCACATCAATTCCGACGGCGACGGCTGCGGCTCCGAAGTCGCGCTCGCGCTGCTCCTCGCGCAGCGCGGGATGAAGGTGCGCATCGTGAATCCAACGCCGTGGCCGGAGATGTTCGACTTCATCGCCGACGGCGTCGATGAACGCACCACCGATGGAGCCGCCGCGCTCGCGGGCGTCGATCTGATCATCGTCCTCGACATCAGCGATCTCAAACGCCTCGGCACCCTCGCCGACGCCGTGCGCGCTTCGCCCGCGCGGCGCCTCGTCATCGATCACCACGTGCCGCAGGACGAGCCCGCGGGCGAGATCGTCGTCTCCGATACGACCGCCTGCGCCACCGGAGAGCTCATCTTCGACGTGGCGCGCGTGCTCGGCCTCGACATCACCGCACCTATCGCGCGCGCGATCTACGTCGCCATTCTCAGCGACACGGGCGGCTTCAAGTTCAGCAACACCTCGCCGCGCTGCCATGCAATCGCTGGGCAGCTGCTCGCCGCCGGCGTCGAGCCCGAGGAGATGTATCGCCGCATCTACGCGTCCGTGTCGGTCGGACGGCTCCACCTGCTTCGCGATGCGCTCGCAACGCTCGAGGTCGACGGCGCGCACGGCCTTGCGTGGATCGCGCTCCCTGCCGGCGCGCTCGAGAAGTATGCCGTCCGCCCCGAGGAGCTCGACGGCCTCGCCGAGCATCCGCGGTCGGTGGCGGGCACCAAAATGGCCGTGTTCTTTCGCGACCTCGGCCACGGCAAGGTGAAAGTCTCATTCCGCTCCACGGGCGAGGTCGACGTGAATGCGTTCGCGCGCCAGTTCGGCGGCGGCGGGCACGCGAAGGCTTCCGGCGCGCTCATTACGGGGACGCTGGCCGAGGTGCGCGACAGCGTGATCGCGGCCGCGCGAGCATTCCTGCCCCCTCAGTGATCCGCTAGCTTTCCCGGATGTCCCTCTTCAAGCAGCGCACTTCGCCCGATGTCGACGATCGCATTCGCAGCGCGATCGACGAAATGCGCACGCTGCTCAGGGTCGAGACCATGGACGTCGAGCTCCTCGAATTCGATGCCGAAAGTGGCACCGCCGTGATTCGCTGCACCGGCGACTGCCCCGGCTGTGATCTCTCGGCGGAAAATCTCACGGTGGGGATCGAGGCGCATCTGCGCCTGCACGTTCCGGAGATCCGCTCCATTCGCTTCGTCGCGCGCTGAGCCGCGCATGACAGAGACAATGCAGACACGAATCGCGCGCGCCCTCGAGGGCGTCATCAATCCGCGCACGAGCGAGGATGTCATTCGCTCGGGCATGATCCGGGACGTCGCGGTGTCGGTGGAAGGACGCGTGCGCTTCACGATTCTCCTCGACGCGCAGGACCCCGCGTCGCTCGTGCGCGAAGTGCGCCAGGCGGTCGAGCGCGTCGACGGCGTGCAGGATGTGCGCGTCGATGTGCGCGATCCCTCGCAGTCGTCCGCGAACTCGGCGGTGCCGCCCGTGTCGCGCGGCGCCGCGAGCCCGCCGTCTGCTCCGCCGCCCGCGTTCACGCCGCCCAAGGGCCGCTCGCTCCCCGTGATGGGGCAGGAGCCCAAGGCCAAGAACGTTCCGCCCGCGCCCACCCCGGTCGCCTATCCGAACCTCGGACGCATCATCGCGATCTCGAGCGGCAAGGGCGGCGTCGGGAAGTCGACCGTGACCGTGAATCTCGCCGTCGCGCTCGCGAAGCAGGGGCTGCGCGTGGGCATCATGGACGCCGATGTCTACGGGCCGAACATCCCGATGATGATGGGCGTCAACACGCCGCCCCCCGTCGTCGGCGATCGCATCCAGCCGCTCAATGCGCACGGCGTGAAGCTGATGAGCCTCGGCTTCCTCATCGAGCGCGATCAGCCCGCGATCTGGCGCGGCCCGATCGTGATGAAGATCGTGACGCAGTTTCTGCGCGACGTGGACTGGGGCACGCTCGACTATCTCCTCGTCGACATGCCGCCGGGCACCGGCGACGCGCAGCTCTCGCTCGTGCAGGCGACGCACGTGCACGGCGCCGTGATCGTGACGACGCCGCAGCCCGTGTCCACCGGCGACGCGCTTCGTGGCGCGAAGATGTTCGAGCGCGTGAGCGTCCCGGTGCTTGGCATCGTTGAGAACATGAGCTATCTCCTCTGTGCCCACTGCGGCAAGCCTACGCCGCTGTTCGGCAGCGGTGGCGGCCGCGCGCTCGCGGACGAGCTCAACGTGCCGCTGCTCGGCGAGATCCCGCTCGAATCCGGCGTGCGCGAAGGCGGCGACACCGGCAGCCCGATAGTCCTCGCGACGCCCGATTCACCGGCGGCGCGCGCACTGAGTGGTATCGCGATGCAAATCGCTGAAGCATCGGCGGCACTAAAGACGTGAGCGACGCGAGAACACCCGCCCCAGTCGTCGACACGCGGCCGCCGGATTCGAATCCGGCGGCCGCGTTGCCGATGGACCCTCGCGATGGCCTCGCCACCGCGATCACCGGCGAGTATCGGTCGGTGACGTCGCTTGTGAGCGGCTCGCTCACGAGCACCGTCGCCGCGGTCGCGCTCCCCGCGGTCGCCTCGACGCTGCTCATGACGCTCTTCGCTTCGGTCGACGCGTACTGGGTGGGCACGCGCATCGGGCCGCGCGGGCTCGCCGCGGTGTCGACGTCGATCTTCTGGGTGTGGATGCTGGTCTCGTGCGCCGAGATGGTGAGCGTCGGGCTCACGGCCGTCGCGGCGCGCAGGCACGGCGAGCGGCTGCACGAGGCTGCGGCGCGCGCGGTTTCGGACGCCCTCTTTCTCTCGGTGGCGCTGGCGATCCTGCTGGCAGGGGTCGGGCTCGCGAATCTCGATACGCTCTTCGGCATCATGCACACGCCGCCCGAAGTCACCGCGCTCGGCAAGCACTACCTCGGCACCTACCTGTTCGGCGCGCCGCTCATCTTCGGCTTCTTCGCGATCGACGCGGCCTTTCGCGCCGCGGGCGACACGCGCACGCCGTTCCTGCTCCTGCTCGGATGCGTCATCGCCGCGCTCGCGCTCGATCCCGTGCTCATTCTCGGGCTCGGCCCCGCGCCGCGCTTGGGCATCGCGGGCGCCGCCGTGGCGACGATCTTCACGCGCTCCGTCGCCTTTCTCATCGGCATCGTGATCCTCGTGCAGCGCCGCATGGTGACTTTCGGCAAGCCCGCGCTGTCGACGCTGCGCGCAATCGTGCGCGTCGGACTGCCCACGGCGCTCACTGGCGTGGTGTTCAGCGTCATCTACGTGCTCCTCACACGCACCACGACGCTGTTCGGCACGCCCGCCCTCGCCGCGCTCGGCGTTGGGCATCGCGTGGAGAGCTGGTCGTACATGGTCGGGATCGGATTCGGCGCGGCGGCCGCCGCGATCGTCGGGCAGAATCTCGGCGCGAAGCAGGTGAAGCGCGCCGAGCGTGCGGCGTGGATCGCGACGGGGTTCGCGATGTCGCTCGGGCTGATCGCGGCGATCGCGGAGTACTCCTTCGCGACGGACTTCGGCCGACTCTTCACGAGTGACCCGACCGTCATCGCGGAGAGCGCGCGCTACCTCCGCATCGGCGCGGTGTCGACACTCTTCGCCGGCGCGGAGCTCGTGCTCGAAGGCGCGCTCGGTGGCGCGGGCGACACGCTGCCGCCGATGATTACGTCGACCACGCTCACCGCGCTGCGCATTCCGCTCGCTGCGTGGGCGGCATCGCGATGGGGAACCGATGGGATCTGGTGGACGATCTCGCTCACCGCGGTTGGTCGTGGGGTGGCGATGATGGCCTTGTGGAAGTGGGGACGATGGAAGCGAGTTGTGTGGGTGACGTCGCCGGGCTGATTCCGAGATCCGTCGAGGAGCGTCCGGGATTGCCGGTGGTCACGATGCGCCCTGCGTACACCGCCCCCCGCCTCGGCTCCGTCGCACCGGTGCCGTTGTGCAGCTCGGAGTTGAGCTCACCGCCCGCAAGCAGGACGATCATCGAGAGATACATCCAGGTGAGCAGCACGATGACGCCGCCGATCGTGCCGTACGTCTTGTTGTACGCGGCGAACTCGGTGACGTAGAGGCGGAAGAGCAGCGTCACGAACAACCAGAGCACCGTCGCCACCGATGCGCCCACGAGAATTTCCTTCGGGGCCTGTCTGAGATTGGGCAGATACTGGTAGATGAGAAAGAAGGCGAGGACGATCATCGCGATCGCGACCGGATATTGCAGGATCGTCCACGCGAGCACAACGATCCGATCGAGTCCGATGCGCGTGCCGATTCCGTGCGCGATCTCCGGGCCTGCGAGCATGACGATGCTCGCGACGCCGGTGAGCAGCCCCATCACGAGCACCGACGCGATCTGAATGAAAATGCGTTTCCACCACGGCCGCGTCTCGCTCACGTTGTACGCCGAGTTCAGCGTGTTGATGAGCGCGCCGAACACTGCGGAGCCCGACCAGAGGGCGAGCACGGCGCCGACGGAGATGAGTCCCGGCGCGTTCGTCGAGAAGACGACATCCTTGATGACGCTGCGCACGAGGTCGATTGCCTCGCTCGGGACGACCGTGGCGAGTTGGTTCATCAGCCATGTGAAGGTCGTCTGCTTGTCGCCGAAGAGCGAGAGGAGCGGCGCCGCGAAAAGAAAGAAGGGGAAGATGGAGAAGAACGCGTTGTACGCAGCCTGCGCGGCGAGGCCGAGCACATTGTCGTCGAGGATCTCTTTCCCTGTGGTCCTGAGGAGCGGACCGACGCGATACCCCTTGATGATCATCGCGCGACGCGTTTAGGGGATAGTGCTTGCCTACGCCGCGTTCGAGTTGAACGTGTCGCAGGCCTTCGGGTCGCCGCTGTCGAAGCCGCGCTTGAACCACGCCGCACGTTGCGCCGATGTGCCGTGCGTGAACGACTCCGGAGAGATGTGACCGGTGGTCATTCGCTGCAGGCGATCGTCGCCGACGGATGCCGCCGCCTGCAGCCCCGAGTCGATGTCGCCCTTCTCGAGCAGCTGGCGTTGCTCGGTGGAGTGCCCCCATACGCCG